>ULRP01064657.1_pt1 | contig 62320 bp, 81 predicted proteins | sample 1955521 | NCBI WGS metagenome assembly ULRP01 (sample SAMEA4835685, study PRJEB28245) | human gut metagenome | biome: gut microbiome; material: fecal sample | place: Denmark | collected 2008
TATATGAATATAATTGTTCAATTGTTATTATTTGAGTTAACTAAGTTAAGAACTTGGTCTTTACTTAGTAAAGAACTTGCTGTTAACTTAGTAAAGAACTTACTACCTATATTTTAAAACTCTTACAACCTATTACTAGTTGAATTTAGTATAGTCATATATTATAATTAGAGTAAACTAGTTTATCATAAAGGAGTTTAGCAATGACCATATACAAAGTTGATAATGTTTACTACAATGACGAAAGCATTGAGCAGTACATTGACCAGAATTATTCTTTTGCAGATTTTCTTTCTGAAAGTATTAAAGACGAGAGCGGAAACGTCCGAGGTCTTCTTAACACTATGAACCGGGTGTGGAACAGCGAAAACCAGAATCAGGTTGTTAATTATCTGAATGCTCTTAACTACCTGTATGTAGGTTACGTTAACAATGTAATTTCCAATATTCCTCGTTATAGTGTTGTGGAAGGTGGTGCTAACGCTACAAGTACTAATCCGCCAGCCCCTCCTGTAGAGGGTTCGGTAGAACACGTTTCTGATGCATCTCCGGATATCAACGGTCCTGTTTCAGATGAGGATAGCGAACATGACAAATAAAGAACTTGTAGAACGTTATCCGTGGCTCCGTATTGGAGACAAATGTCTTGAAGTAACGGACGACATGATAACGTGGGCAGACATTATACCGTCTGGCTGGCTGGAAGCATTCGGAGATCTTTTATTTGAAGACTTGAATAAAGCTATTATAGACAGTTTTCCTGACGGAGTTCCAGAGGATTTTTGTATTACAGAAATCAAAGAAAAGTGGGGACGACTCTGCATATATACTACTCACGAAACTCGACAGATACGTGATGTACTCATGTCGTATGAGTATCTTAGCTCTTTTGTTTGTATCTCCTGTGGTGTTCCTTATCCGTTTTCTCATATGACTTATAACGGTTGGATACTTCCTTTGTGTGAAAAATGTTTTACCAAACAACATAAGTATAAAGAAAAGGCCAATGCTCATGAAGAGTATCTTCAAACAGTGTTGAAAGATAGCATTTCCGTTTTTCAAGGACCCGAAGAGAAGATTACACTTGAGACATGTTCTCCAACTAAAGATTCAAATATTACACATATTTCCGTTCTTTCAACGTGGAAGAAAATTACTACACGATACACACAGAAAAAACTTATTTGATATAGGAGGTAATTACTAATGGCACAGAGGGCTCTTGCTCACGTTGAAAAGATTGTTAATATTCAGCCCATTGAAGGAGCAGACAACATTGAGGTTGCAACTATTCTGGGGTGGAAGGTTGTAATTGCAAAGAAAGATGGTTTCAATATTGGCGACAAGGTAGTCTATATTGAAATTGACAGTAAAGTTCCTGAACGTCCTGAGTTTGAATTTCTGAGAGACCGGAAGTTCCGTGTCCGTACAATTCGACTTAGAGGTCAGTACTCACAGGGACTTATTATGCCGCTTTCAATTCTTCCTGATGCATCGTATAAAGAAGGACAGGACGTTACACAGGAACTCGGTATTAAGTACTATGTGGAAGAAGATAACGCTAGAAAAGCTGACAAACCTTCCAACGAGGCGAAATATCGTTCAATGTGTGACCGTAAGAAGCAGCTTTTTAAGAAGCCTTTCTTCAAGTGGATCTTGAAGCATAAGTGGGGCAGAAAAATTCTTTTTGTATTCTTTGGAAAGAAGAAGGATACGCCAAAGGGATTTCCGACAAAGTTTGATTTTGTTCACAAAACGGACGAAACTCGTATTGAGAATCTTCCTCATCTTCTTGGGTATCCCCGTCCTCTTATTGTCACGGAAAAACTTGATGGTACTTCAAGTACGTACATTCTTGAACGTCTTCGTGGTCGTGACAAGTTTGAATTCTATGTTACGTCCCGTAACGTTAGACGGCTGAATGACGAGCAGGATTGTTATCACAAGTATAATATCTACTGGGAGATGGCAAAGAAGTATGATATTGAAAAGCATCTGAAGGAGTACCTAGTTAACAATCCTGAACTGAAGTATGTTTGTATCCAAGGTGAGTCTGTAGGAAATGTTCAGGGCAATCCTCTGAAACTGACCGAAGATGAGCTGTATGTTTTCAACTTTATTCGTTCCGATTGTGGCAGAATTGATTCTCGTGACGGAAAGCACATTGTTGAGTCTTGGGGAATGAAGTGGGTGCCTATTCTGGATACTGAATTCAAGATGCCTGAAGACATGGAGGAATTCAAAGTCATGGCAGACGGAAAGTCTGCTGTCAACCCCGCTGTTATTCGTGAAGGGTTTGTTCTTCGAGATCCTACATGTGACCTTTCTTTCAAGAATGTCAGCCGGAAATTCTTGCTCAAGCATCAGGACGATTTCGTGGAATAACGTTATTGTATAATATTATACACATCTTCTGAATAAGGAGGTTGGCTTTGAGAATTTTAATTGACATGGATGACACGATTGAAAATTTAGGCGAGGCATGGGTTCATTTACTTAATAAGAAGTACGGAACAGAAGTAAATTGGCTTGACATAAGAAACTGGGATATGCAACTCTCATTTCCAACATTAACAGAGAAACAGATTTATGAAGTTCTTAATGAAGAATCCTTGTGGGATACTGTCACCGTTAAAGAAGGTGCTGCAGCTCGTATTCAAGAACTAATGGAGCAAGGTCATGAAGTATTTATTGTTACTTCCTCTTGGTATACTACCATTGTACCAAAGATAGAGAGATGCTTATTCAAGTATCTTCCCTTCCTTTCCTGGGATCAAGTTATTGTAACATCCCACAAGTATCTGATTAAGGGCGACATACTGGTTGATGACAACCCAGAAAATTTTGTTAACGGCAGTTATTTTGGAATCTTGTTCAATGCACCGCACAACACGGATTTTGATGAATCAAGTAGGGATCTTGTTAGGGCGGACAACTGGGATTCTGTATATATCATTATCCAGAGTTATCAAAAATTACTGGATTTACTATCATGAGGTATTTAAATGATTGAGTACTACAGTACTCACTGTGGGACCTGTGAAACATTTACATGGTATATGGAGTCTAAAGGTGTCCCTTATCAGCTCATTGATGATGAAGCCAAGGTATGGGCCGCTGCTAATAAGTATCATGTAAATGTTTTTCCTTTTGCAGTGATTGATGGAGAATTCTACAACTCAGCACAACTTCTAGAATATGTTTCTAAATACGAAGAAAAAGGTTGAATTTATGATTACACTATACACAATTGATTGCCCGAAATGCAAAGTGCTAGAAAATCTGTTGAAAAAGAAACAGCTTTCCTATACTACAGTAAGAGACATGGAACTGATGAAGCAGAGAGGGTTTACAGAATGCCCGAAACTTGAAGTAAACGGACAAGTTTTTGGATTTACAGAAGCAGTTACATTTGTGAAAGGGCAGTAAGTATACATATGGAAATCACTCTTAAATTAAACAAAGACTTTGAAAGATGTCTGGAAAACCTTAAAGTAATCAATTTTTAACTATGTACGGATATATCTATAAAACTACAAATACCGTTGATGGAGAAATATATGTTGGCAGGCATAAGCTACGTAAACAAGACACAGTTGACTACAGTTATTTTGGTTCGGGGATACATATAAGAAATGCACTTCAAGCTTACGGTAAGAAGAATTTTAAGATAGAAATTCTAGAATGGTGTGACACTCTGAATGAATTAAACGACAGAGAAAAGTTTTGGATTGCAAATATTGATGCCAGAAATCCCGATAAAGGTTACAACTTATCCGAAGGCGGGCAAGGTGTTGATTCTGTGTTTCTGAGTCACCCAGGAAAACTAAACGGGATGTACGGAGTTCATCGTTTTGGGGAAGATAACCCGAACTATGGAAAGAGACATACCTTTTCTGAAGAAATAAGAAAGAGAATGTCTGAAGCCAGTAGAAAAAAACGTGGGCCTCTTTCTGAAGAAACAAAAAGAAAGATTCGAGAAGCCTGGAGTTACGAGAAGCACATCACACCTGAGTTTAGGGCAAAGATAAGCAAAGCCACTAAGGGTCGTAAACATACGGATGAGACAAAGTTAAAAATGTCTCAAAACAATGGTATGCATAACGAGGAATATCGAAAGAAGGTATCGGCGGCATTGAAAGGAAGACCTAGCCCCTGTAAAGGTACTATATGGGTAAATAATAACGGAAAAACAAAGATGATACAGAAAGACATGCTAAATGAGTTTATCAATAATGGATGGAAATTAGGAAGGCAGTAATTATGCAGATAAGATTAAATTTATGCTCTGATTTTGAACGCGCATTATCTAACCTAGAAGATAAGTATGGGTCAGATTTTTTGTTTCTAAATGGTATCCACCCCAGTCAGTTAGACAACTCGGAATTTCTAGATCATTTTGTTTCTAACAAAACTCTTGCAGACGTAAGTATTGACCCAAATGCTAATGCTAATAGAAGAGATATTCGTAGCTTTATTACAGAAAAGGGAAAGAGTACAGATAAGCTATTTGCTCTTAACAAAATATTCTACGAAATCAAAAAGCGTTGGGGAATCAAAGCAGCTCGTCAGTGGCTTGAACAGGAATTTAGTAAGGGTTTCTACCTGAACGATGCAACTACTGCAAGCTACTTTCCGTATTGCTATGCCGTAGACCTTAGTAGACTCGCTAGAGAAGGTCTTTTCTTTTTGTCAGGCTACAACAATCAGCCCCCAAAACATCTAACAACATACTTTGATGATGTAATCGAGTTCATTAGTTTTCTTTCTAATCGACAATCCGGCGCTGTAGGCCTTCCCAATGTTCTTATCTGGGCATGGTATTTCTGGGAGAAGGATTGTGAAAATGACTACTACTTAAAGGATCCTGACACATATCTACGTCAGAATTTTCAGAAGTTTATCTATAGATTGAACCAGCCTTTCCTTAGAATCAATCAATGTGCCTTTACAAATGTTTCCATCTTTGACCGTCCTTACCTGGAGAATCTGTTTGGCGGAATCATCTTTCCGGACGGAACACTTGCCATTGAACACATTGAAGATTTTATCAATGTTCAAAAAGTATTTATGGAAGTTGTAAGTGAGACTCGACATACTTCTATGTTTACATTCCCCGTCCTTACTTATTCTCTTCTTCGGAAGAAGGATATTCCTCAGGAAAAGTTGGACGAGATGATTAAAACAAAAAACTGGGATCTTTTTGTTGATAACGACTTTGCTAAATGGTGCAGTAATCATAACATATTATGGAGTGACTCCAACTTCTTTGTTAGTGATAATGTTTCGACCTTGAGTAACTGTTGTCGTCTCCTGTCCGACACGTCAAAGCTAGATGTTTTTGTAAATAGCGTTGGCGGCACAGCTTTGAGCACTGGCTCCTGTCGTGTAAGTACTATAAACCTTGTACGAATTGCATATGAATCTAATTGCAAAGAAAAGAAGTACCTTGACATTCTTCGTGAACGTGTCCTACTAGATTGTAAGGCTCTAACTAGCATGCGGCATATTCTTCAACGTAATATTGAAAAAGGCCTGCTTCCAAACTTCCAGGACGGTGCAGTTGAACTGTCAAAACAATTCAGCACCATTGGTGGAATTGGCCTATATGAAGTTATGGATATGTTCGGTTATATTGACACAGACGAGTTTGGTAATAAATCATACTCTGATGACGGTATCCGATTTGCAACACAGATTCTAGATACTATAAATGAAGTTAAAGACAGTTTTGAATGTGACTTTACGTTCAACCTAGAATTTGTCCCCGCAGAAAACGCTGCAGGAGTTATGTGCAAGGCGGACAATCTTTTGTTTAGAGACGGGTCTAATGACTGGTCTACATACTGGTATACAATTGAATATAATGGGGTTAAGTATAAATTAAATCATCAGTCTCAGGTAACTGTTAATATCTCTGGCAAGAAAAAAACTTGCTCATTCCAAGATGCAATAGATAATAATTACGATATTGATGAAGAAAGTTTAACCAAATTTAAAATTTAATTATAGATGCAGGACAGGGAGTAGCTACCTTTCTATTGCTTACTCGATAGATTACTGCATCTTATAATCATTATACTTTTCTTAGTAAGGAGATAAGTATGTTTTTTGTTCATAAAGGTCTAGAAAATAAATCTGTTAAGAAGTTATCACAATCAGATAACAGGTATCCCTTCAGCTGTGACTTCTATATTAAGTCATTAGATTTATTTATAGAACTAAATATTCACCCCTCTCATGGTGAGCATCTATTTGATGAAAATAATAAAGAGGACTCAAAGTTACTAGAGCAGTTAAAAATAGAAAATTCAAATTGGTCTAACATGATAGTAGATGTTTGGTCTAGGAGAGATGTTGAAAAATATAACTATGTAATTAAAAATAATTTGAATTGTAAATTTATATATAGTTCAGATTTCAATGATTTTATTAACAATGTAAAGGAAAAACGGTTATGAAGTTTTCAGAGTTTACGGTTTTAGATACATATGAAGATAAACATGATTATTTTATACTATCGAACCAGTGGATACCTCTGTATGAGCCTTGCACGCTTAAAGAAAAGTGTCGTTTGGGAAACCTGTTTGACATGAAGTGCGGCGGCGGATGTATTGCTCACATTAACATTGAAAATAGATTTCCTAGTGAGAAGGCCGCTTGGGATATGTTAAACTATGTGGCTGCTAAAGGTGTTATCTATTTTGCGTTTACTACAACAATAAATGTTTGTGAAAACAGCCACTCTTATGTAGGCGGAGATACTTGTCCTGTTTGTGGCAGTAAAGTCATTGCAGAAAAGTTTCAACGTGTAGTGGGATTCTATACACCTAAATCTAGTTATCAGAACATTCGTAAGAAAGAAAGCGACATGAGAAAATGGTATAATGTTTTAAACTGTGAAGGAATGATGGATTCTTAACATGTTGTTAAAAGGAATTAAAGACGAAGATTTTTGTCAGTATAAAGATCCTTGTATGTTTGTAATCTTTCCAACATGTACATTTAAGTGTGAGCAGGAGTGCGGAGAGGTTTGCTGTCAAAACAGCAGCCTTTCCAAATCCCCTAATATTACAATTCCCGTAGAAGAAGTTGTTGAAAGATACTTATCAAATCCAATCACTTCTACAGTAGTCTGTGGGGGGTTAGAGCCGTTTGACTCATACGAGGATCTTCTGAAACTTATATCGGAGCTTCGACAAAAAACAGACGACACAGTAATTGTATATACAGGGTATAAAGAAGAAGAAGTAAAATCGCACATAGACGAATTGTCACAGTTTAAGAACATAATTGTTAAGTTTGGAAGATTTGTCCCACATAAAGGTTCGAGGTTTGATGATATTCTAGGAGTGCAACTTGCATCGTCAAATCAGTATGCAAAACGTATTAGTTGATTTACAGGATCATCTATAATATAATGAAGAATGTAAACATTGAACATTGAAAAGAAAGAATTTTCTTCTCAAGAGACGAAGTTGATTTACATCGTGTTATCACTTATAATGATAACATAAAAAATAACAGACGATAAGGAGAAAAGAAAATGTATTACGAAGATTTTGAGTGCCCGGCGGATCTGTTTGGTGCCTATTGCAGTGGTAATTGTTCTATTTGTCCTTATGCCAACAAGAGTGAAGAGGAAGAAGATTCTGATTACTAAATAATTTTAGTAAAATCTTTAGTGATAAATATTATACTTTTCCAAAAGTATAAGGAAATAACAGAAAGAGGTATTTACAAATGAACGAGGTCCAGGTTCCCATGATTTATGGTCATTGTCGAGTACATGTTGACTCCGACGCAAAGGTTGTCGTAGCGACAAGTACTTACGCAGGAAAGACGGTACGCGGTGTAGCGCGTTGCCTCCCCAACGATGAATTCGATATTGACAAGGGCATTCAGCTTGCAGTATATCGATGCAATCTGAAGGTTGCAGATAAGCGTCAGGCACGAGCTTGTCGTAAGGTAAAAGAAGCCAAGTTGGCTCTGTACGAGGCGCAGGTGTTTCTCGATAAGATGCTTGACTATCGGGCGCAGTCAGTGTTCGATTATCTCTCGGCTAAAGACGACCTGGAGGATATTGAAACGAATGTATAATGACTGTTATGCAACTTGCGGAGTTGGAAACAACAAATGCAAGAATAAGTATTGTAGTGCCAATCCGAATTACTCGGCTCCTGTACCCAAGCAGAAGGCCAAGCAGGGAGCTGGTAAGCCCTGTAAGAAGAAGCAGGCAAGCATTCCGAAGTACAATTCTTCGATGTTGAATTATTTTCACGATTAACAAGAAATACGACAATAACAGCAACAAGTTGAATATTTTTAGAGGAAAATATATAATTTGTCGTGTTATATGAAATAGTGAAGGGAAGTATTGCCTATGCGTATTACTAAAATTCACACAGGGGATAAACTTCAGACCTTCTAATTAAGTGCTGGGCAACACTTTAAAAGGCCCCTCGGATATAGGGGGGACTAGTACAATAGTAGTACGTTCGGCTTTGACCCGAAAGACCGAGGGGCGGAACCTTGGTCCCCTGCCACACAAAGAGGAGAAAACAATGAAGATAACTCACTTGAATGAAATGGCGTTAAACAGGTCTGATGCAATTGACCGTTGTTGTAACCAGGGAAAACAATTCATCGAGCATTTTCATAAATGTGTTCACGAAGGTGTAAACAGCAATAGCTTCCAACATCATTGTACAGAGATGCAAGCCTTCTGGGACAACGTTAAGTTTATTGTTTTACAGCAGAACAAGAAACAGATTAGTTCCGACAATCTTTTAAATTGGTTTTTTCTTTGTGGTAGTGACGTAGAGCATATGATTGAAGAGCCTTTTCAAGATATGTATGAAACATTGTATATAAGTTTACTATCTGATAGAAAAAATTCTAAGGTGCTTGATATTCTATCCGCAAATTTAGAATAAACAAAATATGCTCCCATAGTACAAAGGTTAGTACAGGGCACTTGTAATGCTCAGATGTCCGTTCGATTCGGACTGGGAGCTCCATTATCCGCACGGGTGGCAATAGTTCCGACTGACGAGTCACTTCTGTATAACAGAAGTTTGGTGCGGTATATAAATAAATATGTGCCTAGATTCAAATGGTAGAACTTTCATTTGAATAACAAAGTGTGATACATGTGAACAGATGGAGCACTAAGCACACGGGTCTTCTAGAGGCCTTCTCCGTCAGCTCTACCCCTTAGTAGTTCAACGGGAGAACACCGACCGACAGCGTCGGCGGAGGATATTGGTTCGAATCCAATGTAAGGGCGTGGTTCTTCCACCACGAAGAGAAGCGTTTGGTCAGAACGAGAGATGACTAAGATACTGCTCGACACGTAGTATCCAAGGAAGGATACGTTGACTTCCACTGTTGGTCTCCTCAACAGTAACGTAGATGGAGTGACATCCGGAAAAGAGCGGAATAGCAAATACAATGCAGCATTTGTTGAGCAAAGTGCAACTGTATAGCTCCTCTACCCCGACAGCACTATAAACACTATGGGCAGAGCCAGGGGACAATATATGTCCTCTATATCGGGTGTTGGTATAATGGCTATTATTTCTGACTTCCAATCAGAAGATGAGGGTTCAATTCCCTTACACCCGTCCACATGGGAGATTAGCCTAATGGTTCAGGCAGTCGGCTGTTAACCGACCTATAGAGGTTCAATTCCTTTATCTCCCGCCAAATCGCGCCTTCGACTAACTGGTAAGGTCACATGCCTTTCACGCATGTAATATGGGTTCGAGTCCCGTAGGCGTGACCATTATATTGCGGGATACATGGAGAGGTTCCAGGCAGGGCTCATAACCCTTGAGACGCCAGTTCGAATCTGGCTCCCGCAACCAATTAAAGACAATAGCAGCAATAACAATTTATATTTGAATTTTGGTTTCAAAGAATTTGGTGTCTTGTTTTATATGCCCCTGTCGTATAAGGGATAGTACAATACCCTTCTAAGGTTTTAATTGCGGTTCGAGTCCGTACAGGGGTGCCAGTGTGCGTAGCTTTGAGATCATGCGCAACCACAAAAAATCCTTTTGCCTAAGGTATTGCTACACAACTTAGGAGGTACGCGTTACAGCATATTGAATGGTGAATTGTAACGGGTTGATTTTATAGGTGGTTGGTAAACCCTGGGGACACCCTAAAGAGTCCCGTGCGTATGTGAGCCCTATATCACAACGACGAAATATAGAAGTAGGGCAAAGAGAGATGAGCGTCAGACGTGAGGGGATGCCCGAAGTAGACGAAGCGTTCAAGGTGGAAGCTCTCCCAGAAGTTGACTGACCAAGACTTCTGATTCGGCTCCTTGGCTCAGTTGGTAGACAGACGTAATTTTATTTAGTTATATGCCAGTATGGTGAAATTGGTATACACGCGTGCCTTAGGAGCACGTGCCGAGAGGCTTGCAGGTTCGAGTCCTGTTGCTGGCACCAAATAGGCGCAGCTTCTTCTGCGCCTTTTATAATCCCGTTTAGCTCAGTTGGTAGAGCACGCCCCTTTTAAGGGCGGAGTCGTCAGTTCAAGTCTGATAACGGGAACCATTATAAGGTCTTTTAGCTCAGTTTGGTTAGAGCATACGATTGATAATCGTAGGGTCAGTAGTTCAAATCTACTAAGGACCACCATGCTCCAGTGCAGAGCATAGTTGTGCACAGGTCGCCTAGAGGACAATGTAAGCCCTAGGGTTCTTTTCTAAGAACTGAAATTAGAACGTATAGAGAGATGGCGGAACATTGCAGATCTTCACTCTTAACAACGAAACAGTGAAATAAAGAATTCTCTGAAATGTAGTTTTGAGAAGAATTGGTGTTTACTTAAAACACACTTCTTGTATAGTCCCTGATAGTGTAGGAGATACAAGTATTAGCTATCATACAGGGGGATAGTTTAATTGGTTAGAATAACGGTCTCCAAAATCGCTGATTAACGTTCGAGTCGTTATCCCCCTGCCATTTCCTTTACATACCTCTGCCAGGATGCAAGTAGAAAATGTAAAGGCTTTCCGAAATAACATAAATCCAAGTTATTGTAAAGAAAGTGTTGTTTGGTTGACCTCTAATGACATTGTCTTTATTAAAGGGTTATTTCCTAGTTACATACTTAATAATTATCTGGTCAATATGTTTAAGTATGATAACGATTTAAACAGGTTATGCAAACACTTATTTGAATAAGGCTTGACAATATCTGTTTTCACGGGCTGTTAGCTCAGTTGGGAGAGCGCTGGATTTGCATTCCAGAGGTCGTCGGTTCAAGCCCGATACGGTCCACCATTTAAAAAAGATTTTGTTATTGCATCAGCCTAAAGACGCACACAGCAACATACTTAATGGTTAAAATTTTAGACTTCATCTCTAAAGTGATACGGTTCGATCCCGTAAATTACGCGTCTTGTTAACATTAAAAAGTGTCTGCCGTGTAAGTCGGCTAAACGTATTCGCTTGAACGTTAAAAAATAAATCAAGTTAGTGGTGGATAATACCGAGCAGACGCACCTTTTCCCATCGCAAAGGTTCGGAAACCCTAATTGGCTACAAGGGGTAATATTGTAGTGATTTCTGGTTCAAGAATTGTAGCGGGGGAATGTGCTACTTGGAGCAATTCTGCGAACAAAAATCGCAAAGGGGCGCGATTTGAAGTAAGGTATTGGGAACATCTTGCTTTTTTGCCCACTTTTAGTTGATTTCAAGCTCACAATATAATAGAATATAAGCATAAAGAAATACGCGTCCTTAACCCGGACGGCTCTGGGACCTGTCTTGAAAACAGTGTGTACCTGATGAGGGTATGGGGGTCGGCACCTCAGGGGCGCGCCAGATGTCTCAAAGACATCAGCTTCACTCCCTTTCCTGATGTAGTTAGTCGCTATAGTTAATGGTTCAAATTCTGCTAGCAAATAAACAATAGAAGTCCCGCAAGTTGAAAGCGTTACAATAGGATGTTCAGCGGCTTTTTACATCGGCTTTATTTTGTTAGAAACACTTACAGCAAGTTTAATAGTATGGTATATGAACCAAACACAGTGTTTAGAAAGGACAAGATAACATGGAATTTATGAACGAAATGAAAAAGACTCAGGATATCGGTACTATGGTTCACACTGAGAACGGTGCCCTTGGTCATAAGACTACAGGAAAATATCTCCTTGACCTGAACTTCTCTGTTTCCTCTCTTCGAAACATGAGGGAAGTAGACGTTGCTAGTAAATTTATTTCTGCATTTGAAGAGGATCCTGTCCTGGCAATGCGTTGGCTTTTCTTTGCTCGAGATGTTCGTGGAGGCATGGGAGAGCGTCGACTGTTTCGTGTTTGCATGAAAGCTCTCGCCATTAGAAATTCTACTCTTGTAGAATCCCTTGTTCCTCTTGTGCACATTTATGGTCGTTGGGATGATCTTTGGGATCTGATGTATATGACTGACGGAGTGCGTAACGCTGTAGTGAGTGTAGTCAAACAGCAGCTTGCCAAGGACATTCTTGCCGCTAAGCGAAATGACCCTATTTCTCTTTTGGCAAAGTGGATGCCTTCGGTAAACACCTCTTCTGACAAGACCCGTAAAATGGCTCGTGACCTGGCTAATTCTCTGGGGCTGACAGAACGTCAGTATCGTAAAATTCTTAGCGAACTTCGCAGCAAGCTTAATGTTACAGAAAAGATGATGTCTGCTAAGCAGTGGCAGGATATCAATTATGGGGCTGTCCCTTCCCAGGCGAACCTTCTTTACAAGGATGCCTTCCTCCGTCACGATGAAGCACGTCGTAATGAGTACCTTGAATCTTTGAAGAAAGGCGAAAAGAAGATTAACGCTGCTACACTGTTCCCTCATGATGTAGTTCATAAGTACGGTTGGGGTAGCACCCTTGATAAAGCAGTTGAGCAGCTTTGGAATAACCTTCCAGATTATGTTCAGGGCAATGGGTCTACAATGGTTGTTGCAGACGGTAGCGGCTCGATGTGCTGTAATATAGGCGACACTCGTGTCACTGCCTGGGAAGTTGCTCACGCTCTTGCAATCTATTTTGCGCAGCACAGCAAAGGTCCTTACAAAAACCGTTACATTACCTTCTCCTCTTCTCCCAAGTTTGTAAGTCTTGACGGAAGAACTCTTCTTGATAATATTCGTATTGCTTGTAACCACAGTGAAATGACCAATACAAATATTGAGGCTGTATTTGATCTGATTCTTGACACTGCAATTCGTACCAATTGTAAACAGGAAGACATCCCGCAGAATATTCTGATCCTCAGTGATATGGAATTTGATACAGCTACCCGCGGAGGACGTGATTTTGCATCTCCTTCTAAGACGCTTTTTGACACAATCCGCCGTAGATGGGAGAATGCTGGATACAAGATTCCTCGACTTGTTTTCTGGAATATCTGTTCCCGTACAGGAGCCATTCCGATGAAAGAGAATGATCTTGGTGTAGCTCTTGTCAGCGGATTTTCTCCTTCTGTTTGCAAGATGGTCCTGACAAATGAGCTTGATCCTTTCAAGGCGCTGCTTGAAACCATACTAGATCCTCGATACGATGCTGTGGAGAATGCAGTAAAAGATATTGTATAAACAGTTGTTAACATAAGGGCTGAATTTTCAGCCCTGAAAATATAGGGAGTTGGGATAGTTGGTATTCCAGAGGACTGCTACTCCTTCCTGCCTGTAAAAGGCAGCACACGTTCGAGTCGTGTACTCCCCGCCAGAGGTGTAGTCGCGCTACACTATGTGCATTAGCTGATAGGGACTAACACAGAAAAAGACTAAATAACCCTATCCAAAATCCAGGTGTAAGTCAATTGGTAGACGGCTGCGTTTGGGGCGCAGAAGCTGGGAGTTCAAATCTCTCCACTTGGACCATATACATAAGACGCATACAGCAACATTATTTTATAATATTCTTACTACACCATCATTAGTGTACCTCCTTTCTGTTTTTAGCGTCTTGTAATTAGTTAGTTGATTTTGGCAGTCCTCTATAATATAATAGAGGTGTAGAAAGAAAAAATTTCGAGAAAGAGAATCTCAGAAGTGAGAAACCCGGTCACGAAGTTACTTTCAAAGTAGCCTAAAAACAAACTCTCGTAGCTCAATTGAATTATGCTGGGATAGTTTAACGGTAAAACAGCGGGTTTATACCCCGTAGCACCAGATTAGTGGCTTTTCAGGGTTCAAATCCCTGTCCCAGTCCCAATAGCGCTTGTAGAAGTGAAAGGGCGCAAGTAATAGCAAGTTACTCTTCGTTAATTAACAAGTGTATGCGGTTCACAACCGACCAGCAAGTTATTCAGATATCTTGCTTATGCTGTATAGCCTGAAGCTGGAACAATCAATTATTCCTCGATGGAATGGTTGGAGATACAAACTGAGTATCGAATGGCACGTAGCTAACTCACTGATGTGCGTGTAGAGGACCTGATTGTTAACAAAGGAGAGTTAAACAGATGTACAAAATCACTTTTGTCAGATTATTCCGAATTGAAAATCATTTCAAGTGCGGATATATGGGACGTTGTCCCAATAAAGGGTTCTTCAAAAAAGAGTTCAATTCTCTTGAAGAAGCTGTTAAGTTTGTAGTAGCTCTTCCTAATACTATTTGGATAAAGTCATTTGACAACTTCAGTAAACAAGACCTCAGAGTTTTTCGTTGTAAAGTAATCAGCCTGAGGCTAAAAGAATAAGAAATATAGACGCTAACAGCAATATCTTATCAATCATACTGTTAATATGAACCTGATAAAGCGTCTAGTAGAAGTTTATTAAGACAGCAACAGCAACTATTTACTTATAAAAAGATATTGAATGTTTTAAATCATTTTTTAACTTGAGCTGTCTTGTTTTAAATATATGGGCTATTTCTAAATTTTATATGCCGGTGTGGTGGAATTGGTAGACACAACAGACGCCTTACATCCAGTGATCTAGATTGGGGCAGCACCAATGTAAAGCACCATTAAAATCTGTCGTGCGGATGCACGTACCGGTTCGAGTCCGGTCATCGGCACCAATTAGCTCATTTCATATGGGCCGGTATTCCGTAGAAGGTAGCGGACCTGACTGTAAATCAGGTGCTTAATTGCTCGGCTGGTTCGATCCCAGCTCGGCCCACCAAATAAAATAAGTGGCGGGTGTTGATTTCATCTGCCACTTTACTATATACTGATAATATACTCGGTTAGCTCAGCTGGTTAGAGCACATGCCTTACAAGCATGGGGTCGCTGGTTCAAGCCCAGTACCGAGTACCAAACAAAATAGATAACATGAAAGTAAAACAATGAATTTTGAAAAAGAGTTTGAATTACTGAAAACTATTTCCGATGACCAAGTTCTTAATGAGATGGCACAAATCGGTAAGTTTAACAGATACACCGCTTTTGTTAACACCGATGACCCGGGAAACATTCCACACTTTCACTTGTGGGATTCAAATAGTAAGGGAGGAAGTTTTCACACCTGCATTAAGATAACGGCTCCTGAATATTTTCATCATCAAGGGAAAGAAGGGGTTCTTAATTCAAGCGACCGAAAAGAACTTTGTGCATTCTTGCGCCTTCCATCGGAGGATGAACCAGCAAAAACAAACTGGGAGGTTCTTCTTATTGAGTGGAACAGAAATAATTCAGAGAAGAAGATTGATGTAAAAACACCTATGCCAGACTATTCTTTGTTGAAAGGATAATTATGAAGTTTACGCGATTAACTACAGAGGACTTTGATTTAGAGGAAAAATTTCTTAGCCCTTCGGTAAGATCAAAGAAGTATCAAAAACATGTTGTAGACCAAAAAGAATTTGGTAAACACATGACAGAAGAAAGTTATGAGCAGGCAGCAGATCGCCTTGCAAATAGTCGTGTTGATTACAGAAGTATTCTTGGGTATGTAGCTGTTGATAATAAAGGGCAACAGGCGTACATTAAGTACAACACTAAAACAGAAGAGTATGTTGTATATCACAGAAGTCCTGAAGGAGATCCTATTATTGTAACTTTCTATCACAGGCCTTTAAGAGAGTTTACTGGAAAGAAAGCAATTGAATATGTAGACGAGCTTCCAGCAACAGAATAAGAAAGGGGTATAAAGATGACAGTTGAAGAGCTGAAGAAAACCGAAGAATTTCAGAAGTATGGGTACACTATTGTTAAGTGTCCTATTTGTGGAGAACCTACGTTGGATTCTTTTTGGATCTGTGATAACTGTAACTGGGAGTTTGATGGTGCAGTACTTCCGGAACAGTATTCTAGCGCAAATCATTGCACAGTTGCTGAATATCGAAAGAGATATCAGGCTAACAAGAATGAAGATGCTGTAGACGATCTGGAAACAGGGTTTATGTCATATATAACCAAGTACATAACAAATGAAGTGTCTCCTCTTGTTAGTATGCAGATTAAGAAGTGTTCAAATACAGCAACAATTCCTACAAAGGCGCATGAAACAGATGCGTGTTTTGACATTTACGCTGACCTGGGTTCTAGTGCAGCTCTTGCTGAAACTGTTCCTCCTCATGGTTCTTTCTCTTTTCACACTGGTTTTACAACAGCTATTCCGAAAGGATATTTTGCTGCTGTTTATGCTCGTAGCGGAATGGGCTGCAAGCGAGGTCTTCGTCTTGCAAATAGTACCGGAATAATTGACTGTGACTATCGAGGGGAGTGGGTGGTTGTTCTTCGGAACGACAGCGACGAGCCTCAGGTCATTCATCATGGTGACCGTATTGCTCAGTTTACAATTCTTCCTTGTATCACAACAGAGCTTATTGAAGTAGACAATCTTGATGACACTGACCGAGGTGCCGGCGGTTTTGGAAGCTCGGGGGTGTAAAGATGACGGAACTCGAAAAACTTCATGCACTGCTTATCTATCTAGACATACCTTGTTCTAAGGTTAGTCCTAATAATCGTCTACGCGTATATGCTTCTGAAAGCACAGCGTATTACAACATTACAATTGAATTTGCAAACCCGTCAACGTTTGCATGGTGCGCAACTGATAGTGAAGGAACTACATTCGGTATGTGTCACAGTTTTGGTGACATGGCTATTAAAGTAGCTGAGTTTTATAAGGAGTGTCTCTGTGGACGGAATAACAATTCTTAATGTTACAGAAGTATCAGAAAATTCTACACTGTTACTTGTAGCCTTGATTTTTCTAATAATAGGTGCAATTATAAACACAGCAAATTTGCTGTTATCAGACGATGCCAAACAATGTATTCTTTATGGAATATTTACTGTCACACTCCTTGCATTATCAATTGTTGTTGGAGTTACTATGGATAAGGACAGGGAGGCAAACAAACATAATCAATATGAGTGTTTGATTCATAAATCAGTGGGTATGGAAGATGTCTATGAAAAGTATACTGTTATAGAACGTCGTGGGGATATCTGGGTCCTTGAAGATAAAGAAAAGTAACATATTATATGTTAATTGCTGTCGAAGAAATTCGGCAGCTTTTTTTTATTAGTTGATTTACATTAAGTGTTATTATACAATTGTGCTGTAGGCGATAAAGAAATACAATACAGTGGAGGACAAACAATGAGTTGGCGTTTTGCGGCATTTAAATTCTTGTTCCGTGCAGAGCTTTGCAAGAAGAGTCTTGAAGAAGCAGGGATTAAAACTGACAGCATCTTCCGTACAGGTGAAGATGATTACTGGTATGTTCCGTGGCAGCCCCGGAGCAAAAAAGAGTATCAGAATGCTTGTCAAGTTATTGCCCAACACATTGACTAACTCAAGAAGAAGTTCCTAAGAAATACATTTCATTTCAGAGAGGTACAGTACAATGACAGTTTTCGCTTTCAATATCTTTTATGAGCTGAACGATGCTCCTCAGACACGTTATGTTGTAGCAGACTCCTCTGATGAGGCATGGACCAAGATTGTTTCTTTCTTTGAGAAACAGCGTAATGAAGGGCTCATGTTTCCGCAGCTTATCACTGAGCTTGGGGTTGAGATTGACGAAGTTATTATTTAAGGATTAACACTAAATAATATATTGAAGGAGAGTTACAAAATGAATAACCTTGATTCCATTATCAACACTGTCCGTAAGTTTTCTAACAATTTTGGTGCCTTTGAGATTTTGTTTGCAGACGGGGAGCATTACACCTGTAAGACTCCCGTGGAATGTAAGGTAGGAATCTATAGGCTTCAGTATATGAAGAATCATCCTGAGACTTATAAAGGTATCTTGACAATCTCTGTTCCGGAAGAGGAAGGTACAACTTACTGGATGCGAAAAGCCTATGGATCCTACAAGGAGGAGCGTTATGTTCGAAGCTTTTGACATTTAGTACGATGACCGTCTTGGACGTGAAGAGGGTCGCCCGTTCGTCATCGAGAGATTGGAAAGGACGGACGCGCAGAATGTCAAGTGGACGATGATGTCGTTCACGGTTGAGGAGGCTAAAAGAATCTGCGAGTATATTCAGGAGCAGCTTTCCCTTCATGAGGATCACACGGAAAAGTAAACTAAGCGTTAGTTGAAATTCCATGGATAATATTTTATAATGTAAGTGTAAAATAAATTACACAGGAGGTACACAACATGTACACCGACGACCAGTTTCAGAAAGACAACGAACAGCTCCAGAAGAGAAGAGAGTACAATAGGGCTCTTCTGAAAGACCTTGCTTCCCGAGCCAATGATATGTGGCTGGTGGTTTGTGTTTGGGAATCTCCCGTTGACGGATCCTTTGAACATCGGCAGGGGTGGTTTCTCGATTTCGTCGAGGCAGACAAGTTCCGCAACATGCTTGAGGAAACTTATAAAAAGCTACCGGGTCTTCATCATCATACATATTGTTTCCACACAGACGAAGATATCGTCCGGATGGTGTGCGACAAACTTGTTAACACTTATATTAGTTGATTTCACCCCCTACGACATAATATAATCAGACTATAATCAATAAAAAATATTTTGTAAAGGAGATACAAAAATGCCTGCTCTTGTCGAATCTATGTTCTACACCTCCAATGAGGAGAACGGTCGTTTTGTCCCTTGGCACGGTCTTGGCACTGCTGTTGAGGAAGCCCTGACCAGCGAAGATGCCCTGAAGATTGCGGGGCTTGATTGGGAAGTTGAGAAGAAGCCTATCTTCAATGAGAACGGTATCCAGATCCCGAAGTACTTCCGTACCTCTCGTAGCTCTGATAATAGCACTCTCGGTATTGTGTCTGGTCGTTATTCCATCGTCCAGAATCGAGAGGCCTTCAGCTTCACGGACGAGCTTGTAGCAGGAGATGCCCGATATGAAACGGCAGGCAGCCTGAATGACGGTCGTCGCGTCTGGCTTCTTGCTAAGCTCCCTGAGAAGTACATTCTCGATGATAAGTTCGACACTTACATCTGTTTCACTAACACTCATGACGGTACCGGTTCGGTTAAGGTTTGCATGACAAACACACGTGTCTGTTGTAACAATACCCTCAACCTTGCCCTTAGTACTGCTTCTCGTAAATGGTCGACGCGTCACATCGGAAATATGGACGATAAGATCCTGGAGGCACGTCGTGTCCTCAAACTTGCCGCCAATTATACGGAGTGTCTGGGAGACGAAGCTCGTATTCTTGCGGACACTAAGGTTGATGAAGCAACAACGGAGTTTATTTTCGACAGCATTTTCCCTGTTAACTATGAGAAGGACACAGCCCGGAAGATTAAGAATGTTGAAACAATGAAGAATGCATTTTTCACTTGCTTGAAGGCGCCTGATATTACGAAGTTTGAAGGAACTGCCTGGGGTGTTATTAACGCAGTTTCCGACTTTGTGTGTCATACTCCCCCCGTCCGTAACACCGAAAGTTATAGGGAAAATAACTGGGATAAAATTATGAATGGTCATCCCATTCTGGATGCATTTTATTCACAGTTGAAAACTGTTAACTAAATATCTTGTAAACCCCGTGCTAAATTATAACAACAACCCACTCACACCAGGGTGAATATAATTTGGCACGGGAGGGAATATAAATTGGAGCTTAAAGAAAAATTACTTTCAACAGGTTATTTCATAGAGAATGAATATTTTCAAAAGTATGTTGAACTAGTAACTAGTAATAATTGTTCAGTAAAAGAACAATTCAGAACAAATAATCATCACATAATACCAGTTCATTACTTTATCAATACTGAGAAGAAAGTAGACAACAGCAAGGCAAATATTGTAACACTCTATTTCAAAGATCATCTTCTAGCTCATCTTTATCTTAGTGGATGTACAAAAGGACGATATAGATACTGGAATCTTTATAGTTTATTTCTTATGTCGGGGCATACCTTTTCTGTCGAGGACGAAGAAGCTGTTAGATGCATATATGAAAGAAACGATTATTCCGTCTTATATGAAGAGGCAATAGAAGCTGCCCCTAATCACAGAAAGGGAATAAAAGTATCCGAAGAAACCCTTACTAGAATGCGAGATGCCGCAAAGAAGAGAATCCTAGAATATGGTTCTCCGACAAAAGGCAGACGTTGGGTTCATAAAGATTTAAAAGACTATATGGTACCGGCGGATGAAGTTGAGATGTATTTACAAGAGGGATTTGAATTAGGCAGGCTTTTTAAACACAGTGTTGAGTCGAAGAGAAAATGTGCTAAAGCTTCCGAGACAAGAAAGCAGAACGGCAGTTACACTTCACCAGAATATATAAAAAAACTATCTGAAGCAAATACTGGTAAAACTCGTTCATTAGAAAGTATTAAGAGGCAGCGAGGAAGTATTAAAAAATACTATGAGACTCATCAAGGGACGTTTCTTGGAAAGGCACATTCTGAAGAAGCAAAAAATAAAAACAGATTAGCTCATCTGGGAAAATTAACTGTAAATAGAGACGGTGTAATAAAGATGATAGATTCTATAGAGCTAGATAATTATCTTTCCGACGGCTGGAAACGCGGAAGAAAATAAAAGGAGGAGCATACAATGTCCAATCGTCCTAAATCCATTATTTCTACCAACCTGTTTCTTGTTATGTTTGCTACTCTAGGAGTTGTTATGAATGAGTTCGACGCCGACGATAAGGGCGAGCCGTTTCATATCTCCTTTAGTTACCCTTCTGAGTCAGAGAAGAAAGACAGAGACGGCAACATTCTGGAGGGAGAACTTCTTGGAGAAAGAGTTGCTACAATAGCTCGTCAGATGTTCCCGCCTCCGATTGAAGTCGAAGTTTTCCAGAGAGAGGATTCTTGGACAGAAGAGCGAGGAGAGTTTGCTCGTAAGTTCCTTATCTCTTCTATTCTGAGTAAAGGGCTGAATTTCGATAGCACAATTTATATGTAATATTATAGGAGGAGAATACAGATGCCTCGTGGTAGACCAAAGGGAAGTAAGAACAAAACAACACTTGAAAAGATGAACCTTCTTGATATCCCAGAAGTTTCTCCTCCTCCTACTCCCGTTGTTAAAGAAACGTATAAAGAAAATAACACAGCGGTTGTACAAGACGTTGCAACGCCCGCTGTTAAAGTTTCATCTATTTGCGAGATATGTGGTAGTCCTATATATGCCAACCCTTGTATCTTACATATAGGAAGAATAACAGGAAAAGCAGAATACTTCAGAGAAGCAACTAGCACAAAATTATCTGTGTGTTATAACTGTTCAAAAGAACTAAGTGACCTGATTGATAAATGGCTTTTGAAGAAGAATCCTAAGTTAATGAAAATACCCGTTCCTTTGGAGGATTAACAGATGGCAAAGAAGAAGGATTATATACTCTTCCCTGAAGATGTGAAGTATCTTGTCAAGTTAATTCCGGACAATATTCCGTTTAGGGCTGCCAGGGTAGAAGATACCGTATATACAGAAGCAAGTCTTAAGAACGGCAGCGACGGATTTGTAACTCTTACTGCCCCAGGCTACTATGGAGCCAGCTTTGTCGATAAGCATTTTGAATTTCTCCTTTACTGTGGGGACATCAAGAAACTTGACAAGTAAGGTTAGTTGAATTTACATTCATTTTATATTAAAATGAATGTGTAAACATCAATTAACAGGAGGAGTTTTCAATGACTTACTCGTTTCTTGAAGAAGCCTTGGGTGGCATCCGGTCTGGCACGTTCTTTCGTATCGGTTACATCACTGAGCTGCCCGTGAAGGCTGCTTATGCCAAGGAAGGATGGAAGATCCTTAAAAAGACTGAGTCTACTGTTCGTACTGGTGTTAACTACGGCAAGATTAAGTCTGTCGTTGAGGAACGCGAAGGTCGTCTGGAAGTTACTCGTACTCGTAAGAATCACATTGTTCCTATTCAGAGAGGTCGTATCTATCAGAACACTGATACGGAGCAGATGTACCTTCGGGTATTTCCTACAAAGAAGGGTACCAACAAGAAGGTGTCCTATATACTGGTAACTCCTGGTCATTCTGAGTATTCCTTTAACGACCTCGACGAAGAGATGCGCGAGATGGTTCGGGATTCTTACTTCAATGAGAAGTCTCGCCCGATCGCAACAATTAAGATTGATAACATCTACAAGGTCGGTGATTATCAGCTCACTCCTTACACTCGTTGATAAGAATTGAAGATTATAGGCGTGTTTATTCAGCACGCCTATTGTATTATATAAAGATTAAACTTTAGAAAGGAACAAATAATGACCAAGTACTGTGCAAATATAGTATGAATATTGTTTACAATAACAAACAGAATTTATGTGAATTCCGTATGGTCGCAACAGGAGACGTATTTCTGTTTAACGGCATTGAGTATATGAGAATTCAGCAAGTCAAATCCTATGATGGTATTCGCTATAACGCTGCCACACTGAAGGAAGGACTTCTAATGACGTTCAAAGACACTGACAATGTTGCCGTTATTGATGCAGACCTTGTCATTAAGTAATGAAGTTTAAATAAGACTAATAGGAGATATACTACATGAGTTGTTATTCCGTTCCAAACTGTCGTTGTGTTGAACACGCTTGTGTATACGGGCTAGATGAGTCCTTAGTTAGAGCCAAATATCCAATGGCAGTAGACACAAAAACACTTACTGCAGAACTTACACCTCGAATAGCAAAACTTGCTACTGCAGAAAAGGGCGCAGGGCATGACCAGTTTCTTACAGGTATTGTTGTTCAGTTTGATTTAACGTTCACTGTTAAGGCCTGGACAGAAGCTGAACGATATCACTTCTTTGATTTTGTAAGTAGCCAGAGTACCATGCACCGTATTACAAAATTTGATGTTGATAAACAGTACATTAAGTATGTAGACCCTAAGATTATCAACATTATGAAAAAGAAAATTGAAAAGTATAATACCCTTTTAGAAACTATGACTAAAGAACAGCTAAAAGAGATGTATCTTGAAATCCTCTATAGTAACCCTGCAGGGTTTCAGTTAACTGCAGGCATTACGACAAATTACCGTCAGCTTAAAACCATCTATGCACAGCGTAAAGATCATCGGCTTCCCGAGTGGAGAGAGTTTTGTCAGTGGCTTGAAACATTACCTCATTCAGAATTTATCACAGGAAAAACAAATACGGAAAAGGAGAATTAAACAGATGAAATCCGAACTGATTCATTAAGGGCAGTACAAACGATACGGCGACACTTTTCGAGTATGGAAGATTACTACGGACGGAGAGAATGAAGAAGAAGTACTGAAATACATCAAAGAAAATGTATTTAATAAAGATCTTCCTTCCTCGGGGGAATGGTCCGCTAATATCCGGTACGGTGCAGAAAAAGCTCATGATGCCGCATATTACTTCCGAGGTTGTTACAGTCTAGAGAAGCTCGATGACGGATATAAGTATACTGTGCGTGAACCGTATTGCGATTAAATATCTGTATGAGTAAGAAAGTTGTATGGCAGAAGATTGTGCAATGTTTTATCATTGCATTTCCTCTGTTTAATATTGTATATGCTATAGTGACAAACAATAAATATACCTTGTCATTTATGCTTGCTTGTTTGCTTGGGGTATGCCCAGCGATTCCGGCTCTCTTATTACTATATACCGATAAGAATAAATAATTGCTTGCACCCCTATTGCAACGTCTTGAACAACCACACAATAATTATTTTATAAGAGCTAAGGCTCGTGGAGGTAGAAGTGTATTCCAAAGTATTTGACATTATTGAAAAAGAGAAACATCGTCAAGACACGACAGTTGAATTGATTGCCAGCGAAAACTTTGTAAGTGAAAATGTTTTAAAGGCTGTCGGTTCATGTTTGACAAATAAGTATTCTGAAGGCTATCCAGCAAATCAAAAATCTGGAAGTAAGGGCAGATATTACGGCGGTTGTGAATATATTGACGAACTTGAAGAATACTGCTGTGATATGTGGCGTAAGGTATTTAATACTGATTATCATGTAAATGTTCAGCCCCACAGCGGTTCTAGTGCTAATCTTGCTGCATACATGAGTGTTCTTAAGCCCGGGGACACTATTCTTGCTATGTCACTTAATAACGGTGGTCATCTAACTCACGGCTCTTCTGTTAACTTCAGTGGAAAGCTATTTAACATGAAGTTTTATGAAGTTGATGCAAATGGATTTATTGATTTCAATGATGTTAAAAATAAGGCTGAAGAGTTTCGTCCGAAGCTTATTCTTGCTGGAGCTTCCGCTTACAGTCGTATAATTGATTTTGAAAAGTTTGCAGAGATTGCTAAATCTGTCGGCGCATACTTTATGGTCGACATGGCGCATATTGCAGGACTTATAGCTGCGGGAGATCACCCTTCCCCGTTTGGCCTTGCTGATATTATTACTACAACAACTCATAAAACACTTCGAGGTCCACGCGGAGGTCTTATCTTCTGTAAGCCGGAACTTGCCAAGAAAGTTGACAGCACAATCTTCCCCGGCACACAAGGCGGCCCGCTTGAACACGTAATCGCCGGAAAAGCTGTAGCCGCAGAAGAGGCTTGTACGGAAGGGTTTAAGAATTACATACACGACGTTGTAGGTAACTGCAAGGCGATGTGCGACGAGTTTATCTCTATGGGGTATAAGATAGTTACTGGCGGTACAGATAATCATCTATTCCTTGTTGATTTAACTGCAACGGGCCTGACAGGAAAAGAAGTACAGGATGAATTGGACAAGCATCACATTACTTTAAATAAGAATTGTGTTCCAACAGAAACTCGTTCTCCTCAACAGGCATCCGGTGTTCGTATCGGAACAGCAGCCATGACAACAAAGGGATACAAGAAAGACGATTTCATAAAAGTTGCACACGATATTGACAAAGTGATTAAAGAAATGCAAGAACATAAGAAATAAGTTTACGTTTAAACAGTATACTAATGCTCAGGGCTACAACAAGCTCTGAGCATTTTTTATTATAAAAATAAATCTACTCTTTATTATGTTTACAACGCTAAAATTATTGTATAAATCAACAAAGAACTGAAGAAGACCGAGGTAGCTGTCATGTAAAATAAAATAAAGTAAAGGAAATGTATGGAAATGCCGTTAGAGCAGATTTTTAAATACAGCGGTGGGGGCCTTTTGATCCTACTAACATTGGTACAGATAAGCCCTTTGAAGATAAATCCCTGGAGTTGGTTAGGAAGGGTAATTGGAAAAGCACTGAATCACGACGTATTACAGATCGTAAAAGATTTAAAAGAATGCCAGTCAAATTATCAGAAAACAACCGATAAGAGATTGGATGACATTGAAGAAGCCCGAAGAAAATTCATGTATTATCAAGAAGAGTGTGAAGCAAAAGCTGCACGAAGAAGAATACTTAGAGCAGCAGATGAATTGAGATTGGGCATTGAACACTCACATGAGTACTTCAGGGACGTTTTGAATGACGTATCTTTTTATAATAATTTCTGCCACGAACATCCGGAGTTTAAAAACATGCAAGCTGTTGCGGCAATAAGTTTTGTAACTGAAACGTATCAAGAATGCTTAAAAGAGAACAAGTTTCTATGAGACAGGAGGAATTGAGTATTGGATAGAAATACTGTTTTACAGGCAGCTAATGCCTGGTTAGGTCGTAGAGAGTCAGACGGCACACATCGTGTTATAATTGATACTTATAATACTATAACCCCGTTACCTGCAGGTTATAGAATGACGTACACTGATCCTTGGTGTGCAACATTTGTGTCTGCTGTAGCGCAGAAAGTTGGAGCCACTGATATTATCTACCCAGAATGTAGTTGTCCTAGAATGATCCAACTATTCCAGCAACATAATCGTTGGATGGAAGATGATTCGTACACTCCTAAGCCAGGAGATATTATCTTCTATGATTGGCAAGATTCTGGCTTTGGAGACAATACAGGAGTAGCTGACCACGTAGGAATTGTTTATTCTGTTGTAGGAACGAACATGACAATTATTGAAGGTAACTGCAATAATTCAGTTGCATTTACCAACAGACAAGTTAACAGCAGATATATTCGAGGATATGGACTTCCGAAATATGATGATGCTGCTACAAGTGTTCCTGCCGCACCGTCAATAACTGTTCCTAACACAAATATTCAAGTTGGCAGTAAAGTTAAAGTTATTGGAAATACCTGGTACACCGGAGGATTTATTCCTGATTTTGTAAAGAATGATACCTGGATTGTACTGGCTATAAATGGTGACCGTGTAGTTATCGATAAGAATGCAAGCGGTACAAACAGCATTATGTCCCCGATTAACATTAAAGACATTGTACTTGCAGAAGGTTCTACAACAACCGATGTATCGAATATTATTCCTGCTGTTCCGGTTGGAAATACAACTGCAATGACGGAAAAACAGATCTGGGATTATCTCATGTCTGTTTACAACAATCCGTATGGTGTAGCTGCAATCATGGGAAACCTTTATGCAGAAAGTGCTTTACAAGCAAATAATATGCAGAATTCCTACGAAGCAGCTTTGGGGTACAACGACAAGACATATACTGAGAGCGTAGACAATGGCACATACACAAACTTTGTTAACGATGCTGTTGGCTATGGTCTAGTACAGTGGACATACTGGTCACGGAAGAAAGCACTATACAACTACGCTAAGTCCAATAACAGATCGATTGGCGACCCGAAGATGCAGTTGGAATTTATGGTTTCCGAAATGGCAGGTTATCAAGGTCTAGTTGACACAATAAAGAATGCAAAAGATGTTCGTACAGCATCGGACTTCATTTTAGTAAACTATGAACGACCTGCAAACCAGTCCGAGGCAGTGAAAGCGGCAAGAGCTAATATGGGAGAAACATTCCTGAAAAAGTACGGAAATGTAACTCCTGCTCCTACGCCTACTCCTGCAACTCCTGTTGCTCCAAAAGTTGCTGAAGTGGGCGATGTAGTCAATTTTAAGGGTAACACACACTATACAAGTTCTTCAGCATTTGCATTTGGATTTAGATGCAGACCGGGAAAGGCTACAATTACAGCTATTAACCGTAACGGTAAGCACCCTTATCATTTAGTTAAGGTTCCGGGGCAAGGTTCAACAGTTTATGGTTGGGTAGATGCTGGAACATTTTAATAAAGAGGACAGAGTATGCAATTTCTTGTATTATATGGTAACCAGATACTTTACACCATACTAACAGGTATTATAACAGCTGTTGGAGCATGGATCGGAAAAAAGTATCAGAAAAACTGTCAAGAAAAACAAAAAAGAGATACTGTTAAAACTTGCGTAAGAGCTGTAGAACAACTATACCCAGAAATGTTAGGCCCAGAGAAATACGCAAAAGCGGTTGAATCTATAAAAGAGATTTTAACAAACAAGAGTATCGTTATTACAGACCTAGAGATAAAAATGCTTATAGAAGAGCAATGTAATGAGTTTAATCAGCAACGTCCTAAGTATCAAGGAAAACATATATAATAAATTAAGGAGAAGAAAACATCATGGACATCACCAACATTTTTGAGCTTGTAATTCTGCTAATTTCTGCCCTTGTAGCAACATTCGTTATTCCCTTGCTTAAACAAAAGTTTGGTCAAGAGAAGCTAAACAAAGTAATGACCTATGTAGAAATTGCTGTGCACGCTGCAGACCAGTTATTTGCTACTGATGAAGGTAAAGCAAAGAAAGAGTATGTTGTTAACTATCTGACCGAAATACTTAAGAAGCAAGGTCTCACAGTTGACATGGAAACTCTTGAAAACATGATTGAAGCTGAAGTACTTAAACTTCATAAACAGCTCAAGACAGAGTAATATCGTGTTATTCTGATTAGAACGCTCTCTGTATTAGAGGGCGTTTTTAATTTAATAAAATTAAATAACAGTTGAATATTGTATTATTTTCTGCTAAATTATAACATATTGTATACATAAGTAAGAGGTATTGAAATATGAAATTTAAACTGAACGAAAACTTAACAACTATTCACTACACACTGTTTCCTTCTTGGGACGGTGCTGGTGAAGTAGAATATGAATTTGAACCTTCTATCGAAGATAATTATCGTTTTGCAAAATATTTAGTAAACGACTACTATGACAAAGGCTATGTTGCAGAGCTAGAAGATGCTTTAAGAGATGTAGATGGACTCCCAGAAGGATATGACGAACTAACCTCGGAAGAAAAATTTTCTGAACTAGTTCAAAGTGTCGCAGAAAATACCGATTTGTTCGACGAAGATGCGTATGACTTCTTCTATGATGATGCAGTAGATGAATATACAGAAGAAGCAGACTATGGTGATGACAACGGGTCAGGAATGTCATACAAAGACTTTATTTGAGTGAGGAGCCACAAATGAACGTTAAGAAAAAGAAAGGTGCATTAAGTTATTTTGCAACACTTGATGCAGGAGACCCAGAAAAGAACGCAGAACGATTTAATAACTCAACAGGAGACGATGTAAATATTACTGCGATGTCAGAAGATTGGGCACATAAAGACGTTCGATATATGTCTGATATGTTGGACGACCTTATAGCAAATATGTCTGAAGACCAACTGGATGCTGATTTGAAATTATTTGCTCGTATTGCTCGTAAACTTCGTGTCCGGAATATGGACGACCTTGTTGTCATGCTTGACCGTAACAACGAGTATGACCCACAATACTACATGACAGAAGTTGGTCAGAAGATTGGGCCCGTATATAAGGGGAAAGAAGACGCAGTTGAATATGAAATGTTTGGCGCGCATCTTGTTGCAGAAAACACACCAACGGGGCTGTTTCTGTACTTCCCTGATGAAACTTCCGGCAGAAAATATGTAAATGCGGTGGACGGAATGATGAACGAAAATTACAGTCGTAAAAATATATGTGAAGCAAATACTGAAAATGCTGACAGAACAAATCTTATTAAGAAGATTAAATCTTTCGGCAAAAACTATGACTTTGATAAATATACGGATCAGCAGCTTTTCCGTATTGCTAACAGACTTCAAGATGCTGCTGACATTGAAGATGTAATGCGTGAGTTTGCTGAGACTCGTAATAGACAAGCTGAGCAGAAAGCATACGATGCGGAATATGATATTCCGGATGAGACATACGAGGAAAGCCTTACAGTAAGACAGAAGTTAAGTCGTATGGATGAAGCTTGTTTGGACAACGGAAATTATCTTGACTTAAGAAATCTTTTTGAAGCAGTCACTCCTAATATGACGCCAGATGAGAAAGAGGAACTTCGTAAAGTAGTAAATTCTACAAATGACCCCGAGATTATTTCCGCTTATCTTAATGGAAAGTACAAACAAAAGGACGAGAGTCTTAAAGAAGATTATACAGACCAGTTGTTCAACAAACTAAAGCAAGCAGTGATAGAGTTCCTTGACTTTGCAAATTCCATGGAGTGGGATTTTCCTGAGGGATATATTTATCAGAACTGGGAAGATTGGATGGATGACACCCAGTTCTCAGTGTCTGTTGATTCCGTTGAAAGCGCACAGAATCTTCTGTCTGACTATAAACGTCTATACGAAGTTGACAAACGTCTTGCCCCGAGACTTGAAGATTGGGAAACAGACGAATTTATTCGTTTGTACGAAAAGCTAGAAACTACATTTGACGCAGCTATTAAAGCGTGGGAGGAACAACAGAAATGATTTTGAACGAAACGTTCGATACAGGTAAGTATCAAAGAATAATTTCCAAACAAGTAATGGACAGTGATGGATTTTATACGGACTATACGATGTATTATAATCCCGATGAGGATAATTATTTCTTTATATTCGGTGATGAAGATGTATACGGACCTGATCCATACAATGCTGACTGGACTTGTGACACTAACGACGAAGCAACGGAGTGGTACAATAACTATACCGGTTTCGAAGATGAAGACCTTGACGAATGCGTTAACACTTCTTTAAAAGAAGGCGACACCCAGTTTAAGAAAAAGCCTGGAGAAGAAGTACAATTCTCAACTGACGGGATGACTGATGTTCCCGATGTTGGCGAACGCTTTAAAGTTGGTCCTTTAACTGGAACTTGCACAAAAAAGACTGCTGATAAAGTTACTATGAAGATTACTGCTAATGCATTTCTACAGGAAGACATCAACGATGTTCTCCCGTCTGAAGAAATTGAAATTGTTGCAGATGTAGAGCCCAGCAAAGAAACTGTTACAGCAGGTCCAGATGCAGGCGTAGCAGGTCTTATTAACAATCTGATTATTCAGAATTGGGGCATGAACAGCGCCTACACTGACCTTATTGTAAATGCTGATGCAAATAATCAGCCCAATATTGCTAACTTGGCAAAAGACATTGTTGCCGACATTAACAATCATATTGGTAAACTTCAAGCTGCTCTTGCTATGCTTTCCCCTAATGTAGAGAATATTGCAGTAGGAGAGTCTGAAGCAGCTCAACAGTTAAATGTTGTGAATGAAGAGCTTACTGAGAAGGAGCAATACACTTCAGAGCGTACGGGCAAAATAAATGAACGTATTCGTCGTAAACTGAATTCTATTGTTAACCGATACAACGGTTGGCAAGAGCCTGCTGCCATTGGAAAGATGTTTGGAGAACTTGCTGACGAAGGTGTTGACGTTACTGTCATGGGACCTCCGCAAGATTATGCTCCTGGAGCCAAGAGTTGGACAGTTCCTTGGGAGTTAGATGGAGTAAGAGTAGAGAATAGTATGTTCGTTTACAGCGTGTATGAAGGAGGAAAAACTCCTCGAAATGAATATAATATGTATTTTTCTTAAGGGGAACGTGTAATGAAAATTAGAAAACTTACCGAAAATATTAACAACTTTGATAATGCAGAAAATAAAGTTACTGCGTTAAATCCGATTATGGGAGATGCTGTTGCGGTATCAAAGAAGACGCAAAAGAAATTCGAGAAAGAAACCGAACCTATGGAAAAGCCCGTTCTAGGTACAAAGGACGATAAGATTAAGGAGAATAAAGATCTTACCGAAGCATTTGAAAGTGATGGTTGGGAGCTAGAAGACTCTGACCTGGTACAGGTTTTAGAAAAATTAGCCGATGTTAAGTATGAAATTGACAACTGTGTTAGAGGTAGTTACGCTACTCATGGTATTGACACATATGGCGAGCTTGCTGTACTTGTGAAAGAACTTGCAGACGATTTAATTGACTGTGCAGAGGAACTAGCAGACATGGACGTGATGGACGAACAGCTTACTGAAGCGGGGCAATTCGCATTTACTAACGGAACACTTGAAGAGTTTGATCCTGCAGATCTTGTAGAGAAAATTAAAAACAGAAAGACCGCCATGAACACCATTCGCGATTTTAACAACAAACAGTATACCTTTGTAATTTCTCCTAGAGGCTCCGTTGAAACTCCTGACTATATCTGGGTTGATATTATAGAAGATACAGGTAACCCCAATCCACAAAGAATCTTCCTGCATAAGTACAATACATATGAAGACGTTATTCAAGGCATTAACGAGATCAAGGAACACATTATGGACTCCGTTGTTGATGAAAAGGTTGAAGAAGCTCTAAATGAAGACGGTCGTAAGAATAGAGAAGTTCTGACCCCTGAACAGAAACGTGACGAAGATGAAATGAATAGTTCATTATGGGGAATTATTTACAATGAACTAGAGAAGGATACTGACGGATCTAAAAATCGTGTGAATAAGAAGGCTTCTCAGAGATACACATACGACGACCTGTCAACCGACGCAGACGGTAACATTACTGTATACGCCCCTGTAAAAGACAAACTTCAGAATGCAATCAATGTTGCTGAAGCATATGGTCTTAAGTTCAAAGTTGGTCTTGGAAGCAATCGGAATAAGAATCACGCGTTTGCTTGCACTATCTACATTCCCGAAGGATACAGTATGGAAGAGGCAGACGAAATTCTAAAAGATCTTCCAAATGAAGATTAAGGTGTAATATGTATAGAGTTGACCAACACAAGAATATATATTTGAGTCGTGGAGACGATTTCAGTTATACATTTCCTGTTTATGTCGACAATAGTGAAACAGCATACAAGTTTGAGAAAAACGACGGTTGTATGCTGTTTTTCTATATTTTCATTCCTAATTCTATTAACTATGAATTTGTAATGAAAAAAACATTCGGCACTGACGGGAATGTTGTTACAGAGTTTAGTAATGATAAAGCTTCTACTACAAAAGTAATCAATAATATTGACGATAAAGGAAATATTATTGTAACACTAACTGAAGAAGATACAATGAAAATCTTTCCCGGACAATACAAATATCAGATCAGGGTCAAAGTAAAAGACAGCTCTGGTAATCTTGTATTAAAAACAGTTACAAATAGAAAAGACTTTTATGTTATAGAGGACGATTACAGTAACAGAATATGGTAAGATAAAAGGGGTGAGCAGACTGTGCCTGACACTTTAAGTTTCATGAGTTCAGACATTCAGAAAGAACTAAACAACCTAACAGAGGATGAAAAGAAAGTTGCCCTTGAAATACTAAAACAGTATTCACAATCGGGGTCTTCAGATGTTTATCAAGATTTAGTATATCAAGACTACGAAGAAATTCCTGTAGATATAGAAACATTTCTGTACAATGATTACTATCTAGGAAAAAGTCTTATAGATGCAGAAGGTAGGAAAACTGTATATCCATACTGGGTTGAAACACTAAAGAAGATTTTTCCTACAAATGTTGACACAGCATACAATACTCTTGCATTGACGGGTTCAATTGGTATTGGTAAATCTTTTATGGCTGTTCTTTGCATCCTTTATCAATTATATAGAATGATGTGCCTTAAAGACCCCTACTTACATTATGGGTTACAGCCTATTGATAAAATTACTTTTGCATTTATAAACATAACAATGGATGCAGCTGCAGGTGTAGGCTGGCAGAAATGTCAAGAGTTGTTACAAAATTCCCCGTGGTTCATGAAGAATGGTGCTTTGTCAGGTAGCACAAACATTGTCTGGGTTCCCCCGAAAGGTATTGACCTGCTGTATGGTTCATTACCAAGACACATAATTGGTAGAGCTGTGTTCTCTGTATTCTGTGACGAGGTCTCTTTTGTACCAACACAAGATGTAGAGATGCAGAAGAAGAAAGCAAAAGACCTTGTTAACACAGCAAGTGCTCGTATGCAATCTCGTTTTATGCATGGAGAACACAATCCTACATTGCTTATTCTTGCATCGTCAAAACGAACTGAGCAGTCTTACATGGAAACATTCATTGAAGGGAAAAAGAATAACGACAGTAAAACAACATATATAGTTGATGAGCCTCAGTGGGTGATAAGAACCGATAAAGACAGTGCAGTAAAATTTAAGGTAGCTGTGGGCAATAAATTTCTGAATAGTGAAGTAGTTCCGCTGAATTCTACAGAAGCAGAATTACAAACATATAGAGACCGAGGATATACTCTCATAGATGTTCCAATGGGGTACTACGAGAACTTTATAGATGATATCAACATTGCGTTGACAGATATTGCTGGTATCTCTACTTCAGGAACAACTAAGTATTTTGCAGGAAATAGAATTGCTGCTGTAAGAAATGAAAAACGTAAGAATCTGTTTACAAAAGAAATCATATCTGTCGGAGACGGAGCAGACGACAAGACACAGTATTCTGACTTTATTGATAAAACTCGTATAGATCCAAAACTAAAATCTCGTCCGTTGTACATACACCTTGATATGTCCGTGTCAGGAGACGCTACAGGTATCGGAGGAGTTTGGATTAACGGAAAGAAACCAACAAAGCCAGGAGAAGACCCGTCAAAAGATTTGTATTACACTTTGGCATTTCATGTAAGTATAAAAGCTCCTAAAGGTTGTCAAGTATCATTTGAAAAGAACAGAAACTTCATTCGTTGGCTACGTCAAGAAGGATTTAACATTAAAGGCGTATCCGCAGATACCTTCCAGTCCTATGATTTATTACAAGTGTTAAAGGGAGAACATTTTAACACTTCAATTATATCTGTTGACCGAGTAGATAGAGAGCAGAAGGTGTGCTTACCTTATCTAACGTTTAAAAATGCAATATACGAAGAACGCTTCGATATGTATCCTACAACGGAACTAGTAGAGGAACTTCTCGATCTTGAAAAAGACGGAAACGGAAAAATTGACCACACTCCCATGGGCAGAAAAGACGCGGCAGACGGTGTATGCGGAGCTCTTTACAATGCTTCACAACACGCAGAAGAATTTTCTTTTGACTGGGGAGAAACGATACAAACAACAATCGATGTAAGTAAAGCAACAACGGAAGTAGACCGAGCACAAATTGTATTAAACTTTGAAGAAGAACTTAAAAAATTAGACTCAATACAACCTAATAAATCCACATTTCTTGATTTTGGAATGGGGAAAGCAAGCGAACTGTATTCCAGCTATCTTGCAAATGGTATTGTTTTATGAATAGTTTTACAAAGGGGTAAATATGGCAAACGATTTAAAAAATAGTGAGTCTGTATTTGCTGATGCAACGGACCTGTACGGAACAAAATTAAACCCCGTACCTACTCCGAAAAGAAATATTGGCATAGACACTGACGGAGAGTTTTACGATGCTCTGATAAATGGTGTTAAGTCCAGTATGATGGACATCAGTAAGTTAGAATCCTTTACTCAAGTCTCACAGAATAGAGAACTTCTTTATGAAGTCATTGACACTATGTGTGAAGACACTACGATAGCTTCGGCTCTTGAGATATACACAGAAGATTCAACAGAGCTTTCTGAGAATGGTCGCATTGTTTGGTGCCAATCAGACGACGAAGATGTTTTAAAGTATATAACATATCTGTTGGATGTTTTGAATGTGGATAAGAACATATTTAAATGGGCTTACTGTTTGTGTAAGTACGGAGACGTTTATCTTCGTATGTACCGTAACTCTGACATAGAAGACGGATTATTCAATTCCGACGATGTTTCTGACAAGAAAAAGTATCTTAAGGAAGAACTTGACAAGATTCATGAAAACAGAGAAAACTCTAAGTTAGACGAATCAGTTATGGTACACGCCAATTCAAAAGATGACCGTTATGCTCAGTATGTAGAAATGGTGTCTAATCCCGCTGAAATGTTTGAGTTAACTAAATTCGGCAAAACATATGCCTACATCAAAGCTCCTGTTAGATCGGGTTTACAGCGGAAGCAATCTTCAGTTGATGTTCCTTCGGGGAGATATCGGTTCAATCGTTCCGATGTAACTTTGTACGATGCAACCGCATTTGTTCACGCCTCTTTAGAAGATGATTTTCAACGTTTTCCTGAATTAGTGGACATCTTTCTAAACAACGATATGAACACCTCCGATGACACACATAAGTTAAGTTATACTGTGCGACACGGACAATCCATTCTATACTCCGTATACAAACTTTGGAGAACTCTTACATTACTTGAGAACTCGCTACTTCTAAATCGTCTTACTAAGAGTTCTGTATTAAGAGTTATAAATGTTGAAGTAGGCGATATGCCTCAAGAGAATGTTGGAAAACACATGATGGGCATAAAGGCACTATTTGAACGAAAAGCGTCTCTTGACACTGGCAATATTATGTCAGAGTATACAAATCCAGGACCAATGGAAAACTGTATATATGTTCCGATGCACAACGGAATAGGAAGCATAACTCCTCAGCAGATCGGCGGAGACGTTGATGTAAAGGGTCTTACTGACATAGACTACTTTAAGAATAAACTTTTCGGCGGATTGAAAATTCCGAAACAGTATATGGGAGATACTGAGGACGGAGCAGGCTTTAATGGCGGAGCTTCTCTGTCACTAATTTCTGCTAGATATGCAAAAACTATTAAACGTGTTCAGAACACACTTATTCAGTTAGTTACTGACCTGATTAATCTTCTGCTTCTTGATAAAGGACTAGTTTCTTATGTAAACAAATTTACTATCAAGATGCAACCTCCGACAACTCAGGAAGAAATTGATAGACGAGACAATCTGTCATCCAAGGTAGGAATTACACAAGATGTTATGAACCTACTGTCTGATGTAGAGGACCCGTCTCAGAAGCTTCGTATTCTTAAGATATTACTTGCTGAGATTATTGATAATCCGGAAGTAATGAATGTTATTCAAGAAGAAATTGATAAAATGGAAGAAGAAGGAGCACTGGCAGAAGAAGGGAATAACGAACCTGATGACAGGGACATTGATGTAAATGTTAGAATGCCTCGATCCGGAGGACACGCAGGAGATGTAGAAATCCCCGTTCCTACTGACGACGCTTCTGATGAAATGCCTCCCACTCCCGCAGAGGAAGAAACTATTGCTCCTCTACCTTCTCCCGCAGATTTAGGAATCGATATGACTGACACAGCAAACCTATAAATTAGCCAATAATATTGGAAAGGACAAAGTATGGCAATATCAAAAACAGATTGTTTAATACTGCTGAATGAACTTCAAGAATCGGGTATTGATTGCTCGAATGAGGTAAAAACATTGTTGAGATCTTCCGGACCTACTGTAGAGGTACTGAAATTCATAAATGACAACAGACCTCTTGATTTAGCAATGTTCTACGAAAAGCTACGCAAGAGTTACAACAATAAGAAATCAACATTGTATATAAACTTAATGAAAGACCCCGACCCTGAAAATATAAACAAAGTTTTATCAACCTTGAATTCTTACTCGTTACAGGCAACACTGTTTTCTGAACAACTTCAGAATAAACAGATGTTTTATAGATTCTCAAGGCTACAAGAGGTGTATCAATGTTTGTATTACTACACAAAAACATACGACTTGACTCCTTGTATAAAGCTATTATCCATGATCAAGGCGGACATAAAAGTTCTTGAAACGTGCTACAGAGAACAAAGTTGAATAATCACCTAGAATTAACTATAATATAAAATATAAAATTACGGAGGTATGTAATCCAAATGGATCATATTGAATCAGAATATCTATACATTCACAGTCTTAAACTCGCTGACAGATTAGTCAATGCGGGAATACGTTGCGAAGGAAAGAAAGTAAACGTTCAGAACCCTCGTTACTGTGACTTCATTTTCAAGAATACTCCAGAAACACTTGAGATGCTGAAGCAGTACGTTGACGAACGCCGTAACAACAGATAATATCTTAAATTAAGGAGAACAGATTATGGGGCTTTCAATCAGGGAAAAGAAATTGCTAACACAATTCGCCAGTAACAATTACGGGCTGTATAATAAAACACTCGCCAAGAAGATAGGACTCCACGAGAGTATTTTTCTTGGCGAAATTATTTCAGAGTATGACTACTGGAATAAAATGCACAGCCTAACAGATGACGGCTATTTCTATAGCACTGTTGAAAATGTAATGGAGTCTACAACGTTGTCCGATTATCAACAACGTTCAATCATCAAGCATCTTGTAGAATTGAAAATACTTGATGTTAAAGTAGCAGGAATGCCTGCTAAAAGATACTTCCGCATCAATGAAGAACAGTTCTACGCTATATTGCTTGAAGACGATGAAGATGCTGATAATAACCCTGACTCAACAAGTAGTAAAGAAACTTGTGATAAGTGCTTAACTGAGTTAACAACAAGTAGTAAAGAAAGTAAAGAACAAGATCTTAACTCAGTAAAGACAAATAATAACAATATACCATTAACAAATAAAAATAACAATATAGTTTTAACAGCTACACCGTTTATTAGCAATTCAGGAAAAGTATCTAATCTTTTAGAAAATGAAACTAAACAGATAGATACAAAGCCAAAGAAGAAATCTAATTTAGAACAGTGTACTGATTTAACCTTTGAACTTATTTCTGATACAGATCTTGCTGAATATGTAAACAATTATTTAGTGGATCAGAAATTGTATAAATCAATAAATGTCACCCAATGGAAGATGAGACTAGAACATCTTTTGCAGTATGCAAAGGGCAGAACTGATTTAGCAAGAGAAATTGTCAAACAGACATGGGCAAGAGGTTATAGAGATTTTTATCCCGTTTCTGAAACTTATGTAAATACAGCAGCAAAGCCTGCATATACAGCTATTACCAGAAAAGAGATTAAAAATGACCCGCCCAAGATTAACGATAAGATTGTTTTTTAAGTAATTTGTAGAAAAACTTATTTTATCAAAACTTTAGTGCTAAATTTATACAGTCAATACAAATTGATTCCGGTGAAAACAGCTGTAGATAGGGCAGCTACAGAATGTTCGTGTTAGATTAGAAATGATGTGTTGAAAGGAATATAGATGGATAGAAAGTCAAACGAAGAGTTGACCTTTGACAGATCAGCTCTAGTCAGCGAAAAAGGCAGCCCTATATTAGGTCGTCTGTCCGGACCAGTTGCTGACATTATCAATCCTACTCGTAATGGAAGAAAATATTCTGAACAGCTTTGGGAGAATGTTTTTAACAGCCCCATAGCTCAGGAAACATTTGAAAACGGTGGATATTTCGGAGAACTTGGTCACCCTGCTGACCGTCAAGAGATTGACATGGAGAAGATTGCTATTTGTATGCCCAATCCTCCCCAGAAGAATAATAAAGGGCAGCTGATTAGCTCTTTTGACATTCTTGATACTCCGAATGGTCGTATTTTAAAGACCCTTTGCGATTATGGATATAAGATGGGAATCTCCTCTAGAGGTTCAGGGGATGTGTCAACAGATATTGATGGAAATGAATCTGTAGATGAAGATACATATGATTTCAGTTGCTTTGACGTTGTTCTTCTGCCCGCAGTAAAGGCTGCTCGTATGGAATACGTTACAGAGTCCTTTGGAAATTCTAGTATTCCGTTGAAAAAGGCATTACAAGAATCTCTAGAAAAAGCATCTGCGTCTGACAGAAAAATTATGCAGGAGACATTGAATACTCTCCAGATTGAATATACTCCAGAAGAAGAAAATGTAGAAAAGCCTTCTTCTGTTAATTATAAAGAAGTTGTTAACGAAGGCGTTGCAGTCGATACTACCGAAGCAGATTTGTTAGAACAGCTTCAAGCCTCCTTAAAAGAAAACAAAGAGAAGGAACAACAGCTACTTGAGTTACAAGAGAAGTTGTCAGTTAGTTATACTAAAGAAGCGTCATGTAACGAAAAGATGGTTAAGTACAAACAAGCGATTCTGAAGTTGTCAGAGGAAGCGAAGAAAGTTGTTTCTCTACAAGAAAAGTTAAGTAATTATGAACAGCAAGTTAGTCAGTTAAACGAACAGTTAGCTTCCGCTAAAGATGAAGCTATTAAGTCTAAGAATAGTTTAACTGAACGTTCTAAGGCGTTAGCTGAATCAGTCACTTCAAGCAGAAGTAAAGTTGCGGAACTAACCGAACAGCTGAAGATTGCTAATGAAAATAGCAGTAAAGAAATCACTTCTTTAACTGAAAAACTTTCGACAGTTCAAAAAGACTTAGCTCAAAAGAAGACAGAATACACTAAGAAGTTAAGTGCTTCAAACAACCTTGTTGAAAAGTACAAGAAGATAGCTGCTGGTGCGGTCAACCGTTATGTTGAATCACAATCAGTAAGACTTGGTGTATCTAAGAATGAAATTTTAAATAGATTGCCTGATAGTTACACATTTGACGATATTGATTCTGTATGCGAAAGTTTACAGTCTGTAAATCTTAACTTAAGTAAGTTACCATTTCAGTCAATGCAACTACAGGAAAAGTTAAGTGCTAAGATTACGTCCCCTAAGAAGGAAATAATTCCTCTTGTTCAAGACGATTTAGTAGACGATGACTTACTGTCTCTAGCACGACTTAAATAACATATAAAGAGGTAAATATAATGAATCTTCTAGAACAATACAAAGGTCGTCTTGCAGTTTCTGAATCCGTTTACGGCAGAACTCACAACGGCGAAAAGATGGATAACCACAAGAAGTTAGTTATTGCTAAGGTGCTTGACAATACTTCCAAGTTCCTCTCTGAAGCTTTTGATGCTGCTTCTGGCACACAGCGTTCAGATCTCGGGCTTAATTGATGGGCCGTTTATATCGTGAGATATAAATAAATCTTTTATATTCTTTCAAAATAATCTCTTAATTTATTTAATATGTACGGATATATCTACAAACGAGTTAATCTAATAAATGGGATGGTCTATGTTAGACAGCATGTCTACCGTAGCAAAGAAGTGAAACTTGATGAATCTTACAGAGGATCCGGAGTTTATTTCAACAGGGCTCTGGAACACTTTGGAGAAGAAAATTTCACATACGAACTTATTGACACTGCAGAAGACAAAGACGAATTAGATGAGAAGGAAAAGTTCTGGATAAAAGAACTTAATTCCATTGAGACAGGGTACAATCTGACTTCAGGAGGAAGTTTTGTATCCCCCGACGATATAGCTTTTTATTATAAGTTGTATTCTAATATGGGGATGAAAGGTAAGAAACAATCACAACACCAGAAAAATACTGCATCTGAATATATGAAAAACAGAGAAATAACTGATGAGTTTCGTAATAATTGCAGTAAGGCTAAAGTAGGTAATACTAACGCCAAAGGGAATAAAGGGTGTTTCTGGATAACAAATGGTACTGAAGAACATAAAATCCATTCTGAAGAAGAGTTAGAAAAATATCCTGGATTCTATCCCGGAAGATTAACTGATGTTTATAATAAAATCAGTAGAGCCTTAACAGAAGATGAACGGATATATGTACATAAAGACGAAACTGAAAAATATATTAAGAAAAAAGAACTAAGAGATTATCAAGAAAAAGGTTTTGTTGTAGGCAAAATAAAGTCTCGATATCAAAACAGAGGCGCTAGTATAAGCGAAGCCAAAAAGGGTAAGATCCGCATAATGAATACTGAAGGAAAAATTAAGTATATTTCCAAGGATGTACTGAACGAGTATTTGAACTTAGGATTCTATCCTACAAAACCTTTAATATAAAAGAGAAACAGACGGTGAATTGCTGGGACGTCTTATATAAAGGCAGAGTATATAAGATAATCAGCAGCCAAGCTCCCTTCAGTGGGAGAAGGTTCAACGACTATCGAAAGTATAGCAGAAGAGAAAAACTTTTGCAAATAAATGAGTAGAGTAGGAACTAAGTAGTTCCGAAGTGCCGTCATTCTAGTAAAGGATAAAACAATACTAGAATAAGATATAGTCTAAACTGCACAGCGATGTGCAGAGAATAAGTGGAAACGACTTATTCGTAATATTTTTGCTACAAGAAATTCTGCCTGAACCTTACAACTGTTGCTCTTCCTAACTTAATTTGTAATGAGCTAGTAATTGTCCACCCGATGAGCTCAATGTCTGGATTTTAAGTTTAGAATCCCTATATAGTAATATATAGTAAAAAACCTCGTGAATTGCTGGAAAATCCCGACGGGACAATCAGCAGCCAAGCTCTAACAATTAGAGAAGGCTCAACGACTATCGAAATTGTAGCATAAGAGAAAAACTTATGCGAGTAAAAGAGTAGAGTAGACCTCAAATGAGGTCCAAGTGCGAGGCGTCCTATAGAGGATAAAACAATATAGGATGATGATATAGTCTGAACTTTATGGTAACATAAAGAGAATAATTTGATATCTTTATAACTTAGTTATAAAGTAGGACAGAGGTTAGCTCCCTTTTTCAAATACCTCTAATATTTGAATTACTACTTTTTAATATATTTTATCTTTAGAGGAGATTAAAATATGTATGGTTATGTGTATAAACTAACAAACCTGATTACACATAAAGTGTATGTTGGTAAACATAAATATTCTTTTCCAAAACTTGATGAGAATTATATTACTAGCGGAACTTATATTAAAAGTAGTATTAAGTTCTATGGGCTAGAAAATTTTTCACGAGAACTTATTGATACAGCTGAAACTCTTGAAGAACTAAACGAAAAAGAAAGTTTCTGGATTGAAACGCTACAGTGTAGATATCCTAATGGGTATAATCTAACTGATGGTGGAGATGGTAATGTTAATCTTGTTCCCGAATTAAGGTACAAGTTAGCTTACTGGACAGGAAAAAAACAATCTGAAGAAACTAAATTAAAAAGAGCTAAAGCGAATACCGGTAAGAAACGCTCAGCAGAAACAATTCTCAAGATGAGGGAATCTAGTAAAGGGCAGAAACCCACGGAATATTCTATACAAAGAAGTATAGAAACACATAAAGGTTCTCGTTGGTGGAATAACGGAAAAGAAGAGCATATGTTTATTGGTGATCCTCCTGAAGGTTATGTTAGAGGAAGATTAACAAACCCATTCAAAAAATCAGTATAAAGATAGATGAATTATTCGTAACGTATTTGATAACTTACATTGAGTATACTGCTGCGAAGACCAAGGGTCAGACCACTGCTGGTAAGCTTCTGAACAGCCCGTTCGCTCTTGGTGATGTAGATGCTGATTACACTGGTGACCGTGTTGTTGAAACTCCGACAGCCGGTCCTTCTCTTGCTCTTTCTTGGACTCCTGTTGTTAAGGGCGCGTTTGAGAAGGACGGCGTTAAGTACGACGTTAAGGTTACTCACGCAACTGGCGACCCCACTTATGTGAATGTTGGTGATGATGGTAAGACAATTACCACAACTCTTGTTGCCACTGACCGTGTAGCTTATTACTACGACAACGTAGTTGTTCCTCAGAACGACCTTCCGATGCTCAAGGCAGAGATGAAGAATATCGCTCTTGTTGCTAAGGCCCGTCGTATCGCTGTTTACTACTCTCAGATTGCTGCTTTCCAGGCTAAGACCGACTACGGCTTCGACCTTGGTGACCAGCTTGCAGAGAAGGCTGTTGGTCAGCTCGAATATGAAATCGACACAGAAGTTGTTCAGCTTCTTATCGACAATGCCCCGACAGACACAATCCTTGAATGGAGCAAGACTCCTAATGTAGGTGTTTCCAAAACAGAGCACTATCAGGGATTCATGGAAACTGTTGAAGATGCTAAGCGCGTAGTGTATGACCGTACAAAGAAATTTGTTCCTAACTACATGATTTGCGCCAGCGACCTTCTCCCGGTGTTTGCATTCATTCGTGATTGGACTCCTGCTCCTGTGAGCGATGTTAACGGTCCTTACTTCGCCGGTACTCTCGGTTCTCTTAAGGTGTTCGTTTCTCCTGCTCTTGAAGCTGGTAAGTTCATCGTTGGTGTCAACGGTAGCGATCTGATGAGCTCTGCTGCTGTTTATGCTCCTTACATGAGCGTTGTTCCTACTCAGCTGCTTCAGTTCGCCGATGGTGGAACTACACAAGGCTGGAGTACGATGTACGACCTGAAGCTTCTCAATGCCAGCCTCCTGGTAGCGGGTAAGATCAAGGCCTGAGTTTAAACTCCAATCAAAGAAACAGAATTTTCGCATAATTGTATAAAATAGTTGTTTATACTTCAATCTTACCTTATAATATATTATGGGGAGGGGACTTTAGCTCCCTTCTCCATATTTTTTTATTTGTTTACACACAGGAGTAACAGTAGAATGTCTAATGGAACATCAGAAACTCTTAAAAGAATTAACAGAGAAAAGTTTGAAAAGAATGTATTGTCAAGAATTCCACGTGAAGAAATCACTGATTTATATTTGAATCAAAACTGTACTTATGACTTTCTGATGAAGAAGTACAACATTACATCTTGGACATTAGATAAAGTCATAAAAGAATACGGCATAAGCAAGCCACGCAAGCAGTCTGCAAGGTTAGTTCTTGAAACGAAGTATAAGAATGCAGGAAGCAAAGAAAACTATGACAAACAAGTTTACGCGACGATGCTCGCTAATCTACAAAGTAAAGGAATAACAAAAGAAGAACATTATGAAAAGGTTTCGGAAGGTTGTAAAGCTGCATGGGGTAAAAAATCTCATGAAGAATTACAACATCTAATTGAAGAACGATACAAACATTATTTCAATGTTCCAGAAAAGATTGAGCATGCTAAACATGCAAGGTCAGCTACAAACCTTGACAAGTATGGTGTTGTAAATTCTTTTGCTCTTGCAAAATATACAAATGATAGTAAGCCTAACGCCAAGTTTTCAGAATTGTTGGATACTGCAGGAATTGAATATATAAGAGAATTCTACATTGGATATGACAACAAACATTTTAAATACGACTTTAAAGTAAACGACATTCTTATAGAAATAAATCCTTGGCCTTGTCACAACGTTACATTCTGTCCTATTCCTGGGTCAACAATACTTCAGAAAGATTATCACTATAAAAAGAGTAAAGTAGCTCAGGATAATGGCTACAGGTGTATTCATGTTTGGGACTGGGATGATTGGAATAAAATTGTTTCTTTGCTTTTGCCCAGAGAAAAAGTATATGCTCGTAACTGTGTTGTAAAACAAGTCAACAAGAAAGATTGTATAAATTATCTGAACAAATATCATCTACAAGGTTATGCTAAAAGCACAATTGATTTGGGACTTTACTGTAATGATGAACTAGTTTCAATTATGACGTTTGGTAGTCCACGATATAACAATAATTACGAATACGAGCTGATAAGATACTGCTCTCATAGATATGTAGTTGGTGGAGCTGAAAAGTTATTTAGTTATTTTGTAAAGAACTATTCTCCGTCGTCTATTATATCCTATTGTGATAACAGTAAATTCAAAGGTGACGTTTATAATTCCTTAGGGTTTGACCTTCGCGATTGTGGTATTCCAACACGACACTGGTTTAACATAAACACTGGTCAACATATTACAGACAACCTGTTAAGACAGAGGGGTTTTGACCAACTATTTGGAACACATTATGGTAAAGGAACATCAAACGATGAGTTAATGATCGCACACAGTTTTGTAGAGATATATGATTGTGGTCAAGCGTTGTATGTTTGGGGAAAATAGATAAGATGGAGGAATTGAAATGACATACGTGTATGCTGCTTTTGTAGATACTGTACAAGAAGAAGGAATATATTTAGGAGTATTTAGTACTGCAGAGAAAGCAAATAGGGCTATTGATAATTATATTTCCGGTCATGGTCTGATTGAAGGAAAGAACTGTAGCGGATGTGTTGTTGAACATCATGTACAGTGATGTATAAATCGGAGGAACTGAACAGATGGATAAATTATTACTTCATGCCTGTTGCGCACCCTGTAGTAGCGCTGTTATTGATGAGTACTCAAAGTATTTTGATATAACATTGTATTATTACAATCCGTGTATTACAGATGAAACTGAATACTATAAAAGATCCGACGAGCTTATCCGACTCGGTAAACTTTATAATGTACCGGTAGTTATTGCAGATTTCTATCCGGAAGAATATTACAACGCGTGTTCCTCTTTAAGTAATGAACCCGAGGGCGGGAAGAGATGCAAGGTGTGTATTGGTCAGAGATTGAAAGGTGCAGCAACTTATGCAAGAAACAACGGGTTCGGATATTTTTCAACTACATTAACAATTAGTCCTTATAAAGATTCTGCTGTTATAAACAGTATTGGAACCGCTGTTGGTGGGTCTGTGGGAGTTATGTATATGCCGTTTGATTTCGGATATCTGTTTCCCAGATCATTGCAACTGTGCGAGAAGTTTGATTTGTACCAACAAAATTACTGTGGTTGTGAGTATTCAAAGAATGAGATTTAAATTACTAGAAGAAGGATTTAGAGGACAGACCGAAGCCAAGAAAGTAGTGTGTGCTTTAGTACAGTATCTTACAGGAGTTTCAATTGACCCTGATGATTGGGTGTTACATCATGAAGATGAAGACCATTCTAATTATAGTATAACTAATCTTAGTCTGGTAAGAAAAAGCTCTGAACACGGAAGCAGCGCACATACTAACCTTCATCATAATAATAAGATTTCTAGTTCAGATATTATTAGATTGGCGGATATTTTATGAAACATATGAAAGACTTAATCGAAGAATTTCAAGTACACGATGTATTAAATCCGAAACTATGGAAAGATAATGTGCTTATTCCGGCGGTAAGACAGAAAGTAATTGAGATTGTTTCAAATTTTGAAGAATATCTGGAAATTCCTGTTCATATATCGGATATAGTTATTGTCGGAAGTAATGCTTCTTATAACTATACAGAGCATTCTGATTTAGATATTCACTTGATTGTAAACACAGATTTGATGGAAGACATTCCCGAAGACTTTCTGAAGATTTTGTTCAACATGAAGAAAACTGCATTTAACAAAGAATACAGTATTAGCATAAAAGGTATTCCTGTTGAGCTGTATGTTGAAGATTTGAAGTCAACAGTTGTGTCAAACGGAATATATTCTGTTTGCGAAAATCGTTGGTTAAAGGAACCTCATAAGATTACAGATGTGCCTAAAAACGATGTTACGGAAGCTGTTGCCTCCTGGCAAGAAAAAATTGATTATGCAGTTAGCACGGGAGTCTATGAAGACCTTGCTAGTGTATTAGATAAACTTTATCTTATGCGAAAAAATTCAATTGCTATTGAAGGCGAATATGGTAAAGGAAATGAAATTTTCAAGACGTTAAGAGATAAAGGATATCTTTCAAAGTTGAAAGATGCTCTAAATAAATGTATATCTTCTAAGTTATCATTGGAATCATACATATACACAGGAAAGTTTATAAATCTATTTGAGGAGTAACTAATATGAATAAAGCATTGATAAATGAATCTTTTCGTAAACTGAATGAAGCTGAGGAGCTAGAAAAGGATTATCGACAAGCTCGTAATAAGGTCTATAGCATTCTTGAAGATTTTTATGAGGACCAGGTTTCGGAATTCCTTGACAGCCCCGGCCTTTATGTTAGCCCCGAAGACATTCAGACGTTGGTGCGTGAATATGACGCAAAGTGGGCCAAAGAAGATTATAACACAGAAGATTACAAGGACCAATTTTCAGTTGCTGACCAGCTTGTTACTGCCCTTGTTAAGGCACAGCTACGTAGACTATTCTATAATTCTTGATTGCTAACGTGTAAGGTCATAAATGAACTATATTATTAGTGAAGCTTTTGACAAGCTAAAGGCGTTGGAAGAAGGAAGATTTTCTTATGACAAGGAACAGGAGTTCACTTCCAAGTCAACTGCTCATGGTAACGGCGTAGCAAATAAAGGAATGGGCAGAGTCCCTGCTTTATTCAAGAACGTTCGTAACTGGAAGCCCGGCACTGTTAATTTTGATTATGGTTGTGGTGAAGCAACAACTCAGGCGCAGATTGCTAATTTCTTAGCTGAAAAGGGCGTAGACTATATTGGGTTTGATAAGTACAATCAAACTGCTGAAGAGCAGAGTGCTTCGCTTGACAAACTCGACGAAGTCGGCGGGCACACTGACACAGCAACCTGCGCCAATGTTCTGAATGTTGTAAAAGAAAAAGACATTAGAGTAAATGAAATCATAGCAAATATTTACTCAATCTTGAAGCCCGGTGGAACTGCTTATTTTGATGTATATGTTGGTTCTGGTGCGGGTGCCGGTACAGGTCAAGGAAGACCCACTGGCGGAGATAAGTATCAAACATTTATGAAGCTCGAGGACTACGCTGAAGAGATTGGCGAAGTGTTTGGTCAAGATAATGTTGAAGTAAAAGGAAAACTAATCGTAGCTACAAAATAATTAAAGAAGGAGGTATAATTATTCTGTGAACAAACTTTTAGAAGATAAGAGACAAGAGCTGATTTCAAACTCAAAACACGCAGATAATTATGCTCCTGAAAATCAGTTTCGTGGAAAGAATCGTTATGAAAGACGTCTACACAGTAGGGTTGCTAATTCTGTAAGAGAAATGAATTCTATTGATATGAATAAGTTTTTCCAGAATAACATTCTTGACGTAGACGTAAAAGTAAGAGGAGAAACTAACGATTATATTGTTCGAATCAGTTTTGGAGAAGTACTTGACCAAATACACAAACAACTAGCAGCAAACAATGACGTATTGAACCTTAGGTGTGTTATTAGAGCTCTTGTAAGTTCCTTTAACGGGGAGAATGTTTACGTTAGATGTAGTTGTCCCGATTTTCAGTTTCGTCAAGCCTATTATCTAAGCGTGCATGACATTATTGTAGGAGACAAGGAAACTAGGCCTTCTAATATTACAAACCCGAATGACACCAAGGGCAGGGGTTGCAAACATATACTGCTGGTGTTGTCAAACAATAGTTGGCTAACTAAAGTAGCTTCTGTAATATTTAATTATATTAGATACATGGAACAACATTATCCTAACATGTATGCAGATGTAATATACCCTGCGATATATCAACGTGAGTATACTGGTGATGTTCAGCTACAACTACAGCCTCCTGAAGAGGAACCCGAAGAACAAAAGCCGGATATCTCAGTTAGCGCAGATAAAGATCTACTTAATGTTGCCAACAAGTGGGCAAGAACTAAGACGCAGTTCCAGAAGGGTAACGAGTACAGATTCCAGAAGCAGAACAAGCCAATGAAACGACAGATTGATTTTGACAATCTAATTTCAGATTCGGAGAACGCCGGATGAGATTTTTACTACGTGAAGAAAAAATTCCAGTTTACAGAGGGGTTATTAAAGGTCTACAGCCGAATGTAGAAGGAGACGGAAGAGCCGAGTGGTGGACTGTTTCCAAGGATGAAGCTACTTCGTACTGGCAAGACGGTACAGATGACGAGGGAGCCCTGTTAACCTCTGTAATAGATCTGGATAAAGTCAATCTTATAGACCTTGGAAAACAGCCTGATGTAACCAGTGTTTATTTAGGAAATGACCTTAATAACATTCTTGGAACACGAATAATTGCTCGTGAACGTACTAAAGAAGGAAATTTTGTATATATTAAGTATAAAGATTCTTTCTATAGAATGTCTACGGGGCTGGATGATTTACAAGTATTTTATCATAAGATAGCTAGAGAACAAGGCTACGATGGTATTCTTGTTCAATTCAGTATCGGCGGAAAAACAGTGACAGAAATCGCGTTATTGAAATCAGGGCTAATTGAATACGATGCTCCTTCCTGGTATGACAAGAAGTGGGACAAGAAGAAATAACTGTGTTGCTTTACGATGAAGTAATATAAAATTAAGGAGGTGATGCGATGTCCGGTAGAATTTCTCAGGGAGACCAATATAGCATAGCAATGACAATTAAATTCAACGATGAACCACTAGATGTTTCAAATGTTGAAAAGATTGAATTTACATTGCACGACACAACACGGATGTATCCGGATGAAGTTTCGTTTTCGGACGGTACGTTTTTCTTCCCTGTAACACAGGAAGAGACGTTTTCGCTTCCTAGAATTGTAGAGGCTCAGGCTCGAATAAAGTTTGAGAATGGCGATGTGTTTAAAACTCCTACTCAAAAAATAGATGTTGACGTATCGTTATCTAAGGAGATTATATGAGACCTGTTGTCTCTTTTGAGATAAGTACGCCGAAGATATCGTTTGAAGCAACACCAATAAACCCCGTAGATTTTGAGTTTCAAGCTGCATTAGTAACTGGTACAGGGTTACCTTACAAAGGTCCATATGAAGTAACACCTAAGTTATATCAAGATATCGAATTACCAACAAAGGGAACAGTTCCTAAAGATGACATAACTGTATTAAAGATTCCTCAGTATGAAGTCGGAAATGACGCTGGAGGAAAAACACTTATATTAGGAGTAGACTAATATGCCGAATACATGTATCAATAAACTTATTGTTGGCGAAGAAGTAAAATTTGACCTTACGCAAGACGATATTACACCTGAAAAACTTGCAAAAGGTATAAAAGCTCACGACAAGTCAGGCGCACCTATTGTAGGTACTAGTACGTTTGACGCTGATACGAAAGACGCTACTGCTACTGCAGCAGAGATTCTTTTAGGTAAAACAGCTTACAAGGCTGGTGCAAAAATTACCGGTACTATGCCGAACAACGGCGCAAAGACACTTAACATAACAAAGAAGGCAACGCCTGTAACAATTCCGATGGGCTTCCACGACGGATCTGGCAAGGCTCAGATTGACCCGACAGAAGCTGCAAAGATCATTCCTGAAAATATTCGTGACGGTATTGCAATCCTTGGTGTAACGGGTACAATGTCAGGAACAGAAGACGCAAAGCCTCAAGCAAAAACTGTAACCCCAACATTTGAAGCTCAAGAGGTTACACCTGACAGTCCTGACTACAACTACCTGTCATCTGTCACAGTTAATGCAATTCCTGTTACCTACACCGATAATGAAGCCGGAGGTCAAACAGTTAAGATTGGAGCGTGATGACGCTTGTCTGAACCTGTAAAACTAATAAACAAAGTCGTTCTAGGGAGTAACACTGTGTTAGATTTAACGTCTGACACAGTAACTCCTGAAACTTTACTAGTAGGAACAACAGCACATAATGCAAAGGGGGAAACAATTACGGGTACGTTGGTTCCTTGTACTGTATATTCTGCTGAAAGCCCTGCTACAACTACCTCAAATTCAGCCCGGACTTTTACTTGGGAGATTCCTTCAACCGAACACGGATTCAAATCGAAAAATATGATTGTGTCTGTTTATCTATCTACTGGGGAGCAAATACAGTGTGATGTTACTATTTCAGACACTTTTACGGTTATTTTGACAGCTGTGTATAACTCTGAGATTGTTACGCGAGTGAGTGATGTTCCTATTCCTGCTGGTTATTTACGAGCTGTAATAATCGGACCTGTAGAAACACCTGCAGCTGTGCAACAGGCAATGTTGAAGCAGCTTCCAGTATATACCGGAGGAGGTAACTACTAATGGCAGTAGATAAAGCAATAGATTCGACAGAATTTGATAGTAAATTAACAACCGTTGCGGATGCAATTAGAACAGCGGGAGGAACAACCGATACTATGTCCTTCCCGACTGGGATGATTGACGCTATATCTTCACTTTCTTCTGGAGGTGGCGGTACAGAAGAATTATCTGCCCTTCTGAAGATCTTTGGGTGTTCCGAATTAAGAGCGCCCTCTACTCTGCCTGTCTATGGATTTTTTGCGTACATGCCTCCTTTTGTTTTACTCGAAAATGATAGCAACACTACTGTAGCGTTACAGTATAATGGTGTGGTGCATTCATATAGCTATAAAACAAGTAATTCTTTTACTCAAGACGGAAGAGGCTTTGTTTTTGAAAACAATACATTGATCATCGATTTGTACTACCTTTGTAATATAACAGACGCTACTCTTGATAGCATGTCAGGAATGAAAGTATTACTCATGGGAGGAAACGTACAATGAAGTATCTAGGAACAAGAAATAAACAGTACGATTTAGTTGTTACCCAAGATATTAACAATAAAGAAAATGTTATTTCCAGCACTGGTTTAATAACTTCAATCGAAGATGATGACTCCCTTGTTATGTATGAGAAGCAAAGTGGAAAAACCTGGAGAATACATTGGTCAAAAATAAAATCAAAGATTGAAACATTTATTAGAGCAGCCTTTAAAACAACACCACTTCCTCTTGACTCGGGTGGAACAGGGGCAACTACTGCTGCAGATGCTAGAGCTGCAATCGGTGCAGGAACATCAAATTTTAGTGGAAGTTATACTGATTTAAGTAACAAGCCCACGATTCCTTCAAAGACAAGTGAGTTACAGAATGACTCTGGCTTTCTTACTCAACACCAAGATATAAGTGGAAAACAGGATAAAGCCACACTTGAAGCAGACGTTGCTGCAAAAGGGTTTACAAAAAACACTGGAACGTATTCAAAACCCTCCGGTGGAATTCCGAAAACTGATTTATCAGATGCAGTTCAAGCGTCCCTTGGAAAAGCGGACACTGCATTACAGTCTGCTCCTGTCACAAGTGTAAATGGGAAAACCGGCGAAGTAAGCCTTGGCGCGGCAGATGTTGGGGCTATCTCGTCTGCTGCGGGTTCTGTTGGTACAACAAACATTGGGGACGGTTCTGTCAATATAGCAAAGCTAGCTTCCAATGCGAAGTATTGGCACGAGGAAGCACGAACAAATAATAGTGATGATCCAGTAACTTTCTATGTAACAGCCGCTTGGGGGCACATTTTTAATTGGGCTTGGGGGGCGGATCAGCAATTTACGTTTGATTTAGCAGAATTTAACCGTATCACAGATTCTTTCTGGGAGACAGTTATATACGCCAACAACCCCTTTACGCTTATCTTACAGAATATGCCGGCTGTAGTTGAAACAAATAAAGGAACAACTTCTTCCGCAACAGAGGTTCGGATAAATGTTCCACAATATAAGTGGATTAAATTAAAGAAAATAATCGGGACAGCCCTCATACTTAGCGGTAGTTATGATTTATCGATGACGTATTCGGGTTCTGATGCCCCTTCAGGTGACCTCGGAAATAATGGAGACGTATATGTTAAATATACTGCCACATAAGGAGTTTTGTTATGCCAACATGGACGACAACTGAACCAAGTAATGTAGTTTCATGGTCTGCAGAAACTAGTGGTACAGTGGTTTATAGATATAAAAAGGGTAGTTATGGATATAGGTTTTATTCCGCATGCGCTATTGCAAGGTTACGGAATAATGAGCTGTGCGTTCGGGTAAAGTTGTACACATCCAATTACGCCGGGTACAAGGCTAATCAACAGTTTTACTTTCATGCATGGGCTGGAGACAGTGAGTCTCCTTCAGAAAGATATTTAGTAGGTGACGGTTTCCGTCTGAAAGTTACTTGGTATGCAGTGTTTCCCGCATCTTACAGTGAGGCAACAATACGTGCTGGGGCGGAAGACGGCTCAAGCGGACATACAGCAAGCTCCGTTACGTTAACTGTTCCAGAAAAAGTTCCTGCCAATGAAGTTTATGTTAAAGTAGGCGGTGTATGGAAATTAGCAGACGCTGTGTATGTTAAGGTAAACGGAGTTTGGCAACAGTCCAGTGGGGTTTACTTTAAAGTCAACGGAGAGTGGATTCCGAAGAAAGAAAAGTTTTATGTTTATAACAATGGTATAGCTGGTGCAGTGTTTTCAAATAAAGGTCTTGACGATTTTAATATGAATTCTAACGGATACTTGTATGCATACTTTTATGTCGTTAGTGGAGGTGGAACATACACTGCAAGAGCAAATTCTGCAGAAATTGACATGACAGATTATTCCACATTAACAATCGTAGGTCATGCGACCACTACCGGTACTGCGTATGGCCTAGTAGGAATAGGACAAAGTAATACTTCTACGACCGACACTACCTACACAAAATATGTAGAACTTACTAGCACAGATACTACTCACACCATAGATCTGTCAGACATTACAGGAAATCAAATTATAAGTGTGGGAGGGCAGTTACAAGGTGTAGGAAATTACAAAACTTACATCAACCAATTGATACTAGAGTAAAAACAGATATATTGTATATACTACTATAAGTAATTTCTACTATATTAAATTAGATGGAGAAAGTTATTCATGAGTTTAAAATTTCTAAACGAAGGATTTGAATTAAGCCAATTCAATGTTCTTCAAGAAAACGTAGTTAATCAGATAACTTCTATCTTGAATACACTTAATGAAGCTACTATGTCTGACGAGGACAAAAGAGACAATGAAGTGCTTCGTCAGATACTTTCAAAAGCTAGAGATTTTAGTTATGATAAACGAAGAGCTATTAAGTGGACACCTCAAGAATTAGATATTGCAGACAAATATAATCTAACACTTCCACAAAGAACTACGAGGTGGGATGGTGCCAGGGACATCACTCCCATCAAAGATAATGATGTTGATTATGATAAAGGGTATGGAAAAAACAGAGAGTCCCGTAGCTTAGCACGAGACCTTGCCCAACAGAAAGCAGAAACTAATATAGCTGACTTTATTAGAAAGCGTAAACAAAAAGGGCCTGCTCAAGATCGTCCATACCGTCAAGTAGATAAGTATGCAAGAGTAGATGATGTTGACAATTTTGGAGACACTACATTTACTCATGATAACACCGGGAGATTTGGTCAAGATCATTTGGATAAGAAGCATAACAGAGCTGCTACACTTGCAGGAAGCGGCCTACGTAATTCGGATTTAACCGATGTTGAAAAGGATCGTGTTGCAGTAAATAAACAGATGTCTCAGCCAGTAAGAGATATGAAAGCGGCCTTAGCATCTAGAAAAGAAAATCAGAAAGATCTTGATAATGTCAATTTGAATTACGCAAGAAATGTTGCTGATGCCCGCAAAAGATTCGATGACGCAATGGCATATGCTGATGAGCAGAGACAGAAAGAGTCGGAAAGAGGTCAGCAAGGTGTAGCTGATGCAACCAGCAAAATTAACAAGCTGCTGAGAAAAGAATCTCTTAGACGTGCAATTGAAGAAAAATTAAACTCTTTAAATGAAGCTGAAATGTGAGCTGAAGATAAACACGATTCTGACATTCTGAAACAGATCTATAGAAAGATACAAGTAAGAGGTAACGCAGCTCTAACTCCTGAGGAGAAAGAAGTATTACAGAAATACGACTTAGGAAGAAACACGTATACAAAGAATATTGGGTCAGTAAGACGTGATATTCCGACTAATAACGTATATATCTTCAATAAAGACGATGAATTGCCTAGAGTAGATTCAAAAACAGGAGATATTTACAGACGTTCTGACAGAATAAATTATGCAGATCGCGCAAGAAAACGCCCAGAACGCGGAGAAAACGCTAATCGGTTTGAGGGTGACTACTTTGCTCCTGCCCCTGATTATGAAAGAGAACACCAAGTCAATAATGACGAGTACTGGAATGGTATGAAATATCAACGTCGTGAACGCATAGCTGATAACCAGCAAATGACAAAAGATGTTCGTAACATGAAAGATATTTTACAGAGAAGAAAACGGGCGCAACAGTTCGTAGACAATTCACAAGCAGAACAAGATGCTAAAATAAATAAGCTAAAATCAGAATACGAACGTCGAATTGATTCCCTAAAGAAGTATTATGATGATGCAAATCAAAATTCAAAATCTAAAATTGACAGAGCAAACAATGAAATTGATGCTCTTCTGAAAAGAGGGGAAACCTAAATGCTTATATATGAAAAAGACGGCGCCCTAAAGTTCATCTTAGAACAAGGAGCACAAGAAAATTTAGATTTATCGAATCCTGATATTACTATCACAAAGGAATCTGGTAAAGTTGAAATTTTAATCGGGAGTAAAGTCATAGACACTAACGGAGCTCTCGAAGTTACTCCTACAACAGCAAATATTACAGCTGGCGGAAGTACTGTTAAACTTACAGCAAGTAATGTAACAGGAACCCTGAAGTGTAATAAGAAAGCTGAAGGATCAACGTCTACAGGGCTAAGTAGAACCATCAGTGGTAATGAAATCACTGTAACCGCAACAGCAAATGCAACAGCGGGCACATGGATTTACACTGTTTCAGATGACAATGATTCTGTTGATGTTACATTTACTGTGACAGCTGCCGCAGAACCCTGATAATACAAAATAGACTTATGAGAGGTATTTGAAATATGTTTATATATGAAGGAAAGAAATTAGTGAGCGGTGTTGAAGTTGAGTGCTTGAACATTATGTTCCAGAATAGCCAGATGCCAACGTCCGGAACTCCTGATGTATCCATCTATAAAGACAACACAGATAAGGTTCATATTCAAGTAGAAGGAACTGACATCAATACTTAAACTAGACATATCAAAGGGGCAAGTGTTATACCTTGCCCCTATAAGCGTATATGTTAAGATGTGAGGTGAGTATAATCAATGACACAGGATCAAGTTCGTGACGAAGTCACATTGATGCTCACAGGTCAACTACTTGAATTAGAATTAACCCCAACTACTGTAGATAGCATCATAACTAGCTCTCTACGAGAATTACAACGCTACATAACCAGTACAAAGATTGTAACTATTCCTTTTAGTCGTTGTATTGACTTATCGGATCCAAAGCAAACTAACGACAAAAAAATCTATGTCAGTAATGTATTTAGAGTTTATCGTACTGAAGGGTACGGAGAGGCTAGTACATCGTTGACAAAGGCCGTAGATCCGATGCAAGCAGCACAGTGGCAGTTAATCTCGGGGACAGGTAACATGAGAGGCTTTCAAGATTATATGCTGAATTATATGTCGTATAACACGATTCTTCAGATGAGAAATACGACAAGTACGGATCTGGAATATATATACGACAGAGACTCACAAAAATTGTATATAAATGTTGCAAGTAATGCTCCAAGTAATATAACTGTAGAGTATATACCAATCTATCAAGATGTGTCTGAAATCACTTCAGATTATTGGACGGATGTTTTGATACGGATGGCTGTAGCTAAAACAAAGATTGTAGCAGGAAGAGTTCGCAGTAGGTATACACAGTCAAATGCAATATGGACGCAAGACGGTCGGGATATTCTAGCTGAAGGAACCTCGGAGCTACAAGAGTTAAGACAAACGTTGTCGTCAAACACAGCCCTTTTCTACAATGCGGTTGATTGATGACGTCGGATAATTATTCGGATAAATAGACGAGGAGATTTAATAAATGAATTATCTGAGCGAAGCTTTCAAGAAATTAGACTTTCTTACGGAAGAAGACTTTTCGCTATATAATACTGACTCCATTGACGATATGGGGCAACTTTTAGCAGACCCTGGTACTCCCACCCAAGACGTAATTGATCCAGAAGCGGAGACTGAGGATGAATTACAAGATACTTATATTGGGAAAGTAATTCTTCACTGCCCTGTTTGTAACTCCATGGTATACAAGAAGCTGGAGGATATTGTTAAGGACGACGTAGAAGAGCTTGTCAATGTTGGTGAAGAATGCCCCTACTGTTACACTTCTGAGGGCTTTAAAGTAATTGGTATTGTAAGCCCGTTCGAAGAGGGAAAAGACGAAGAAGACAATTCTGAAACCACTGAGGAAACTGAAGTTGAAAAATCAGTAAATGAAGAATTTGAAAAAGTGGAAGTCGCTACTGAAGACCAAAAGGTTACGTTAGATGCTGATGATGACGGAAAACTTACAATTGAAGCTGAACCTGTTAAGGATACTGAGGAAGAAGCAGAAGTTCTTGCTCCTGTTCCAACAGAAGTAGCGGACACGATTGAGGAAACTGAGGAAAGTCCTTGGCCTGAAGATGAAGTTGACTACGATGTTGAAGATTTTGATTCAGATTCTTTTGACGAGTTAGGAGAAGCGTATCTTAAAGCCGTTTATGAAAACGTAAACTCATATAAAACAACAGACGTTTCTTCACAAGGAAATACATTAGTTGTTGAAGGTCTGATTAAGTTCAACTCTGGAAAGATGAAGCCTACAAAGTTCGTCTTTGAAGCAAAAACTGCTACAAAGAATAACAAGTTACGTTTCATTGGTGAGAATAAGAACATTACCAGAGGTCGTAAAGCATTTACCCTTACAGGTACACTTAACGAGAATAAATCATTCATTACCGAAAGATTTAATTACAACTATATGACAAAGAATGAAGCTGGTAAATCAACTAGAATCTATGGGACTTTAAAAAGTACTTCGCTGACAGAAGCTCAAGAAGTTAACCTGTCTGAAAAAGGAAACAGCATCAATAAGCTTCTTCTAGACAACAAGGATGCAATTGACGGTGCAGCTTCCAAAGAAGAGCTGGTAAAGGCTTGCCAGGACATTCTCGCTGATAAGGGTGGCGCAAAGGCGCAGCAGTTCCTTCAGGTTCTTAAAGCAAAGAAAAATCATTACGCAGCTTTGAAGTATGTGTATGATTTTATTCTTGCGGGCGAAGGTCAACGGTCTCCCGATTCCAAGAGAAAAACGGGCGCCAATTCTAAGTGACGTTAACTATTTACAAAGAGATTTTAATTTAGTAAGGTAGGTGTTATAGATGACCCCGTATGATGAAAATTATGGGTTATTAGTTAATTCTAATACAACACTACATCGTATGTATTTCAAGGAAATGGCAAAACTTCTTGGAATACGTGTTATCTATAGAGCTCCTGCTAAAGATAAACACTATACAACATATGCTGAAATAGAAAGTAATTACCAAAAGCCTATGTTGGAATATTGCATCTTTGAAGACCACCCATCGCAACAAACATTGAAGAAATTAGGTTGGGTATCTGAATTACAAGATACAAGCTCTATTATTCATGTTAGATATGACTTGCCGGATTTACAACAAGGGGCTTTATTTGTTGTTCCGGGAGGACTTGATAACAGTGAGGGTAGATTGTTTAGAGTAATAAAGATTTCAAACATTATGATTTTTCCTTCTTCTGTAGCTTGTGAAATAGCTCCAGAATATGAAGATACATTAGTAAAGACCGAAATTGAAGATTATTCAAATTCAAGTTTCAATCTTTTAAATCAAGAGGATGATTCAATGTTTGAATACCCAACATTTAACGAGGAGGGCAAATGAGCGTATATCTGTATGACGATGCTTTACTAAGCAAGATAAAGTATTGGACAGAAAAAACAAACCTCCACGTATATGGTGTTGATGAAATTCGAGACCTTTTTCAAGTTGTTGCAGATGAGACTAAGGACAGCCCTATAAAACTTCCAATACTTACAGTAACCAGACCTAAGGGGTATACAATATCAAATACAAACAAGAAGCCTACAACGTATAACGGCATAAAAGTTGTTCAAGGAGAAAAGACAGCTTCTATGTTAGCTCAGGTACCAATAAATATTCAGTATCAATTTGATGTATATACTCGGTATCAAAAAGAAGCTGATATGTACATGAGAAATCTTGTATTTAATATTATCAACTACCCCACCCTAAGTATTATCATTCCATATAGGGATATAAATTTCAAACATAACGCCAACATACGAATTAACTCGGACGTAATGGATACATCTAATACTTCTATTCGTTTATTCAACGGACAGTTTACTAGATTATCTGTTACAGTAAATATAGACGACGCTTATCTGTGGGATCTTCGTGTAGCAAATAACCTTACAATTGAAGATGAAAATATGTTATACGTAAGAAACCCGGACGAGAAAACTTTTATTAAAGAAACAATCAATATAGATTAAGGAGACAATAAATGGCTCTCAGAATAAATATTTCTGAAAAGGACTTAACACAATCAGTTGAAGCCCTTTCTAATACAGACATTGTTTTTATCCCTGGATTGTCTTCTGTAAAAACCGTTGAACAGTATGCTCCTGTTGCCTGCAGCACGCTTTCAGAGTTCTACACCGCATTCGGTTCTTTCCCGGTGTTGTTTAATGCAGCGTCTGCTTATGACGTGTTTGGCGACTCAAAAGGTTTTGCAACAAACGCTGTTCCCGCAGAAGGTAATCTATTTGATGCAGATGAACCTGACCCGTCTTGGATTTATGCAGCCAAGCTTCTGTCTCAGGGATTACAGGTTGTCTATTGTAAGATAAATACAGATGAGCAGATCAATGAAAATGGTAAATTTACAGGAACTGCAAAAGACCTTTATGCCCAACTGTCAACACTGTACGCAGCCGCTACAACAAACCTAATTAGTAAAGGCGACTTCGATTTCAAGTATCTGACCTCAGGCGGATATCCTGTATTTGAGTACGAGACTAACAGTATTGTTATCGATATGCTAAGTATCTGTGCCACTCGTGGAGATGCTGTTGCTCTCATTGACCATACAGATAATCCCGGAAGAGCACTAAGTGCCTCAGCAACAACCTCTGTTGTTTACGCATTGAATAATACTTACTCAAATAGCTTTACCAACGGCGCATTCGGAGCAATGTTTACTCCTTGGGCGATTTATCCACAAGCAGTTTACACGAACGACAACTATTCCGCAGTAAGTCTTCCCGGCTCATTTGCTTACTTGACATCTCTTGCTCAATCACTTCAAACCAACTATAACTGGAATGTCGTGGCGGGTGTTAGCAGAGGACTTGTTCCGGGACTTAAAGAACTACATACAAATGAAGTGTTGACAAATGCTATTGCAGATGGCTATCAGAATTTCGGTACTAGCACATCTCTTAACGGCATCTATGTTAACGCCATCACTCGTATTAAGCCTTATGGATATTGCATCTGGGGTAACAGAACTCTCAGACAGAACGGTACATTAGGCCTTCAGGCGATGTCTTATCTGAATCTTCGTAACCTTACGTGTGATGTTAAGAAGCAGATTTATACTGCTTGCATCAATCTTCTGTACGAGCAGAATACTGCTACACTGTGGACAAACTTCAAGTCTTATCTGACTCCGCTGCTTGACCAGATGGTTTCTGGTAGTGGAATTTCTGGGTATAGAATTATCCGTAATACTTCCGACAGTCCGACGAAGATTAGCGCATCGATTCGCATTTATCCGATTTACGCTGTTGAGAGCTTTGATATCACGGTTTACATGACCGACGATGACGTGACTGTGGCGTAACGGGATAAGGAGGATAGAATAATATGAGTATCAAATACAATCCCAGTACAGTTGATGTTAGCTCCAATTTTGCTATCGGTACTTACAATCTTGCAGACAATCCGAACCTATACGAAATTGCTCGTTCTAATAACTTCGAGTTTTTAATCTCTGATTTTGACAACCTCCAACCTGCTAGCAGTAACGACAGTAACATGACGAAGCTGCAAAAGGGTCAAGAGATTATTCGTATGTCAGTTACTAGAACATCTGTTCCTCACTTCACTCAAGAAGTAATTCAGGTTCGTAGAGGTAACAACCTCCTGAAGTACGCAGGAGTTCCTACATTCGGAGAAGGAAGCCTGATTGTAAACGACTACATCGGAGCTGGAACAAAAGATTACTTAATGGCATGGCAGAACCTTTCCTATAATGTAACTACAGAAAAGGTTGGCCTGGTTCAGGACTACAAGAAGAATTGTACGCTTATTGAGTATAGTCCTGATTATCAAGTTGTTAGAAGCTGGACACTTTATGGTTGCTGGATTAGCGGTCTGTCAGAAGACGACTTTGACAGTGACAATGGCAACTCCGCTCGTAAAGTTTCTGCAACAATTCAGTATGACCACGCTAAGTTGGATGCTGACATCTAATTGAATTAAATTGTATAAAGTAATAGGGACAGTCATGAATATGATTTCCGTAACGGATTACCTATTATTTTATATATCAAGATAACGTTATAAATTGTTAAGATAACATTTGACATTACTGATATATAAGATAATTTATTTAACTAAATATTATTTTATATGGAGAATGGTCAAATGAATCAAAAAGATTACACAATCAATCAGACTTTTACTCTTCCCAGTGAAGGTAAAATATATAGTGAACTGGTAGGCCCAGACATCACACTTCGTTCTATGACAACACAAGAAGAGATGAAACGACTCTCTCCTTCTGATATGCCATACAAGAACATTTGTGAGATTATCGACGACTGTATTATTTCTCCTTGTAACATTTCAAGTCGCGATATGTGTCTTGCGGACTACCGATTTTTGTTGTATATGCTTCGTGTAGTTACATATGGAAATAACTATAAGCTAAGCACAACTTGTCCTTATTGTGGCTGTGGTAATGTAGATACCATAGATCTTACAAAATTACCGTTAAAAGCATACAACCAAGAAGAGGTTTCAAAGTATCTTTCGTTTGAACTTCCAATGACGAAAAGTAAGATTGAAATATATCTGCAGACTCCTCGTATGGTAGACAGTGCTCAGTATAACGCAAAGGAGTATCGGAAGAAGAGCGGACAAACAGTTGACTACACAACGGTGTTTACAATTCAAGAGTTGATAAAGAGTATTGATGGATCTCCCGTAAATCCAGTAAAGATTACTGAATGGGTGAAGAATCTTCCGATGGCGGACACCAATACGATACTTGTATACGCAGACAAGGCAAACAGCTCTTTCGGTGTAGACAACACACTTCATTGTATGTGCGATGTATGTGGTCTTGATTATAACGTCAGCTTACGAGCTGACAGAGAGTTTTTTCGACCCTCTCTGGATATCTGAAAAGGAGAATAAGTTATATGCCCCAGTAAGATTTAGAGACA
>ULRP01041341.1_pt1 | contig 61433 bp, 49 predicted proteins | sample 1955521 | NCBI WGS metagenome assembly ULRP01 (sample SAMEA4835685, study PRJEB28245) | human gut metagenome | biome: gut microbiome; material: fecal sample | place: Denmark | collected 2008
TTGTGAGCAAGCTCCCACGGTCATCCTGTATATTCATTTCTGCATGGCTGAACTGTTGTTTACAGTGTATCACAACTTCTGCGCTTCGTCTATCATGCAAAATCATAACCGGCAGACATTACGCGCAGATATCTCTTTGCAATCCGATAACAGATAAGGTATACTTGAATTGCTAATTTTTTATGAATAAAAAGGAGTATTCTTCCATGAGTCATAATCTTGCAATGATCACAGCACGTGGAGGCAGCAAGCGTATTCCGCGTAAAAATATTAAGGAATTCTGCGGGAAGCCGATTCTTGCCTACTCCATTGAGGCCGCACGCTCTTCCGGAGCCTTTGATGAAGTCATGGTATCTACCGATGATCCGGAGATTGCCGGAATTGCAGTAAAATACGGTGCTTCGGTTCCTTTTTTCCGGTCAGAAGCAACGGCTAATGACTATGCCTCCACCGATGATGTCATTATGGAGGTACTGAAAACCTACGAGGAACGTGGTGAGCATTTTGACAACTTCTGCTGCATCTACCCGACCGCTCCCTTTGTCACCGGTGAACGGCTGAAACAGGCTATGGACCTTCTTGCTGACTCGGATTCCGTAATGCCGGTGGTGCCCTTTTCCTATCCCCCGCAGAGAGGATTATTAATCAGTGAGGAAGGTTTCTTAAAACGCCAGTTTCCGGAGTATGCCCTTGCAAGAAGCCAGGATTTGCAGAAGATTTATCACGATTGTGGACAGTTCTATGCCTGCCACACCGACGTTTTCTTAAAAGAGGGAACTACCGATGTCAAGGGACAGGTACCCCTTGTTTTAACCGAAATGGAAGTTCAGGACATAGATACCTTAGAGGACTGGGAAATTGCCGAAATCAAATACCGCAGGCTTCATTCAGAGTCTTGATAACGATTCAAAGTCATGTAAATAATAACCATATAGACATCGAATGCTTATTTATTTAAAATTTGCTATCATTACATTCACAGAAAGGACTTTCCATGAATCATACGATACAGCTCGGGAAGCGTACCATCAGTGCCGCTTCTCCTACCTTTATTGTGGCGGAGGTTTCTGCCAACCATAATCAGAATTATGACCGCGCCGTGGAAATCATCCACGCAGCTGCCGAAGCCGGTGCGGATGCCGTCAAGCTGCAGACCTATACTGCCGATACTTTGACCATCGACTGCCACGATGACTGTTTCATGAATAAAGGCGGTCTGTGGGACGGCATCTCCGAATATGATCTTTATAAACAGGCATATACCCCCTGGGAATGGCAGCCGAAGCTTATCGAAGAGGCGCATAAGCTTGGTATGGAATGCTTCTCTTCTCCCTTTGACTTCACAGCTGTGGATTTTCTGGAAGAGCTCAACGTTCCCGCTTACAAAATTGCCTCCTACGAAATCAATGATATTCCCTTGATCCGTAAGGTTGCAAAACTGCACAAGCCTGTTATTTTCGCTACCGGAATTGCTTATCCGGAGGATATTGAGCGCGCTTTTGCGGTATGTAAGGAAGAGAGCAATGAGGATGTTATCCTGTTAAAATGTGTGTCTGCCTATCCGACGCCCTATGAAGAGGTCAACCTGAACGTCATTCCGACCCTTGCAAAAACCTACGACTGCCTGACCGGAATTTCCGACCACACCCTGGGAACCATTGTCTCTGCAGGAGCCGTTCCCCTTGGTGCTAAAATGGTGGAAAAGCATCTGACTCTCCGCCGTGCGGACGGCGGCCCGGACAGTGGATTTTCCATGGAGCCGCAGGAATTTAAGCAGATGGTGGATGAAATCCGTATTTTAGATAAAGCACTCGGCTCTTCCGAATATGTTCTGACCGAAAAACAAAAGCAGGAGCACCGCGGTTCCCGCTCCCTGTTCGTTGTCAGGGACATTGCTGAGGGCGAAACCTTAACCCCGGAAAATATCCGTTCGATCCGTCCCGGGATCGGACTTCATACCATGTATTATGAAGAAGTGCTCGGCAAAAGGGCAAAGCATTTCTTAAAGAAAGGAACTCCTCTGGCATGGGAGCTGATTCAGTAATTTATATTCGAGCAGATGGAAATACCGAAATTGCCACCGGACATTTAGTGCGGTGTCTTTCGATTGCCCGGGCATTAAAAAAGGAGCAGCAGGCTGCAGGTACAACTTTTACAGATTCTGATGGTTTCCCCATCACCTTCCTCGTTTCCGATCAGGAAAGCAAGGCTTTACTCTGTGGCTTTTTCGACTGTAAGGAAGAATTTCCGGTTCGTATTCTTGAAACTGCCCGGTATGATGATCCGGAAAGGGAATTGCCGGAATTACTCGCACTTATTGACAGGTGCGAGCCTTCCCATGTCCACGCACCGGCTTCCAGCGGGGCTTTCCCCCCGGTTTCCGGCACAGCTCTCCCTTCTGCTGCTAAGCCGGTCCTACTGGTGGATTCCTACTTTGTAACCGAACGCTATTTTTTATCCCTTAAAAACCATGTTACTCTTGTCTATCTGGACGATCTGCGCGCCTTTGATTATCCGGTTGACCTGGTCATCAATTATGACATCCTCACCCCGGAAACACAGCAGGAATATGAGCATTCCTATACCCGTGCCGGGAAGAAGCTGTTAGGCGGTACCTTTGCACCTCTCCGTCCCCAGTTTCAATCAGCAGGCAGAGTCCTGCCCTCTGTGTCAGATGGCAAAATCTGCCATGTTCTCATAGCATCCGGCGGTTCCGATCCGTATCATACCACGCTCCATCTTACGAAATACCTGCTTGCCGAATGCCCCCCAGGCTACTGCTTTCATCTTCTTTTAGGCAGCATGAATCCTGACCGTCAGGCATTGTGTGAACTGGCTGATACGCAAAATCTGTATATCTCTTCTTCAGCATCTGCCAAGGCTTCCACGGTTGTTCTCCATCAGGGTGTTTCGGATATGGCTTCCCTGATGCAGTCCTGTGATCTTGCGCTCTCGGCTGCCGGGACAACACTTTACGAGCTGTGTGCAGTTGGTGTTCCCACCGCAAGCTTTATCATTGCAGATAATCAGATTGCGTCTTCGAATGCCTTTGCGCAGAACGATGCCATCCCCTGCCTCGGCGATGTGCGCACGAACGAGGAATCCATAAAAAAAGAGGCAGCCCACTGGGTTACCTCCATGAATCCTTATGTCCGGAATCAGGCCGCTTCCGCGCGCCTTCTTCGTTACAGGAATATTTCCAAACGGATGCAGCAGCTTGTGGATGGAAATGGTGCGGTCCGCATCGCAGATGCGCTGCTTGCACTGCTCAAATCCCGTTCCTGATTATCCTTTCCAATACTACCAGCCATATAACATGCCTTCTCAACGATCAATGCACAGAATATCAGAATACTTTAAGACATAGATTTCTTCCCGTTTCTCCTGTAAATGGCTCTCATTCGCTATTCCCTGCAAATTCTGTAAAATATAAGAGGGCGTGTCCACACCACAGGCATACGCATGAGGGAAGCCTCCGCCAAATCTCGGATTGATCTCTGACAGATAAAATATCCCGTCTTTTTCAAAAACATCCATATCAACCGGTCCGGACAGCTTCAGCGTGGAAGCCGCACGATAAACAAACTCCTTCAATGCCGGATCGTTACTGGTAACAGACTTCTCTGTCTCTCCTGCACGCATCCTGAGCTTTTCTTTTGCAAATATATCCACTACTTCACCACTTACAAGATCCACATATACATCAATTCCGAATTCCCTGCCATTACAGAATTCCTGAATCAGAAGAGGCTCTTCACTATACGCAAATAACGCCTTCAAAAGCTCCATACAGGAAACCTTCATCACGCCAACACTTCCTGCCCCCCGGACAGGCTTGACAAATACCGGGAACCCGATCTTCCCTGCTTCATATGCCTTCTCAAATTTGGCCAGATCAATATAGGAATTCAGCACCGGAATCCCATGCTCCGTCATATGCTCAAAGAAACAATATTTATCTCTGCAGATCTGCAAGGTTTCTACCGGTGAAACAATCGTCCGGATTCCCTCCTGCTCAAACAGCTCCCTGTTTTCCGAAATCAGATTTAATTCATCCTCCTGTAACGGAAGAATTGCCGTAATCCCTTCCTTGCGGCAGATTTCCAGAATTGCATCAAAATAGCCCTCTTCCTTCATTCTTGGAATCAGATAATATTTATCCGCCTCATAAAGTGCCGGTGCAAGCTCGCTGCAGTCTGCACCGATCACCCATCCATAATCTGCCCTTTTAAAATAACGTACAAGAAGATCTCTTGTACCGCAGCTCAGAATCAGAATGTTATCTGACATACAATTTATTCCTTTCGTTCCTACCATATATTCCCCTGCACGTATTCCTTCGCCGTCCACTTCCTGCGGACTTCCGTCATCTGCTCTCCATTACGTACATAAACCGCAGGGAAATACTGAATAAACAACGGATTCAGACTAATGGTGTATCCCCCGACATTCTCATAAATAATCTGATCCCCCGTCTGAAGCTCCGGCAGGTTCTCCATCGTAAAAAGCCGGTCGCATTCCATACAGGTATAACCGGTAATCTCCTGTCTGTCCATTACAGATGCGGAAGGATTCTGCAGCTTCGTATGGTACAGATACGAGGATTTAATCATGGTTGCATCAATATTAAACCGGCTGCCATCAGTAATCAGATACCGGGTGTCCCGGATATCCCGCACATCGATCACACTGGTTACAAAGAAGGAACCCTTGGAAATCAGTGAAATTCCGGGTTCTACAACAAGCTGTGTCTGCTCCTGGTCAAATTCCCTGTGGAGTTCTTCTGCAATGGCCGGGAAATAATCCGGATATTCCGGTCTTCCTTCCATTCCTCCACAATAACCGCCTCCGATATCCACATAGGATAACGTAAGATCAAATTCCCTTTTCAGCCTGCAGGCCATCTGTGCAATACTGCGGAAGATCTGTACGCTGCGGCTTTTACTGCTGGAATGAAGATGAAGTCCTGTAACCCTTACATGAGGGAGCGCTCTTACATAGGAAAGTGCTTTGGCAAACTCACCATTTTCATAAGAAAAGCCAAACCGCCCGCTCGTTTCTCCCATGGTTGTTTCCCCGGGGCACATCTGTTCCAGATTAAAATTCACACGGATTCCGACCCGGATTTCACTTACTTCACTTACTTTTCCGTTTTCTCGTGTCTTCTTCTCTCTGCCCGCTTCACCATTACCGGAAGAATCTGTTAAAATCTTCTCTTCTTCCAATTCCTCTGAAAGCTTCGTCAGCCATTCCAGTTCCCATTTGGAATCCAAATTTACATATCCTCCGGCAAGCACCACATCCCGGAAGGACTGCTCGTCCTTATAAGGTCCATTATAAACAATTTCTGAATCCTGAAATCCAAGATATTTTGCCAATCCATATTCGTCCCTGGATACTACTTCCGCATAAGCCCCCTGCTTCTTATAGAAGTTTACCAGCCAGGGGAGCGAGTTCGTCTTAAAGGAATACCCGATCCGGTAATTAGGCCAGTTCTCCTTTAATGCTTCCGTCAGCATATCAAAATATCTCTGTAAAATTGGTTCATCCAGCAAAAAATATGGGGTTGGAATTCTTTCTGTCATGTCAATCCTCTTTAAACGTTCTCTGCTCACTTTTTACGCTTACTTTCAATTTTTGCTCTTACTTTTATTTTATTGTAACTATTCAGAACCCCATTCGTAAAACCGTTGCTAACGCAACTTAAGTTTACCTCATGTGGTTACTTCGCCATATAAATTATGTCAAATGTCCTTACGAATGCGAGCATTCGACATCCATATTGTCATAATTTGCATGGCTCTGAATAGTTACATTTTATTTTTTATCCTGCTTTCTATCCGGAGGTAGCCCTGTACAAGCAGGTCGGTTACAATAAGCCCGGCCACAGACCATAAGATACATGCTTTCACACCAAAGCCGCCAAATGCTGTAAAGCCGCCAATGACATAATATACTCCGATATGTACGGCATATATTTTCGAAATCTGCTTCGAATAAAAGCAAAGCTTGTTGTACCCGAATTTCCACTTTTCAATCAGCGGCATCACCCGGAAGGAAATGGCAAATACCAGTAGGATGGTACAAAGGCTTCCAATGACCTTCAAAAGCCCCGGTGTTCGGTATTGATCCAGCATATAATTAAAGAAGTCATCCACATTCGGATACAATACGATACAGCTTATAAACCAGACTGCGGCGATTACTCCGCAGATGATTCCGCTCTTTTTGTAGAAATCTCCCTTTTCCTCTTCCGGAATTTGCCGGATCACCCTGGCAAACACATATCCTGAAAATACATAACTCAGATATGGGAAGAAGCAGAAGCTTGTTTCCCCTTTTCCGCCAAACGTCATATCCAGAATCCAGTTCAGCGCCTGATTGTCCGAAACCAGCAGTCTGGTAAACGGTGTTACAATTCCCACAACAATTGCGCTTATGATGTATCCACCCGGCTTTACATTTAATTTTTTGTATAATGCCAGCACCAGATAACACATACCGGATATGAAGAAGATATTGACGAAGGTAAGTACCGCATACAGGTTTTCCTGATATAATTCCCTGCTGCCCGGCACTTCTCCCGCAATCAGGTTTCTTAGGCAGAAGCTGATGACGATCACTGCGGCATAACACAGATTACTTAAGGCCTGAAAGGCTAACAGCTTTATCCCGTTTTTCACCATATCCTTAGGTTCCGAATGTCTTGTAAAAACACTTCCAAATCCCATCGCAAACAGATACAGGCAGGCTCCCGTCGGCATAAACAGGGCAAACAATATTTCATGCGCGTACGAATTTACCGTATCAAGGTTCCCGATCGTCTGAAAGGAATGGATCAATATGATCATAATCATCAGGAACCCCTTTACCAGATCCAGCTCCCTCTGTCTTCCTACATTCACTTCTTCCTTCTTTAAAGAAAACATTTTAATCCCCTTTTCTTAATAGATCTGCTCATTCTGTCTGTGAATTTCAGGTGCTTCGTACCTGTCCATAAAGTCCTCCCCCAGGAACAGCTTTTCTTTCGCAAATAAAATGGCATCCGTTACGGTAAGCACTGAAATCACCCGGTCAAATTTAAGATCCTTTATATAATTCAGAATTTCCATCGGAAACTTCTTATCCAGAATAATATACTGTGAAAATTCCTGCTCATAATCCAGCACGTCACGGGGATGCGGCTTCATCAGAATCTGCGCTGGTTCTCCGTCGATGCTGCCATACTGCGCAATGATATCCTGGAAAATACGTTTCCGTGTCTCAAGGTCGCACAACGGCTCGGTCAGAACCAGCACCTTATGCTCATGGTTCATGCCCTCGCGAAGTATGGTTTCCAGTTTGTCCTTATTCTCAATAAACATGCCAACGACAATATCCTTTTCTTCATCGGTCAGATCATCAGTCAGCTCCTTACGCGGCTTCTCCAGATATTTCTCACAGGGATAAGGAAGAACCGAAGCATCGTTCACTTCCATATCAAGGCAGTATTTATTATAGCCGTTCTGGATAAAGATCAGATTGTGCTTCGACATCCATGCCTTAAGCTTAAAATGTCCACGGTTATCGTAGCGGGCCGTATCATAATAAAGGATGCAGTTCAGACCATCCTCAACCGCATGATAATAAATCTTATGCGTGCTCAGATAGTAACCGATCGGATCGGAATCACAGAACACATAAATATCATCGAACCTCTTAAAATCGACCGGAATATACGGCTCTAATAATTTACCGAATTTCCTGGTAAAGCGGATACGCTGGAGCATGTTCTTTACAAGGTTCCCGGTATCGGTCCGGTACTTTGCAAGCTCCGGAAAGTAAGTCTCTTCCTTTTCATCAAACGGAAGAACCTCCGTAAATAAACCGGATTTCCCGGCACGTTCCTTTAAATTACCGAAATCATTCGACATACTGCTCAAAAGGAGCACTGCTCCCGCCTGCTTCTGTAGCGGATCACGTTGTATATGAAGCTCCTTCAGACAGGTAATGTAGGCATGATAAAAGGTATGACACACATAAATTCTGCTTCTTCCCGGACTACTCATCTTTTTCTCCCATTGCCATCACATTAAAACTGCTGTTTCACAGTTACGATGCAAAATCCATTCCAAATCGGCTTCGCCGATGGGATTTTGCATTACTGAATCATTTTCTTACGGTCTTGGCAGTAAATGCTTCGACCTCTACTGAATAGTTACAATAAAACATGCGATGCTGATCATTTACTTCTGTGCAGCCAAACACTTACGCAGCTTCCGGTAGGTCCACAGCACTTTGTAATAGATCATAAAATAAAGCGTTGACTTCTGCTGCATGGCGATCAGCCTGCGTTCCTCCGCATGGACTCTCTGCTCATAATACTTATTCTGCTGGAAATCAGGAAAAGTACTCCGCATTTCATCCCCAAGAGCTTTTATGAAACGATATTCCTTCCTGCCGGAACCTGCCAGATAGGAAAACAGGGTATTCACATAAAACAGGGTGGTAAAGCTGCTTTCCAGCTCCGGATAATAGGTATCAAAGAATTGAAATTCCTTCGCCTCCTTCACCATAATCCGGGCAGCCTCCATACGATCCTCACACCGCTTTTTCGTAATGGTATGCACCGTCGATGCCCCATGCTGATAATAATAATATAACGGTTCCTGCAGATATTCAAAATGCTTCGCCCGGAGCATCCAGGAATTGCCAATTGCATTATCCTCGTAAAAAATCCCTTCCGGAAAACGGTTCGGATAATCGAGAATAATATGTCTGCGGTAAATCTTCACCACCAGACTTCCACCATCCAGAATGAGGGACCGGTACTTTTCCTCATTCAGAACACCTGCCTGTTCCGGTGTATTGTTATGTACAATCTGGCCGATCTTCATGCTGTGCTCCGGTGTCAGATGATAATCACAGCCGACCATATCCGCACCGGTTTCTTCTGCTTTATTCAGAAGCTTTTCATAAAAATCTGCGCACACCCAGTCGTCCGCATCAATAAACCCGATCCAGTCTCCCTTTGCAACAGACAGTCCCAGGTTCTTCGCACCGCCCTGCTTCCGGTTATCGGGAGAGGCAATCACAACCACCTTACCGGGGTAGCGCTTTTCATAATTCTGCAGAATGGACAGGGAATCATCCGTGGAACAGTCATCCACTGCAATGATCTCGTAATCAGAAATCGTCTGTCCGACCAGCGAATCCATACACCATTTCAGTTTATCATCTGATGCCATATTAAAAACAGGGACTATGACGCTTAATTTCATTGCTTACCTCACCTTGTACTAATCCGGCTTCTTTGGAAACCGCGCATTCTCACCCGCACTACCTGCTGTAATACGCTGCAATCTTCGTAACTGCTTCAATTACATCTGCCACATCCTGATCCGTCATGGAATAATAAAGCGGAAGGGTAATAATTTCCTCATATAATTTCTCCGCCTTCGGGCACAATCCTCTCTGATATCCAAGCTTCTCATAATACGGGAAGTAATACGTCGGAATGTAATGCACATTGCAGCAGATATTCTCTGCAGCCAGCGCATCGAAAAACTGTCTGCGGTCAATGGAAAGCTTCTCCGGATTGATCCGCAGAATATACAGGTGTCTTGTAGTATCCGACTCCGGAATTTCCTTCTGTACTACAATCTGTGGCAGCTTTAGGAATGCTTCATTATACTGCTTCACAATTGCCTTCCGACGTTCCACGAACATCGGAAGCTTCTTTAACTGGCTGATCAGCAATGCTGCCTGCATATCCGTCATACGGTAATTCATGCCAAGGGCAAGCTGCTCATAATACCACGGGCCATCCGGCTCATGCTCCATCAGGGACGGATCCCTGGTAATTCCATGTGCACGGTAAAGCAGAAGCTTACGGTAAAGCTCTTCACTGTTCGTCAGTACCGCACCGCCTTCTCCACAGGTAACCGTCTTCACCGGGTGAAAGCTTAAGGTAGTCATATCGGCGATGGAACCGTTGCATTTTCCTTTATATTTCGTTCCAATCACATGCGCACCGTCTTCAATCAGAGTGATTCCATGTGCGTGGCAATGCTCTAAAAGTTCATCCAGTTCTACGGACTGTCCGGTAAAATCCACCGCTACAACCGCCTTGGTCTTATCCGTTGTCAGCTCCCTTACCTTCTCCGGATCAATATTGTAGGTTTCCTCATTAATATCTGCAAAAACCGGTCTTGCTCCGCAATAAAGTGCACAGTTTGCCGAAGCGGCAAAGGTGATGGGTGTCGTGATAACCTCATCTCCCGGCTGCACTCCTGCTGCCTGGCAGGCAATATGGAGTGCTGAGGTTCCGTTGCTGCAGACAACTGCATATTTGGCTCCCGTCACTTCACAGAGTGCCTTTTCCGCCTCTGCAATTTTCGGTCCACAGGTCAGATAGTCGCTTCGCAGCACGTCTGCAACTGCCTGTATATCCTCTTCATCAATATACTGATGTCCGTATGAAATTTTCGTATCCCTGACGGGTGTTCCTCCACAGATTGCCGGTTTATTCATGTTGTTACCTTACCTTCCTTTATTTATTCATGACGATTCAGAAGCCCATATACAAAGCTTCTGCCATGCTGCTTTTCTTTCATTATGTGCTTACTCAAATTCCTCAATACTTTCCAGTCCATTCTCATAGCTGCCACTCCGGATCGAGTCTGCCAGGATTGCAATATACTCACTGTTGGTCGGACGGTTCTCCGAATTATCCCTGTGATAACCGAATAATTCCTCGAACCGGGTTTTCTCTCCCTTTTCCCAGGATTTCTCAATAAGATGCCTGAGTGATCTCTCAATCTTTTCCGGCGTTGTCTGAAAATGCTTCGCCAGATCCGGGTACAGCAGTTTTGTGACACTTCCTGCCCTTTCAAACTCCTTCGCGGTTACAGCGATTGCATAAGAAAGCCTCTCAAATCCCTTTTCCTTCCTGGCTAAACCAAGCTGTTCCAACAATTCCCCGATTTCCTCACACACAATCATCGTCTGCATAAGATACTTCCCCCTTATACCTGCTTCCATCTTTCCCAGTATACACCATATGCCTCTATTTTTCTACCTGTCCGTGTCCTCTTCGCAGGAAGGAAACGCAATTGTAATGATCGTCCCCTGTCCCGGTGTACTGACAAGCTTTAATTCTCCTTTCAGACGCATCAGAATGTGTTTCACAATCGCAAGTCCAAGTCCCGTTCCTCCGGTCAGCTTGCTCCTTCCCTTATCCACACGATAAAAACGCTCAAATATGCGTTCCTGGCATTCCTGCGGGATTCCAATTCCCGTATCCTGTACCTGTAAAACCGCACGGCCGTTTTCCCTGTACACACGGACGGTAACACTTCCGTTTTCTTTGTTATAACGGATGGCATTATCGCATAAATTATAGACCACCTCGTCCACCATCTGTCTGGTTCCCCAGATAAAAGCATCCTCCCCTTCAAAGGTAAGCGTGACATGATGCTTTTCTGCGTTAATCTGAAGCATTTTCACACTGCTTTGTGCAACCACCGAAAGCGGAACCTTCTCCAGAATTTCATCCTGTTCTTCATCCAGCTCCGACAGTCTTATAACATCATTAATCAGGGTAATCAGTCTTCCCGAATTGTTATGAATTTCTCCTGCCATTCTCCGGATCTCATCATCAGATGAAATCATCCCGTTTTCAATTAATTCCGCATACCCGGATATTGCCGTAAGAGGTGTTTTCAGCTCATGGGACACATTGGCTGTGAATTCCTGCCGCAGCTTTGCATTCAGTTCATTGTCCTCTTCTTTTCCAAGATGAAGCTTCTCTCCGAGCTGGTGAGACCAGATTCCCGCAAGCAAAAAGCAGAATGCCATAATTGCTGCAATGCCGATCATCAGTACAAGAATCATCTTTTCCTGCTGCTGCCCGGACAGATATTCCGGATTCATGTAGGAAAAACAAACAGCTACCACCAGCAATAATGTTCCCAAAATTGCCAGGGCAGCTATTCCCATCAATTCATAATAAAATCTTTTCTGCATTTTCATTTCCTATATTGGTGACGTTTCAAACAAATATCCTACGTTTCGCACGGTTTTAATCCGGTTCGCGCTGCTTCCAAGCTTCTGACGGAGCGTTTTAATGTGCATATCAATCGTCCGCGACTCACCTTCGAAATCCGTTTCCCATACCTTGCTTAGGATTTCCTCCCGTGGAGTCACAATCCCGGCATTATTCATCAGGAGCTTCAGTAATTCATACTCTTTATAGGTAAGCTCACAGCGTTCTCCCGCAACCGTCACCTTGCGACGCTCTACATCAAGTGAAATCTCTCCAATCGTAATAACACGTTCCTTTAATCCTTTCATACTTCTGCGAAGAAGCGCTTTCACCCTGGAAATCAGTTCCATGACACTGAACGGCTTCGTCAGATAATCATCTGCGCCGCTGTCAAGTCCCCGTACTTTGTCTATTTCCGTTGTCTTCGCAGTCACCATAATAACCGGCAGGCTCATAGTCATCACATTCTGCCGCAGCTGCGTCACAAGCCGAAGGCCATCGGCATCCGGCAGCATCAGATCCAGCAATAAAAGATCCGGCACCCTTTCCCTCAGCCTCTTCCCAAATTCTGCCGCAGTTTCAAAAGAAACCACTTCATAATCAGCATTCTTTAATGCAATTTCTTCAATTTCACGGATGTTTCGGTCATCCTCTAATATATAAATCAACGCCATGCCACATCCCCCTCACGCATGTGTTCAGACTGCATCACTTACGGTAATTGATAATGGGTACGAAGACGCTTATACTCCTCATTAAAATCTTTGTTATCCGAAGCGGAAATATTCTCCTGATACATATGAGTATCAAAATTATCCTCATTCAACTGCAGGAGACATAACGCGATGTTCGAACAGTGATCGGAAACTCTTTCATAATTAGTTGAAATATCCGAAAGGATAAAGCCCATTTCAATTGTACACTTGCCCTTGCGCAGACGCTTGATATGACGCTTCTTGATTTCTGCATTCAGGTGGTCAATGACCTCCTCTAACGGTTCTACCTGAAGAGCAAGCTTTAAGTCCTCCTCCTGGAACACCAGAATGGAGGTATTCACGATATCTTTGATGGCACCGGTAAAAACAGTCAGTTCCTCTTCTGCCTTTTTAGAGAAAGAAAGGCTCTTGTCGTTCATCTCTCTTGCAGATTCCATAATGTTGATTGCATGATCTGAAATCCGTTCAAAATCTCCGATACAGTGAAGCAGTACCGACAGCTCCTGACTGTCCTTCTCCGTCAGATGACGGCTGCTTAATTTTACCAGATAGGAACCCAGCTCATCCTCATAATGATCGACCAGCTCTTCCAGCTCAATGACTCTTGCCGCACTCTTCTTATCAAACTTCCCAATCTGGTCGATGGCAAGAAACAGCGCTTCTTTTGAATAATTCGCCATATCAATGGCTGCATTCTTACACTGCTCCAGAGCATATCCCGGTGTGTTCAGGAAACGGGTATCCAGGATCTGGATCTCGGATTTGGCAGGAATCCTGTCCTCTTCTTCGCTTTCAAGCTTCGGAATGGTCAGATATGCCATCTTCTCAAAAATCGAAGAAACCGGTGTGAAAATAATAGCCGCAGCGATATTAAAGCTGGAATGGATCACTGCAATTCCCACTGCGGTTGCCGGCTCGCTTGCAAATGCAAAATGGAAAATGGCATTAAAGCAATAAAACAGCAGCATAAAGGTAACGGTCTTAATAATGTTAAAATAGAAATGCACCAGTGCGGCACGCTTCGCATTCCGGCTTGCACCGATACTGGAAATCAGTGCCGTTGTGGTAGAACCGACATTCGCGCCCATAATCAGCGGAATAGCCGAAAGATTGGTAACCGCTCCGGTAGCGGACAGGGCCTGTAAGATACCTACTGCCGCGGAAGAAGACTGGATCAGTATGGTAAATCCACATCCAACCAGCATACCAAGTACCGGGTTGGCAAACATCAGAAGCACCTTCTGAAATTCCTCTGACTCTGCCAGAGGTTCCACTGCTCCGGACATCATCTCCATACCAAACATCAGGATTGCAAAGCCCAGCATAATGGCCGCTCCATCACGCTGCTTTTCTTTCTTGCTGGTCATCAGGATCGCCACGCCCACGATCGCAAGAATCGGGGAGAAGGAGGATGGCTTCAGCAATTGTAAAAACAGGCTCTGACCGGTAATCTCCGTCATACTTAAAATCCATGCCGTAACTGTTGTACCAACATTCGCGCCCATAATAACACCGACCGCACGGGATAAACTCATAATGCCCGAATTCACAAATCCGACCACCATAACCGTTGTAGCCGAAGAAGACTGGATTATTGCCGTAACACCGGCACCTAATAAAACGGCCATAAGTTTGTTGGACGTCAGCTTCTCTAAAATCATTTCCAGCTTACCGCCGGAAGCCTTTTTCAGACCGTCGCCCATCATCTGCATACCGTACAGGAACAGCGCCAGACCACCGATCAGACTCAAAACCATGAAAATATTCATACTGTCTCCTACCCTTTTCAGGTTCTCTTAACTTTTGTCATAAACCACATCTATTTTGCATTATTGAATCATTTTCTTACGGTCTTGGCAGTAAATGCTTCGACCTGTACTGAATAGTTACTTTCCAGTTTACACTATTTTGTCCGAATTTCCTATAGAAATTATAGAACTTTTGTAATAAATCTGCCACCCCATATGATACGGCAGCTTATGAATGGCATGGCTGAACGGTCAGGCACTCCTGCATGGTCTGCAGCAGCTCTTCCGTATAGGCCAGAAGCTGCCTTTCATCCTTTTCCACCATGCCGCACTTCTGATAGTGGAATACAAAACAGCGCATTTTCGGGTTGAAGCTTAAATGCTCCACCCTTGCAAGAAGCACTGGAATATTCTGTACCTGAATCTGTGCATCCTCCTTTAAGGTAAACACAATCTGGCTGTTTTTTCCTTTGACATCGATCATATCCAGCTTATGGGCAGCCACGCGGATCAGGGCAATCCGTAAAAGGTTGTCTGCCTCCGTCGGAATCACCCCGAAACGATCCAGCAGCTCTTCCTTCATATCATCGCATTCCGCCTGGTTCTCGATACCGGCAATCCGCTTGTAAATATCCAGCTTCTGCACCTCATTCACGATATAAGACGGTGGAATAAAGGCATCCACATCGAGATCTACCGTAGTAAGGAAGTCTTCCTTCGTGGGAATTCCCTTCAGGGTTTTCACCGCTTCATTCAGCATTTTGCAGTAAAGATCGTAGCCGACAGCCTGCATATGTCCATGCTGGCTTGCTCCCAGAAGATTTCCGGCGCCACGGATTTCCAGATCCCTCATGGCAATTTTGAAGCCGCTTCCCAGATCCGTAAATTCCTTAATTGCAGCAAGACGCTTCTCTGCCACTTCCTTCAGCATCTTATCCTTCTTATACATGAGGAACGCATAAGAAGTACGATTGCTTCTTCCCACTCGTCCCCGGAGCTGGTAAAGCTGGGACAGTCCCATATTATCTGAATCGTGGATAATAATGGTATTGACATTGGAAATATCCAGCCCCGTCTCTATAATTGTTGTGGACACCAGAACATCTATATCCTGATTAATAAAGTCAAACATGATCTGCTCAAGCTGCTTTTCCTGCATCTGTCCATGGGCAAAAGCCACGTTGGCTTCCGGAACAAGCTGCTGCACCTGGGCGGCCACATCTGCAATTTGATTGACACGGTTATAAACATAATAGACCTGTCCGCCCCGTGACAGCTCACGCACAATAGCCTCCCTTACCATTTCATCATTGTATTCCATGACATAGGTCTGAATCGGAAGGCGGTCATTCGGTGCCTCCTCCAGAACGCTCATATCCCGGATACCGATGAGGCTCATATGAAGGGTTCGCGGAATCGGTGTTGCAGTCAGTGTCAGAACATCTACGTTTTCCTTCATCTTTTTGATTTTCTCTTTATGTGCAACACCAAACCGCTGTTCCTCATCGATAATCAGAAGCCCCAGATCCTTATATTCCACATCCTTTGACAGAACCCTGTGTGTACCGATCACAATATCCACCATGCCCTTTTTCAGGTCTGTGATGGTCTTCCTCTGCTCTGCTGCCGTCCGGAAACGGGACAGCATGTCGATTCTCACCGGGAAATCCTTCATCCGCTGTACAAAGGTATTGTAATGCTGCTGCGCAAGAATCGTTGTCGGGACAAGATAAACCACCTGTTTTCCCTCCTGTACCGCCTTAAACGCCGCACGGATGGCAATTTCCGTCTTGCCGTGGCCGACATCTCCACAGATCAGGCGGTCCATGATCTTCGTACTCTCCATGTCCTTCTTCGTCGCATCAATGGCAAGCAGCTGATCCTCCGTCTCCTCAAAGGGAAACATCTCTTCAAATTCCCTCTGCCAGACCGTATCCTTTCCGTAAGGATAACCGTTTTTCTGCTGACGCGCCGCATAAAGCTCCACCAGATCCTTCGCCACCTCGCCGGTTGCTTCCCGGACCTTTGACTTGGTTCTGCTCCACTCCTGTGTACCGAGCTTATTGAGCTTTGGCTTTTTTGCATCTGCAGACGCATACTTCTGAATGGCATCGAGGCCCGTTGCCAGCACATAAAGGGTTCCACCATCCCGATACTCAATCTTGATGTAATCCTTCGTAACCTTATCGACCTCTACCTTTTCAATTCCCTTATAGATCCCCAGCCCATGATTTTCATGAACCACATAATCTCCGATGCTTAATTCATTGAAATCATTGATTTTCCGGCCTTCATAGGTCTTCTTTTTCTTCCGCTCCTTCTTTTCACTTCCAAAAATATCGCTTTCGGAAATGACCGCAAATTTAAGCAGCGGATATTCAAAGCCCCGGAGCACACGCCCATAGCAGGTCATAATTTCCCCCGGCTGGAGCTCCCGTTCCGGATCCCCGGAATAAAATGCAGTAAGCTCAGCGTCCTGTAGATCCCTGGCAAGACGCTCTGCCCTTGTCCTCGAACCGGATAACAACAGAATCCGGTACTTATTTTTCTTGTACCGCTTCAGATCCTGCACGAGGGATTCAAAGCTATTATTATAGGAAGAAATACTTTTGACCGTCATGTCACTTTTAAGCGACGGCTTCAGCAGCTTTCCGGTAAAGCTGTTCTTCATATCAAGTGCAGACAGATACGCAGCATGTCCCCTTGAAAGCCGCGCTGCGGTCTCTTCCAATGAAAACAGAAGATTCATCTGTCCCGGTAGAATGTATCCCTTCTCGGCACGATGAATCATGCTCTCACGGAACTCTGTCTCTACCGCCTTTGCATGCTCCTCGATATGCGCCGGTTCATCCAGGAAGAAAACAGTATCTTTCATATCAAACAGCTCCAGAAAAGAAACGGTTTCTTCATAGAAATAATTCATATAGCCGTCCAGGCTCGCCGCATTCCCGAATTCCATCACCTGCTCTTCGAGCTCTTTAACATGCGTGGCAACCCGGTGGGCTTCCTCGATATGAAATTCATCCCGGAGCTTTTGTTCAAATGCTGCGGCTTCCTTTTTGATCTTTTCCATCCCGGTCTTTAGCTGGTTTTTCGAAAGCAGCATTTCGGTTGCCGGATATACGGTGATTTCAGACAATTTTTCAATGGATCGCTGGCTCATCACATCAAAGCTCCGGATGGATTCGATCTCATCTCCCCACAATTCAATTCGATAGGGATTTTCTTCTGTCAGGTCGAAGATATCCACAATGCCGCCACGCACACTGAACTGCCCGGGTGTTTCCACCTGATAGGTTTTCTCATATCCCATTTCCACAAGACGCAGAGCAATCGCCTTTTCATCAATAATGCTCTTTCCATCAATATGGAGCAGATACTGTTTCCAGATATCGAGGGAAAGCTGCGGTGCCATCAGGCTGCTGAAGGTGGTAATTACCGTAGCCGGCTTTCCCTCCAGAATCCGGCGCAGCGTCTTAATGCGCTCCTTCGTAAGCTGATTTCCATGAATATCCGCCTGATAGAAAATAAGATCCCTCGACGGATAAACGACGGCCTCCCGGTCATAAAACCGCTCATCCTCTAAAAGCTCCTTAATCCGCTGGTCGCTATAGGTGACGAAGATCCGGTTCTGAAACCTCCCCTCCGAGAGTCCGTAAGCCATATGAAGCTTCTGGGATTCGATGCATCCCGTAAGCGCTACACAGCCGTTTTCTTTATCTAATTGTTTCTGAATCTCTTCAAATTCGCTGATTTCCCATAGTGGCGCGAGCAATGTGTTCATTTACTTCTCCCTGCGATTGTATTCGTTCATCGCCTGATCCATATTTCCTGCAAGAATCAGATTTAATGCTTCCATCGCCTTTGTAATCCCTTCCTGCATCAGAGGCTGCTCTTCTTTGGAAAAATGTCCCAGTACATAGTCGGCAAGATCATAGCCCTTCGGCTTTTCACCGACACCGATCCGGATCCTCTTAAAATTCTCGGTTCCGAGCTGTCCAATAATGTTCTTTAAACCATTATGCCCACCGGCGCTTCCTTTCTTGCGGATACGGATGCCTCCGGGAGATAAGGTGATATCATCCGATACCACAATCAGCTCACTCTCCGGATCTACCTTATAATAATCTGCAAGCGGACGGATACTTTCACCGCTTAAATTCATAAAAGTCAGGGGCTTTACCAGAAGCACCTTCTGACCGCCAATCATTCCTTTTCCGGTCAGTGCCTTCAGCTTCACATCCATGACATTAATATCATATTCTTGCGCAAGTGCATCAATGAATGCAAATCCGATGTTATGTCTTGTATTGTTATATTCTTTCCCGGGATTCCCCAGTCCTGCAATCATATACATGGTTTTCTCCTTTTCCTTCAGCGCGAATCGGTTTTATCTTAGCACATTCGTCTGGATTTAGGAAGAGGAGGACTTCAGTTAAAATTTCAGGCAGAGCATTTCGCTTTATGGAAATTCCAGCGGAATTCCCTAAATGGAAAAGGATGAACCAAACGGTCCATCCTTTTCCATTTCATAATTTCATCGTAACTGTTTATTATCTTTATTATCTTCTTTTTATGTCACACTGCTTCGTCACAGACTGCCTGCAGTTCTAAACTGCCTGCCGCTTTTCTTCCTCATCATCGAGCAGATTTTTCATGCTCTCTAAGCTGATTAACAACGTGGAGGTGTTATGAAGCAGGGCAGACATCGTCGGAGGAATCAGTCCCATCACCCCTAAAACAATCAGCGTGGAATTAATACCGATAATTCTGCGGTAGTTCTTATGAATACGCTTCATCATGGCTTCACTTAAGCGGCGCAGGGTAATGATCTCACGCAGATCATCTGCTGCAATGGTAACATCTGCAATTTCTCTGGCAATTTCAGCCCCATCACTGATGGCGATCCCGACATCCGCCTGCGAAAGTGCAGGGGAATCGTTGATTCCATCGCCAATCATAATAACCTTACGTCCGTCGGCTTTTTCTTTCCCGACAAAGCCTGCCTTATCCTCCGGAAGCACTTCGGAATAATACTCGTCCACGCCAACCTTACCGGCAATATTGGACGCGATCCGATCACTGTCTCCGGTCATCATCACAAGCTTTTCAAGTCCAAGCTCACGCAGGGATTGAATAACCATAGATGCCTCCCGGCGCAAAGGATCCTCGATCGTAATGACTGCAGAGAGCTTTCCATCAATTGCCATATAAAGATGGGAGTACTCCTCCGGCAGATGATCAAACAGCTCCTGCTTTCCTTCCGGAATCTCAGCCTTTTCATCCTCAAAGATAAAGTGATAGCTGCCAATGACAACCTTCTTGCCTGCAATCGTGGAAGAAATTCCATGTGCCACAAGGTATTCTACTTTAGTATGCATCTCTTCATGTACCAGGTTTCTTCTGGCTGCCTCACGAACCACTGCCTTTGCCATGGAATGAGGGAAATGCTCCTCAAGGCATGCCGCAATCGTTAGCAATTCATCCCTGGACTGATCGCTGAACGGCACAACATCCACAACGGTAGGCTGTGCCTTCGTCAATGTCCCCGTTTTATCAAAAACAATGGTTCTGGCTTCGGCCATCGCCTCGATGTACTTACCACCTTTAACCGTAATCTCATGACTGCTCGCTTCCCGGATTGCTGACAGTACTGTTAACGGCATTGCCAGCTTCAGAGCGCAGGAATAATCCACCATCAAAACAGACAGTGCTTTGGTCACGTTACGGGTAAGCAGCCATACCAACCCGGTTCCCAGGAACGTATATGGAACAAGCTGGTCTGCCAGATGCTCCGCTTTACTTTCCAATGAAGATTTCAGCTTCTCGGATTCTTCAATCATCGCCATGATCTTCTCATATTTACTGGATCCATTTGCCTGTTTTACACAGACTGTAATTTCTCCTTCTTCAACAACCGTTCCTGCATAGACAGAGCTTCCCTCTTTCTTACGCACCGGAACAGACTCTCCGGTAAGGGATGCCTGGTTCACCATCGCCTCTCCATCTGTTACCACACCATCAAACGGAATTACATTACCCATATGAATCCGTACCAGATCCTTCGGTTGGATTGTTTTAGAGGGAACCTGAATTTCCTGTCCATCCTTTACAAGCCAGACCTTATTGATATTTAAGGACATACTTCTTGCAAGATCGCCCACGGATTTCTTATGCGTCCACTCCTCCAGGATCTCACCAATTCCCAGAAGGAACATTACAGAGCCGGCCGTATCAATATCTCCACGGAACATGGATACCCCGATCGCCGTTGCATCCAGCACCGGTACTTCAATCTTTCCTTTGCAAAGCGTGCAAAGACCGTTCCACAGATAGCGGACCGATTTGATTACCGCAATTCCTTCCCTGACCGGCAGTGGCATCAGAAGTCTTGTTCCGTAATGAAGCACCACCTGATTTACCAGCTTATCCTTATATTCCCTGTTCATCTCTCTTCCGGAATTCTTAAGATAATCTTCCGGAACATTTACGTGTTCATAGGAAAAGTTCTTTATTACATCAAGGATAGCATTCCTGCTTCCATGATAGCAAATAGTTGCATCGCAGGTTCTCTCCTGAATCCTGGCAGTTTCTATATTTTCCTGTATCTCCAGATGGTACTGCAGGATATCTGCCTGTTGCAAAGTCATTCTTTTCTGGACGAGATGAATACGGATTCTGCCTTTGATCTCATGTTTTATTACAAATCTCATCGTAATCACTCCATTCCAAAACAGATTATTCCTGCTCTGCGCTTTCCTCTGCATCCTCTGTTATATCTGTTTCTTCAACGGTTACGTCTGCCCCCAGCTCCGCATCCTGTGCTGCACGTTCTTCATTGATTTCCTTAGCTTCTGCATAAATATCTTCTGCATTCTCCTGTACGGAGGTTACCGTCTTCATAACACATTCCTTAGCACGCAGCACAGCTGCAGTGCATTGTGTATAAAGCTTCTTTGCATCCTTGCTTGTCAGAATTTTGATTCCGGCTGTTCCAAATAACACTCCGGCTGCAAATAAACCTGTTTTTTCTTTGTTGATTTTCTTTAAGCACTCTAACATTGTTTCGTCCTCCTTGTATCTTTTCAGCTTTATCTTATTCGTACACCAAAATATAACACTTACCTGTTTAAGATACAAGCAGCAACGTTTTCTTGATATTTTTTCTCAATATCACATCCGTTCTACTCTCAAAAATGATCCCATGAATCATTTCCTTATGCATCATTTCCTCATAAATCCTTTTCTCCTATGCAGAAAAAAGGCAGCCGCATCATGCGGCTGCCCTGTCTGTTTTGTTTATTCAGAATCCGGTTCAGAGAGTGATCTCTCATAAGCATCAAGAATCATGGTCTGTATTCTTTCTCTGGTCCGTGAATTGATCGGATGAGCAATATCCCGATATTCTCCATCCGCTGCCTTTTTACTTGGCATTGCAATGAACAATCCCTTATCCCCTTCAATAACCTTAATGTCATGAATCACCAGTTCATCATCCAGTGTAATGGATACGACAGCCTTCATCTTTCCTTCCTTCGTAATCTTGCGAACTCGAACGTCCGTAATCTGCATAATTTTACCCCTTTCTTTCTTTTGTCCCTATACAAAATTCTTGCAGATTTCCTAAGCTGTCATTCCCCTGTTGACGTGCAAGTATCTTCGTTTATTAAATTTAATTAATAGCCGTTCCGCCATGCCATTCATAAGTTGTCGGTTTGCACGGATTGCCCAATCATTTCTGCATGGCTGAACCAGTGTATCAGATCACATACCGGTCATTTCTCTCCACAACAATCTTAATCTCATTCTCACCAACATAGTAAGAATTCGCCCGGATGGTATCATGACTTTCTATGATGCAGTTTTCAATGTGCGTATTATCCCCAATATAAACATCATTGAGAATAATAGAATTCTTGATGTAACAGTTATTTCCAATGTACGTTTCTTTAAAAATCACGGAGTCTTCTACTGTTCCATTGATAATGGTTCCACTCGACACCAGACTGTTACGGACCTGTGCACCCGGATTATATTTTGCAGGAGGAAGATCATCCACCTTGGAATAAATATCCGGATACTGTTTAAAGAAATAATCTCTTGTTTCAGGCTTCAGGAAATCCATATTGGTTTCAAAATAATCATCAACCGTAGCAATGTTTCTCCAGTAATCCGTAAGCTTGTATCCGTAGATTTTCTTCATATTCTTATAACGGATCAGAATATCCTTCACAAAATCATAACGGTCTTCTTCCGCACACTTTTCAATCATCTCAATCAGCTGACGTCTTCTGACCACATAGATTCCGCAGGAAATCGTATTGGACTTCGCTACAACCGGCTTCTCTTCGAATTCTTCAATCCGGCTTTCTTCATTCATCTTCACTGTACCGAAACGGTCTACATTCACACCTGCCGGCATGTCCTTGCAGACAACTGTAATATCCGCCTTCTTGGCTACATGATATTCCAGTACCTTATTGTAATCCATCTTGTAAACACAGTCACCGGATGCAATTACTACATACGGCTCATGGCTGTTTTTAAGGAAGGACAGATTCTGTGCCATGGCATCTGCAGTTCCACGATACCAGAAATTGTTCTCTGCCGTAACAGAAGGAGTAAAGGTAAATAATCCTCCCTGCTTCCGTCCGAAGTTCCACCACTTGGAGGAAATGAGATGCTCATTCAGACTTCCTGCATTGTACTGGGTAAATACGGCAACCTTCTGGATATGGGAGTTGGTCATATTGCTCAGTGCAAAGTCGATGCTCCGGTAACTGCCTGCAATAGGCATTGCACATACGGCTCTCTTCGATGAGAGCTCTTTCATTCTGTAACTGTTTCCACCTGCTAAAATTATACCGATTGCTCTCACTTATTATCACCTTCCTTAATTAAAGTTTTACCGCTTGCAAGGAATTTCTCAGGGTAGTCGGAATCGTCTGTCTTACCAAAGATACAGGTGTTCTTTCCTACAGTGATACCGTTTGGAATCACACTCTTCTCACCGATGGTAACAATTCCGTTGTTGTAAATATGAGGGTCAGTCTCATTCTCTGCCTCTTCACCAATGCCAAGTCTGACCTCATCACCCACAACAACATTCTCTGCAATGATCGCCTTGTTCAGCTCACAGTTCTCACCGATCACCGTATTATTCATAATGATGGAATCACGTACCACGGTATCTTTTCCAATGGTTACGCCGCAGCCGATTACGGAGTTGTAAACCTTACCGCAGATGGTTGCACCTTCACCGATAATACTTCTCTCAACAAAACAGGTATCTGCCAGGTACTGGGGCGGAAGGATTTCACTCTTTGTATAAATCTTCCAATATTCTTCATAAAGATTAAATTCAGGAACAATATCAATGAGCTCCATGTTTGCTTCCCAGTAAGAATGTAAGGTTCCAACATCCTTCCAGTATCCGTTAAACTCATATGCATATAACGGCTTTCCGTTGTCATGGCAGTAAGGAATGACATGTTTACCGAAATCAAGGCCAGGCTGCTGTGCATTGGCAAGCAACGCTTCCTTTAAGGTCTTCCAGTTGAATATGTAAATACCCATGGAGGCCAGATTGCTTCTGGGATGTTCGGGCTTCTCTTCAAAATCGGTAATTTTATGATCTTCATCGGTAATCATAATTCCAAAACGCTTTGCTTCCTCCATCGGAACAGGCATAACGGCGATGGTGACATCTGCCCCCTTCTCCTTATGGAAATCCAGCATCACTTCATAATCCATCTTATAGATATGATCTCCGGAAAGAATCAGAACATATTCCGGATTATAGCTCTCCATATAATCTATGTTCTGATAAATCGCATTGGCCGTACCCGTATACCACTCGCTGTTCGTGATCTTCTCATACGGCGGAAGCACGGTCACACCACCGATATTTCTGTCCAGATCCCACGGAATACCAATGCCTATATGCGTATTCAACCGTAAAGGCTGATACTGTGTCAATACACCAACCGTATCGACACCGGAATTAATACAATTGCTGAGCGGAAAATCAATGATACGATACTTTCCGCCAAAAGAAACTGCCGGTTTGGCCACCTTTGATGTAAGCACACCCAGACGACTTCCCTGACCGCCTGCCAGTAACATGGCAATCATCTCTTTTTTAATCATGTCATCACCTCTTACCAGTAAATTTTAATGAAGCGCTTGAACCCAAACTATCAAAGGAAAAATCACCCTTTTTGGAACGTTCAAATGAATTAGGAATATTATACCATATATCATTTTAAAAGTGAATATTCTTTACAAAGGGAATCCATGTTTTTCCTTTTTTTCTGTTATTTTTTTACAAAAAATATAGATGTATTTTACCCGGATATCTATTTTCAACAACATCGTGTGGCTATACCGTTACCTTTTTCCACATTTTGTAAAAAACACCGTCCTGTCCTTGAACTCCCATCAGGGATTCTGTATAATTATAACTGTTCAGAAGAATGGACTTCTGAATAATTACACATATTATGATATGAGTGTCAAAATAAATTCTGCCACTCATTGATGTATCCGAATTGCTACATTGCTACGCAATTTCCGCACTCTTGTATAAAGGAAAGGATCTATTCTTATGTATCAGATTGATTTTTCAACTCCTGTCCATGTATATTTCATCGGAATCGGCGGCATCAGCATGAGCGGACTTGCTGAAATTCTCTTAGAAAAGCATTTTAAGGTCAGCGGTTCCGATGCCAGGCAGTCAGCCCTTACCGATATGCTATCAGACAGGGGCGCACATATTTACCTTGGACAAAGGAAGGAAAACATTACCGCAGATATTGATGTTGTGGTATACACCAGTGCCATCCACCCCGATAACCCGGAATTCATCGCCATGCAGGAGCTTTCCATTCCGTCACTTACACGGGCAGAGCTGTTAGGCGAAATCATGCGCAACTATGAGCTTCCGGTTGCCATCAGCGGCACCCATGGAAAGACTACAACCACTTCCATGGTTTCCGAAATCCTGCTGCAGGCAGATACCGATCCCAGCCTTTCCATCGGCGGAATTTTAAAGAGTATCGGCGGCAACATCCGTGTAGGGCATTCTCCTTATTTTGTAACTGAAGCCTGCGAATACACCAACAGCTTTTTAAGCTTTTTCCCGAAAATAGGAATTATACTTAATATAGAAGAAGATCATCTCGATTTCTTCAAAGACATCCATGATATCCGTTCCTCCTTTCGTCGTTTTGCAGCGCTTCTCCCTGCTGACGGGACGCTGATTATCAACAGGACCATTCCTGATGTCGAAGAAATTTATGAAGGCCTTCCCTGCCGCGTCATCACATTTGGGGGCAAAGACGCCGATTATTCCGTTTTCCGGATTCACTATGATGACAAGGGCTGTGCAGAATTCGAGCTGCAAAGCACCGGTAAGCCTCCCTGTACGTTTAAGCTCAGTGTGCCGGGTGAACACAATATTTACAATGCACTTGCAGCCATTGCACTCGCTGACCTGTTTGCGATTCCCCGTGATAAGACCGCAAAAGCTCTTGCCGGCTTCCACGGTACCGACCGCCGTTTTGAATACAAGGGTTGTCTCAATGGTTTTACTATAATTGATGATTATGCACATCATCCTTCAGAAATTACTGCAACTTTAACTGCGGCACAAAATTATCCCCACCAAAAGCTCTGGGTCGTTTTCCAGCCGCATACCTACACCCGCACAAAAGCATTCCTTAAGGACTTTGCCAGGGCTCTTGCCATGGCAGACGAGGTCATCCTTGCGGATATTTATGCGGCACGCGAAACTGATACCCTTGGAATCAGCTCCGAAACCCTGAAGGAAGAAATTCTTCCACTCAATCCGAACTGCCATTATTTCGGAAGCTTTTCTGAAATTGAAAAATTTATTTTGGAAAACTGTGCACCGGGAGACCTGTTGATAACTATGGGCGCTGGAGATGTTGTAAACATTGGGGAAGAGCTTCTCTCCAGATAATTGTCCACATCATCCACATATTTTTATGAATAATTTCTTAAAAATATGTGGATATTTTTTTTGCAGTTTTTGTGATTTTTCTTAGCCTTTCCAATTTATATCCACACCATCCACATTATCCACATTTTCCTCAAACCCTTGTAAATACTGGGGTTTCAGGAATTTTGGCTATTTTCATTTTAAAAGGCATGTGCTATAATTCATCTTGCTTATTTAGTTTGAATGAATGTTAAGGTTGGTGAATTTGATATGGCTCAGTTTAAGGTGTATCAGGAGAATTATTCTGATGTTACTGTGGTATCCAATATTTTTATTGATGAGTATATGAAAGAGGCGAACGATGCCCAGCTCAAGGTATATTTATACCTTCTCCGCACCATGAGCGCACACCTTCCGACAAGTGTGTCGGATATTGCGGATCAGTTTAACCACACCGAGAAGGATGTCCTGCGTGCGTTAAAGTACTGGGAGAAGAATCGTCTGCTGGCTCTGGAATATGACGATACCAAGGTGCTTACAGCAATCCGTCTGCTTGACGTTACAAAGAAAGCCTCCGATGAGGCTGCTCCTCTTGCACCGGTCGTACCGCTTTCTGCCGCACGCAAAGAAACACAGCGCCCTGCACCGGTTGAAGCTGAGGCAGAAGCACCGGCTCCCAATCCTTATGAGAAACCGGCTTATACCCTTGACCAGATCCGGGAATTCAAAGAAAAGGAAGATACCTCCCAGCTTCTGTTCGTGGTAGAGCAGTACATCGGGAAGCCGCTGACGCCAACCGAAATGAAAACGATCCTGTTCTTTACGGACAGGCTGCATTTTTCCGAGGATCTGATTGATTATCTCATTCAGTACTGCGTAGAAAAGGGAAAGAAGGATTTCCGTTACATAGAAAAGGTCGCTGTCAGCTGGGCAGAGGAAGGCATTACATCTCCTAAGCAGGCTGCACGCGCTGCCAGAAAATATGACAAGACAGTCTATGATATTATGAAGGCCTTAGGCAAGTCAAGCAATCCGACGAAGGCCGAAGCGGATTATGTCATCAAATGGACGAAGGCTTTCAGCTTTACACAGGATATTATCTTAGAAGCCTGTGAGCGGACGGTCATGGCTACGGACAAGCACCGATTTGAATATGCTGACAGTATCCTGAACAACTGGCATAAGAACGAGGTTCATCACAAGGCCGACATCCTTAAGCTCGATGATGCCTACAGCCAGAGCCGCCAGACTTCCGCAAAGTCTGTAAGAAATACCACCGCTTCTTTCAACCAGATGATGCGAAGTACCTATGACTTTGATGCTCTGGAAAAGGAGATCATCAGCAACTAATTTTTGAGGGAGATTTTATCGTGGCACTCAGCAACGCACAATATCAGTCCATCATTCATGGATACGAAGTGACCCAGTTAAATAACCACCGTATTATGGAGGAACGTCTCCAGGAGGTCAATTCCCACGTAGACGGTTTTAAGGAATTATCGGCTTCCATTGCTTCCGTTTCTGTTTCACAGGGGCGTAAGCTTTTAGAAGGGGATGATTCTGCACTTACAGACCTCCGTGATACGATCCGGCGTCTTTCCGGTATGAAACAGGATCTTCTGGTAAATGCCGGTTATCCGGCCGATTACCTTGCTCCCATTTATACCTGTACGGACTGTCAGGACACCGGTTATTTGCCGAACCGTGAGAAGTGCCACTGCTTCAAGCAGGCAATTATCCGTCTGCTTTATGAGCAGTCCGGATTAGAGAAGTCTCTGTCTACTGAGAATTTTGACCATTTATCTTACGACTACTATGAAGGGGAGGCATTGGAGTGCTTCCGCCGCACAGTAGCCATCAGTAAAAATTTTATAGAAACTTTTGATTCAGACTATCATAATCTGTTTTTTTATGGTACAGTAGGTACGGGCAAGTCTTTCCTATCCAGTTGTATTGCCCGCGAGTTACTGGAAAGTGAACATTCTGTGGTATATATGAGTGCCATTCATCTTTTCGAAATACTTTCCAAAAGTATGTTTGATTATAAGAATAAAGAAGATCTTGCTGCTTATCATAAGGAGCTCTTTGATTGCGATTTATTAATCATTGACGATCTTGGTACTGAATACCCTACCAATGTGATCTCTTCCGTGTTCTTTTCCTTATTAAACGGAAGAAACATGGCACAGAAATCGACTATTATATCTACCAATCTTTCTTTTGAAGATGTGTCGAACCGTTACTCGGATCGTTCCTTTTCAAGGATTATGCAAAACTATATTGTATGTAAATTTACGGGTCCGGATATCCGGATTATTCAAAAAACTGCAAAGTAGAAAGTGAGGTACCTTCATGGCACAGCGTGAAGAAACGAGAAATCTTGAAACCATTCCCGTCGGTTCATTGGGAATCATTCCTTTGGAGGGATGCAAATCCCTTGGAGAAAAAGTGGATCATTATCTGGTAAAATGGCGTACCATCCGTGAAAGTGAGCACAAGGAAAGTCTTGCATTTGCAGGCTATCAGCGTGATTCCTATCTTCTGAAGGCGAAGGTTCCGCGTTTTGGTTCCGGAGAAGCCAAGGGAATTATTCTGGAGTCTGTCCGTGGTACCGATCTTTATCTTCTGGTTGATGTTGCAAACTACAGCCTGACCTATTCTCTGTGTGGCAGAGAGAATCATATGTCACCGGACGATCATTATCAGGATCTGAAGCGTATCATTGCCGCTGTTGGTGGAAAGGCCAGACGAATCACCGTTATCATGCCGTTCCTTTATGAAAGCAGACAGCATAAGCGTACCTCCCGCGAATCCTTGGACTGTGCCATCGCACTGCAGGAGCTTGTAAACATGGGTGTTGACAACATCATCACCTTTGATGCGCATGATCCGCGTGTCCAGAATGCGATTCCACTGCATGGTTTTGAAACAGTTCAGCCGACCTATCAGTTTATTAAGAGTCTTCTGAAGCATGTGAAGGATCTTAAGATTGATTCCGATCATATGATGGTAATCAGCCCCGATGAAGGCGGTATGGGACGTGCTATTTATATGGCAAATGTACTGGGTCTTGACATGGGTATGTTCTATAAGCGCAGGGACTATACCAGAATTGTTGATGGACGTAATCCGATCGTTGCGCATGAATTCCTTGGTTCTTCCGTAGAGGGTAAGGATATGATCGTCATCGACGATATGATTTCCTCCGGTGAAAGTGTTCTGGAAGTAGCTGCCGGATTAAAGGAGAGAAAAGCAGGCAAGATTTTCATCTGTGCTACCTTCGGGTTGTTCACGAATGGATTGGAGCGTTTTGATAAGGCTTATGAAAATGGTCTGATCGATGGCGTAATCACTACGAATCTGATCTATCAGACTCCGGAATTACTGAGCCGGGAGTGGTATATTGATTGTGATATGAGTAAGTATATCGCATATCTGATCGATACCCTGAATCATGATACGTCCATCAGTGATCTGCTGAATCCGAATGAGCGTATTCAGAGTGTTGTGGCCAGATATAAGAATGGAGAGTTGAATTAGAGCCGGTTCGCTAAGAGAGACTGTTTGAAGCATATAAGTTAATGATAAATCCGGAAGGTCATCCTGGGAATCCTGTGGAACCTTCCGGTTTTTCTATTAATAACAGATCATGGCAATGGCTCTGTATGGAAGACGTACACAACCGCCTGCCAGAGAACATCCATGTTCTTGACAGGCTAACCCGTGCATCCTTGCACGGGTTTTGTTGTCTTCGATTGCCATGCCCTGTTATCTAAGAAAAACTCGGAAGAACCCCAAAGGCGTTCCCAGAATGACAGTTCCGGATTTGGGGCAGACTGTGAGACAGGTTTGATTAGCAGTTATATTTACTGTCTGGCATATTGGCTTATTATCTCCTGACGTACTTGTTCAGATGATAATTCTCCACTTGCAACAAGTATCATTTTATTAATAAAGTCTTTCGATACGTATATTTCTTCCATAGCCATTGTTGATGCAACATTTTTCACATCAAGAAAAGTTTCTTTACTCTAAAGGGCTCAGTAGACTAACAACAACTCGTCATCATGGAAAAATTATTGAACATGAAAATGGAGAATTAGCAACACGAATGAAATCAGATTGGAAGGGAGCATTGATGCAATATGGAATTGTTTAACAAATACAAAAATAAAAATTTCACATACCTCACAAACTATATAAATAGTTGCCTTTCTGATACTGAATATGCATTAACCGCAGAGGAATTATTATTATCGTTTTCAAAAAAACGAAATCGTCCGTAACATTTTGTTCTTAGGTCACTACGTAAAAGTGATATCCCCTCAAAACATTACGGACGAAGTTATATCTTTAATCAAAAACTCTTATAAAAATTATTGCTAAGCAGCTTAAGCAGTAACCTCTAAAACATAATACTCTACAATGTACGGCATCATGAAGTTTAAGTATTTACAAACCTCATGAATGCCGTATTGTTTTTCTTTCCATGAAGAATAGAATTAATCGGCACCTAACATTACAAGCTTCGCAACAAGCCGTTGAATATTCTCTTATGAAAAAATAGTTCCTCTCCAGATGGGGTTCTCAAATAATAATCAAGCTTGTTATTTGCCTTTTCGCTTTAATTCCGTTGATATCCTTAAAAGAATAATTTTTACCATATTCATGTCCTCCCATTTTGACATAACTGATATCAGTTTATATTACTTTTGGGGGAATTCAATCACTATTTATTTTATGGTTTTTGACAGGCCTGCATTTGTTACTGTCAGCGTTCCGTCTGTCACAAACAGACTGAGGGACTGGCCAACTTTCTGATAAAACCGTGTATTCAGAGCCACTCCATCCACATAGATCGTTGCGATGGTGTCATCCAGGATCATTTGGATATGGTACTTCTTTCCTGCTTCCAGTCTGATGGGCCGTTCCAGTCCGATGTTCTGGATTGCTGGCCAGGGCATGTTGGGACTCTTTTCAAAACGGTAACGGTTTTCTTCTATATTAAATAAATACTGATAGCTCTGACCGGTCTCTTCGTTTTCATAAAAGCGAAGTCCAAAAGAGCGGGTGCCTTCGGAAAATTCCACATCCGCTTCAAAGCGGAACAGGTCTGTAGTATCATTGAAAAGTATCTGTTCCTGTCTGGCATAAGGGGTATCGATCACCATATCTTCCGCTTTCTCTCCCTCCTCAAAGGCATTCCATACAGTGTCGGGGATCCTGACGCCCAGGGTTCCGTCCTCTCTCTGATACACCTCATGTGCCACAAATGTGCCTGCCCACTCGAAGTTTCCACGGTCATCGCAGCCCTCTTTCGTGGGAACCCAGCCAAACAGAATGCGTTGCCCGTTCAGGCAGAAGGTTCTGCCCGCATAGTAAGCACGTCCATCAAAAGCATCGTCCGCAGGAGCGATCCAGGGACCATCTAGACTTTTGCTCATCCGGTATACCATCTTATTTCCGTCACTGTATTCGGAAATAATGTGATACCACCAGTCACCGATCTGGAACAGATCCGGCATTTCATGCATGGTAAACAGGCCCGGTGCCCAGAAATCTCCCTCAAACTTCCAGTTTTTCAGGTCTTTGGAGGTAAACTTTACGGTACGTCCGGTCTGCTGTTCCTTGGGTCCGATCTTTCTAGTTCCCAAAACCAGCAGGTATTCCTGTTTTTCCTCATTCCAGATCACGAAAGGATCCCGCCAGTCATCCGGGTCATAACCCTCCTGCGGTGTAAAAGTCAGCTTGTCCTGGGTCTTGGTCCAGTTCAGCAGATCATCGCTCTCCGCATGCATCAGCACCTGAGATGCCTTGCCTAGCTTTGGATAGTCCCGGTTGAATCCGGTATAAAAAATGTGATACTTTCCCTCTGCTTCAAAAACGCTTCCTGCATAAATAAACTGATCCTGCTCCTCGTCGGTTCCCCGCGGGAGCGCTGTCCCTTTATCCTCATAGTGTACAAAATCAGAAGTCACCGCCAGATCCCAGCCAAAGGGTTCGCCAAACGGGCAGGGTTTTCTGGTATCTCTTTGGTGAAACAGATAAAACTGATCTCCTTTTCCAAAAGGCATGCAGTCGCCAAACCAGGTGTTTGGAAACTGATAGTATAACTTTGTCATGAATTTTTCCTCCTGTTTTTTCGTTCAATATGTGGGACATTGCTCACTGTGACAATACTATTGCATCTGTACAAAGGTTGCGCAAACCTAATTGACTGGCTAATGACAAGCCCGTAATATATCCATATTTATCTGATTGATTTTCTACATATTTGCGTATAATAACATAATAACCATAGAAGAATCCAGGTAACTCTTTCCAAGTAGTCCTTCAATAAATATGTTTTCAGCACGCTCTCACTTCCATACTAAATGTACTATATTCATATTTTCATTGTCAATATATATATCTTTCTCGTTATATCCAGATTTAAAAATTTTAGGTTTTCTGCCACCTGTTCTTTTGTCGGAAAAACCGACAGAAATTTCAGCTAATTCTCCTGAAGCAAGTATACTGGAAATATGTTTGCTTACTGTGGCGTGTTTAACATTAAACAACACTTCCATTTGTTTTGGAGTTAACTAGACCGTCTCCTGTTCAGAATTAGTAAGTACATTACTTTTATGTATATTATACCGCCATAATGGATGTTCTACTAAAAGTTACTCTATATGATCAGACATAGCCTGTTGTAATGATTAAATCGGGCTTTCCCCGATGCGGCGTACTTCAACCTCCTCCTTTCAAAGCGCAAAAAAGCACCTTAACCTTATTGGCTAAAGTGCTTAGCTTTACATTCCCATTTCTTCTATCTCTTTTAACATAAATTCTTCGAGTTTCTTCTTGTCAGGCAAATGCAACATATACGTTGAAACAAATAATTGGTTATCTATTCCAGCTAAGGCATATTCTACCATCTGAGAACCTTTATCTGTACAAAGCAGGATTCCTACTGGAGGATTATCTCCCTCTGTCATTTCATTTTTCTTATAATATCCTACATAAGCATTAAGCTGTCCTAAATCCTCATGTTTGAACTCATCATTCTTAAGTTCAATAATAACATTACAATGTAAAAGACGATTATAAAAAATAAGATCAATATTATTCCGAAAACAGAATAATATTGATTATTCCGATTCCCGATTTATTCCGATTTTACCATAGAAAGCAACTTCAACCAACATATTTTTCTAAATAAATCGGAATAATTATCAAATGTATTGGAGATAACATATCTTCTGTGTTTTGATAGAAATATCAAAATATAAGGAGGTCTACTATGAGTATCACCATTACCTATGCCGTAGATGAAATACTGCATTTTCTTGAAGATATTCCTCTGTCAGATAATACAGTGAAGTACTATGGCTTCTGTTACCAAGAGGTTCTCAGATATTGCTCTGAAAATTCCCTGATTTCTTTTTCACACTCTGATGCCAACAGTTTTTGTACAGCTCAAGAAAAGCGTGTACAGATGGGAGAAATCTGTAATACATATGCACTTATCATGCGAAAAGCGGCTTTTGCACTGGCAGATTATTTTTCTTCTGGAACCATTTGCTGGAAACGTCAGACTTATAATGATCGGGTTCTACCTGAATCATATGAAGTGATTTTAGAAAACTATGAAACCTTTCTGTCTGACACGCTGGCTCCTGGTTCTATACGTCTCATTATTCAGATGTTACGGAAATTCCTTTCTTTTCTTGTAGAGTCAGGCTGTACTGACATTTCTGCTTTGGATATCTCACATGTCAGAGGATTTATCAGCCGGGAATCTCCAAAACATATCAGTCACAAGATCAACCTTACATGGCCAGTTAAAAAATTTCTGCATTACTTGCGTGATAATGCCCTGACAGATATCAATGCGGACATTTTCCTTACAAATCCGGTTCCTGCTAGAAAGAAAGTGCTGCCTTGCCTGGAGGATTCAGAAATACAGGCCATTTTTGACAAAGTTGACCTAAACAGTCCTCGGGGAAAACGAGACTATGCTATCATGCGACTGGCTTTGGATACAGGGCTGCGTTGGTCAGATATTGCCAGCCTGAAACTGTCTGAAATTGACTGGAGAAAAAAGAAATTTCAGTCCAGCAAGAAAAAACTGGGACAGCATTGAAACTCCCCCTGACAGTGGAAGCTGGGAATGCAGTAGCCGAATATATATTAAATGCAAGACCAAAAACAGAAGTTCCCTATGTGTTCCTACGGCTGAGACGTCCTTTTGACAGGTTAAATTCACGAACGCCTGCGGCAAACATCATGTTACTGTATCAGTCTGAAGGGTTTCGTCACGAGTCCGGAGATGGGAAAAGTTTCCACGCTTTTCGCAGGACGATGGGGACGCGCCTTATAAGAGCAGATATTCCTCTTACAACGTTTTCCCAAATACTGGGACATACCAACCTTGATTCAACAAAACGATATTTGTATCTTCATGATGAGAAGCTCCTGGCCTGCTGTATGGATTTGAGCAAGTACCCTTGCAGAAAGGAGGGACTTGTATGAGTAGAACCTTTCATAGTCACTTTGCCGATGATATTAGGGAAATGGTTGCTTACAAAACAGCGTTGGGACATAAGGCTGCCAGTTATGAGTGGAACCTGCAAAACTTTGACCGTTACTGCATGAAGCACTATCCTGATGCAGTAACACTCACAAAAGAAATTGTTTTTGGATGGTGTCAGGCAGCGAAAGGAAACGGGAAAAGCGCATACCGGGCAAATACCATACGAAACTTCGGGAAGTACCTTACCGCAATCGGTAAAGAGGCTTATGTTCTTCCTACAGAAATGTTTGTGTCACAGAAAGCTGACCTCCCTTATCTTTTTACTGATGAAGAACTGGAACATTTTTTTGATGCTACTGACCATTATCCGCACCGTGGCAACAGCCCTCTATTGGAATACATCATCCCTGTTATTTTTCGACTGCAATACGTATGCGGGTTACGCCCCCAGGAAGTGCGTCTGCTAAAACGGGCGGATTTTGATTTTGGAAAAGGTACTATCTACATATCGGAATCCAAATGGTGTAAAGACCGCTGTCTTCCAGTCAATCCTGAAATAGTGACATTGTGTAAAAGATATGATGCCATAGCACAAAAGATATGCCCTGGACGCATTTACTTTTTCTCTTCTAAAAATGGATCGGCATATACACATGGATGGCTAACGGCAGCATTTCATAAATGTTGGGAACTGTCAGGGAATAAAGAAACATCAAAGGCGTGTGTTCCCTATGACCTTCGGCATAATTTTGCAACTCGCACACTTTTGCGCTGGGCAAGGGAAGGAAAGGATTTTGAAGCATATCTTCCTTACCTGAGCACCTATATGGGGCATGCAAGCTTTCACAGCAGTTATTACTACGTCCATCTCCTGCCAGAGAAACTGGCGGTGATGGACTTCATGGATAACACTGGGATCATCCCGGAGGTGCCTAATGAAGAATAGTCAGAAAACCCTGTGGATGCACATGAAATTATATTTTACTGTATTCCTTCCAAAACAAAGGAACGCAAGCCAGCACACAATCACCGCCTGTCAAGACACATGGAATCTTTTCCTAAGATACCTTTCTGATAAAAAGGGGATGAGGCTGGAAGCATTAGGATTTTGCGATATTGATTCCGATACAGTAGTAAGTTTCTTAGATGCAATGGAAAATGAAAGAGGCTGGAAACCGTCCACAAGGAATCAACGCCTTAGCTGTATCCGTTCTTTTCTTCATTATGCGGCATGCATGGAGCCAACCCTTTATGCATATGCTTCGGAGTTGGACGGAATACCATTAAAAAAAGACGTGAATAAGAGTCATGTAATGGAGTTTATCAGCCAAGATGGGATGCGGGAGTTACTTGCAACTCCAGATATCCAGAAAAAACAGGGATTGCGAGATCAGTTTTTCATGGCATTGATGTACGATACAGCTGCACGGGACTGTGAAATGTTGGGAATGAGGTATGAAGATTTCCATGCAGAAAACAATACGGTCTACCTTTTTGGAAAAGGTTCCAAGCCAAGGCTTGTCCCTGTTTCAAAAGAGACTACGGCATTGTTTAAGAAATATAGCCAGAGATTTCATGCAGACGGCAGAAAATCTGACCCACTCTTTTATACAACACACAGGCAAGAAAAGACTTTTATGTCAGACGATAATGTTGCCCGATTTCTGAAAAAGTATGCTTCTGAAGCAAGGAAAAAGAACTGTGAAATTCCAGAACGAATTCATCCCCATATGATTCGCAGGTCACGGGCAATGCATCTTTATCGTGCAGGAATGCCATTAGCATTACTTGCTGAATTTCTTGGACATGAAGATCCCGAAACAACACTGATCTATGCGTTTGCAGATACGGAAATGAAACGGGAGGCGATTGAGAAAGCTAAAGGTGACACTGTAGCACTTCCGAATTATGAAGAAAAAGGATTTTGGGAGGGTGATAATGATATCATCGCCCGGCTGTGCAAAGGATATTGAGGAATTATTCCGATTGAAGTGGAAAAGCCATCCTGAAAAACACCTATGATTTCAGGATGGCATATGGTAAAATCGGAATAAATCGGGAACCGGAATAATCAATAAAATAATATTTATCATCTATTATAATCCGCTTTTGTCTTGCCTCAAAGCAGAATCCCTCTCCAAGTTCTAACATAAATTCCTGCAAATGATCCATAAGAGCCTGTTCTAAATCAGATTCTGACACAGCATCCCTTGCATCAAGTCCCAAAAATTCAAATGTGAATGGGTCTTTTATTGATAGCATTGTTCCATTTGCGTTATCAGCAGATTTTTTCAATAAAAGCTCTGGTTTTCTACTTATGCCAGCTCTTACATAAAGATTGGTTTTTATCTCTCTTCGGAGTTCTCTTACATTCCAGTTGCATTTCATACACTCTGTTTCGTAAAAAAATCGTTCAAATGCATCATTTAAAACCATAATTTCTCGAATATGTGAAAAAGACAAGTTATTAACTAAAACATCCGGATCTGTGACAAATTCGTTCGACACTGTCGAACTTTTTCCAAAATCTGGTAATTTAAATTTGCTCGACACTGTCGAACCAATTTGAGGATATACTTTATAAAACTGTCTACAAGCCTTAAAAAGAGTGTAATTCATTCCTTTTTGATTAATTTGTTTTTCCAAATTTTTCAAAAGATGAGAGCCATATTCTGCTCTGTCACTGCCATCTTGTTCATATTCTACTATATAATAACCAATCGCCCAATTTCGCAATGTCATAAGCTGATTTACAGCACTTTTTGCTGCAGAACTTGCTTTATCACCACAGAATTCCGCTTATGTTATTGGTAAGAACGGGGAGCTTCTTATGAAATATTCCAAGGTTCATACCTGTGACTTTGCAGATGAAGCATGTCTGGAAAGCGGAAGTGCCTTTCGGGTATGTGACTTTGACGGGCTTAAAATTGGCATTATGATCTGTTATGACCGCGAATATCCGGAAAGTGCCCGGATTTTAATGCTGCAGGGCGCAGAAATTATTCTGGTTCCGAATGACTGTGGTTCCATGAAGCCCCGGCTGTGTGCTTTATCGACCAGGGCCTATGAAAATATGGTCGGAGTTGCAATGGCAAATCCCAACGGAGAGAATGCCGGAAACTCCTGCGCGTTCAGTCCGATCTGCTGGGATAACAATGGAATCTGTGTAGATAATACACTTCTTATGGCAGATGATATGAGCGAAGGATTATTCTATGCCGACTTTGATCTGAGCGCGATCCGTAAGTATCGTGAAAGTGAAATGCTCGGGAACACCTACCGGAAAGTAAAGGCCTATGAGCCTTTGCTTTCCGGTAAGATTACCTATCCCTTTTTACGTGAAAACCAGAGTCCCATCGATTAACCGAACGGAACGGTTTTCTAATATCCCTTTACTCCAAGAATGGATGCGGTCTCTTCTATAATATCCTGCGCCACACCATCATCAAAAATATCGCGCAGCCCCGCATACTCCACTGCTGAACAGTACGGCACATATCCCGGAATGGTTGTCAGTGTCATATATGTTTCAACAGCCTCATGACGGTATTCCTCTGCCATCGTCAGGATATCGAGGCTCGAAAATGCTGAAGTCAGATAGGAGAAATAATAGCACGGTGAGGTAAAAATGTGTGGAACCTCAGACCAGGTATAAAGCTCCTTGATCTTGGAATCATACTGCATGCCATACCTGCGTGAAAGCTGCAGATACAGCTTATTCAGCTCCTCAAGCGTCATGTCCGGATTCTCATAAGCAGCAATCTCAAACTCTGAAATCAGTGCTGTGGAAATCGCATTATCCGCCATGCTGTACACATCATAAAATGCGTAAATATCTCCGATATCCTCTCCTAACAGTTCATCGTAATAGTCATAAAACAGCATCTGCATGCCCTGGGAATGAATCTCACTGACATCAATGTTGTTACTGGATTCAAAAAAGGTATCGGCACTGCGGTAGACATTGTTGTAATGTCCGAATTCATGGATTACATTGTAGTAGTCCATATAATTGTCATACATCTGTCCGTATATAAAACCATCCTTAAAGTAAGATAACCGCATGGTAAAAGCCGTGTTCGCCTTGTTCTGTGAGGTATCCATATCATACAGCCGGTACTTAAGAAAATGCTCCTGTGTATCCTTAAGCTCCGGATCAATCTCTTCCAGATATGGTCCGATCTGTTCAATGATCGATGTACTTTCGATCCCCTGTCCTTCAGAATACAATCTCATATAATCCGTGTCATTAAGCACATCCTTCATATCCGCCATGACCGGTACCACGTGCTTACGGATCTCCTTTAAAAGATCCCTGGTTTCATCGAGGGTATAGTCTCTCACATAAACTGCATCATACGCATATTCTGCATAATTGTCATAGCCGTTCAGCTTTGCGATCTCATTCCGAACGTCCACAAGCTCCACAAAAACCTCTCCGACCGCATCATTCCTCTGCTTGCAGATTCCCTGATAGATCTCAACAACAGCATCATGATCCATCTCATCCGCTTCCATATTCAGACGGTTCAAATCCCACTCTTCCCCGTCATATTCATAATAAAATTCTTCGGAGGAAAGCTGCTCGTACTCCTGCTCCAGACTGTTTTCCTTCGCCGTAAGCTCCTTCTCTTCGTCCGTCATCTCTTCATACTCAAGGTAAGCCTCCACCTGCTCCGCATTCATCAGCTCAGTCATCGTACTCTGATACGGTGATTTACACAACTCCCGGATCGCTACATTCAACCGGTCTCCATAATCCATCACGTCATCGAGAAGCTCTGCCTGAATTTCCTGATTCTCTTCATCAAAAATATTCTGATAATAGGTAATCTGTGAAAGAGAATAACAGGTTGACAGCTTTTCCACTTCATCCAGTGTCTCCCCGAACAATTCCTTCACACGCTCCGGATCCTTGGCTTCCCCGGCTGCTTCCGCTTCTGCTGCCAGTTCCTTCATTTCTGTCAGCTGTGCATCCAGCAGCTCCATATCACAGGTCGTCTGCTTCATCTCTTCCAGTGTCAGATTGGCATGGTCCACATCCCGATAGCGGGAGGTTGTCTGATAGACATAAAGCGTGTACGGTGAAGCCTCATCCGTATAGGTCCCGATCAGGGTAAGCCCGATCTCTTCGGCATTGCCGAGGTCGATACGGGAGAAGATGTACCGTCCTCCCAGACGCTTAAACTGGTCCACATCCAGATACAGGTCATGGTCGGTCACCTCATAGATACGGGAGCTGTTAATAATGGAAGGATCCGTACCGGAATAAAGATAGGCACGCGCTCCCCATTCATCAAAATACAGCCGGCTCTCCTCCACCCGGTCAAGTGCCGGTGCAATCATTTTCCGGAATTCTTCCTTATAATTCTGGGAATAAAAGCCAAGATAACCATCAAGAGTGGCAATATCATTGTATTCCAGAATAGCCGGATAAAAGCCGTATGCCACGGACCACTGTCCACAGTATCCGATATCCTCTTTTGCCTTGTCAAAAAGGTCTGTAGAATAAAATTCACGGTAGGTCAGGTCATTTGCCCTCTGTCCCTTCACCATTTCATACACCTTGCCAAAACAGGTATGATAAAGGTCATTATAACGGGTATTGCTTCCCAGAATCACAAGCACTGCTGCAAGCGCCAGAAGGTTTGCTGCCACACGAAGGCTCTTTTTTTCCTTCTCATACAACCGCTTCAATACCAGGAAAAATGCAGCATACCACACGAAAGGATTAAAGAAAATCGTCCGGTTAAACTGCCATCCGGTAAGCGGCGGGCACAGAAACTCAACCACATTCCGCACCGGCTCCAGGTAATAAATGCCATAGATCAGGCTGTTAAAAACAAGAATGACCATGAGAAGATTATACCAGTCATGGAAAATACCTCTTGCGTTTTTCTTCACCAGATAAGAAATATTCAGATAAAAAAAGTAAACGGCACAAACCGGAAGCACCACATACATATGGACGCTTTCTGCGTGGAACATACCCTTTACAAGGGAGTCCCCGATAGTCACAAGAACCTTGGGAACCGTATAGCTTCCTGCCACAATCGTTGAACGGATCGTCACCTCATCATCGAACAGCATCATGTAAAACAGCCGGTATTCGCACACGATGTACCCCACCGACAGCACAGCAATGGCAAGCAGCATTCTTCCCGGGAATTTCCGGTCTTTAATCCATAAGATCAGAAAGGCAAGCGCCATATACGCCAGAATAAACAGTCCGAAATAGGAAAAATAGGACAGCACCGGGTAGAAAAACAACGCCGCATACCATCCAAAAGACGGCTTTTGCATGATTTTAACAAGCAGGAACAGAAGCAGGGGAATGGATGCAAAGGGAATACCAAATGCCGGAAAGACATTGAGGATTCCGTAGGCAAAGCCGCATAACCAGACAAGAGCCTGCTGACTTTTATATTTTTCACCAAGGAGTTCCCTGCCAAGCAGAACAGAGCCTGCAATGGCAATCAGAATTTTCAGGAAATATGCTGCGATGTACGCCGGAAATGCCGGCAACAGCATAAACAGAATCGTGTAAATGTAAAACTCGGAGAACAGCGTATCACGGCTGATTCCTCCAAGGAAATCCACATAAGCATCATGACTGAAAAACGAGTGGTCGTTTTTCATCATTTGAAGCTGTGGGATAAACAGATCCAGATTGTCATGGACAGCTATGACACTGTCCTCTCCGCACAGGAGAAACACTGCCATGGCAGCCAACAGGAAGCCTCCGATCACCAACAGATACCAACGGGAAAGTACTTTCTTCATCTTCTAAAATCCTTTCTGTTTATCCTGCTTCAGGAAGATTATTATTTATTTTCTCCGCTCATACGGCTCCCCTTTTCACAGACGAGCGTATAACGGTATTCAAAGTCTCTGCGGTTCTTCATTGCCATATTCGACAGAATCAGTCCTGCAAAGAACGACTGAATGGCAGCCAGTCCCACGAAGCCGCAGACAATCAGGGTCGGGAACTTCAATACCAGTCCGGTCTTCACATATTCAGCCAGAACCGGAATAAAGAATATCACGGCAAGGATTCCAAGAATCAGCGCAAGGATACTGAAAAATCCGAACGGCTTATAATCACGGTAAAGCTTGAAGATCGTAAACAGAACCTTAAAGCCGTCGGAATAGGTGTTGAGCTTTGATTCACTTCCCTCCGGACGGTCACGGTATTCTACGATTACATTATCAATCTGCATATGGTTATAGACCGCATGAATGGTCATTTCCGTTTCGATCTCAAAGCCCTTTGACAGAATCGGGAAGGTCTTCACAAAGCCATAGCTGAATGCGCGGTATCCGGTCATGATGTCCTTGATCTTACAGCCGAACAGCCGGTTGATGCTGGCTCTTACGAGCGTATTTCCCATATTGTGGAAGGGACGCTTGTTTTCCTCAAAATAGGTGGAGGAAAGACGGTCACCCACAACCATATCGGAATTGTACTTTAATACCTTGTCTGCCATCTCTCTTGCAAACTCCATGGGATAGGTATCATCACCATCCACCATAATGTAGCATTCGGCATCAATTTCACGGAACATTCTGCGGATCACGTTTCCCTTGCCCTGCATGTACTCGTGGCGTACCACGGCACCTGCCTTTGCTGCAAGCTCTGCCGTTTTGTCTGTGGAATTATTATCATATACATAAATCACTGCTTCCGGCAGCTCCCGTCTTGCATCGGCCACTACCTTCTCTATGGTTTTTTCTTCGTTATAACAGGGAATTAAAACAGCTATCTTGTCCATTCGGAAACCTCGCTTTACTCTATATCTAAGACTCACATTGCTGTGCTTCCTACATCATACCATATTTTTCTATATCATGTGAACATTTTTTACGAAGTATGGCACTCTGTGCACTTTATCTCTTTTATTTCTTTACTTGTCATGGTTCCCCGTTTGGGCTATACTAAACAAAGATCTTTTTGCAGGATCCTGAACATTTGATATGGAGGAATTACAATGCTTCGTTTCATTATTACAGCACTGTTTGTTACTTTATTTTTAATTTGCAGTATTCCGTTATTTTTCATTGAATGGATCATCGGGAAGTTCAATATGGATATCAAGAACCGCAGTTCCCTCGCGATCGTGAACTGGGCGTTCCGCGTGGTTCTGTTTATTTCCGGTGTGAAGATCACCGTGATCGGGGAAGAAAATGTTCCCAAAGATCAGGCTGTACTTTATATCGGAAACCACAGAAGCTTTTACGACATCATTGCGACCTACGTGCGCGTACCGCGTCCTACCGGATATATCGCAAAAAAGGAACTTCTGAAAGTTCCTCTTTTAAGTATCTGGATGAAATATCTGCACTGCCTCTTCCTTGACCGCGAAGATATCAAGCAGGGTCTGCAGACGATTCTGACCGCTATTGATAAAATCAAATCCGGCATCTCGATTTTCGTTTTTCCGGAAGGCACCCGCAACAAGGTGGAAGGAACCTTTCTTCCCTTCCATGAGGGCTGCTTTAAAATTGCAACGAAGACCGGCTGCCCGATCGTTCCGGTAACCTTATACAACACCTCTGCCATCTTCGAGGATCACCTTCCGAAGATTAAAAAGACGAATATTGTGATTCACTATGGAACACCGTTTTATGCGAAGGATCTCTCCAAAGAAGACCAGAAGCGGCTCGGTGCTTACACACAGGAGATCATTGCTTCTACCTATGCTTCGATCAGAGAGCAGTATCCGGTGTAGGGTATCACTCATCCCCCACCGGCATAACACAGATTTTCTCTCCGGGTACAACGAAGAACACCGGATATCCCAGTGCCTCATGCACGTACCGATCGGATTCCTGCTCTTCGTTTTGCAGCCGGTTACCATATTTAACGTAACCGTTTTTACCATCATAATAAATGTCTGCGCTCCTGCAGCCTGTCAGTTTTTCCGGATCACAATAAAGAATGAGCTTTTCCTCTTCCTGTGCCTGAACTTCAAACGCATAGCCATTCGGATCCAAAAGCACTTTTACCTCACAGGAGGGCACATCCCTTTCCCGATCTTCCGCTACGGTTTTATTCTCCATTACAATCGCGCTGATTCCCAGTCTTACCTGCTCCTCATTTCCAAGAACATAAATTCCGTCTGCAATCGGTTCCCCCATTTTCAGCAGTTCCGTTTTCTGGTCTGTATTCATAAGATCCAGCATTTTAAGTATATTCTCGGTCATTTCATCCGGCAAAATGTTTTCATAATATTCTTCCACATATTCCCTGTCTACCATCTGGTCCGCCTCGGACTGACGGTCCGCTTTCCCGGCTTTCCACTTGAAGGAAAACAGTACCGTACCGGCGATAGCCAGCAATAATACAAAAAGTAATATTTTCTGCACAGCCGGATGATTTCTTTGATAATTGGTCTCGAGTTCCATCCTGACCATTCGATAGGCATCATATGCTCCTTGTCTCTTTGGGACTTCACCAGACACACGATTATCGTTCTCAATGATCTGTATCTGCTCAAGAAGAAAATGATACAGTCTGCGTCCCATCACATGCCCTTTTAGACAATTTGCCAGCTCATACAGGAATTCTCCCTGCCGGACAGCCCACTGATATTCCTCCTTCCGGAAAAACTCCTTCCATTGCAGGAATTGCAATTTTTTCGGTTTACAAAGTGCATGGAGTTGTTCTATCGCGGCCTTTAACTGGCTCTGTCTCTCTTCCTGCCGTTCCTTTTTTGCTGTCTCGGTCAGTTCCTCTAAGTTTCCAAACAGATCCTCCTCCGGCTCTGGCCACTTCGGTTTAACCCTCCTGCTTTCGCTTTTTCTGTGAACTCCCGCGGCTTTTTCCTGTGACTTCTGTTCTTCGTGCTGTGGTTTTTGTTCCTCGCGCTGGGGCTTTTGTTCCTCGCGCTGTGGCTTCTGTTCTTCTTGCTGTGGCTTTGGTTCCTCGCACTGTGGCTTTGGTTCCTCGCGCTCTGGCTTCTGTTCTTCGCGTTCTGGCTTCTGTTCCTCGCGCTGCGGCTTTGGTTCCTCGCGCTGTGGCTTCTGTTCCTTGCGCTGTGGCTTTGGTTCCTCGTGCAATGGCCGGTCTTCATCTGCTCTCTGCATGGCAACCATATACGCATCGTGGATCTCTTTCCACTTCTCCGGATGTTCTTCCGGATGATATTTACGGATCAGTCCTGCATAGGCCTTCCGGATGACCTTTTTATCTTTGGTAGGAGAAATTCCTAATACCTGATATATGTTCATATTGTCTACCTACTCATTATCCCATTCCTGAAACAGATCTTCCATCTCCTGCTGTTCTTCATCCTCCTGATACCACTCACCGGATTCCAGAGACTCCTCATCCCAGTTGATGTAATTCTCCATCATCTTTTCCGTTGCTGCCAGAAAGACCATCAGATATTTTCTGGCTTTTATGGCATGATCTGGATCATCACGCAGTACATGGATAAAGTACGCCCTTCTGTTTTCAATTTCCTTCCTCATACCGGAATTGCATTGCATGAAAAGCCGCTCTGCCCAGGCAAGAACGTATTTGTTTTCTTCCTGCTCCAGAGGACTGAGCTTCAGTTTTTCATATTCCTTCAACTTCGCCTCAATCTGTTCCTGCGTCATTCCCAGATCCTTATTGACAATAACAAGCTGCTTTTTCTCTTTTGTAGCAGGAACAGAAACGTCTACTTCCAAAACACCGTTAATATCATAGGTATAAGTCACCTCACAATACACTTCACCTCGTGGCCGTTCCGGAATCTCAAAAGAGAGTTCTCCGAGCCGGATATTATCTTCTACATGCATTGCTTCTCCCTGATACACCTGAATGCATATTCTGGACTGATTATCATAAACTGTACAATATATGTGCTTTCTGCTGCAGGGAAGTGCACTGTTCCTCGGAATAATAACACTCATTTGATCCCTTTCCGGCTCATTATAGTTGACAATACCTGTTCCAAGGGAAAACGGGCAGATATCCGTAAGCAGCATATCCTTAATCTCCTCATCCCGCTCTTTGATTCCTGCACATACACCCGCACCTAATGCAATCATATGATCCGGATTCAATGTCTGCAGATCCTTCCGCTTAAAAAGATGCTGCAAATACTGCCGGACAACCGGCATTTTACAGGATCCTCCCACCAGAACAATCTGATTCAAATCCTCCACGTTGATCTCTGCATCCATAAGTGCCTGCCTTACCGGCCTGCCCATTCGTTCAAACAGCTCTGCTGCTGCCTCTACAAGTTCCCTTCTGGTAATTTCCAGTTTCCGATCAATCTGTTCACACCGGACCACCATTTCTGCCGATGTCTTTTCTGTCAGCTCTTTTTTACATTTTTCTGCGCTGCTTCGCAGAATTGCCCTTGTCTGTGCCGTCAGATTCTTCGGATCAATTTCACAATGCCTTAGAAAATACTTCACAATCGCATCATCAAAATCCTGACCGCCAAGCTGGTTATCTCCACTTACCGCCAGAATTTCGATCACGTTATCAAAGCACTCTACCACCGAAACATCCAACGTTCCTCCACCAAAATCAAACACCAGAATCGTTGCGTCTTCCTCCTGCTTTCTGTTCTGGCATGCCAGCGCTGCCGCCGACGGCTCGTTGATAATCCGTTCTACCTTAAGCCCGGCCAGAAGTCCGGCCCGCTTCGTCGCATTCCGGCCCATATCATTAAAATAAGCAGGGACACTGATAATGGCTTCCTCTACCGGCTCACCCAGATACCTTTCCGCATCTTCCTTCAATTTCTTAAGAACAAATGACGAGAGCTCTTCCGGTCGGTATTCCTTCTTTCCGAGCCGATATTTTTTGGCTGTTCCCATATAGCGTTTAAAAACGCTTGCCGTATCCTCCGGATGGGATGCCAGCCGCTCCTTCGCTGTTTTTCCTACATAAATAGTTCCGTCTTCCTCAATACTCACTACACTTGGTGTCAGATATTCTCCAAATGCATTGGGAATGAGTCTGCTTTCCCCATCCTGCCATACGGCTACAAGACTATTCGTTGTTCCAAGATCAATGCCTATGATTTTTCCCATAGTTCCCCTCCTGCGCTTTCTTACCTCTTATCATACATGAATTTCATTATATAACTCAATACCCCAGAAATATAATTGTTAAAATCAGGCTTGTTTTAGGACAAAATTGACTCAAAAATGATCCACCGGATCATTTTCTCATATGCATGGCAGCCAAAAAATCTCAGGCAGTTATCCACGCCTGAGATTATATTTATAATTAAGTACTCCTCTATACTAAATTCGGCCTGTGCTCTGCTCAACAATTTCCTCAAACTTCATACTGTGGGAGGCCTTAATAAGTACGGCATCTCCTGTATGGAGAATGTGGGGAAGCTGTGCCATGGCTTCTTCTCTTGTCGGGAAGTAGTAGATTTCCCGGCTGCCATGTTCCTTTCCGGACAACGTCTCCACCGCCCGCTCATACATATTCTTTGAAAGCTCTCCGATGCAGATGAGCACATCCACGCCATGCGTTATGGCATACTCTCCGATCTGTGCATGTAAAATGGCTTCATCCTTACCAAGCTCAAACATATCCCCAAGGACTGCCACCTTACGCTGCAGGGCCGTTCCAAGAAGATCAATTGCCGCCTTCATCGAAACAGGATTGGCATTGTAGCAGTCATCGATCAGAATATATTCCGGTGTCTCGATGACATGGCTTCTTCCGGCTACCGCCTGCACTTGCGCAATACCCTTCGCAATCTGCTCTGTTGTAAGACCGAGCTGCCAGCCGACTGCGGTAGCGGCCAGCGCATTCAGTACCATGTGAATCCCCGGCAGGGGCACCTTCACCGGGAACTGTGTATCTGCCACGTGAATAACAGCTTCCGAACCCGGCAGCCCCTTATTTACCACATCTGTCGCGTATACCGCATCTTTCTTAGACATGCCAAAACGGATAATCTCATTCTTCCATGGCTTCTTCACGGTTGCCAGCAGATCATCCTCACCATTTAAGAAAACATAGCCCTCCGGATTCATCGACTTGAAAATCTCCGTCTTGGCCTTCAGAATGCCCTCACGACTTCCAAGATTCTCTAAATGGCACTGTCCGATATTGGTAATGACACAGTAATCCGGCTTCGCAATCTCCGTAAGCCGTGTCATCTCTCCAAAATCGCTGATTCCCATTTCCAGAACGGCTGCTTCATCCTCCGGCTGGATCGACAGCACCGTCATCGGCAGTCCGATTTCATTGTTGAAATTCTTCTGTGTTTTACGTACCTTAAATTTCTGTGACAGGACAGAGGCGATAAATTCCTTGGTACTCGTTTTGCCAACGCTTCCGGTGATTCCGACAACGGGAATGGAAAGCTGCTCACGGTAAAACGCTGCGATCCTCCGGAATGCGGTCAGGGAATTCTCCACAAGAATATAGGGAATTTCACACCCTTCCGGCTCTCTTTCACAGATCACTCCAAGTACTCCCGCCTGTGCTACCGCAGGGATAAAGGAATGGCCGTCCTGACGCTCTCCCTTTACTGCCACAAACATTCCGTCCTTCGTTACCTTCCGGGAATCAATCACAACACTCGTGGTTTCCCTGTGTTCCAACGCTTCGCTTGACATCCCTTCCGGTAATACCAAAGTTCCGTTACAGGCCTGTGCCATATTTTTCAGAGTCAGATTTTTCATGTTCAACCTCACCATCATTGTTGAATTTACTATTCAGAACCACATTCGTAAAACCGTTGCTTCGCAACTCAAGTTTTACTCATGTGGTTACTTCGCCATATAAAATTGCTATTCTGCTTGAATGCAAGCATTCGCAGAAAACAATTTTGCATGGCTCTGAATAGTTACACATACTTCTTAAGGGAAATCTCTATAATCAGCTCGCACAGCTCACCGTAGCTGATTCCAAGAACTACTGCCTCCTGTGGAATGAGGCTTGTCGGTGTCATGCCGGGAAGCGTATTGGCCTCGAGACAGTAGACATCGCCGTTTTCATCCATAAGGACATCCATACGGGCATAGGTCTTGATGCCAAGCACCTGATAAGCCTTAAGTGCGGTATCCTGTATTTTCTTCGTCAGCTCGTCGCTGATCTTCGCAGGACAGATTTCAATCGTACTGCCTGCCTGATATTTATTCTTATAATCATAAAATCCGGATACCGGTTCAATTTCAACAACCGGATAAGGCTTACCCTCAATAACGCAGTCGGTGAATTCCCGGCCCTTGATGTACTGCTCTACCAGAACCTTTGCATCGTAACGGAATGCATCCTGTACTGCATCGGCATATTCCTTTTCGTTCTTTACAATGTAAACGCCCACGCTTGAGCCGCCGCCGCTCACCTTTACCACGCAGGGAAATTCCGGCTTATAGGGATCGTCCTTACCCGTTAACAGATGACTCGCCGGAGTCGGTACGCCATTTTGCAGAAATAACTGCTTGGTGATGGACTTATCCATCGCAAGCGCACTGCTGAAGGAATCGGTTCCTGTATATTTGATGCCAAACAGATCGAAAACTGCCTGCACCTTGCCATTCTCTCCGCAGTCTCCGTGCAGCGCCATAAAGACAATGTCTGCCATCTGACAGATCTCAATCACATGATCTCCGAATAAAATATTGGAAGGCTTCTTTCGGGAAGCTTTTATCTTCTCAATGTCCGGCGCCACCTCCGATACCGGAGCCACATCCTTTACCCAGTCACGATCCAGTTCGAAAATATTCCCCGGATCTCCTTCATAACCTAAGAACACGTCGAGCAGAATCACCTGATGTCCTCTTTCCTTCAGTGCATTGTAAACGCCGCGTCCTGAACTTAAAGAGACATCTCTTTCGGTACTGATTCCACCTGCCAACACTACGATTTTCATACGTTACCTTCTTTCCAAAGCTGTACTTTCATTATACGCTCTTATTTATTCGTAATTGCTGATAATTTCACCCAGCATAAAAATAAGTCTGCTGTCTGCATCAAACTGATTCATAATCCCCAGACTTTCATTATAATCCTTATAATTCCGGATGCCAACATCATCTATGTAACTTATGGATAATTTATTTCTGCCCATAAAATAATGAAGATGGTTCTCAATAATGGTCTCATACTCATGGTTCGTGATGATATAGTTCACGGTTGACATCCACAGCATTTTCTGTAAAAGCTCGGAGTGATTCGTCTGATCCTCATTCGCCTGCACATAAAACGGCTCCTTCTTCATCTGTGCAGACAGGGTTTCCGCCCTTTGCAGGAGCCGGGCAATGCACTCCGAACAGTACTCCCGGTTTACCGTCCTCCTGGTCATGAGATAGGTCACACTCCCAAGAAAACAGGGGAGATCCCCCTCCTGTTCCTGTTCATTTTTCAGTTCTTCCTCAAGGTACTTTTCCAGATAATAGCGGCACTCCTGCTGTCCGGATGCCCGGTAAAGCTCAGCTGCTGCCGCAAACCTCCAGGAATCCTGTGCATCATCCGTCTGATTCACAAGTGCATATTTAAAGGCACGCTCAGCCGCTTTCAGACAGGTCATTGCATATTCCCTGTCATAATCCTGATAAAGATAGCTGAACCTGGCAAGGCACATGGCAAAGCCTTCCGCTGCCTCCATCGAGGGTGGCTCCACATAAACGGCCGATGGCTTGCCCTGTGTCGATGCAGGCACGGTAACCTTCGCATATACCGCTCCGGTTTCCTCATTCTGCATTTTCAGAAGCCAATCGGTTTCATAGCGGATTTCATCAAGCAGATCCGGAATTCCGTTCCGGCTCTCCGGAAGCTCCATATCATCCGAAAAGGCATCTCCAAACAATTCATAAGCAAGAAGCATTACACTGATATTTTCCGCTGCCCGGACGACATCCTTTGAGCCATTCTCATCCTGATGCCAGCCACCGCTCACATCCATACTCACCGACATGTCCTCCCGAAGAAGGGCATATCCGGTGTGACAGGCATTGTGTGCCCTGCTGCCCGCAAATTCTTCCGTAAGCGTGATCCCACACCGGTTATAATAATACTGCTTCACTGCTTCCTTCAGAACATCATCATACAGATTATCTGCGATCTGAAATGAATAGGAGTCGCCTAAAAGCGGTGCTTCAATATAATACTTTCCCGGGAGCTCCACTTGTGAAAAATCCCCATAGCCGATTTCATCTGTGCAGGAATCCTGTGACTCCCGCTTTTCCGGCTTACCGGTATATACCGTCTTACCGGTATCTGCATCAATCACCTCAAACCGGTCCGGCAGCTGCGATCCGCAGAAAACCGCGATCTTCGTACTCTGCGTTATGTATCCCAGCTGGTTCACCAGAATATGGGGAGCGCTTACCGGAACCTCATAAGATAAGTCCGGATCCTCTTCCATCGTCTGAAGAGGTGCCTCCTCCCTTTCCTGCTCTGCCTCTACCACCTGGGCGCCGCATCCTGTTAAACATCCTGTTAATAAAATAGAGACCAGAACCATAATGGTTAGCTTCTTCCTGAACATTCCGGTTCCTCCATAGGATTGGATTTCTTCCATAGATTATACCTTTTTTTATATTTCAGGTAAAGTCTCTTAAGATACGTTTGGGGATGCGGCTTAATTCAATTTACTCATCGGATTGACCGGAACACCGTCCTTTGTGAGTTTAAAATAAACGTTCGTTCCTTCCACACTGTAATACTTTGTCGGAGAAGCAACCTGCGCAATCACATCCCCCTTTGCCACATAGCTGCCCTCGGATACCAGAATGTTATCAAGCTGGCCATACGTTACCTCATAGCCGTTTCCTAGATCCATCGTAACAGCCTTTCCGATCTCCCGGTCCTCATAAACACCTGTAACCTTGCCGGCTGCTGCCGCTGTGATCAGATCCCCTTCATGTGCCTCAATCACAATGGCAGGATTATATTTATACTGATCCAGTGTGGGGAAATAAATTGTCTGATCCATGCTGAAATTCACCAGAATGTTTCCTGAAATCGGCCATACCAGCGTATCCTCATCCGTGAAATTCAGTGCCGGCTGCATGGCGGTAGACAACGCTTCCTGATCGCCGCCTTCCACATTTCCAGTTTCTGCTGCATTATCCTTCTTTTCTTCCCGCTTTTCTGTATCTGCTTCCTGCTTTGCCCCTTCCTTTACTCCATCCGACATACTTTCACTGCCGGATATATCCGGATTTTCCACATTACCGGAATTGGTTTCCTGAAAATAAGGATCGTAATCGAGATCATCTGTCGGTGCATTCTGCGTCGTGGCATCCTGCGTCACATGATCGGCAAACTGGATGTCCTCCTTTTCGGAAAGCCCGGTTGTCATATCCTGCTCAATCGTGCTTAAATCGACCACATAGCCGTCATCCTGGCTTTTATTTCCGGCTCCCAGCCATAATCCTGTCACGGTCAAGGTACCAAGCACCAGCACGGTGGATGCCGCCATTACAATTTTTTCTTTGGAAAAGGCTCCTCTTCTTCTATTCCGCCTCATATCTTTTTCCTTCCTTTCCTGTATCACTTTCTTAAACAATTCACATAACCAGCGATGTATCTTTAGCAACTAGTCTTTCCGTAAATTACAAGTTTATACAATGGTTGGAAGGAAAATGGACAGAAGGAAATAAAACCGGCAGAATAAAACCTCCTGTCCTATCCTGCCGGTTCTTTTAAGAAACCGTTATGAAATCGTTATTATTTTGTAACTATTCAGAGCCATGCAAATTATGACAATATGGACGTCGAATGCTTGCATTCGTAAGGACATTTGACATAATTTATATGGCGAAGTAACCTCAATGAGTAAAACTTGAGCTGCGTTAGCAGCGGTTTTACGAATGAGGTCTGAATAGTTACATTATTTTTATGTAACAAAAGGTGCCGGTCCTGGGCTACACGGCCTGTTCGCGCTTGGCAAGGTCCACATGCTGGATCGAGCCGGCATTTCCATCCTCAAACAGGAAAAATCCTGTACTGCGGATCACCGCATTCGTCTCATTATTTTCATTGGTTAATGAGTACTGTGTTCCGGTGTGTGCAAGTCCGATCGCTCCCACGCCCTTTTCCTTCAGGGAATAAAGGTGCGGCTGTCCGTTCTCATCCATGCACCAGATTTTCAGCCTGTCAAAAATTTCATCATTTTCATCAATGAATCCGTTTCCATCGGAATCAAATTTAGCAAGGTCTGCGAAACCATTACCGGACTGTGTACCGAAAAGCTCAGATCCATCGTTGATGATACCATCACCGTTTTGATCAAGAGCAAGGAATCCGCTTCCGGCAATCAATTTACTGATTTCATCCTCTACGCCATCACAGTCAATATCGAAGAAAAAGGTCTGGTCAGACACCTGTGCCACATTACCCTCAAGGTTAATCACAAGAGGATCGCAAAGTGTAAGCTGTTCAAAGTCAATCTCTTCCTCGTAGTATTCCATGAAGCTGCGGCTCATATTCAGATTGAGATGGAAGTCAATCTCTCTTCCGTCCTCGGTCTTTACCGTGCCTTTGGTTGTAAAGGATGTACTTTCGGACTCTTCAAAATAGTACCGGTTCGTGAGACGGACACTGTTCACCGTGACAAGCTGCGGCTGCAATGTGGTTACTCCCGGCTGCTGCGTATTTCCCGTCTGTTCAGTCGTCTCGAAGCTGTCTGCCTTGTACTTATCCGGGAAGAAAATCTGCATCAGATACCGCAGACAGGATTCCCGGAGCTGCCGCATCTGTTCACGGATATCATCCATATCGGAGATCGCCTGACTGTTCAGCCGCGTATTCGTCATACGTCCCTGAATATCCGCAAGAGATTCGTTCCCGACACCCTTCTTGTCCTTACTTTGCTCTGCATTTTCACCATCGGTCTGCAGAAAACCGCCAAACAGAGTTCCGGATCCATCCATAATGCTCTGCTTACCACTAAATCTTGTTAAACGACTCATCCGTGCGTGTGTTGCCGAATAAGTTCTTTCGGATTCCATTCCTATTGTAGCGGAATTGATTCTCATTCATACCTCCTTGTAATATAGATAAACAGCCCCATTTTTTGCGCGAAAAATGATTTACCTGCCTGCCCCCGAAAGAATAGAGCAGACAAATAAAAACGGACGCTATTTCAGAATCCCTTCTAAAATACCATCCGTGGTCTGTCGTTATTGTGCCATTGGTGCGGCCTACACCAATTGGCTTGTCTGGGAAATCTATTTGATCCCCTTGCTTTTTATATCGGAGAAATTATGGTAATCTTTAGTCTTCCTGGGAACTCCGGATGTGTGCTCCGGATGTGTGCCAGAACCGTAACTCATATCTACAGCCCATATATCATATACTATAACTGTCCGGAATTCCATTTGCAAAATTGTGACAGTACACCAATCGCTGCCAGGCTGATCATATAGTTACTTCGTCATATAAATCATGGAATATGTCCTTGCGAATGCAAGCATTCGCCGTACATATTGCATGATTTGCATGGCTCTGAATAGTTACGAAATTATGCTTTATTATGAACTCATAGAAATCAAGAGGAGTTTAAATTGATGAAACATCAGAATTTTTTCCCGGCTCTGTTACAGGGTGCCCTTATTGGCTTAGGTGCGGTACTTCCCGGAATCTCCGGTGGAGTTTTAAGTGTGATCTTTGACATATATCGTCCCGTTATGGAGCTGCTTGGCGATCCTAAGAAAAACTTCCGTACCCATTTTCCCAAACTGTATCCTTATCTGCTGGGATATCTCCTCGGCTTTCTTGGCGTTGCCAATGTTCTTGCCTTCTTCTTAAACCGGTATCCGGATCCTTCTGTATGCCTTTTCATCGGTCTGATTATCGGAATGCTGCCCTCGCTCTGGGAAGAAGCCGGAAAAGAGGGACGTTCCAAAGGATCTTATCTTTCCTTTTTCTGTGCGGTCATCTTTATTTTTACGCTGCTGACCGGTCTGCAGCGCTGCGCCATCACCATCGTTCCGGATTTCAAATGGTATCTGTTCTGCGGCTTCTGTCTCGCGTTAAGCATTATTGCACCCGGCATGAGCTTTTCTACGCTCCTTATGCCGCTCGGACTTTATGCTCCATTCATTGACGGAATCGGACACTTATCCACTGTCGTTCTCATCCCCGGTGGAATCGGTGCCGGAATTACCATTCTCGTCCTCTCCCGCCTCATCAATTCTTTATTCAAAAAGCATTACTCCATTGCCTTTCACGCCATTGTCGGAATTGTTATGGCTGCAAACGCCATGATCATTCCCTTTGATAGCTTCACCACATCGGTAAAAAGCTGCGTCATCAATCTACTGTGTCTGGCTGTCGGTGGAATTGTGTCCGTGTGGATGACGAAGTTTCAGGAGGGAAAGGGTTGATGATCGATATCACAAAAGCTGCATTTCCATCACTTGACAGAAACACAGCTTTCTATTTTTCTTTATTAATTTCTTTTGATCGATTGTAACTTTAAAATATGATTATTTTGCAGCTACGGTAAGTCCAAGCTTCGCAGCCACACCAAAATATCCATACATGGTATCTTCATCCGTCAAAACGGGAGTGAAGTTTGTTCCTGCCGGGAAAGTCAGTTCATACTTCGCATTCTGATACTCGAAATTGACGGTCAAGGTCACGTCACTTCTCTCTGACAACTTCTTTAACAGATAATCACTAATCGTATAAAGCTTTCCGGAATCATAAGTCACTGTTCCATTTGCCGGAGCATCCTTGACTTTTCCATAAAAATCCTTCACTGCTGCTACACTTGCAGGAATTGAGTGGGATTCCTGTACAGCTCCACAATACACACACTTATATTCCTCTAACCCATCTGCTCCTGCACTTGGGTCTATAGTTGTTACCCACTGAAAGTTGCAGGTATGGCTTGGAGTATCTACAACGCTTACGTCACTTTGAGATTCATTCCCCGATATCACTTCTGTTGGAACTACCTCACTTTCATCTACTGCCTGGAAAAAAATATCCCATTGATAATGGGTTATGTCACGTTGACGATATTTGCATGTCGTTACCTTATAATTAGTATATTCCTTATTATCATAATTGAGAGAAGGCATAGTTATTGTTACCTCGCTAGACGTGGCAGGTGAAGGAACACCCAACTGAGACCCATTTATCTTTGGATGCCCATCTGGAGCTGGGTTATAAATATATACGTTTACATAGTGGCTATAATAACCGTTTTCTGGTTTTGGAATAATAATCTTATCTCCATCTTTTACAAATCCTCCCTCTGTCAAATTTATTCCCGCAGTATATTCATCTGCTGCCTTTACATCCAGCTTCACTCCGGCAAATATTCCAACAACCATCACCAGCGACAGCATTACAGCCATAATTCTTTTTTCTACCTTTGCAATCATTGTGCTTTTCATCGTTCACGCTCCTCATTCCCTCTGATTTTAGGCAGGCGTTTGCGAATGTGTTTCGTTCTTTTTATTTATTTGAATTTCACATTGCAATTCCGCTTGCAGGTTTTTCCACCTTTTGCTATAGTCATTATAGACCGTACCTTAAGGGACAAGTCAAGAGGCATTTTACTTATTTCAAGATAATTTTTCAGAACAAAAGAGGAAAATTTGTGAGCAAAAAAGACGATTCTCTTTTTAAAATCGGTGAAATTACAAAGATTCTCGGCATAACCAGAAAAACCCTTCTGGTCTATGAGGATATGGGGCTATTGACACCTTCTTTCAAGGATGAAAAGAGCGGATACCGCTACTATACTGCGGACAACATGACACAGATTCGCTCTATACGTTCTTTACAGGCTTTGGGACTTTCTCTTTCAGAAATCAAAGAATATTATTATGATACGAAGAATATTGACCATCACCTGCAGCATCTCATGGAACTACGTGCTGCGTTAGACCGTAATATCCATCTGCTTCAGGTACGTGCGGTGAAATCAGGCGATTTCAGTGTCCACCATATACGCCTTCCGCAACAGGTGTGTTATTGCCGCAGATATCAATGTGAAAATATCGCCGATGCTTCCATTAAGCTGCGTGATACCTATATTGCCGCAGCCAGAACCGGATGCATGTCCATGGCTGCCAGAATGTTTACCATGCGTATGGGCGAATCCATTGAAAAACTGGATCTGATGTGCTGTATTCCGGTTCATGATGATTTTGTGGGTGAAGAACGAGTCGAATTTGCAGATACTCCTGCTTTATGTGTCTATCACCGGGGACCATATGAAGAACTCGGAACCGCCATTCTTTCCTTGTACGAGCATGTACAGAAGAACAATATTCCGACTACCGGACCATTCCGCTGCATTTATTTAGAGGGGCCTCCCAACCGTGGTGATCAAAGCTCCGGCTACATCACACAAATAGCAGTTCCAATCCGCTGTGAAGATTACAAGGTTTATTAAAAAGCTGTGTTTCCATCCTTTGACAGAAACACAGCTTTCTATTTTTCTTTATTAATTTCTTTTGATCGATTGTAACTTTAAAATATGATTATTTTGCAGCTACGGTAAGCCCAAGCTTCGCAGCCACACCAAAGTATCCATACATAGCCTCTTCATCCGTCAAAACAGGAGTATAATCTATTCCTGCCGGGAAGGTCAGCTCATACTTCGCATTCTGATACTCAAAATTAACAGTCAAAGTGACATCATTTCTCTCGGACATCTTCTTTAACAGATAATCGCTGATGGTATAAAGCTTTCCGGAATCATAGGTAACCGTTCCATTTGCCGGAGCATCCTTTACCTTTCCGTAGAAGTCCTTAACTGCTGCCACACCTGCCGGAATCGGATGCGATTCCTGTACAGCTCCACAATACACACACTTGTATTCTTCCAGACCGTCTGCTCCTGCCTGAGGATCAATAGTTGTTACCCACTGGAAGTTGCAGGTGTGGGAGGGGTTTGAACCTGGCTTTTCATTTTCAACAATAAAATCAAAAAGGGCAAAATGTGTATTATCTACTTTACTTTGTAATCTAAATGCTGTATATGTCCTACCTTCATGTGTTACGGAACGAACTTCAACTGACAATCCCGCTCCATCAGTATTTTCCCCATATCCCAAATTATAACATCTTACTCCATCATTTGGCTTATTACATGCCAATGATAATTTGTTTCCTCCATTTTGAGACTCCGATATTGTAATAATATCTCCTGTATGAACTATATCACCGTTCTGCAGATCTTCAAAACGAATTGTTCTCGTCCCTGCTGCCTTAGTATCCAGTTTCATCCCGGCAAATACACCAACAACCATCATCAGCGACAGCATCACTGCCATGATTCTTTTTCCAATTCTCACTGTACTACTCTTCATCTTTTCTGTCCTCCATAAATTCAATATGTACTTTTCATATTTCAACATCTGTAATTCTACACGATTTCTTCTTAAATTTGGGCGAATTTACATGAACTACAGAAAAATCGACATGAATTACAAAAAGGAGTTACATATACTGCCTGCCAAACCAATAAATGCCGGAACCGTTCTTAAAATGTGTATCGTCATTGCACTTCCAGGCTGACTACTTCGCCACAACCGTAAGTCCAAGCTTCGCAGCCACACCAAAGTATCCATACATGGTATCTTCATCCGTTAAAACAGGAGTGAAGTCTGTTCCTGCCGGGAAGGTCAGTTCATACTTCGCATTCTGATACTCGAAATTGACCGTCAAGGTCACGTCACTTCTCTCTGACAACTTCTTTAACAAATAATCACTGATGGTATAAAGCTTTCCGGAGTCATAGGTAACCGTTCCATTTTCCGGGGCATCCTTCACCTTTCCGTAGAAGTCCTTAACTGCTGCCACACCTGCCGGGATCGGATGGGATTCCTGTACTGCTCCACAATACACACACTTGTATTCTTCCAGACCGTCTGCTCCTGTTGTCGGGTCTATGGTTGTTACCCATTCAAAATTACAGGTATGTGAATATCTGTCATTAGTTATTTCCTGTTGTTTATTCTCATCAAAGTAAAGATAAACTCTACAAACGCCACCTTTTATCCAAATCTTAACGCTTAATTTATAAGACTTGCCCTTTTCCAGAATGTCAGTCAATGGATAATCAAACGAAGACACATGAGGAGGTATAGCAACTCCATTCACTTTTTTATAATCAAGGTGATTAGGGAATTTAAAAGTAATTTTATCTTGATATGTAACATTATCATAATATAGCCATGCTTCATTTTCAGAAGTCGTAATATTATTTATGTTAATTTCTATACTTTCCGCTGCCTCCACATCCAGCTTCATTCCGGCAAATATACCTGCCACCATCATCAACGACAGCATCACTGCCATGATTCTTTTTCCAATTCTCACTGTATTACTTTTCATCCTTTCTATCCTCCATAAATTCAATATGTATTTTTCATATTTCAACATCTGTAATTCTACACGATTTCTTCTTAAATTTGGACGAACTTGCATGAACTACATAAAAATCGACATGAATTACAAAAAGGACAATATCTCGCTGCAAGCGCTGCAAGCCCTGTCCGACTCGACATACCATTCTTGGAATTGTTATGGCTGGAACCGCCATGATCATCCCCTTTGAGAACTTCAGCACATCATTAAAAAGCTACGTCATCAATCTCCTGTGCTTATTCACAGGTGGAGTTGTGTCCGTGTGGATGGCGAAGTTTCAGGAAGGGAAGGGTTGATGACGGCATTTGTTCTAAAATTGTTCCCTTAATGGCACTATTCAAATATACGGAATTAAGCCTTTTCTTCGTATATGCCAGATAAGTCCCCTTTGTTCTTTCTGTCAATATTGCTGTAAAAAATCTTTCCCAGCTGAAATAATCCTTGCACTCTATGCTTTCTGACGGATTCTCCAACATTTGATCTACAAGGGTATCCTTAAGAATTCCTGACGATAAAACTAACCATTCAAATGATTCCGGTAAATATAATGCAACATTCTTTCTTCCAGCAATCAGTTGTAAAACCCGGTCAATTTCAGAACCAAATGCCGCCCCATCTGCAATTACAAGTATTTTTTGATCTCTATGTATATTGAGATAATGAAATACATTGGATTTACCATTCATGGACTCACAATCTAAGTCATTTTCCTCACATACCCGACTGAAAAACTGGTATCCAGAATTACTGTCCTCTGTAATAACAATATCTGGATTCACTTGTTTCTCATAGGAATCCACACCATACATCTGATACAATTCATGATAACTTTGTTTCAAGGTTCCATACTTTCCGGATGTCCGGATTCCATAAATTTCTTCGATACTATATGGTAATGACGGTAATGCTTCTCTTGTTACAATAACATAATAATTGTCTGTTTTCTGAATTTCCTGAGCAAATTCTACCGTTTTAATAAATTCATTTCCTTCATCAATAAATACCATGCTGTCAGACATCCCTGATAGCTGTTCTTTCCACATAGCCCCTTCCAGCACATAGCAGGCCTTGTCACATACCAGATCAACCGGTGTACCCGATGGATTATTCACAAATTCTCTGATCATATCTACCAACGTTGTTTTCCCTGTTGCGCTGTCTCCCCGGATAATGGTCAGATTGCGTCGAAGTTCAAAATCATATTTCAATCGTTTTGTTGAAACAATAATTCTATGTTTTCCTCTCATTGAACCAATCCCTCCGTTATACAAATTCTCCTGCTATTGATACCAGTTCATCCATAGCGTCAACAATCTGATTTGTATTTAAAATACGCACTGTAAATGGTTCTTTTCCAAAATTCATTAAATGGTGAAGATTAATGGTTCTGTCTTCATTCTCTGCAATACGCAATAACCATTTCGCACAATTATCCCCACAGGTTGATGCATTAAATACCTTATCTTTCTCAAACTTTACAAGAATCAGAGTTTTTACCCCTCCGGATAATCCCGTCGGAGGAATTTTTCCCAGAACCGGGCTGTCAATCACTCCACTATCCAACACGGCAGACTGATCCACATCCTGAATCATTTTTTTTACAAATGGATCGACAATCCAGCTATCTTCATAATCATATTTAAAATACGCAGATGTATTATATATCGCATCTTTCATATCTCCAAAGAAAACATTTAACATAGGCTCTACTTCCTTCCAACCATTTTTGATGAATCATTCTTATTGTAACCTACTATCGCTCCTAATTAAACCATTTTTTGCTGATAACATTTTATTCGGACTTTCTATCGATCAAAACAATGAAAGTGGCAGCCTATCCCACAGATAGCCTGCCATTTAAAATAATTTGTATCTAATATAAATTATTCGTAACTGTTCATTATCCTCACAGTTACGATGCAAAATCCATTCCAAATCGGCTTCGCCGATGGGATTTTACATTACCGAATCAAATTCTTACGGTCTCAGCAGCAAATGCTTCGACCTGTGCTGAATAGTTACAATTATTTCATATAATTATTTCGCAGCCACGGTAAGTCCAAGCTTCGCAGCTACACCAAAGTATCCATACATAGTCTCTTCATCCGCCAAAACAGGAGTGAAGTCTGTTCCTGCCGGGAAGGTCAGTTC
>ULRP01069317.1_pt1 | contig 60866 bp, 54 predicted proteins | sample 1955521 | NCBI WGS metagenome assembly ULRP01 (sample SAMEA4835685, study PRJEB28245) | human gut metagenome | biome: gut microbiome; material: fecal sample | place: Denmark | collected 2008
ACGCCGCAGGCGGCCCCGCAAGGGGTGAGCGGAGCGAACAAACTTTCCGGGTGCGGAAATGTAAGCCCAAAGAAGAAAACGGCGCCGATTTTTCATACTATGTCGATCTTTACAAATTTTCTTTTCGATTCGACAATATCTTTTTTTATTGAAAGGATCGGCTATGAAAATCTTGGTTATGACCATATTGTTTTTTGTTTCTGCCTCCGTTCAGGCGCAGGCGGAAACGTGCGCTGAAAAAAAATCGAAGATTCAACTGCAAATCCAACAGGCGCAGGCGAATCAGGAGCTGTTTAAGATCCGCGGCCTTGAAAAGGCTTTGCGGGGCGTTGAAGAAAACTGTTCCGATGAGAATCTGGCGGAAAAACATCAGGCAAAGATTCGCGATAAACAGGCCGATGTCGCCAAAGCCGAAGCGGACTTGAAACAGGCGGAAATAAAACAGGACGCGGAAAAAATCAGAAAAAAATCCGAAAAGCTGGAAATAAAAAAACTGGAATTGCAGGATACCATACGGGATTTTTAATATGAAAACGCAAAAGGCTTTCTTTGCCGGCGGGTGTTTTTGGGGAATACAAGCTCTGTTTGATTCTGTCCCGGGCGTAACGGCGACTCGCGTCGGTTATATGGGCGGAAAAACCGAAAATCCCGATTACCGTTCCGTTTGTTCCGGCCGGACCGGCCATGCCGAAACCGTCGAAGTCGAATATGACGCCGAAAAAGTCAGTTACGATTCTTTGCTGGATTTGTTTTTTGCCGCGCATGATCCGACCAGTCTGAATAAGCAGGGGCCGGATATCGGAACGCAATATCGCTCCGCTGTTTTTTTTACGGACGAAAATCAAAGACGGGCGGCTTTGAACAAAGCTGAAGAACTGACTCGGGCGGCCGTTTTCCGAAAACCTGTCGTTACTCTGATCGTACCGGCGGAATCGTTTTATCCGGCTGAAGAATATCATCAAAAGTATTTTGAAAAGAATCCTCAAACAGCGGTCTGCCATGTTCCTTTTATTCCGCGCGGAACCGTCGGCGAACAGGAGCTGCGCCGCCGTCTGACGCCGGATCAATATGCCGTTTTGCGCCAGGGGCGGACGGAAGCCCCTTTCAGCGGGAAGTATTTTCGTAAAACGGAGGACGGCACTTATTGCTGCGCCGCCTGCGGCAACGCAGTGTTTTCTTCGGAAAGCCAGTTCGACAGTCCCTGCGGTTGGCCAAGCTTTGATAAAGCGATCGGCGACAGTGTGCGTCTGAAACCGGACCTGTCATATGACATGATCCGCACCGAAGTCGTCTGCGCGCAATGCGGTTCTCATCTGGGGCATTTGTTTAATGACGGTCCGACACGGACCGGAGAACGATTCTGTATTAATTCCGCTGCCATGAATTTAAAAAAATCATAAAAAAAGCCTCATAAAGAGGCTTTTTTTTAAGCTTCCGGTTCGCGGAACAATGGTTTGCCCTGAAACATACGCGCCGACTGCGATTCCATTAAAGTACCCAGAGCGATCTGCCTGTCTCTGATACTGATGCGCAGCTGGTCTGCCGCCGTCGGATCGGGATTGGCAAAAACAACGCGCACTTCAGGAAACATTGTTTTAATTCCCTGTAATTTCTGGTGAATAACGCCCAGAATACCGCGGCCCAGCAGGTCTGCGGCCAGTTCTTCGCTTAAATCCGCGCTCATGGCGTATTTAATAACGGAATTCAGCGCGTCTTCCACACTGTTGGCGTGAATGGTCGACAGCACCAGATGGCCTGACGTCGCCGCGCGCAGAATCTGGCTGGCGCAGTCGGGGGTTCGGATTTCGCCGACCAGAATATATCTGGGGCGGCAGCGCAGAGCCGATTTCAAAGATTCGCCCCAGTCGTTGTTATCCGGTTCCGTCTGTTTGCACATGCCTAAACCGCCGCGTTTGGACTGATAAATACCGTCCAGCGGCATTTCGGGCGGATCTTCAATCGTATAAGCATAGCCGCCTTCGCGTTCCAGGAATTTACGCATCAGGCAGGAAATGGAGGTTGTTTTCCCTGCGCCCGTCGGCCCGGCCCATAGAATCAGTCCGGATTCGCGGTTTAAAGAAATTAAATGATTCGTAACGGCTTCCGGCAGTCCCAGTCTGACGACGTCCGGCGTCTTGCGGGGCATGCGTCGGGCGGAATACATAATGCCCGTTAATGTCGCAACGCGTTCGACGCGGTACATCGTGGAACCGTAAGCCATAGAGTAACTGGATCGTCCCGTATAGGCTCTTTCCAAAGCCTGATGGAATTCTTCCGCGTCGTCCACCTCCAGCACTTTTAACCCGAAGCGTGTTTCTCCGTCATGAACGTATAAAGTATGATCGGGCGTGTACCAGATATCTGAAAAAAGTTGTTCGTCAATTGTTGCCATAATTTAAATCCACTTAAAAACTTTAAAAATATAAATCAAAAATCGCGGAAGATGCAAGAAAGTTTACATGATTATTTTATTACGGCGGTGTAACAGGCAGCACAGCAGAAATAAAAAAGCGCAGATGACTTCCATCGACGGGGCGGCGGGCGTGTCGAAATAAATTGAACAGGCCAGTCCGGCAACGACGCAAAATAAACCGATTAAAGATCCTCCGACCGCCATTGTTTCGGGTGTTTTTGCAAAAAAACGGGCTGTCGCCGGCGGAATTATCAATAAAGCGGATACCAGCAGCAGCCCTGTTGTTTTCAAGGCCAACGCCACAAATAAAGCCGTTACGATCATAAAAACGGCGGATTGAAACGTCGTTGAAACGTTTTCGCTTTGGGCGACGTCGGGCATGACGGCGGCAAATATTTGTTTTTTCCAGTTAAAGAACAACAATACGGCGCACAGACTGCCGGTCGCGGCGATGAAAATCAAATCGCTGCCGGTGACGGATAAAACGTCGCCGAATAAATAGGCGGTCAGATCCGTTCTGATCCCCGGCAGACAGGACAAGCCGATAATTCCCAGACACAGAGCTGTCTGTCCGATAATCAGCAACAGCAGATCCATGCCGATAATAAACCTGTCCGAAACTTTCGCCAGCAGCAGAGCCGTTAAACAAACGATAACGGCGACGCCCGCATTTTGTCCGATTCCCAGACCGATTCCCAGCAAAACGCCGGCCAAAGCCGAATGTGACAGCGTATCGCTGAAATAAGCCATGCGCCGCCAGATCATCAGACAGCCGACAGGACCGGCCAGAACCGCCATTGCGGCGGCGGCGGTCAATCCGCGCAGGATAAAAGGTTCAGTCCACATGTTGAATGCTCCCGTCCGGCAGATGCAAGTGGTCATGATGATGCCGATAAACGGCCAAAGCCGGTTTTTCACCGTATAGACGGCGGTATCCCGGCAGATCGGCGATTTCATCGGGAGCGCCGGAACAGCAGATATGACGGTTGATGCACAATACCTGATGCGATCCGGCCATGACGATATGCAGATCGTGCGACACCATGACAATGGCGCACTTTTTTGTTTGGTTTAATTCGTCCAGCAAAGCATAAAACTGTTCTTCGCCGACCGGATCCAGCCCTTGCGCCGGTTCGTCCAACACCAGCAGATCGGGTTGCTTTAACAATGTTCTGGCCAGCATGACGCGCTGCATTTCCCCGCCGGACAAAGGGTGAACGCTGCGCTGCAGAATTTCCGGCGGCAGGCCGGTCTGTTTTAAAACGCCGGCCAGTTCTTTGTCGCCGTAAGCGGCGTCCAGACATAAAAAACGTTTGACTGTCAGCGGAATAGCGCGGGATAAGTTCAGTTTTTGCGGGATATAACCGATTTTGATCCCCGGTTTTTTCCGGATACTGCCGCTGTCCGGCCGGATAATGCCCAGAATGATTTTCAGCAGCGTTGTTTTTCCTGCGCCGTTCGGGCCGATCAACGTAACGATCCGTCCCGGCAGTATTTCAAAAGAAATATTGTCCAGTACGGAAATATCATTAAAACTCAGACATACATTGTCCAGTTTGACCAGAGCTTCTTGTTGTTCGGGCATGGAATTATCCGGTTTTAGAACTTGTTTTTCCTGTCATAGCGTAATACACAATAAAGGAAAAGAGGATAATTTTTTTATGTTTTTTAAAACGGCTTTTGCGTTTTTTTGCTGTATTGCGTTCTTGACCGGATCCGTTTCGGCCCGGCCGGCCGTCATTGTTTCCGTCGCGCCGCTTCATTCTGCCGTCAGCGCGGTCATGCAGGGCGTCGGCGAACCGGAATTACTGTTAAATCCGGCAGTGTCCGTGCATGATTATCACTTAAAACCGTCCGACATGCAGCGTCTGTCAAAGGCCGACGTTTTGTTCTGGGGCGGTCCGGCGTTGGAATCGTTTTTGCAAAAGCCGCTGGTTTCCGCCGGCCTGTCGGATAAAAACGTTGCTTTTCTGGCCGATCCGGAAATGACGGTTTATCCGGCGCGTGCAGAAGGAAGCTTTGCCGATATCGACGGGCATTTCTGGCTGGATCCCGACAATATGGCGCGGACGGCGCGGATCGCGGCGGAAAAGTTGGCGGCTCTGGATCCCGGTCATGCGGCGCTTTATCGGGAAAATGCGGCCCGGTTTGAAAATCAGATGCGGGAATTGAAAGCGAAGGGTAAAAAGATGCTCCGCCCGTATGCCGAAACGCCGTACGTGACGTTTCATGACGCGTATCAGTATTTTGAAAAAAGTTTTGATTTAACGCCGATCGGCGCGGTTTTTATTGATCCTCATCATGCTGCCGGAGCCGGGCGGATCAGCGGCCTGCGCGAAAAAATGAAACAGTCGGGAAAAGTATGCCTGTTTGCAGAACCGCAGTTTTCTGATAAAAGATTAAAGGTTGTCGCGGAAGATATGCCCGTCGTTTCCGGCGTGCTGGATCCGGCCGGTATCGACCTGACGCCCGGCCCGGATTTTTACGCGGATATGATGAATGCTTTGTTTGATTCGTTTGTCCGGTGCGTTTCCCGGCCGGCGGAATAATTGAGGGATAATCCGGTGAGATTTTCGATCGTTCTGTTTTTGCTTTTTTGCCTGTTGCCTGTTGATTTGTCCGCGCAGAATATGATGCCGCAGCGAATCAGGTATCCTGTCGCGGCCGGAGTTTCTTATCCTCGCGACGCCCGGGAACTGTCCAAAAAAACGGCAGAGCTGATCGAATCGGCCGACCGTCGTCTGCGTCTGCCGGCTTCGGAAATTCCGAAAGTGATTATTGTTCCGCATAACGCTTTTTATTTTTCCGGCGACGTTGCCGCGGCCGGATATGCGGCATTGCGGCGGTTGAAGCCTTTTGTTAAACGCATCGTTTTGATCGGATCGTCGCATCAGGGAAAATATTTTGGGATTTCGCTTTCTCAAGCCAAATATTGGGAAATGCCGAACCAGCGTTTTGAAGTCGATCAGGAGTTGACGGATAAGCTGTTGAAAATTCAGGGCATCGGATTTGACAGCGACGCGCATGAAGCCGAATCGTCTTTGGAAATGCAATTGCCTTTTGTCAGCGCGGTTTTCGGCAAAGACGTTAAAATCATGCCGATTTTGGTCGAAGACGCCAGCATCGAACAGGTTTCCGACCTGATCGCGGCCGTCTGGGGCGGGCCGGAAACAGTGATTGTTATTTCGACTGACATGTCTTCGGGCAAACAGGAAGAAAAAGTCAAATCGGATATTTATGACATATCGAAACTGCTGGAAAAAGAAGAATACACAAAAATCAAATCAAGACATTTCTGCGCGCCGCTTCTCGTTGCCGGGCTGCTGGCATATGTGCGGGAAAATCATTTTTCCGTTCAGACAATCGAGCTGCAGACGTCGGCCGATGCTTTTCCGGGGGCAGACAAAGTCGTCGGATTCGGGGCGTTCGGCGTTTATGAAACAAACGACGGGGCCGAAGACAACAAAGTGCAGATGGAAAATATTTTGCAGGCCAACCAGGAATCTTTGCTGCGCGTCGCGGCTCAGTCGATCGTGACCGGATTTGAACGCGGCCGTCCGCTGCGTCTGCGGGAATCACGCTATCCCGAAGAGCTGCGGCAGAAAGGTGCGACGTTTGTCAATATTTACTATAACGGCGCGCTTCGCGGCAGTGCCGGGTCGGGCGAACCGAAGCGTTCTATTCTGGAAGATATCGCCGAAAACGCGTATGCGGCCGCTTTTTCGGATTTTCGTTTTATTCCTTTGAACGAAGAAGAAATCAAAAATGCGGAAATCACTATATCCATTTTAACGCGCCCGTCGCCGGTCCGGTTTGAAAACGAAAAAGATCTGCTGGCGAAAATCAAGCCGCATCAGGACGGTTTAATTCTGCGGGAACGGTCGAATAAAGCTTTGTTTTTGCCGCAGGTATGGGAAACGTTTTCTTCGCCGGAAGAATTTCTGGCGTATTTGAAACAAAAAGCCGGATTGCCTATGGATTACTGGTCGCCGACAGTAAAAGTTTACCGTTTTGACGTGATTGACATTAACAGCGGCGATCTGGAAAATCCGGGATCCGTCTGGCTGCCGAAATAGGGGAAAAAGATGAAAGTTGTGTGGGTCGTTGCCGGGGCGCTGATTACGTCTGATTTCAAAGTGCTGTTGTCGCGCCGGCCGGAAGGCAAAAATCTGGCCGGTTTCTGGGAATATCCCGGCGGCAAGATCGAAACGGGCGAAACGCCGCAGGACGCTTTGTGCCGCGAATTAAAGGAAGAACTGAACATAATCGTTGTTCCTGAACATTTGGAACCGCTGACATTCGCATCGTTCGGATACGAAACGTTTCATTTGGTCATGCCTTTGTTTGTCTGCCGGTCGTGGCAGGGGATCCCCGTCGGGGCGGAAGGACAGAAAATTGATTTTGTCGATGCGGAAAACGCGGGGCTGGAACCGGATAAATATCCGATGCCGCCGGCTGACGATGACCTTTCTGACTGCTTGAGGCTATGGGTGAAACGGCATAAAAAGAAAGAAGCGGTGTAAGTAAAAAATTTTATTTTACACTCTGGTGATCCGGCGGAGATTAGTATATATTATTTAAAATTTTATGATATTCGGATTGAAAGATGACGGAAAAACAAACTTTTAAACAGAAAATACCGAATTACCTGACATTTATGCGGATTTTGGTTATTCCGGGCGTGGTGGCTTCCTTTTCTTTCCCCGGTATTCTGGCCGCGTGGGTGGGCTGCGGACTGTTTATTGCAGCGTCCATAACGGATTATTTTGACGGATACCTGGCCAGAAAGTTCAAAAGCACTTCCAGTCTGGGGCGGATTTTCGATCCGATAGCCGATAAACTGCTGGTCGCCGCGACATTGTTGATGATGGCGGCTTATGACCGTTTGGGGTATACCGGATTGTGGCCGGCCGTCGTTATTTTGTGCCGCGAAGTTCTGGTTTCCGGATTGCGTGAGTTTTTGGCGGAAATCCGAATCGGACTGCCCGTAACCCGGTTGGCAAAATGGAAAACGGGTATTCAGATGGTGGCGATCCCCATGCTGATGGTGGCTGATTTTTCCCCGTGGTTCTGCTATTTCGGCGAAGTGGGTGAAGTGTTGATCTGGGTTGCCGCTTTGCTGACGGTCATTACGGGATATGACTATTTGCGCGCGGGGCTGAAACATCTGGATTAAAAGATTTTTTTGAAAAATCAAAAGCCCGCTTTTCAAAGGCGGGCTTTTTATGTTAATACAAAAACGGCTTTGTTATTTGGAGACTTTTGAATGAAAAATATTATTCTTACGGGTGTAAAACCGACCGGAACGCCGCATCTGGGAAACTATTTCGGTGCGATCAAACCGGCCGTTGAACTGATGAAAGATCCCGATGCGCAATGTTTTTATTTTATTGCGGATTATCATGCACTGACGACGCTGCAGTCTGCGGCGGACATGCAGAAATATTTTTATGAAATCGCCTGCACGTGGCTGGCCGCCGGTCTGGATCCCGACAAAGCCGTTTTTTACAGACAGTCCGATATTCCAGAAGTGTTTGAATTAACGACGATTATTTCCAACGTTACGCCGAAAGGGCTGATGAACCGCGCCCATGCGTATAAAGCCTGCGTTGAAAAAAACGAAGCGGCCGGCGTTGACCGCGACGCCGATATCAACATGGGGCTGTACAATTATCCGATTTTAATGGCGGCGGATATTATGCTGTTTAACACAAAGTATGTCCCCGTCGGCCAGGATCAAAAGCAGCATGTCGAAATTGCCCGCGATATCGCGCAGTACTTTAATAAAAAATACGGTAAATCCTTGATGGTGCCGTGCGAAAAAATCAGCGAACAGGTCGCGACGCTGGCGGGTTTGGACGGGCGGAAAATGTCGAAGAGCTATAACAACGTCATTCCTTTGTTCTGTCCGGAAAAACAGCTGCATAAATGCGTCATGTCGATCAAAACGGATTGTTCCGCGCCGAATGATCCGAAAGACACGAACAGCATTTTGTTCACGCTGTATAAATTGTTCGCGTCGCCGGAACAAATCGCGGCTTATGAGCAGGCTTTTCATGACGGCATTTTGTGGTCGGAAGCCAAAAAACAGCTGTTTGGAGTTATGAACGCCTATTTGTCGCCGATGCGTGAAAAGTACGATTATTATATGGCGCATCACGATGAAGTCGACGATATTCTGGCTCAGGGGGCGGCAAAGGCTCGCGTTATTGCCAAAGAAACGATGGAACGGGTCAGAAAAGCGATCGGCGCCAGACGTTAAAGTAAAAAACTCCGCTGCGGCGGAGTTTTTTTTATCTGCACCAACCGTGAGCAAACAGTTTTTGCAGCAGTTCCCGGTCGGCGTTCGCTGTTTTTTCGTTATAGGAATAAGACGAGAAGATTTCTCCGTTCGCGGCCGCGGCGACTGTCGGCGCGCCGGAAAGTTCCGCCTGATGCGGCGACAATAATCCGCTCAGTTCGTTTTGGGGAATGTGACAGATTTTGCCGAATCCTTTTTTCTGATTGTTTTTTTCAATGACGTTGGCCAGCTTGATTTGGCAGCCGCCGCCGGAAAAAACGGATTGAACGCCGGTTTGTATTTTAATGTTTTTTATCGTTTGGGTTTTGACCGGGCCTTTGTATTCTTTTTCATTTCGCGCGCAGGCGTTCAGCGCGTACAACAGTCCGTCCGCCTGATATTCGGGAACATAGCGGGCGGCGGTATCGTCTTCGGCCAGATCATACAAATCTTCCAGTCCGCCGATGCCGTCAAGCTGTTCGTCGGTTAGAAGCAGTTCAAACGGCGGAAAAGACAGAACGCACCTGCCGTTTTCTTTTCCGCGGACAGTAATTTCCGTTGAAAGGAACAGAAAATTTTTTTCCAAAGATCCGGGAAGGCAGGATCGAATTTTTTCAATAAACTCCGGCGGGAAAGATAAAAGCTGTTCTTTTAATTTTTCTTCGTCCTGTTTTGTCGGTTCCAGAATTTCGCAGGCGGTATTGTTGATTTTGTTCCAGACAATATTGAATTTATTGTCGGTCATGGTTGTCTGCATGGGAATTTTTTCTTTTTTCCCGTCCGGCGTTTCCAAAAACAAATAAGTCGTAAAACTTTCCGTAACGGGAGTTGTCGAACGATCCAGCATGGCCTGATAGATTTCTTGACGCTGTTCGGGTGAAACACGGCAGACGGTGCTGCCAAACAGACCGTTAACGACGGAAAAGGCGCAGAAACCGGCTTCGTCTTTTCCTTTAACGGTAATTTGTATGGAAAACGGGACGTTGCCGAAAAGGGCGCCGAGAGCCTTTAAACGGGGATTTGCCTGCGTAAAATCTTCAGAATAGGGCAGGCAATCCTTTGCCGCGGCCAGCAGAGCGTCCGAAAAATTAAACGGTTCCGCCGATTCGTTTTTTATCGTTATCTGGGCGGATACCGGCAAGGAGAACAGCAGAAACACAAAAACAACCGCTTTTTTCATGGCAGGATCACCCCGTTTTTTTTTCTACGCAGCCGGCTTTTTATTTCTTTCAGATCAACGCCGCCCGAAATCAGGACAAATACGGTAAAGACGATACCGCCGGCCATGATCAGGGCAGTCAGCAGTCCGAATTTTAACAGTTGTTCCCCATGTATCCAGTCCGGGAAACAAATATCCGTTTCTTTTTTCAACATGCCGACGGTCGCGGTCATAAGCAGCGTTGAAAAAACAATCGAGGCCGTCCGTTTTTTAAAGGTTTTGTCCGTCTGATGCAGCCGTTGTTTTTTGATGCGCAAAATATATTGAATCACATTGATCCAGGCGACGATTCCGGTGGCCAGAGCAATGCCGACATACCCGAACACGGGCAGGAACGCGGAACACAGAGCGATATACAGCCCCAAAGCCCAGGCAGCGATGCGTACCGGTGTGACGGTATCGCCGCGCGCATAGAAAACGGGGGCCAGCGTTTTTGACAGAATATAGGCCGGCAGCCCGGAAGCATAAGCGCATAAGGCCGCTGCCGTTTTAACCGTCGCCGTCGAATCGAAGGCTCCGCGTTCAAACAAAACGGCGATAATCGGTCCGCTTAACACCATTAATCCCGCCATGGAGGGAACCGAGGCCAGCAGGGCAAATTCCAGCGCCCGGTTTAAACTGTTTTGCGCTTGTTCGTTTTCTCCGGCTTTTAATTGGCGTGTCAAAATCGGCAGCAGCGCCGTTCCGATTGCCGCGCCGATAATGCCGACCGGCAGCTGATACAGCCGGTTGGCGTAATACAGCCAGGAAACGGCACCCGTTGCCAGAAAAGAAACGAATAAAGTGTCTAAAAACAAATTGATCTGATAAATGCCGGATCCGAACACGCCGGGCAGGATACGTTTCATCAGCAGTTTTAATTCTTCGGATTTATTGTGCAGGACTCGTTTGATACTTTGCAGCCCCAAAGGCAGCCCGGCGCGGCGCGTATGCCAGATCAGCCATAACAGCTGAAAAACGCCCGCCGCCGCGACGCCGGCGGACAAAGCGTAACCGTAATTGCCGCCGAACAAAGGCGTAAAGGCAAACAGCGACGCGATCATCGTCAGATTCAGCAGTACCGGCGTTAAAGCCGCCGCGGCAAAATATCCCATTGAATTCAATATGCCGCTTTGCAGTGAATTTAACGATACCAGCAGCAGATAGGGAAACGTAATGCGCGCCATGACGACGGCTGCGTCAAACTTTTCGGGATCTTCGATAAAACCCGGCGCCTGAAGCATAATGAAAACAGGCATGGCGATTTCGGCGGCTGCCGTAAACAGCAGGACAATGTAAAACAAAGCGGAAAAAGCTTCTTCGGCAAACAGGCGCGCCTGTTCTTTTCCTTTTGTTTCCAGGCGTTCTGAAAACAAAGGGACGAACGCGACGTTAAAAGCGCCTTCGGCAAACAGGCTTCTGAATAAATTCGGCAGCTTGAACGCGACGAAAAAAGCGTCGGCAATCATGCCCGCCCCCATGAAATTCGCGATCAGCAAATCGCGGACAAATCCCAAGACGCGGCTGACCATCGTCCAGCCTCCGACGGTTAGAATTGATTTAATCACTGAAAGCGGCGCTGCCATTGATCGTATCCAATAAAGCTGTTTTTATTTGTTGCACTTTGTCGCCGCCGGTAATTTTACCGCCGTTTTCGTCCGTGACGTAAAACACGTCGACAATACGGGAACCATACGTGTAAACGTGCGCGGACACAATCTTTAAATTCAATTTTGTCATCGTGTGCGTTACGGCGTGCAGAAATCCGGTGCAGTCCGTGCCGTTGATTTCAATCAGCGTGCAGGAATCGGACGCTGCGTTGTTTATGAAAACTCTGGGCGGACACCATAAAACGGACGAAGCGGGCGCTTTTAACCGTTTTAATCGCAGTTTTTCTTCGATTGCGGCCGTATCCGCCCGCATGATGCTGTTTTGCAGGCGCTGTATTTTTTTCGCGGAATTCAAAGGCTTTTTTTCATTTAACAGGTTGGTTTCCTGAATTAAAAAAGTATCCAGCGCCATGCCGTTGTCCAGCGTCGCGATCTGGGCTTCGACGACGGAAACGTCTTCAATCGCCATGGCGCCGGTAATTTCGGCAAACAAACCGTCATGGTCGGGGGCAAGGACAATAAATTCGCTGACGGCGCGTTCGGCGTCCGTCGTGATCGAAAAAGCGTATTGTCCGGCGGCCGCTTTTCCCGCCATTTGTTTTTGCGCCGGCGTCAGGCAGCGCGCACGGCTGTCCGCTCCCTGCATTTTTTCCAAAGCCAGTGTAAACAAGTCTTTTAACAATTTATCTTTAAAAGAATTCCAAACGTTCGGTCCGACGGCTTTGATATCTGCGGCGGTTAAAGCGTATAACAGCTTTAAACGTTCGGGCGACTGAACGACGTCAATGAAATCTTTGATTGTCTTGGGGTCAAAGATGTCGCGTTTAAAGGCTGTTTCGCTCATCATCAAATGGTGCCCGACCAGCCAGACGACCGTTTCGGCGTCGTCGTTTTCTACGCCCAGTTCCGCCGTTATTTTTTTTGCCAGTTCCGCGCCTTTGGCCGCATGGTCGCCGCCCAGCCCTTTGCCTATGTCATGCAGCAAAGTCCCCAGATATAACGCCCGTTTTGACTGCGGCATTAATTCTTCTTCGGTATCGGATAAAAAACCGACGGCTTTGAACGTGTGTTCGTCCGTTGTATAAACATGGTACAGGTCGAACTGTACTTGTGCGACGATATTTTGAAATTCGGGAATCAGGTAACCTAAAACGCCGCTTTCCGCCATTTGGCGCAGGGACGATTCCGGAGAATCCGACAGCAGAATTTCAAAGAACATTTGCCGTGTTTCCGGCATATTGCGCACGCGGCGCATTAATTTTGAATTATCCGTTATCAACTGTAATGTCTGCGGATTCAGGGATAACTTTAAACGCTGCTTTAAAACGAACGCCTGTAACAAAGCCAGCGGATTTTCGTTAAAATGCAGGTGGTCTTTAAAGGCGATCCGGTTGTTGATCAGGTAAAAGTCGGTTGTGTCTTTCAGCGGAGCAATCAGAGGCGTTCCGCTTAAAATGTCGGTAATGGCCACGGTAATCTGGCCGGACAGTTCCCCGACCGTTTTGCAGGTCAGGTAATAATGCTTCATAAACCGTTCCGCCGCGGACTGCCCCGTACGACTGACGTATCCCATTCGTTCCGCGATTTTCTGTTGCGCGTCAAATGTCAGAATATCGCCCGCCTTGCCGTTTAACAGGTGCAGATGGCAGCGGACGGCCGCTAAAAAACGATGCGCTTTTAAAAATTTGTGACAGGCGACGGGACTTAGAATCCCCAAGCCGACCAAATCGGGCATATCGGTAATGCCGAACAGATATTTTGCCAGCCAGAACATCAAATGCAGATCGCGCAGGCCGCCGCGGCCTTCTTTAACGTTGGGTTCCAGCATGTATTTCGATTGTCCCATACGTTTATAACGCGTTCGGCGTTCGTCCAGTTTTGCTTCGACAAATTCCCGCTGTGTTCCGTCAGTGCGCAGCGTTTCATACCGGGCGCAGAAATCGTTGAACAAAGCTTTGTTCCCCCACACCGGACGGCTTTCCAGCAGATTTGTCCGGATACTGACGTCACGGCGAGCTTCTGAAATACATTGCGCGGGTGTGCGGACGGACGATCCGACTTTCAGCCCCGCGTCCCACAACAGAGAAGTGATAAAGGAAACGATTTCCAGATTTTCCTGATCGCCTTCATTAAACAAAAACAGCACGTCAACGTCCGAATACGGCGCCAGTTCTTTTCGTCCGTATCCGCCGACGGCCGCCAGCGCCAAACCGTTCCCCGCGCCGGGAAAAACGGTTTCGTTCAAAAAGGTCATTGTTTCCGACAGCATTTGATCCAGTTCGTCGGCATGGAAAAACATCGCTTCCAATCCGCTGATTGACGGCGAATTCAGCGTCTGTGCCAGATTTGCCAGAATTTGGTCGCGCTTTTGCCGCAATACCGCGGCCGGCGCCGCTTTTTTATCGGCCGGCGCGGCGGTATTCCATGCCTGTTCCAGATCGTGTTTTAATGTCATTTGTTTTGATCTGCCAGTTGTTTTAATCTGTACAGTTCGTCCAGAGCCTGCCTGGGCGTCAGGTTGTCGGGGATAATTTTACTTAAGGCTTCGATAACGGGAGAAGGTTCGGATATTTTTTCCGGTTCCGTTTTTTCTGTTTCCGCTTTCTTTTTAACCAAAGCGAATAAAGGCAGGTCGTTCATGAAATTGATTTCATAAGAACCCTGCTTTTCCATTTGTTCCAGCACTTGTCCGGCTCTGGCGATAACGGCGGGAGGCAGCCCGGCCAGCCGCCCGACGTGAATGCCGTAAGAACGATCCGCCGTTCCTTTAATGACTTCATGCAGGAAAATGACGTTTCCTTTCCATTCTTTGATCCGCATGGTGTACAGCGACAAATGCGCCAGCATTTCGGTCAAAGCCGTTAATTCGTGATAATGCGTTGCGAACAAAGCGCGGGATTTGTTGACGTCGTGCAGATGTTCCACAACGGCCCAGGCAATGGACAGCCCGTCGAAAGTCGCCGTTCCGCGGCCGATTTCGTCCAGAATAACCAAAGACCGTTCGGTCGACTGGTTTAAAATTGCCGCCGTTTCGATCATTTCGACCATAAAGGTTGACCGCCCGCGCGCCAGATCGTCCGCCGCGCCGACGCGGGAAAACAGCTTGTCCACTATGCCGATTCGCGCGGACTGCGCCGGTACGTAACACCCGGCCTGCGCCAAAATGGCAATCAAGGCGTTCTGACGTAAAAACGTGCTTTTGCCCGCCATGTTCGGGCCGGTGATCAGCCACAGCCGCCCGTCTTTTGTTTCATGATTGCCCAAGCGACAATCGTTGGTGATAAACCCGGATTCATGCGCGGCTTTCATTGTTTGTTCGACAACGGGGTGACGGCCTTTGACAATATCAAATGCCAGACTGTCTTCCAGCACGGGGCGACAGTAATCATGTTCTTCCGCGGTCTGCGCCAATCCGGCGGCAACGTCCAGAACGGCTAAGATCTGCGCGTTGCGGGCAATCTGATCGGCGGCTTTCATGACTTTGTTGACCAGATCCGTAAACAGGTTTAATTCCAAAACCAGCGCTTTTTCCGCCGCGCCGCGCAGTTTGTCTTCCATTTCGGACAACTCGACGGTCGTAAAGCGTACGGCGTTTGCCATTGTCTGCCTGTGCATGAAAATGGATTTTCCTTCGCGGGCTTCTTCCAAAATTTTCTGAGCGTTTTTGGCTGAAACCTCGATAAAGTATCCCATCAGGTTGTTATGCGATATCTTTAACCCGGAAACGCCGGCAATTTCGGTATATTTGGCTTGCAGTTCTATGATCATCTGCCGGCTTTGGTCGCGCAGACGCTTTACTTCGTCCAGCTCGGCGCAATACATCGGCGCGATAAACCCGCCGTCGCGGGCCAGCAAAGGCAGATCCGCAGCCAAAGCACGGCACAGGGTATCCGTCAAATCGTCCAGACTGTTCAGCGATTTCAGGCAGTTTTCAATCGCCGAGGGCATGCCCAGTTCGGAATGCAGAGCCAGTTTCATATCCGGGATCTGCTTTAACGTATCGCGGATCGCGGCCAGGTCGCGCGGCCCGCCCCGGCCCAAAGACAGTCGCGCCAAAGCCCGTTCCATATCCGGACATTCGGCCAGCCGGTCGCGGATTGTCGCGCGGATTATGGGGTTTTTGATGAAAAATTCGATTCTGTCCAGCCGTTTGTTGATAGCGGCGACGTCTGTCAACGGCAAAGAAAGATACCGTGACAACAGCCGCGCGCCCGAACCGGTGACTGTTTTATCAATGCTGGAAAACAAAGTCGGGCCTTTTTCTTCGCACAGGGAATGGAATAATTCCAAATTGCGCCGCGTTGCCGTATCAATTTCCATTAACCGGCCGGAAGTGAAGTGTTTCAGCGGATTTAGTCTGGGCGTTTGCCCTTTTTGTGTTAATTCGATGTAATCAACCAGAGCCCCCGCGGCCCCCAGTTCACATTTGTTAAAATGTCCGAAAGCGTCCAGCGTTTGAACGTTAAAGAATTTTTCCAGTCTTTTCTGTCCGTTTTCCGGAGAAAAGCGTACTGCCGGCAGAGGAGTCAGAATTCGTTTGAATTCGTTGAATAATTCAAAAAACTCAGGCGCTTGCAGAATTTTATCCGAAACAATGATTTCTTTCGGTTCCAGCCGGGAAATGCCGGCGGACAAAGGCCCCGGCGTTTTGTCGGGCAGTGTCTGGACGGCGAAATCTCCCGTCGATACGTCCACCCAGGCCATGCCGATGCCGTCGGCCGTCTGCGTCAGGGACAAAAGGTAATTGCAGGAACGGGGTTCCAAAATGTTGTCTTCGGTCAGTGTTCCCGGCGTGATCAGCCGGATTACTTCGCGTTTGACCAATGTGCCGGACCCGCGTTCTTTGCGTGCCTGAACGGGATCTTCCATCTGTTCGCAGATGGCGACTTTAAATCCTTTTTTTATCAGACGGGAAAGATAAATTTCATGAGAATGAACCGGCACGCCGCACATCGGAATGTCCTGTCCTTTTTCGCGGTTGCGTTTGGTCAGAGCAATATCCAGCGCCGCCGAAGCTTTGATCGCGTCGTCAAAAAACATTTCGTAAAAATCGCCCATACGGTAAAACAGCAGATAGCCTTCGTTCTGGCGTTTGATTTCAAAATACTGTTCCATCATCGGCGTTGATTTCTGCGTTTTGTTCGGCGTCGTTTCAGCTGTTTGATTCATAGCAATTCACTTCTTTATTTATTTATGATATCTGTAATATATCCATTTTTAACCGATCAATAAAGACTTGAAATATCATGACTGAAAACAAAAATCCACTGGAACGGGAATCTTTGGCTTTGCACGCTTCGGGCCGGCCCGGAAAAATAGAGATCAAAGCGACTAAACCGCTGGAAACGCAAAAAGATTTGTCTTTGGCGTATTCTCCCGGCGTTGCGGCACCGTGTCTGGAAATTCAAAAGAATCCCGACGACGTCTTTCGTTATACGGCCAAAGGAAATCTGGTCGCCGTTATATCGAACGGAACGGCGGTTCTGGGGCTGGGAAACATCGGTTCTTTGGCTTCAAAACCCGTTATGGAAGGCAAAGCCGTTTTATTTAAACGGTTTGCCGACATTGATGCCGCGGATATTGAAATTAATACGGAAGATCCCGATAAAGTCGTGGAAACGGCAGCTTTGATCGGTGACGGATTCGGCGGGATTAATCTGGAAGACATCAAGGCGCCCGAATGTTTTTACATCGAAAGCGAATTAAAAAAGCGGCTGAATATTCCCGTTTTTCATGATGATCAGCATGGAACGGCCGTTGTTGTCGCCGCCGGTTTGATCAACGGGCTGGAATTAACGGGCAGAAAAATCGGCGATATCAAACTGGTCGTCAACGGCGCCGGCGCGGCAGCGGTGGCTTGTACGGCTCTGTTGCGGGAAATGGGTGTTAAAAATATTATCATGTGCGATTCCAAAGGCGTTATTTATAAAGGGCGCAAAGACGGAATGAATCCGTTTAAAGAATCGTTTGCCGCCGAAACGCCGGCGCGGACTTTGGCTGAAGCGGTCAAAGGCGCCGATGTGTTTTTAGGGCTGTCGGTCAAGGACGCTTTAAGCCCCGAAATGGTTAAAACAATGGCTGTCGCGCCGCTGATTTTCGCTTTGGCTAATCCTAATCCGGAAATTACGCCGGACGCGGCTTTGGCTGTTGCGCCCGAAGCGGTTGTCGCAACGGGGCGGTCGGATTATCCGAACCAGATCAATAACGTTCTGGGCTTTCCGTATATTTTCCGAGGTGCTCTGGACGTTCGGGCGTCACAGATCAATGAACAGATGAAACAGGCGGCGGCGCATGCTCTGGCAGAATTGGCGCGCAAAGACGGCTTGTCAAAAGACAAAATCGTTCCGTCTCCGTTTGATCCCCGGCTGATTGATACGGTACCTCCGGCTGTTGCCCGGGCGGCCTGCGAAACGGGGGCGGCGCGTCTGCCGGTAACGGATTGGGACGCTTACCGGACTTCGTTGCGCGGCAGATTGAAAAAAGGATAACGAATTATGTCAAAGCAGAATTCTGATCAAAACGACGTTCCTTATCAATTTACGGAACGTGTTTTAACGGTTTCTCTGCCGACGGCATTTATGTTGATTATTCTGGTCGCGGCCGGTGAAATTGATGCAATGAGCGCAATTGTCGGTTTTGCCATGGTTGTGTGTTTGACAATCGTGCTGGCTATGCCTTTTTTGATGAATTTAAAAAATCTGACACAGTATGTTCATCAGATTGCGCAGGAAGAAGAAGTGTCCGATATTCCCGTTTTCGGCAAAAAAGATGAAGAATCTACCCGTATTATCGCCGCGATTAATCAGATGCGCAATATCTGGACGACGCGCACGGAAAAATTGGAAGCGCAGACTTTGTCCGACGCCGCCGTGTTGGACAGTCTGCCCGACCCTTTGCTGATGCTGGATAACGAAGGCCAGGTGATCGGCGCCAATCTGGCGGCGCGCGAACTGTTCGGCTTTAACGTTCGCGGGCAGACGCTGCGTCTGCTGGTCGATTCTCAATATCTGCCTTTGGCGGCGGAACGTATTTTGCAAGGCGAAACGCGCAAGGAAAGTTTGGAAATATGTTTAAAGCAAAAGGTGTTCAACGCAAAGCTGGAACGCCTGCCGGCGACGGCCAAAGCCGGCGCCGTTATGGTTTTGACGCTGTACGACATGACGGCGCGCAAACAATTTGAACAGATGCAGGCGGATTTTATCGCCAATGCCAGCCATGAACTGCGTACGCCGCTGTCCGTTTTGTCCGGTTTTATTGAAACATTACAGTCGACGGCCAAAGAAGACGAACAGGCTCGCGAGAAATTTTTAACGATTATGCATACGCAGGCAGTCAGAATGTCGGGATTGATCGAAAGCCTGCTGTGCCTGTCGCGCTTGCAGATGAGCGAAGGAGAAAAGTTGTCCGATTTCGTTGATATTCCGGAATTACTGCCGGCAGTTAAGCAAATGCTGGACGCCAAAGCGGTTAAAACAAATATGTCGATCGTTTTGAAACCCTGCGCCCAGTCCGGAATAATTTTCGGGAATATCAACGAATTAAATCAGGTTTTTCAAAATTTAACGGACAATGCGCTGAAATACGGCAAACCGGGCGGGCAGGTGACAATTTCCTGCCGTGTCTTTGAAAATCAGGATATGCCTGAAATCGAAGCGCCGATGATTTACGCGGTTGCCGTTCATAATACGGGCGAACCGATCGCTGCGGAATATCTGCCGCACCTGTTTGAACGGTTTTACCGTGTTGCCGCGACTAAAAACAAAGCGGTCGGGACAGGATTGGGACTGTCAATCGTGCAGCAGATTGTTAAGCACCACGGCGGTATGATAAAAGTGGAAAGTTCCAATGAAACCGGGACAGTGTTTACTGTTTACCTGCCGATGTATCCGCAGCAGGATTCTGAGGAAACTTTCGATTCAGCAAAATCAGAACAACCAGCCCCGGCAGACTTAGAAAAGCCGTAATGGTAAAAAATACCGGCCAGATCGTATGATCGGCCAGCCACCCGCTGCCGGAAGACAGCAGATCGCGCGGCAAGGCCATCAGCGAACTCAGTAAAGCATACTGTGTCGCCGTATAAGCCGTATTGCACAAGAAAGACATGTAAGCCACAAAGGCCGACGTCGCCATGGCTGAAGCCAGATTGTCGGACACGACGGAAATCATCAGCCATACCAAACTGTTTCCCTGCGTTGCCAGATAAGCGAACGGCAGATTGCTGATTCCCTGCAGGATCCCGCAGATCAGCAGGCTGCGCATGATTCCCCACCGAACGACCGCTATTCCGCCCAGCAAACCGCCCAGTATGGTTGCGGCGATACCGTACAGTTTGACGACGGTGGCGATCTGGTCGTACGAAAATCCCATTTCGATGTAGAATGGCGCCGTCATCGTTCCCAATGTCGTTTCGCATAACTTGTACAACATAATAAACAGGACGATCCAAACCCAGCCGGGACGGGAAACAAAGTCTTTGATCGGCGCAACAACGGCCTCTTCAAAAAAGTTTCCGTCATTTTTTAATGTCTGATGCGACGGTTCTCTGACGATCAGGATCGTTATAATGCCGATTAAGCCCGATATGGCCAGCAGTGTATAAACGCTTTCCCAGGACATGATTTCAGCCATATAAAGGGCGCCGGCGCCGGCGGCCAGCATACCGATGCGGTATCCGAAAACGAAACTGCCCGAAGCCGCGCCCTGATCCTGCGGTTCAAAATCTTCGACGCGGAAAGCATCAAACACGATATCCTGAGAAGCGGAAAAAAACGCGACGGCAACGGCGCATAAGCCTGTCAGAATCGGATCGGCCGCCGGATTTGTTCTGATCAACAACAGCAAGCTGATCATTAATCCGAACTGAAACACCAGAGCCCAAGACCGCCTGCGCCCCAGCAAAGCCGTCAGAACAGGCAGCTGCAGACGGTCGACATACGGTGCCCACAGAAATTTAAAGCTGTACGGAAACCTGACCAGAGAAAACAGCGCAATGTCTGTTTTGGATACCCCTTTGCTGGTCAACCAGTAAGCCAGCGTTGAAAAAATCAGTACAAACGGCAGTCCGCTGAACAGCCCCAGAATCAACATCACAATCATTTTCGGATTGCGGTATACGCTGATGGAGGCTTTCCAGCTGTTCATTTTTATTCCTGATCCATTTTCGCGGCTTTGTTCGCGGCGCGCTTGCGCAGATTTTCGTCCAGAATAACTTTGCGCAGACGGAATGTTTTCGGCGTGACTTCGACCAGTTCGTCTTCCTGAATATAGGCCAGCGCTTCTTCCAGACTCATTTTTTTAGGCGGAGTCAGCATGACGTTATCGTCCTTGCCCGCCGCGCGGATATTCGTCAAATGTTTCGTTTTAACAGGGTTGACTTCAATGTCGTTTGATTTCGTGTGTTCTCCGATAATCATGCCGGCATAAACGTCAACGCCGGGTTCGATAAACATCGGGCCGCGGTCTTCCAGTTTCCACAAAGCGTAAGGAACCGCTTTGCCGTTGTCCGTTGAAATCATTACTCCCGTTCTACGCCCCGGAATTGCTCCTTTGTAGGGCTGATAGCTGTGAAACAACTTGTTCATAACACCCGTGCCGCAGGTGTCGGTTAAGAACTGGGAATGGTAACCGATCAGGCTGCGCGAAGGCACCAAAAACGTCACGCGCGTTTTATTACCGCCCGACGGACGCATATCCGTCATTTCCGCCCGGCGTTCGCCCAGCTTTTCGCAGACGGTGCCGACATATTGTTCGTCAACGTCAACGATGACTTCTTCAATCGGTTCCAGCTTTTTGCCCGAAACCGGATCAACCTGCATCAGTACGCGCGGACGGCTGATGGACAGTTCGTATCCTTCGCGGCGCATCTGTTCGATTAAAATTCCCAGCTGCAGTTCGCCGCGGCCCGCGACTTCAAAAGCGTCCGTCGTGTCCGTGCGTGAAATGCGCAGAGCAACGTTGCCTTCGGCTTCTTTTTGCAAACGGTCCCAGATAACGCGGGAAGTTACTTTATCGCCGTCTTTTCCGGCCAGAGGCGACGTGTTGATTGAAAATGTCATGGCCAAAGTCGGCGGATCAATCGGCTGTGCCGGAATCGGCGTCGTGACCGAAGGATCGCATAATGTGTCGGCAACGGTCGCTTTGGTTAATCCGGCCAAAGCGACGATATCGCCGGCGCCGGCTTCTTCCAGTCCGGTGCGCTTTAACCCGCGGAAAGCCAGAATTTTGCTGACGCGCGCCGTTTCGATCATTTTGCCGTCGCGTCCGATTGCCTTGATCGTTGAATTGACTTTGACGGAACCCGAATGAATTTTTCCCGTCAGAATACGGCCGACGAACGGATCGTTTTCAATCGCGGTCACCAGCAGGGAAAACGGCCCGTGCGGATCGCACTTCGGCGGCGGCACGTAATCCATGATTAAATCAAACAGCGGCGCGATGGATTCGCGGGGATCTTTGTCCAAATCCCTGACGGCCCAGCCTTCGCGGCCGGAAGCGTAAAGGACAGGGAAATCCAGCTGTTCGTCCGTAGCGTCCAATGAAGCAAACAAATCAAAGACTTCTTCGTAAACTTCCTGCGGTCTGGCGTCGGGCCGGTCAACTTTGTTGATGACGACAATCGGCTTTAATCCGATTTTCAAAGCCTTGCTGACGACAAACTTTGTCTGCGGCAAAGGGCCTTCGGCCGCGTCAACCAGCACAATGGCCGAATCGACCATATCCAGGATACGTTCGACTTCTCCGCCGAAATCGGCGTGCCCCGGCGTGTCGACAATATTAAAACGCGCCCCTTTCCATTCAACGGAAGTGCATTTTGCCAAAATCGTAATGCCGCGTTCGCGTTCCAGATCGTTGGAATCCAGCGCCCGTTCGGCGACAACCTGATTGTCGCGGAATGTTCCGCTTTGACGCAGCATAGTATCGACCAGTGTCGTTTTGCCGTGGTCGACGTGGGCAATAATCGCAATATTACGCATAGGAGTTCTTCTTTAAATAATTAAGTCATGTCAGATACGCTTTTACGGATTCTTGTTGTTTTTGTCAATTCCCGTTGTTTTGTCGGCTGTTGTTTTTTTCATGGATTCTCCGGTCTTTCGGGCGTATCCTGCGAAGATCGAAATAGAGGAAAGGAATTGTTCATGAATTATCTCGCGGCGACTGTATTAACGGTTTTTGCTTTTCCCTGTCTGGCAGCGGCCCTGACGGAGCAGTTTTCTTTAATGGATATCAACAAGGACGGTTTTTTATCTGAAACGGAGTTTGTAAACGGTATGCGCGCCATGTCAGAAACGGAAAATGTTTCTGCCGTGGCGGGACAGACCACCTCTGATGAGGAAAAGAAAAAAATTATTGATGAGGCGATTTCCCAGTCTAAAAACAATCTGCCGTATAAAATAGACGACGCAACGGTATGGACGGACGTCTATGCCGAAAATAACGAAATCCATTATGTGTACAAGGTAGAAATGGATATCAGCACTTTGGCGCCGGAACAGGTCACAACTTTGAAACCCGTTTTGCAAAAACAGATTTGTTCTACGGTCGTACCGTCCATGTGCGGCGTGGTAAAGGATATCCTGTTGAAAAAAGGAATTCCGCTGGTAACCCATTATAACGATAAAACCGGCGCGGAACTGGTATCCTGCCGGCTTACCGAAGCGGATTGTCCGTAGCCGTTATCCGACTTTTTTAGCGACAAGCTCGCTTAACGACGTTTCAGGCCTGGCCCCGTAATGGGAAATGATTTCCGCGGCGGCCAGCGCCCCCATTTGCAGACATTCCGAAATCGGCCTGTCCTGCGCCAGCCCCGTTAAAAATCCGGCGGCGAACAAATCGCCCGCACCGGTCGTGTCGATAACGCGGTTGATCGGTTCGGCGGGAATTTCATAACGCGTTTTGCCGCAGATGGCGACCGCCCCTTTCGCGCCGCGCGTCACAACGACGATTTCGCATAAATCCTGACATTTTTCAAATGCCGTTTCCGGATCGTCCGCATTAAACAGCGCTTTGATTTCGTCTTCGTTGCAAAACAGGATATCAATCCCGTTTTTAATCAGCTGCAAAAAACTGTCCCTGTGGCGGTTGACGCAGAACGGATCCGACAGGGACAAAGAAACTTTACGGTTATGTTTGTGCGCCAGCTCAACGGCGTATGACAAGGCGTCTTTGGCTTCCGGCCGGTCCCACAGATAGCCTTCCATGTAAACGATTTTTGTCTGCCGGATCAGTTCTTCGTCAATATCTTTGCGCGATAGTTTTGAACAAGCCCCCAGATAAGTATTCATCGTTCTTTGAGCGTCCGGACTGACGATCACCATACAGCGTGCGGTCGGGCGTTCGTTTTCCAGACACGGAGTCGTAAAATGAACGCCGGATCTGGTAATATCCTGACGGAAAACCTCGCCCAGCTTGTCATCGGCGACTTTGCCGATAAAAGCGGGCTTTCCGCCCAAAGCCGCAATGCCGACAGCCGTATTGGCCGCCGATCCGCCGGAACATTCAACGCCGTTTTTGGCAATATGTCCGTAAATTTGTTCGGCCAAAGAAGCGTCAATCAACGTCATCATGCCTTTGGGCATATTATGCTGCGTTAAAAATTCGTCGTCCATATTGGCCAGCACGTCAACCATGGCATTGCCGATTGCCACAACGTCAAAACGTGTCAGAGCGTTCATATAAAACCTCCGTATGGGGTTAAAGATAACGACAGTATAAAGAAACTTACAATTCAAGCAAGACTCTGCTACAAAAATAAGGAATTTCTTTCGGAGTAAAAAGAGATGCTGATTGAATTAAGAAATGCTGTCAAAGATGTTTTTTCAAAACAAATCAGAGGGTTAGTCTGGCTTACCGCCTTGACGACTCTGCTTGTTTTTATTGTTCTTTTTTGTTTGTTTGTTTTCGGTATGTCTTTTTTTGAGCTGGCGGACAGTCCAAAGCTGGAAAAAACGGTGGAAGTCCTTGGTTATATTCTGTTTTTTATCATGTCGCTGATGCTTTTTCCCGCCGTGGCGGCGTTCGTGTCGGGTTTTTTTATCGATTCGGTTGTCGATCGGACGGCGAAAAAAAACAATATTTCCGGTTTAAGAAACGTTCCTTTGTCCGAAAGCGTTGTTTTATCGGGAGTCGTCGCCTTGAAAGGAGTCGTTTTATCCGCCGCATTAATCCCCGTTACTTTGATGTTGGGACTGATTCCTTTTGTCAATCTGGTGCCGATTGTTCTATATTATGGATTAAACGGTCGTCTTTTGGCCAGAGAGTATTTCTTTGCCGTGGCTTTGCGCTATATGCCGAAGGATAAAGCTGACGAAGTTTTTGACCGTGATTTCGGGTATTGGATCAAAAGCGGCATTATTATTGCCATTTTAATGACAATTCCCGTCATCAACATTATTTCTCCGCTGATTGCGATGGCGTTTATGCAGCGGCTGTTTTTAAAAAAACAACAGGAACAAAGATGAAAAAAGCTGTTTTGATTTTTGCGTTTTGTTTTCTGGCCGGGTGTGCCCGCGTTCCCAAAGAACTGCCGGTCGTCGCCGCGCCCGACGAGGCGGAGGTGTCCGTCGACGGTTCGCGAACCGCCGTCGGATCCGGACGCAAAGATCCGCTGTTGAAGGCGGATTATGTGCTGCGGGTTTTGGGCGAACCGACGGTAAAACGCCGCGAAACCCCCTCTGAAGTCTGGGTGTACGCTCAATCGGGCTGCGTTCTGTTTATTTACATGAACGAACAGGACGACGGGTCGTCTTTGGTTCGGCATATGGAAATCGGAACGCCGACGTTTCGGGCGACGCGGAAAGATTCTCTGTCATGTTTGAAAACGGCGGCGAAGTTAAGATGATTGAAACGATCCTGCGGGCGGATAAAGCTTTTCTGGATTATATTCAGACTCTGCGCACAGACATGCTGGACACGCTGATGACAGCGGTAACTTTTCTGGGCGATGCGGGGATTTTCTGGATTGCGTGGGCCGGTGTTTTATGCTGCTTTTCAAAAACCAGAAAAACGGGATTCTTAATGATGGCGGCACTGGCCGTAACGTTCGTTATCAGTACGCTGGGATTAAAGAATTTATTTGAACGTCTGCGTCCGTGCGTTCAGTTCCCGAAAGATTTGTTTTATGCCTGTCCGTCCGGTTTTTCTTTTCCGTCCGGACATTCCGTTTCATCGTTCGCCGCGGCGGGCGTGCTGTTTTTCAGACATGAAAAAGGCAGAACGGCCGCGTTGATTCTGGCGTTTTTCATCGCTTTTTCCAGAATGTATCTGTATGTTCATTTTCCGTCGGACGTTTTAACGGGCAGTCTTTTAGGCATTGCCGCGGCTTATCTGGTTGTCATGTACGACGGAATAAAGAAAAAGGCAGAGCCGTAACTCTGCCTTTAAAAGTTTTTTTTAAGCCATTTGTTCGTTAATCCAGGCGGCCAGCTTTGATTTTGTCATGGCGCCCGAATGTGTGGCGACGGCCTGACCGTTTTTAAACATGATCAGTGTCGGAATGCCGCGGACGCCGAAATTTGTCGGCGTTTCGGGCGAATCGTCAATATTCATTTTGACAACTTTCAGCTTGTCGCCCATTTCTGTTGCGACTTCTTCCAAAACGGGGCTCAGCTGGCGGCACGGAGAACACCATTCGGCAAAGAAATCAACCAGGACAGGAACGTCCGAATTTTTGATTTCATTTGCAAATTCATTGTCTTTAATTACTTTCATGTTGTTTTCCTTTCTATAAGAGAACTGTACTGCCTTTATAAGAGGCTTTGAAATAACGGTCAATACTCCATTGTATCACAAACAAGGGAAGTGATCTCGGTTAATTTCGGCGCTTCTGTCCACAACAGGAAACATCTGATGTTTTTGTCGGGATAGATTTTTTCGATCAAAGCCTTATAAGCCGCCATCTGCCGGATATAGGCCTGCGGCGTTTCCCGGATATCGCGCGGAATGACGCGCCCGGATTTGTAATCAATCAGACGCACTTCGTTTTCCGATACGGCCAGCCGGTCAATCTTTCCGTTAATAACGCGGCTGCCGATCACGCCGGATACGGGGACTTCCGCCAGAGAATCCGGGGCGAACAGATCCGCCGCCGCCGGATCGTCCAGCACGGAAAGAACGCCGGCGGCCAGTTTGTTTTTTTCGTCGTCCGTCATATCCGGCGCGCGCGCGGCCAATAATTTTTCCGCGGCAAAGCGGCGTTGCTGCACCGGATATTGCGGCAGAATTTCCAACAGCATATGAACGATCAGACCGCGCCGGACGGCTTTCAGACGGCCTTCGGACAACGGAGACAGGACGGCCGGTTCTTCGACGTCCGGTTTTGACGGCGCCAAAGGTCTGGGCGGCAGCGGTTCCGCGGGGGCGGGCCGGGCCGTCCAGTCGGGCAGAGCGGCGGCGGGCGGCTGATCTGTCTTTTCTTCAGTCTGTTTCGGCGGTTCTTCCTGCCGGCTGATCAGACGCAGCACGGGTTCGTCAAATAAATCCGTTTCGACTTCCTGCGCCGTATAGGAAACGGATCCGTCGTCATTCTCCGCGCTCAAAGAACTGCGGACCAGATCGTACCAGTTGCCCGCGGTGATCTGCGACGTGTCCCAGCCCGTGACGTACAGCCGGTCGGCGGCACGGGTCAGAGCAACGTAAAGCAGGCGGTTATATTCGTCGTGATCTTTTTCTTTCAGTTTTTGAATTTCGTTTTCGATGACCTCGTTACGGTATTCCGCTTTGGGAGCCCAGAGCATGATTTCGCCGTTTTTTGCTTCCGGCCAGAAAGTTTTGGGCGGGAAAAAAGACAGCTGGCGCGTATCGGGCAGAAAAACAATCGGCGCCTGCAGCCCTTTTGCCGCGTGAATGGTCATGATGCGCACGGCGTCAAAAGATTGTTCCGGATCGCGTTTGATTTCCACGTCGTTTTGGCGCAGATGCTTTAAAAAGTTCTGTAAAGACGGCGGTTCCGCAACATCATAATGCAAAGCCAAAGACATAAATTCGTCCAAAGCGTCCAAAGCCTGCACGCCCAACCGGGAAACGAAAGCTTTCTGCCGTTCCAGAGGCCCCAGAATATAGGCGTAGAGTTCATAGGGACGCATCTGATCCACGCGGCCGAGCAGGTCTTTTAAAAACAGATACGCTTTACCCAAAGGGGTGTCCGGCTTGTTTTCATACGTTTTTAAACGGTCAAACAAAGACGTTCTGCCGCGGTCGTAGGCCAGCGTGAACAGGTCGTTTTCGGATACGCCGTCTAAAGGCATATGAAGTTCTTCGGCCTTTCGCAGATCGGCGGCGGACAAATCTTCGGGCGAAATGCCGCATAAAGGAGAACGCAGGACGGTCGCCAAAGCCAGATCGTCTTCGGGCAGCAGCAGAAAATCCCCCAGAACCATCAAATCCCTGACCGCGATGTGCGATGTGATTTTCAGTCGGTCAACGCCTGAAACCGGAACGCCGCGGGTTTTTAACTCGCGCGACAAATCGTTGATAAAAGCGTTGCGCCGGCGCACCAAAATTAAAACGTCGCCGGGGCGGATCGGCCTGTTTTCGGATTCCAGGATTTCTTTTGAAGAAACCATATCGGCGATTTTCTGTGCGATTTTGCGCGCCAGCCGGGCGGACGGAGATTCGGAATAAACGCGTTCCACCGGTTTGGTAAAGGCTTTTTGCGCATCGTTATCCCGCGGTTTTTCCGTCGGCCATATTTCGACCAGTCCGGCCTGTTTTTTGCGCCAGGACAAATGGGCGGCGTTTTCTCCGTCGTCAACGACGCCTTTGCGCGCCGGGTCGAAACGCAGGACAAAGTTAACGACGTCAATGACGGCCTGTACGGATCTGAAAGAAATATACATCGGCACGTCGTTCCATTTCCTGCCGGCGGATTCGACTTTTGATTTGAAAAAGGAGCGCATTTTTTCAAACTCTTCGGGAACGGCGCCCTGAAAACTGAAAATCGACTGTTTCCTGTCCCCGACGGCGAAGATCGTTCTGTTCTGCGGGCGCATGCCGTCGCCGGCGAAAAATTCTTCGGCCAGCGCTTTGATGATCGCCCACTGGTCCGGACTGGTATCCTGCGCTTCGTCAACCAGAATGTGGTCGACGCCGCCGTCCAGTTTAAACAAAACCCAGGCCGCGGCGCCGGATTTTTCCAACAGAGTCCTTGCCCCGGCGATCAGATCGTCGTAATCCATGGCGCAACGTTCGTTTTTTAACGCCGTATATTCGTTTAAAACGGCCGAACTTAGTTCAAACAAAGCCAGCGAAATCCGCTTGGTCGTCAGGGAAGCCAGTCGTTTTTGCAGCAATTCCGCTCTTTTTGCTTCCGCGGTCATGGCGGGCAGGGCGGTTTCGGATTCTTTACAGCACAGCTGTTTGCGGATTTCGTTTTCCGCTGTTAAAAACACGGACAGATATTCGGGCAAAAGGGTAATTCTGTCTTCTTCGGCAGCATTTAGAAAAGCGTCTGTCTTTAAAAATTTGTCCGTATCCGTTTTTTTCTTTGAAACGCCCAAAACGGCGGCGGCCTGGCGCAGCTCGCTTTCCCGTTCTTCGGATAAACGGCAGAAGTCCGCCCGTAAAGAATCTGCGGTGCAACCCCGCGGCAGATCCAGAGCGTCTTCATAAGCGGCGATTAATTCTTCGGGCGTTGCAAATTGCGCATTGATCCGCTTGACGGCGGCCAGATGAATCGTCATCTCTGTCAGAACGTCTAAGAAGCCGTCTTCCGTCGTTACGGCGGTAATCGTTTCCAGGCAGGCGGCGTAACGGCTTTGGCCGAGGACTTTGTTCTGCGCCTGTTCAATCAATTCCATGGCGCCGCGTTCGTCTAAAACGTCAAATTGAGGGGAAACGCCGGCTTCCAGCGGGAAACGTTTCAGCAAAGACTGACAAAAACTGTGCAGCGTTGTGACCTTTAATCCGCCGGCCGTGTCCAGCAGCCGGGCAAACAGCCGTCTGGCGCGCGCGATCAAAGCCGCGTCGGGGGGCGCGTCGCGCAGCTCCGTCAATTCCCTGACCAGCAGAGATTCCTCCTGTGCCGCCCATTTGGCCAGGCGTTCGGCGATTTTGTTCGCCATCTGCGCCGCGGCCGTGCGCGTAAACGTCAGACACAGGATTTTTTCGGGCGGCGTTCCCGTCAGTAACAGGTTTAACACGCGGTCGGAAAGCACTTTTGTCTTTCCCGATCCCGCGGAAGCCGCCACCCATGCGGATTCAAAAGGATTGGCCGCCAGACGCTGCAATGCGTTCGGATCTGTCAAATCCATTTATTCCTCCTGCCGTTCAGATGAATCGGACGAGGCCCATTCGTCAAACCGCGCCAGATGGTCAAAGTCGTTATATTGAAGTGAAACGCTGACGTCCGGCGTTGCCAGATAGGGCGTTTGGGGATCGTCGTAAGTGTTGATCAGGTCTTTTAAACGTTCCAGCGCTTCGTCGGATAAAGTTTCGGTTTCTTCCTGATTCGTCGTAATCTGCCGGATCGTTCCGCCGTCCTGCTGTCCGCGCAAACGCCAATATTCCATGGCTGCCGCGGGTTTGTCTTTGACGTTTTTAAATCCGTTGTGCCGTAAAACGGCGGCTTCCAGCGGCAGCTGCGGGGAATAACCGGTCAAAACGGATTTTTTCGCGGGCAGCAGGCCCGTTTTGTAATCAATCAAAGTAACGTCGCCGTCATTCCCGACGTCGATTCGGTCGGCCGTGCAGGACAGTGTAAAATCGCCGCCTTTGGTTTTAAAGGAAATCTCGCCTTCCTGTTCGCATAGAATCTTTGCCGTGCCGGCCTGCCGTTCTTCCTGCCGGCGGATAAACCATTTCAGGGCGGATTCCAGACGCGGTTTCCAAAAAGCGGCGGCCGTCTGCGAAAAATTCAGTTCCTGAAACAGAGCCGATCCGATTTTCAGTATTTCGGCTTCGCCGTCAGCGGGCAGTTTCGACGGAAAGGCTTTGCAAAACGTTTCGACGGCTTTATGGACGATCGTGCCGTAATCGGCGTTGTTAAAGTCTTCGTCAATATCGTCCAGCGGCCGCAGCCCCAGAATATACTGCGCGTAAATCGAATACGGATCGCGCATCAGCGTTTCGATTTTTGTAACCGACAGCTTGCGCGGCCGGGCCGATACCGGCGGGTTCGGTTGCGGCGGCAGAAAAGACAAAACGGCCTTTGGTTCGTCGATCCGGCGCGCCCAATCCTGCCGGCAGCCCGTTTTAAAGTTTAAACCGGAAATATCCAAAACGGTCTGCAGACGCATTAACCAGCGCGACGGTACGCTGGGGGCGCCGCCTTCCTTGACGGAACGGGTCATAATCAGATTTTCGGCGCAGAAAGCCTGAGCAAAATCGTGCGCCGACAGAGCGATTTTTCTTTCCGGCGCAGACAGGCCGCACTGTTCGCGCATCGGGCGGGACAGCCACGGGTCGGCTTCGGGCGTTTTGGGCCATGTGCCTTCGTTTAATCCGCCTAAAATCAAAACGTCGGGCTGAATCAGGCGCGCTTCCATCGTTCCCAGAATATCCAGCCGCGGGTGCATGCCGTATTTCGGGCGGACGGTAACGCTTTTGAATAGTGCTTTTAAAAGCGATAAATATTCGGCTGGCATAACTTTTCCGATCAATGCCGCCTGTTCTTTTAACGCGGTGAAAAAAGCCGCCGCGGCTTCCCCCGCTTCGCCGGTCCACAACCGTTCGGCGCCGGTTCTGTCCGCGCTTTGCGCCAGCTGTTCCGCGGCGTTTAAATGCGCATTCAGCAACGTTTCAAAATCCTGCGCCGCAGGATCTGTCATATTTTGGGTAAAGGGGCCCAGACGAGTTTCCAGATCGTTGATAAAATCGGTTATTTCCGGTATGCCGGCCGTTTCCGCCGCCCGCTTTAATCCGGCAAAACCGTTGCCGGGGCGTTTGCCGCGCAGCAGGTTTTTTTCCAGCCGGCGCACCAAAGAACGAAACGGAGCGAAACTTTTAGCGCCCAAAGCCAGCGGGTGTTTTAAACAGGCCAGCATTTCCACGGGCGCCCAGTCGGTTAAAGCCGCCTGTCCCAGCAGCAAAAGAAAAGCCCCTAAAGGAGTCAGCGTCAGGTTCGTACCGGCGGAATCGTCCATAATAATTCCCCAGCGGTTCATTTCGGCGACGACGCGGCGGGCCAAAGATCTGTCCGGCGTAATCAGCGCGGCGGTTTTTCCGGGGGTTTCCAGCGTTTCGCGCAGAACCAGAGCGATAATCAGGGCTTCTTCCTGCACGTTGGCGCAGTCGATTTTTTCAATGCCGGCCACAGCTTCCCGACTGAATTTTTCGGCCGTCCGCCAATGATCGGTCGTCGCCGCCGGACGCATCGCTTCGCTGATCAGGCGCAGCCGTTCGCCGCGCACGGGCGGATTGTTTCCGAAAACGCGCACGTCCGCCCGCGTGATTCCCATTTTTTCCAACAGTTTTTTCAGATTATACTGCGGGTGGGACGGTTCGCAGGCGGCGAAACTTTCTTCGTCCAGCAGCATATCCAGCCCCGGCAGAATCACTTTGCCGTTCGGCATGGCGGCTATGGCGTCCAACAGTTCGGCCGTCGCGGGCTGCGACCCTGTCGAACCGGCGGCAATGACGGGAAAGGGCGGCGGATTTTTGCGCCAGAAATCGGCCTGCGCCCTGAATAAACGCGCTTGCCGGTCGGCGGCGTCAATAACGCCTTCTTCTTTTAAAATTTCAGGCCAGGCCGCCGTAACGATTTCCAAAAAGACCAGCGTTTCCTGCCAGTGGGCGGCAAATTCGTCGGGCACAAGATTTTTCAGCCGGTCAAACGGCATGCTTTCAATGTAGGTTTCGTCCAAAAACTGCGCCAAAGCGTCTGCCAGATGCAGCGCTTTTTCGGCGCCGAGCGGCTGCGGGCTGCGTTTTTGAATCAGCTTGCTTAATAATAAACGCCGGCGCAGCGGGTCAATCGCGTCCGGCAGATCTGCGGCGTTTAATAAAGATAAACGCCCCTGCGTTTCTTCGTCTTCGACGGCGGAAAACGGGATTAAACGCGGCAACATCAGCGGCCGTCCGCCGCTTTGGCGAAGAAAAGCTTCCTGAACAGTTTTGCATGCGCGTCGGGTCGGCAAAAACAAAACCGTTTTTGCCAGTTCGGACGGCGTGTCCGCATGCCGGCTTAACAGTTCTGCCGCCAGTGTGTCGGCAAAAGAAAAAACAGGCGCGATCGTAAAAACGTTTTTAACCGTCATCAGGCTGATCCTTCAGCTTTTGTTCCGCCAAAGCCAAAGCTTCCGGCGTACCGACGTGATACCAGTCGCCGTCGCCGACGACGGCGGCCAGCCGTCCCGCTTTTTCAGCCCGGTCATACAGCAGGTTTAATGAAAATTTTCCGTCCGGAGCGTCGTCAAAAATCCGCGGGTTTAAAATCTGCGCGCCCGCATAAACAAAGGGAGCGGTTTCTTCTTCGGGTTTTTTGCGTCGCGGCCGGCCGCTTTCAATAAAATAATCCCCTTTGCCGTCGTGGCCGTATACATGTTTGACCGGCCACAGCAATAATAAAATATCGGCCCGCGTTTCATCAAAAACCTGCGCCATACGTTGCAGCGCCGGCGTTTTTTCCGTCCACAACGGGTCTGCGTTTAAAACAAAAAAAGGCCTGTCCCCCAGCAAAGGCAGCGCTTTTTTTACGCCGCCGCCGGTTTCCAGAGCATTTTCTTCTTCTGAAAAAGTAAACCGCATATCCGCGCGTTTATTCAGGTTTTCCTTGATCTGTTTCCCTAAATAACACACGTTGACAACGCAGTCTTTAATTCCGTACGCCGCGATTTTATCGGCTACGCGGTCGATTAGCGTTTCGCCCAGCACTTTAATCAGCGGTTTGGGCGTTTCGTCGGTCAAAGCGCGCATGCGCGTTCCGCGGCCGGCCGCCAGAATCATCGCTTTGTTTATTTCAACAGACATGCGGGGATTCCTCTGTATTCGGCCGGAATGTTTTTATCAAACCAGACTTTTAATTTGCCCAGAACCGGGTGTTCCAAAGCACGTTCCAGCAGCCGCCACAAACGCGGCAGGTGCTGTAAATAACGGTTTTTTTTGTCACGGACGCACAGACGGACAAAAATGCCCAGCACTTTAACGTGGCGCTGCGCGGCCAGAACGGCCCATGAAGCCAGAAAATCCTGTTCGTTCGGCAGCTTTGCTCCCAGTCCCGTCATATATCTGTCCCGCATATCCGCCAGCAGCTGCGGGTCAATATCGCGGCGGGCGTCTTCCATTAACGACATAATATCGTAAGTGATCGTGCCGTGCAGAGCGTCCTGGAAATCCAAAAGACCGCAGGCGTGAATCCCTTTGCGGCCGTCCAGCAGCAAAAGGTTGTCCACATGATAATCGCGCAACACCAGCGTTTTGGGGACATTGTTGGCAATCGGGAACAGCTCTTCCCACAACAAGACAAAATCGTCAACGATTTCTTTGTTTGTTTCTTTGCCGAACGCCGCCGGCATAAACCAGTCGGGGAACAGCATGACTTCGCGTTTTAAGGCCTCTTCGTCATAAGGCGCCAATCCTTCGGGGATAACTTCCGCTTCGTCATGCGAATGCAGATCGATCAGCAGATCGACGGCCAGCTCGTACAGTTTTCTTTCGTCCGCACCGTTTTTTAACAGGCGGGTATAAGTCGAATCTCCGAAATCTTCCAGTAAAACAAAGCCGTTTTCTTCGTCCTGCGCGTAAACGTGCGGCGCGCTGTATCCTAATTCTTCCAGTTTTTGGTCAATCGTTAAAAACGGCCGGACGTTTTCCATCGGCGGCGGCGCGTCCATTAGTACCATCGATTCGCTGCCGCGCGTCAGCCGGTCATAGTGCCTGAACGACGCGTCTGCGGCCAGCAGCTTTCTGTCCGCGTCGTCCCAGGCGTTTTCCTTTAAAAAGCGATTTAAGTGTTCAATACGTTCCGACATAAGTCCGATTTCTCCATTCTGCCCTGCCAGCCTGTACCGCGGGCCGTAAGGGTTAAAGTTCTTTTATCCGCTTTTCCGGCGGGAATTTGAATTTGAATGTCCAGCCGATCCCGCGGCAGCAGTCGTTCGGCGCGCTGCGGCCATTCGATCAGGGAAACGCCGTCGCTTAAGGCTTCTTCAAATCCGATTTCGTAAATTTCCTGCGCCGTTTTTAACCGGTACAGGTCAAAATGCCAGATTGTCAAAGGATTGCCTCCGGTTCGTCCGGCCGCCGCGTCATAAAGCTGAACCAAAGTAAAAGTCGGGCTGGGAACGTCTTCGTTTTCATCGGTCAGGGCGCGGATAAAAGCTCTGGCGAAAACGGTCTTCCCGGCCCCCAGATCACCGGATAAAGTGATTACGTCACGCTGCCGGACCTGACCGGCCAGACAGGCGGCAAAAGATTCCAACTGCTGACGGGACAGATCCGTCAAAATCAACGGATCAGAAGAAATCAAAGACGCTACCATTTTTCTTTGACCGCGGCGCAGGCAGTTTCGGCACTTTGATTTTTGCTTTTTGCCGCTGAATCTGCTGTTGTTCCACTTTCCATTCCCAGGGCATTTGGAACTGCCCTGCCCACAGACCGCTTTTAGCCTGCTGAGCTTTCGTCTGATAAGGAATATATATCTGCGTGACGGCCGGCAAAGCGATTGCCCAGCCTTCTTCGACCAAAGCAGCGCCGATATCGAACGTTCCGACCGAACAGGCCGCCATTAATTCCTGCTGAGCATTAACATTCATGACCCGGCAGGAAATTTCATCGCCGCTGACAAAATCACGCAGCATGCGCGCGGCGACATAACCACATTCATACGAATGGCCGTTTTGGTCAATACAATTTTGGTCAATTAACGGCGAAGCAATGCCGTACAGGCGGATCGTATGCTGTCCGATTCGGAAAACGTCGCCGCTGACAATCGATTCTATTCTGCCTTTCACGACCTGCGGAATCGGCACGGCTCGCGGACCGGTTGCCGGCGGCAGGCCGACCAGATCCGTTTCCTGGGCGGGAACGGCCGCAGCTTGCGGCATAGCGGCGGGGACAGCGCCGGGCATTGCGGGAATCGCGGCCGGAATCTGCTGTACGGCGGCAGGGGCGGGAGCCGGTTTGCTCAGGAATTTTGCGCTGACGTTTTGCAACATGTCCGATCCTGAAACAAAGAAGAAAAGAACGGCGACGATAACTGCCATCAACACAAATGTGGACATACAGCCCAGAAAACGCCATAACCCTTTTCCCAAAAAGAAAAAGCTCAGTATGCCGATTAAAATTGCGCCGCCGCCGACGGCCATATCCGAACCTGATCCGGTTTGAAAACAAAGGCTGCCGATATAAGAAGAGGCCAAACCGATAACAAGAAGAGCAAGCCGCAAAAACACGTCAGATTCCTTTCCGAATTAAACGAAATATTTATGTCATTAAAAATAAAGCAGCGGATAATGTCAAGAATCCGCCGCTTTATTTTTTTTATTATCCTGTTTTAGCGCGTATATTCATCGCGTTTGCGCAGACGCATTTGATTCGCGCGGAAACTTTCCTGCTCGCGGCGTTTGGAAATTTGATATTTTTTCGCAAAATCCGTATCGCGTTTCGTGACGGCCTGATTTTTGCTTAATCCGCGCAGTTTTCTTAATCTTTCGACGCTGATTTTCTGACCTTTGGCGTCTGTAATGTACAATTCCTTTTTAGCCGTTCTTTCCAGATATTTTTTCCGGCTGCGTTCGATTTTGGCGCGCGACAGACGGCTTTTACGTTCGGACGGCAGCAGTTTGTGCTTGGATCTTTTTCTGCGTTTTGTTTCGCCTTCCAATCCGCGGACGTCGCGTTTTTTCAATTCCAGCGGTTTTTCCCTTCCGACATAACGATTCGATTCCTGCGCCCGCCTGATGTCTTCGACGGAAAGCAGTCCTTCCATTCCCAGCTTGCGTTCCTGACGCAACAGGTTGTTGCGGACTTCCAGTTTTTCTCCGATCTGGCGTATGTCTTCCCGGCGTTGTTTTTCGGCGGCCGAAATCGCGCGCGGTTGACGGTTCTGTTCGGCTTTTTCCGCATACAGGCGATCCTCGGCTTCTTTTGCGGCGCGAGCCGTTCGGTACAAAACATTATCGTTTTTAACAATATTTGAATGTACGTTTTTTTCTTCGGCGGCGCGGCGCTGCTGCCATACCAGGCTGCTGTTATCGGCCAGACGAATGCGTTTTTTCCTGTTTTCTTCCATTTTTTCGATCCTACTCATCAGAAAAACCGAGATCTTATTACCACACTTTTCATTATACAGCAAAGGAAAGAAAAAAAAAGATTTTTTGGAAAAAATCGACAAAAAACAGAAAAAGAATATCCGAAAATATAAAAAAATACCTAATGAACGGGCAGATAAATTTGAGTTTTCTTTGTCCCTTTTTTGTCCGAAACGGCCAGTGTTCCGCCGTGCATTTCAATAAAGCCGCGAATCAAAGAGGCGGCAAAACCGTTTTGAGCGGCAAAATTAACCGTGTCGGAGTCGTTTTTCACATCTAAAGACTTTTCTTCCAAAGAAATGACCAGATTTTTATTTTCCGTATAAACGGATAAAGAAACGGTTCCGTTCTTAAACGCTGCCGATACGGCGTTGTTGATCAGATAAAACAGAACCTGTTTCAGCCGTTTTTTGTCGGCGATCAGCGTCGGTAAAGCGTCCGGGCAGTTCAGATGCAGGGAAATATTTTTGTTTTTGGCCTGTTCTTTGACGGTGTTCATAATGCCGTTCAGCAAAGCGCGCGCGTCAACGCAGTCCAGTTCCAAAACGGCGGATCCCGTTTCAATCAGCGCCAGATCGGCCAGATCGGCAAACAGGATTTTCAGTTCGGACGAAGAATCAAAAATGGTCTGCAGGCATGTTTTCTGCCGCCGGCTGAGCCGCTGGCCGGCGCCGTCCGTCAATTTTTGGACCGCTTCGGTCAAAGACGACAACTGCGGAGTAATTTCCCGGCCCAGCTGTTCCAAAAAGACGGCGCGCAGTTTTTCCGCCTGAACCGTTGTTTGTTTAAATCGGCTCAGCAGCGTTTCTTTTTCTTCGGCCAAAGAAGAACTCTTTTCTTCTTCCGTCACGTCCAGAAAAGAAACGAATATCCCGCCGTCGGGCAGGCCGGCCGCGACAAATTCCAATACTTTTCCGTCCGGTCTTAAAATCTGGAAAATTTCGCCCGTGTGCGATGTGATAACGCCCAGCAGCTGTTCTTTCAGGGCTTCCCAGTTATTTTCATTTTCAAAAAACGGCTTTTGTTTTTCGATAACTTCTACGATCGTCGCCGGCGGATTGTTAAAATCGGAATCGCTGATCTGCCACAAAGTCAGATAAGCCGTATTGGCCAGACGCAGCCGTCCGTCGCGTCCGAACAGCAAAATGGCTTCGCGCAGGTGGTTGACGACGGTGTACTGCGTTTCGTTCAATACCGTCATGGACCGTTCCATGGTCAAATGTCCGGTAACGTCTTCGTATGTGATTAAAAGCCCGCCCAGCGGGTGGGGCGTCAGCATGCGGCGCAGAGTCATGCCGGAAGGCAGATGCAGAATGTCTTCGGTCGCCGCGACCAGAGAGGTGAAGTATTTTATTTCACGCGTTTTATAAGCGCTGAAATCCCTGTTTTCGGGCAGCCGCCGTTTTTCGCGCAGCATATCCAGCACATGGGAATACGTCGGCGAACTGTCCAGCCATTCCGCCTCCAGATCCCACAGGTTCATAAACGAAGTGTTGTAAAACCGCAGGCGCATGTCTGCGTCAAAAACGGCAATGGCGGTTTTTAAATGTTCCAAAACGCCGTTATGAGAAGCGATATGATTCTGCAAGCTGTTTTGCAGTTCCTGTTCCTGCGTAATATCGCGGACAAAACCGATCGTTCTGTTTTTGGAATACAACTGGGCGGGCAGAGGAATTTCCGAAGCTTCAACCCAGCGGCGTTTACCTTTCATGACGACGAATTCGCGGGCTTTTTTTTCTTTTCCCGCAGCGCGTGCAGCCGCCGCCAATACTTTTGCTTCGCGCGGCGATTTTTCATAAACCAGCTCGCTGCCCAGCAATACTGCCTGTTCGGGAGAATCCGCATGCACGGCTTTGGCATACGCAGGATTGCACGCGGCGATCTGCAGTTCTTCGTTGCGCAGCCAGATCGGAAACGGCAGGCTGTCAAATGCCTGTTTAAATAAAGTGTTTTCTTTTTCCAGTTCGCGCGCCTTTTCGCCCAAAGAAGCCAGTTTTTTTGTCGTGTCCGTTGTTTCCCGTACCCACAGCGCATCTATAATATTTTTGTATTTGGCCGTGCGTGTCCTGAACCCGGAAACCAGAAAGCTTTTTGTGCGCGTGGTATTCTGCAGTTCCAAAGCAAAAGGCCGTTCGTCCGCGCGCATTTCGTTTAACGCCGCCCCCAGCGCTTCGGCGCTGTCGGGCGTAAAGTGTTCCAAAAGAGCGTCAAAAGAAGACTCCGTTCCCTGCGATAAATCCATCATGACGGCCAGCCGTCGGGAACAATGCGTTTCCCGGATAAACCCGATCGGATCGTACAGCCACAGATAACAGCCGTCCGGAAAACTTTCCAGCGTTTCTTCGGCCGTATTCAGTTTTTCTTCAGTCAAAAGCAGACGCTTGCGCTGCTTTAACAATAAAAAAACGGCCGCCGCGCAAAACAAAGCAACAATAAAGCAGATAAACAACAGTGTTTTCGGGTAAAAAAACGCCGAAATCATCATTTTTGTCAGGATTGAATCAAAAGCTGTCATCATTTTCTTAAAATAGCGCGGCTTGCAGGAAACAGCAAAATAAAAATTTAAGTTGTATCCGAAAGATGTTTTCGAAATGATATCTTTTTTTTAATTGATTTTCTGGTGTAAAACGGAGATTATCTGGAAAAGTATCAGTACTATTTTTTTATAAGGAAACAGTTATGGTGAAAATTAGAAGGTCTTCACGCGGCAGAACTGCGGACGGTTCTCCCAATCCGATTGACGTTTATGTTGGCGCCAGAGTGAAAATGCGCCGGACTTTGCTGGGAATGAGCCAGGAAAAACTGGGCGAGGCTATCGGTTTGACTTTTCAGCAGGTGCAAAAATACGAACGCGGTCTGAACCGTATCAGTGCCAGCCGTTTGTTCGATATCAGCAAAGTCTTGGAAGTTCCCATCGGCTTTTTTTTCGAAGAAATGGACGATCAGGTCGCGGAATTATCACCGCGTATGCTGGCCGGCGCTTCCGAATTGGCCGAAGAACCCGTTTTGTTTAACTATGATCCGATGACAAAACGCGAAACGCTGGAACTGGTGCGCTGTTATTACACGATTCCCGACCGCCGTCTGGCCAAAAAGCTGCTGGACCTGGTAAAGGCAATGGCTTCTTCGACTGAAGATGAGGACGATAAAAAGTAAAATCCGCTTTTTATTCGTTTGATAAAATTTCCGGATGCGGTTCTTTTGATCGGGCCGCATCTTTTTTTTACGGGCGGGACAAAAACGGGGTAAATCCGTAAAATTCTGTTTTCAAAAACGTTCTTCTCATTTATACCTGAACGGGTCGTTTTGTTATTTTTGGACATGAGGAGTACATTTGATGAGAAAAAGTTATCTGTTTACCAGCGAATCCGTTTCCGAAGGACACCCGGACAAGGTCTGCGACAGTATTTCCGACACGTTGCTTGATTTGTTTTTAACCCATGACCCGCAGGCGCGTTCCGCCGTTGAAACAATGGCGTCAACCGACCGCGTGATTATCTGCGGCGAAGCCCGTCTGCCGGAAAACGTTGACCGGCGCATGATGGAAGACGCCGTGCGCCGCTGCATCAAAGACATCGGTTATGAACAAAAGGGGTTTGATTGGCAGACGGTTGACGTTCAGAATTTTATTCATAAACAGTCGTCCGACATCGCGCGCGGCGTTGATGAAAACGAAAATAAAGAAGAAGGCGCCGGCGATCAGGGGATTATTTTCGGGTACGCGACCAATGAACTGGACGGGACGGAATATTCTCCGGCGGCATTGTTTCTATCTCACAGCATATTGAAGGAGCTGGCCCGTCTGCGCCATGCCGGCGAAATCAAGTGGCTGCGCCCCGACGCCAAAAGCCAGGTGACTCTGCGCTATGAAAACGGCCGGCCCGTCGACGTGGATACGGTCGTCGTATCGACACAGCATACCGAAGACGTTTCTTATGATGAAATCCGTGAGACGATTCGCGGGGTTGTTCACGGGCTGCTGCCGAACGGCTGGACGGTTGACGATAAAAAGTTTTATGTAAATCCGACGGGGCGTTTTGTCATCGGCGGGCCGGACGGCGATACGGGGCTGACGGGACGGAAAATCATCGTTGACACTTACGGCGGCGCGGTGGCTCACGGCGGAGGCGCTTTTTCGGGAAAAGACCCTACAAAGGTCGACCGGTCCGCAGCGTATGCGACACGTTATCTGGCAAAAAATATTGTCGCGGCCGGTCTGGCGGACAAGGCGATGATTCAGCTGGCTTATGCGATCGGCGTCGCGCGGCCTCTGGCTGTTTATCTGGATACGTTCGGCACCTGTAAAGTTGACGAAGACAAGCTGGAACGGCTGCTGCCCGAAATCATGGATCTGACGCCGCGCGGCATTCGGACGCATTTAAAGCTGAACCGTCCGATTTACCTGCCGACGTCGCGTTACGGCCATTTCGGCAGAACGCCGGGGGCGGAAGGGGCTTTTCCGTGGGAAAAAACGGATCTGGCCGAACAGTTGAAACGCGCTTTTTAAACGGGAAACGGGAATGGAAAACAAAACGCTCAGGGATTATCAGTTTTACGGCCGCCGAAAAGGAAAAAAGCTGAAGCCTTCACGCGAAGTGCTGTTAAGTTCTTTTCTGCCGAAAGTCCGTCTGCCGGACATGGCCGGGCGCAAGGACGTCGATCCCGCGTCCTGTTTTCCGGTTCCCGTCCGTTCCGTCTGGTTGGAGGTCGGATTCGGCGGCGGAGAACACTTGGCGCAGCAGGCTTTGCGCCGCCCTGACACGGGTTTTATCGGCGCCGAGGTGTTCTTAAACGGCATTACCAGTCTGCTGACGCATTTAACCGGCATGGAACGGCGCGGCGACGTTGACGAACATGTTTCTCTGGCGGCCGGGCGGACGGACAATGTGCGCATATACGATAATGACGTGCGCGATATTCTGCCTTGTTTCAAAGACGGCGCTTTTGAACGGATTTACGTTTTGTTTCCCGATCCGTGGCCGAAACGGCGCCATGCGGACAGACGTTTTATCGGGCCGAAAAATCTGCCCGTGCTGGCGCGTTTGTTAAAATCCGGCGGCGAACTGCGCGTTGCCAGCGACGATATGAACTATATCCGCTGGTCGCTGGAACATCTGATGAAATCGCCGGATTTCGAATGGACGGCCGAAACGGCGGATGATTGGCGAAAACCGCCGGCGGACTGGGTAAATACGCGCTATGAACAAAAAGCGCTGCGGCAGGGCAGAAAGCCAGTCTATCTGATTTTTAAACGGAAATAAAAAATGCGGATTTCAGTTAAAGCTTCTCCGACAGAACGTGAATTTTTTATTAAAGGCGAATTTACGGCCCGTGACGAAGAACGTTTTTTTGACGTTTTCGTGCAGGTCCGGTCAATGACCGAACGCTGCCTGGTGTTTAATTTGTCGCAGTGCTCTTTTATCGATTCGGCGGCGATGGGCATGCTGGTCGTCGCCTGTGAAGAAGCGGCGAAAAGAAACGCTTTGCGCGTAATCCGGTCGGCGCCGGCAATGGTCAGGGACATATTGCTGTCCGCCGGATTTGAAAAATTTTATTATTTTCAGTAACGGGTGAAAAAAGGCTTGCCTGAACCGGCGCGGTCTGTTATGTATGAAACATACATTCTTATAGTTTCTATGAGGGTGGGCTTAAAAAGCCCGCTTTTTTTTATGGTAAGAACCGGGGGAAGAAATGACTCTGAACGATACTTTGACTGAATTGATTGTTCCCGTGTGCGAAGACATGGGGTACGATCTGGTTCGTTTGCAGCTGCAGGGCGGCAATTCGCGCAAAGTTTTGCAGATTATGGCGGAACGCAAAGACCGCCGGGCAATGACTGTCGACGACTGCGCCGATTTAAGCCGCGCGATTTCCCCGGTGTTAGATGAACATGACCCGATCGAAGACAACTATACGCTGGAAGTCAGTTCCCCCGGAATTGACAGGCCGCTGGTAAAGTTGGACGATTTTGATCGGTTCAAAGGATTTGAAGCAAAAATCGAATGTCAGATTCTGATAAACGGCAGAAAACGTTTTTCCGGCCGTTTGCAGGGGATTGACGGTTCGGACGTTGTTATAACGTTCGACGGCGTCGACGTTCGGATTCCGTTTGACCAGATTGCGAAAGCGAAACTGATTTTGACGGACGAACTGCTGGCGGCGTTTGCTTCGCAGTCAGACGAGGAATAAAAAAGGAAATACACTGATGGAAAATACGGCAGCTTTACCGCGTCCCGAACTGTTGCAGGTGGCAGATGCGGTCGCCCGCGACAAGGGTATTGACAGGGACGAAGTCCTGGGCGCTATGGAATTTGCGATTCAAAAGGCGGGGCGTTCCAAATTCGGACAGGAACACGATATCCGCGCGACAATCGACCGTAAAAACGGGGCGATTACGATGGCGCGTTATATCGAAGTCGTTCCCGATGACGCGGAAATCGAAAACGAAGCCGCGCAGATAACGGAAACAAAGGCGCGCAAAAAGGATCCTTCGCTGAAGGCCGGCGATTTTATTGTTGATCCTCTGCCGCCGATTGATTTCGGGCGCATTGCCGCGCAAACCGCAAAGCAGGTCATTGTGCAGAAAGTCCGCGACGCCGAACGTATCCGCCAGTACAATGAATACAAAGACCGGATCGGCGAAATCGTCAACGGAATTGTCAAACGTGTTGAAACCGGCAATATCATTGTCGATATGGGCCGCGCCGAAGCCGTGCTGCGCTGGGACGAACTGATTCCGCGCGAACAGTTTCATAACGGCGACCGGATTCGCGCTTATTTAATGGACGTCCGTCAGGAAGTCCGCGGCCCGCAGCTTTTCCTGTCCCGCACGCACCCGCAGTTTATGGCGAAGCTGTTCGCGCAGGAAGTGCCGGAAATTTATGACGGCGTGATCGAAGTCAAGGCTGTGGCCCGTGATCCGGGATCGCGCGCGAAAATGGCCGTAACGGCGACGGATTCGTCGATTGATCCCGTCGGCGCGTGCGTCGGCATGCGCGGCGTGCGCGTTCAGGCGGTCGTAACGGAACTGCAGGGCGAAAAAGTGGATATTATCCAATGGTCGCCCGATCCCGCGGTCTTTATTGTCAACGCTTTGGCGCCGGCGGAAGTCGTTAAAGTCGTTTTGGACGAAGAAGCGCACAGAATCGAAGTCGTCGTTCCCGATGATCAGCTGTCTTTGGCGATCGGACGGCGCGGACAGAACGTGCGTTTGGCGTCGCAGCTGACCGGCTGGTACATTGATATTCTGACCGAAGCCGAAGAATCCGAACGTCGCCAGAGCGAAGTCAAAGTCCGCACGCAGATGTTCATGGACGCTTTGGACGTTGACGACGTTATCGCGCATCTGCTGGTTGCGGAAGGCTTTACGTCGGTCGGGGAAGTCGCGTTTGTTCCGCTGACGGACATTACGTCGATCGAAGGCTTTGACGAAGAAATCGCCGCCGAATTGCAAAACCGCGCGAAAGCGTACGTTGAAAAACAGAATGCCGAATTCGCCGTGCGCAGCAAAGAGCTGGGCGTCGACGAAAGTCTGATCGGCCATGAAGGGCTGGATCAGGGCATGATTGTCAAGCTGGCGGAAAAAGGCGTCAAAACGCTGGAAGATTTCGCTGATCTGGCGAATGACGAACTGTTGGAAATTTTAGGCGAAAACGCGATGACGGCGCACGACGCCGACGCTTTGATTATGAAAGCGCGCGAAAAGCTGGGTTGGTTTGCCGATGACGGTGAAAAAGCCTGATGTAAAAAAGAAGCGCTGGCGGGGGACTCCGTCCCCCGACGGTCTGTCGCGCAAAAAAAACGAAACGGTGCGCCGGTGTCTGGTGACGCGCGAAACGCTGCCGATGGATCGTTTAATTCGTTTTTGCGTGTCGCCCGACCGCATGGTCGTCCCCGATTTGGCACATAAGCTGCCGGGCAGGGGCATGTGGGTGACGGCGGACAGGGATTTGGTTGAAACGGCGTGCGGGAAAGGCTTGTTTGCAAAAGCGGCGCACGCTAAAGTAACTTGTCCCGAAGATATGGACGGATTGATCAAATCGTTGTTTGTCAAACGTCTGCAATCTTTGCTGGGGCTGGCCAGAAAAGCGGGGCTGGCCGTGGCGGGATTTGAAAAAGCGGCGGAAGCGCTGAAAAAAAAGCAGGCGGTCTGCCTGTTGGAAGCCGTGGACGGCGCAGCCGACGGGCGGGAAAAATTGGACCGTCTGCGCGGCGGCGTTCCGCTGATCCGGGTGTTGACCGCCGATCAGACCGCCGAAGCTTTGGGCGCGGGGATATGCGTCCATACCGTGCTGAAACAAGGCGGCGCCGCTGATTTATTTGTTGCAGAAGCACGGCGTTTTGCTGCATATTGCAAAATTGAACAGGTTTAATGCGTAGAAAAAAGGCTGATTGATTAAATGACAGATGCGAACGACAAAAAAACGAAAAGCGCTCCTCTCACTCTTTCCCGCCCAAAGCTGGAATTGAAAAAAACGGTTGACGTCAACCGCGCCCATCAAAGCTTTACGAACGGTCGTAAACCCGTTCAGGTCGAAGTGCGTAAAAAACGCTCTTTCGTCACTGACGCGCATGGCAATATTCAGGGCGTGAAAGAAGAAACGAACGCTTCCGAACTGCTGGACAGCGAAAAGGCGCATCGTCTGAAAGTTTTAAAAGACGCGATTAAAGCCGACGAAGAAAACCGCATCAAGGCTGAAGAAGAAGCCAGACAGCGCGCCGAAGAAGAAGCCCGCCGCGCCGCGGAAGAAGCCGAACGCAAAGCGAAAGAAGAAGCCGAACAAAAACGCCGCGCGGCCGAAAATTCGCCGAAAGAAGCTCCGTCCGTTGCCGCTCCTGCCGCCGCTGTGAAAAAGGAAGAACACAAAAAGCCGTTTGCCGATAAAAAACCGGTCGCCGCTCAGCCGGCTTTGTCGCCCGAAGAGGCCGAAGCCGCTGAAAATCACCGCATGAAGACCAGTTTTAAACGCCGCGAAATGCGCGACGACGATGGCCGCGGCCATTCCCGTCGGGGCGGCGGCGAAGACAAATGGCGCGGCGGACGGGTAAATATGTCCGCTCTGATGCGCGGCGATGAGGACGAAGGACGCGGCAGAAGTCTGGCGTCTATTAAACGCGCCCGTGAAAAAGAACGCCAAAAGATGTTCGGCGCGCCGAAACCGGCCGAAAAAGTCTATCGCGAAGTCGTCATTCCGGAAACCATCACGGTGCAGGAATTGGCTGCCCGCATGAGCGAACGCGGCGCGGACGTTGTCAAGGCTTTGATGAAAATGGGGGTCATGGCGACGATCACGCAAACGATCGACGCCGACATCGCACAGATTATCGTCGAAGAAATGGGGCACAAAGCCAAACGCGTTAACGAAGCCGACGTTGAAGACAATCTGCGCGACGCGCCCGACGCCGAAGAAACGAAACTGCCGCGTCCGCCCGTCGTAACGGTTATGGGACACGTTGACCACGGTAAAACGTCTTTGCTGGACAATCTGCGTTCAACGGACGTCGCCGCACACGAAGCCGGCGGGATTACGCAGCATATCGGCGCGTATCAGATTACGCTGGAAAACGGTCAGAAAGTCACCTTTATCGACACGCCGGGGCACGCGGCCTTTACGGAAATGCGCGCCCGCGGGGCAAAAGTGACCGATATTGTCGTTTTGGTCGTTGCGGCCAATGACGGTATTATGCCGCAGACGATTGAAGCGATTACGCACGCCAAGGCGGCCGGCGTTCCGATTGTCGTCGCGATTAACAAAATCGATGTTCCGGGGGCTAATCCGGACAAGGTGCGCACGGATCTTTTGTCGCATGAAGTCGTTGTGGAAAGCATGGGCGGTGATGTTTTGGCCGTTGAGGTGTCCGCGAAGAAACGGATTAATCTGGACAAACTGGTTGAAGCCATTTTGCTGCAGGCCGAAATTCTGGATTTAAGGGCCAACCCGAATCATACGGCGGAAGGCGCGATTATCGAAGCCAAAATGGAAAAAGGCCGCGGATCCGTCGCCACCGTTCTGGTTCAGCGCGGAACGCTGAAGCAAGGGGATATCTTCGTCGCCGGCAGAGATTGGGGACGTGTGCGCGCCATGGTTGACGAACGCGGCCAGCGCGTAACCGAAGCCGGACCGTCTTTCCCCGTCGAAGTTCTGGGATTCCAGTCCACGCCGTCGGCCGGGGACGACTTTATTGTCGTCAATGACGAAGACCGCGCCCGCGAAGTCGCGGCGTATCGCCAGCGCAAGGAACGCGAAGCCCTGCAGGTGCGTTCGACCCGTTCCGCCGTCGAACAGATGTTTGACAAGATCAAGGCCGGAGAAGCCAAAGAACTGCCCGTCGTTATCAAAGCCGACGTTCAGGGGTCTGTTGAGGCTTTGTCGGCAACGCTGAATAAAATTTCAACTGACAAAGCCAAAGTTCGCATCTTGCACGCAGCGGTCGGCGCGATTAACGAATCCGACGTGACTTTGGCCAAAGCGTCCAGCGCTTTGATTATCGGCTTTAACGTGCGTGCGAACACGTTGGCGCGTACGGCGGCGAAACGCGACGGGATCGAAATCCGTTATCATTCGATCATTTATAACGTTGCGGACGATATCCACGCGGCACTGGAAGGAATGTTGGCGCCCGAATTGAAAGAAAAGATTTTGGGCTATGCGAAGATCCGTCAGGTCTACAATATTTCCAAAGTGGGCAAAGTCGCCGGTTGTATGGTCAAAGAAGGCATCATGAAACGCGGTGCGCATGTCCGTTTGTTGCGTTCCAACGTCGTTTACCATGACGGTATGATGGCGGCGCTGAAACGCTTTAAGGACGACGTTAAAGAAGTCCGCGAAGGCTACGAATGCGGCATGAGCTTTGAAAACTTCAACGACATTCAGGTCGACGATACGGTCGAATGTTATGAAATTGAAGAAGTCGCCGCCAAATTGGAAGAAGTCAAGCTGTAAAAGGAGGCTTTGATGCGTTCGAATTCGAAACCTGTAACACAGCGTCAATTACGCGTGGCGGAACAGATTCGTCATATTCTGGCCGATTGTTTTCAGCGCGGCAACGTGCCGAAGGACTTTTTGGACTGTCCGCCCGTTTCCGTTATGGAAGTCAAGGTTTCGCCGGATTTTTCGTATTGCAAAGCCTATATTTCCGTTTTGGCGATAGAACAGTCTTCGGCCGCTGATCTGGCAAAGGCTTTGAATAAACAGGCGGGCTTTTTCCGTAAGGTTTTGGGGACAAAGATCCGTCTGCGCTTAACGCCGGAAATCCGGTTTTTTGCCGACGGCGCTCAGGCCGAAGCCGATAAGATTGACGCTTTGCTGGCTTCCGAAAAAGTCCAACGGGATCTGGTCGAACGCGCAGAAGAAGACGATGCCGGAAATTAAAGCGATCTTTTTTGATATTGACGGGACGTTGATCCGATTTAATACGCATGATATGCCGGCTTCGACACATGATGCGTTGGAACGCCTGCGCCAAAAAGGCGTTAAACTGTTTTTGGCAACGGGGCGCGCCCCTAAAAGCGTTGCCTTTATGCGGGATTATTTCGATTTTGACGGCGTTGTTTCTTTTAACGGTCAATATTGCTTTGATCAAACGGGCGTTTTGTTTAAACAACCGATTCCGTTTCAATCCGTTATGTCTGTTTTGCCGTATCTGACGGAAAATCAAATTGCGTCCAGCTTTGAAACGGCGGAAGCGAATTATTTCAATATGGTCAATGAACGCGTTTATGAATTGATCCGCTTGGTCGGCGTAAACGAACCCGATCCGCAAACGATTGATGTCACAACGTTAAAACAGGATATTTATCAGATGACGGTTTATGTCAACGCGCAGGAAGAAGAAGCGCTGATGCAACATCTTCCCGATTGCAAAGCTTTGCGTTGGTATCCGACGTTTGTCAATATTATCGGCAAAAACAGCGGAAAGCCGGTCGGTATTTCAAAAGTGTGCGAAAAATACGGTTTCGGTAGGGACGAAATCATGGCTTTCGGAGACGGTGGCAATGATATCGATATGCTTAAGAGCGTTGGCACGGGGATTGCGATGGGCAATGCGGCGCAAGCGGTCAAACAGGCGGCGGATTATGTAACCGACAGCGTTGATGAAGACGGCGTTTTCAAAGCGTTGAAACATTTTAACGTGATTTAAAAAAGCTTCCCGACGGGAAGCTTTTTTTATGTTTCAATTAAGATTTTTCAGAAAGGGAAATCATATAAGCTTCCGCTTCTTTGGATAGAGAAACAGTGTCTTGATCGTTTGATTGGCGATACCGAGCCATTTGTTCTTTTTTTTCATCGGTATCTTTTTGTGCCGCTTGAGCTTCTTGTTGTTCTTCGATTTTTTCCAATAAAACGTCGATATAGGCTTCTTTTTTTTCTTGTGCGGCGGAATTTGAAGATGTAGCGGCGGAAGAAAACAAAGAGGATGATCCTGAAATTGAAGAAACAGACATAATTTAAATCTCCTTACAAGGTGTTGATACATTTGTTAAACGATGGGATGTTTCGTTTACTTGTGAAGATTTTTTGTTTTTGAACGGCTGAAGCCGCGTTTTCGGCGGTGATCGGCTCATTATCGAGAACAACGCATTTCAACTGCTCTTAAATATTTTAACGAAACTTTGCGCTTTTCGATGAGAAATTTAACCGGAGTCGTTTTCAAAAAACGCAGACAAAAAGCAAGGAAAAAGGAGCAAATATATGACTATATTCGGATATATTCGGGTTTCCACCGACAAACAAACGACAGAAAACCAACGTTTTGAAATAGAGCGACACTTGCGTACACAAGGAATTGCCGTTGATATATGGATTAATGAAACCGTCAGCGGGACGGTTGATTTTAAAAAGCGTCAGCTGGGCAAGGTGATGAAACGAATAAAATCGGGAGATGTTTTAGTATGCTCGGAACTTTCTCGTTTAGGCAGGAATCTGTTTCAGATTATGACGATTTTGAACTTTTGCATGACAAAAAACGCACAAGTTTGGACGATTAAAGAAAGTTATCGTTTGGGGACAGATTTACAAAGCAAAATTTTGGCTTTTGCGTTTGGTATATCGGCGGAATTGGAACGTGTTTTAATCAGTCAACGCACAAAAGAAGCGCTGAACCTCAGAAAAGCACAGGGAAAGCCGGTCGGTCGACAACCGGGGGCAATGAATAAACGACATATTCTAGACGGCAGAGAAAAACAGATAGAAACGTTATTGAAACAAGGTATTTCAAAATCGAAAATCACTAAAATGCTGAAAATCGGAAGCAGTACCCTTTATAGCTTTCTAAGAAAAAATAATCTTCTCTAATTACACGTCCGCATAATTCAAATATACATGAAAGCGTTATTAACACAAGCAAAAATATAAAAACGACTGAATGTTGCCGCTTTTGTCCTTGTTTCTTTTCTCTTGTTTTCTCTGGTTATGCGGAGGTCAAATCGGTGAGAATTTCTATCCGTAAAAATTGTAAAAGGATGAAAAGTAACGAGAGAACCGGCGCAAGAAAAAACAGATAAAAAACTGATTCCGTAAAAATCCGAAAGCTGTTTTTTTAGGGAATTTTTTCGATATAAAAACTCTTACTTTTAGGAGAAAATTACATGAAAATAATCCAATACATATTGACCGCGATGCTTGCAACTACTTCTTTTTCGGCGATGGCGACAGAAACGGCAGAAGCAAATCCGATACAAGATCCTTATGTCAAAACAGATTGGGTATTTGGTTTTTTAGAAGCAAAAGGCGGCGGTAATTCGGCCGATATTTATATTCCGGGTTTTAATGCTGCACTTGGGGCAACATTTTTGAATACGAATGATATGGCTCTTCGCGCTGATGTTGATTGGACATACCGTTCTTTTGAATTTGATACGGATGGTATGGATACGGACGCTTTGATTAACACCTTTAGCGGTAACGCTTATTTGGATTTTAAAACGTCTACGGCATTTACGCCATATATTGGGGTGATGTTGGGGCTTTCATGGTTGTCACTTGATGATTCGCACAAATTGCGTCCTTCGTTCGGAGCGAGTTTGGGCACAGCTTACCAAATCAACGAAAATATGGCGTTGGATGTCGGCTATAAGTATTCTTACTTGGGCAAATTAGACGGCATGAAAGTGCGTACTTCAGACCTTTCAATCGGACTTCGTTTCGCTTTTTAACAACGTTTTTTTTAGCCCTTGTTTTTCAGGGGCTTTTTTTACAAGGAAAAGGAAGAAAACGGTAAAAGTCAAAGAATCCAATATGTTCTTTAAGAGGTCTTCCGCACTGAAAAAAATGATTTGATGCTTTTTGTTGTCTTTCATCTATTTAAAGGGGTGTTGTCATGAAAAAACTATTTATTTTTTTGTTTATGTTTATTCCGTTTTCGGCGAAAGCGGACTTGTTTTCGATTACACTGACGCAGAACGGTCAGAGCACGACGAAAGGTTTTACGTCCGTCATGGATATTTTTGATCAATACGAAGACGGGACGTTGGATACGATATTAGCAAGATACGACCCGACTCAACCTGCTGATGGTGTTTTGGATTTTCGCGGCATTCGCATGGAGTTGAATTATACGAACGGCGGAAGTTTGGGCAAACAGCTTGTTTTTAACGTTCCGGCAATTGGTATTAACAATTTAACTTTTGAAGGGACGACACAGGAACAGGCGTTTGACGCGTTTAAGGAATATTTAAAAACGAACCAGGACGATTTGTTGACCAAGATTTTAAAAGAAAGCGTTTCCCATACGCCGTATGACGCCGTAGCGGGGAACCCATCTTCTTTGATGGCGCAGATGACGGATATGGCATTTTCCAATCCGACGTTGAATGTGACGGAACGGGCTTTGGTGTCGGGACAGACGGGCGGTTTTGTGATTCTTTCGCCTTCCGGCGGATCTCATAAAATCAAAGGCGAAGACGGTGTCGAAAGAACGGCGACGACATTGAATCTGCCGTTGGGATACACGTTTAAATTCGATAACAACTGGGCATTGGGGATCGATATGCCGCTGTCTTATATCGATTTGGACGGATCCGTGACGTATGCGGCGCAACTTGGTCTGAGCCTGCAAATTCCTTTATATAAAGACAAGTGGTTGTTGACTGCTTCGGGACGTGTCGGCGCGACGGCTTCCGAAGATTCCTTGTCCGGCGGTCTTTTGTATATGGCTTCGGTGACCAGCAGCTATACGTTTGACATTAAAGAAACGTCCGTGACAATCATCAATATGTACGGTCATGTTCAGGATTATACGTTGGACGTTAAAGGGTATGATATCGAATACGGATTGAAGAACGATGTTTTTAAAAACGGGATCGCCGTTAAACAGAAATTAAGCGCGAAAACGGCTTTGACTGTTTTCGGTTATGATACGCGCTATACGGGATCGGATTTGTATATTGACGCTTATGACGAAGTGGGGTTGAGCTTTACAAAATATTTCTCCGGCGACAGCTTTTTTACGGGAATAGATATAACAGCCAGTTATACGTTCGGAGATAACTACAAAGCTTATCGAGCCGGTTTGGCGTTCCTGTTTTAAACTGTTGTTGCGAAGGAAACAGGCGGTATGGTTTCCATACCGCTTGTTTTTTATGAGCTTAAAAGTGTTCGAAGAAGCGTTGCGCGGGATCAGTAAAAAGTTGTAAACGGGAAAGGTTTTGATTATCCTCATAACAAAAAGAAAGAAGAAGTATGGCTAAAAAACGTAAAGGAAATCCCGTTAACGGTTGGGTGATTTTAGATAAGCCCGTTGATATGGGGTCGACAACGGCGGTCAGTATTGTCAAGCGTTTGTTTAACGCGCAAAAAGCCGGCCATGCCGGCACGTTGGATCCGGCGGCTTCGGGGGTGTTGCCGATCGCTTTGGGCGAAGCGACAAAGACCATTCCCTATGTGATGGACGGTGAAAAAGTGTACGCTTTTACCGTGCGCTTCGGTCAGGAAACAACGACCGATGACGCGCAAGGCGAAGTGATCGCGCAAACGCAACATCTGCCCGATGAAAAAGATCTGCTTGAAGCGATCGGTTCTTTTATCGGGGAAACGGATCAGGTGCCTCCTAAATATTCGGCGGTGCATATCAACGGTCGGCGCGCTTATGATCTGGCGCGCGAAAATAAAGACGTCGTTTTGCAACCGCGGCGGATTCGAATTGACGAATTGGAAATGCTTCACTTTTCTAAAGACGGTATCGCCGATTTTCGGATTCGTTGTTCCAAAGGAACGTATGTGCGCTCGGTTGCGCGGGATTTGGCGCGAAAAACAGGCAGTTTGGGGCATGTTATCGCGCTTCGGCGACTGAAATGTGCAAAATTTTTGGCTCAAAACGCTTTTTCACTGGAATATCTGCGCTCATTAGAGCATAGTTCTAATTGGACTGATGTGCTTTTGCCCGTCGAGACCGTGCTGGACGACATCCCTGCTCTGGCCGTGACGCAGGCGCAAGCATTTAAGCTGTCAAACGGGAATTTCCTGCCTGTGTCCGATTTCGGTTTCGTGCCGGACGCGGACGTGTTTCAGGCAAAGTCGGATAACCGGCTGATCGCTTTGGTCCGCGTGCTGGACGGCATGATCCGTCCCGTGCGCCTGATTGTTCAATAACTCTGTTAGGAGAATACGATGTCGATTACGCAAGAACGTAAACAGGAACTGATTAAAGAATTCGCAACCAAAGAAGGCGACACCGGTTCGCCGGAAGTTCAGGTTGCCATTTTGTCCGAACGGATTAAAAATCTGACGGAACATTTAAAAGATCACGACAAGGATTTCCATTCCCGCCGCGGTCTGTTGATCATGGTCGGCCAGCGCCGTCGTTTGCTGGACTATCTGAAAAGCAAAGATGTTTCCCGTTACGAAAGCTTGATTGCCCGTCTGGGTCTGCGCCGCTAAGGCGTTGAAAATTTGGTGAAGCCCCTTCTTTTTGATAAAAGAGGGGCTTCATCGGATAAATGAAATTGTTTTTTTGTTGGCTCTTTTTGAATGGTCAAAAAGAGGTTGGAGAAGAAAGTAAGTATAATGTCTATGTTTAAAGAATTCCGCAGGGAAATCGAATGGGGCGGGCGCACTTTGTCCGTCGAAACCGGAAAAATCGGCCGTCAGGCGGACGCTTCCGTTATTGTCAAATACGGTGAAACTGTTGTTCATTGCGCCGTGTGCGCCGCTAAAACCGTTCCCGAAGGAATGGAAGAAGATTTTTTGCCTTTAACAGTTAATTATCAGGAAAAAGCTTATGCGGCCGGTCGTATTCCGGGCGGCTTTTTCCGCCGCGAAGGCCGTCCCGCCGAACATGAAATTCTGGCGGCCCGTCTGATCGACCGCCCGATCCGGCCGTTGTTTGCCAAAGGATACTGCAATGATACGCAGGTGACCTGCACGGTGTTAAGCCATGATATGGAAAACGATCCCGATATCGTCGCCATGATTTCCGCTTCTGCCGCTTTGGCGCTGTCCGGCCTGCCGTTCTTAGGGCCTATCGGCGCCGCGCGCGTCGGATACAAGGACGGTCAGTATATTTTGAACCCGACCGTTGCGGAACGTGAAACGTCCCAGCTGGATCTGGTTGTCGCCGGAACGTCGCAGGGCGTTTTGATGGTTGAATCCGAAGCCGGCGAATTGTCCGAAGAAGTCATGCTGGGCGCTGTCGTTTTCGGCCATGAAAAAATGCAGGCGGTGATCGACATGATCAACGGCCTGAAATCCGAAGCGGGCAAAGAACCCTGGCCGATGCCGGTTCCCGCGCCCGAATACAAGATTGTTTATGATAAATTTATGGACGCTTACGGCGCCGAATTGCGCGAAGCGTATAAGATTACGGATAAACTGGAACGTCAAAACGCCGTTGCCGACATTCGTGAAGCCGCAAAGATCAGCGTTGCCGAAAATGAAGCCGAGGCCGCCGTTGCAACACGCGTTTTCCACGAAATGGAATACCATACGGTGCGCGATGCGATTTTGGAAACGGGCGTGCGCATTGACGGCCGCGATACGAAAACGGTTCGTCCGATTACGGCCGAAGTCGGCGTTCTGCCGCGCGCGCACGGTTCCGCTTTGTTCACCCGCGGCGAAACGCAGGCGCTGGTTGTCGCCACGCTGGGAACGGATCAGGACGAACAGATCGTTGACGCTTTGACAGGTGAATATCGTCAATCCTTTATGTTGCATTACAACTTCCCGCCGTATTCTGTCGGTGAAACGGGACGTATCGGTTCTCCGGGACGCCGCGAGATCGGACACGGCAAGCTGGCTTGGCGCGCCATTCACCCGATGTTGCCTTCCAAAGAAGAATTCCCGTATTCGATTCGCGTTGTTTCCGAAATTATGGAATCCAACGGGTCTTCTTCCATGGCGACTGTTTGCGGTTCGTGTTTGGCTTTGATGGACGCCGGCGTTCCGATGAAGGCTCCCGTCGCCGGGATCGCCATGGGATTAATTAAGGAAGAAGACGGCCGTTTTGCCGTTTTGACCGATATCTTGGGCGATGAAGATCACTTGGGCGATATGGACTTTAAGGTCGCCGGAACAAAAGACGGTGTCACTTCTTTGCAGATGGATATCAAAATCACGTCCATTACAAAGGAAATTATGGAAATCGCTTTGAAACAGGCAAAAGAAGGTCGCTTGCATATTCTGGACAAGATGGCCGAAGCGATCGCCGCACCGCGTGACAGCGTTTCCGAAAACGCTCCGCGCATTACGACATTGCAGATTAACAAAGACAAGATTCGTGATGTGATCGGCACGGGCGGTAAAGTGATTCGTGAAATTACGGAAACGACCGGCTGCAAGATTGATATTTCCGAAGACGGCCTGATTAAAATCGCATCGTTCTCCGAATCTTCGGGCGAAGCGGCTTTGAACTGGATTAAGGGGATTGTTTCGGAACCCGAAGTCGGCCAGATTTACGACGGCAAAGTCGTGAAAGTCGTTGAATTCGGGGCTTTTGTCAACTTCCTGGGGGCAAAAGACGGTCTGGTTCATATTTCCGAACTGGCGCCGAAGCGCGTTGGCAAAGTGACGGACGTTGTGAACGAAGGCGATCATGTCAAAGTAAAATGTATTGCCATCGACAACCGAGGCAAGGTCAAATTGTCAATGAAGCGCGTCAATCAGGAAACCGGTGAAGATATGGACAATCAGGAACAGTCTGAACAGTCTGCCGAATAATTACTTTGCGAGAAGGAGCGTTTTCTTTGAAATCTCTTAAAAACTTACTTATTTCGGGGCGCGAAGTCCTTCCTTTGGTCGAAGGAGGAAAAGGCGTCGCCGTCAGCACCTGCAAAACGGCGGGGGCGTGGGCGGCGGAAAATGCCGTCGGAACAATTTCCGGGGTCATTCCCGACGTTGTTGATGAAAACGGCGAAATCATTCCAATGGAAATCAAAGCGAAAACGCGTCGCGAACGGTTTGAAGAACAGGTCCGTCATTCGATTGAAGGGATTATTTCTCAGGCCAAAGTCGCACATGAGATTGCCTGCGGCAAAGGACGTATTCATATTAATGTTCTTTGGGAACAAGGCGGCGCGCAGCAGATTATTACCGAAGCTCTGGCAGGAGCCAAAGGGCTGATCAACGGGGTGACCTGCGGGGCGGGCATGCCTTACAAGCTGGCGGAAATCGCTTCTTCTTTTAAAACGTTTTATTACCCGATCGTTTCGTCGGGCCGTGCTTTTAAGGCTTTGTGGGCGCGCGCTTATAAATCCTATGCGGATTTTTTGGGCGGCGTCGTTTACGAAGATCCCTGGAAAGCCGGCGGCCATATCGGATTGTCAAACAATGACGATCCGGCCGTGCCGCAGAATCCGTACGAACGCATTGTCGAACTGCGTCGGTCCATGTCGGCGGTCGGGTTGGAACAAACGCCGATCATTATTGCCGGCGGCGTGTGGTATTTGCGGGAATTTCAGGATTATATCGATAATCCCGAAATCGGGCCGACGGCGTTTCAGTTCGGAACGCGTTCTTTGCTGACGCGGGAAAGCCCGGTCGCCAAAGCCTGGCAGAAGGCTCTGCTGACTTTGAAAAAAGGCGAAATCGCTTTACAGCGTTTTTCACCGACCGGCTTTATGTCTTCGGCGATAAAGAACAGGTTCTTAACGGATTTGTTTGACCGTTCGGCAACGGCGATGCCTTATAAAGACGCGCCGGATGGGGATTTTCAAGTCCCGTTGAATACCGGGGCGAACAAGGTTTATGTTACCGCTGCCGACAAAGAACGGGCGGACGGTTACATTGGCGCGGGACGCACGGTTATTTTAAAAACGAATGACGATCAGGTCGTTTTCGTAACGCCGAAAAATCAGGAATATATTCAGCGGGCGCGCGCCGACTGCATGGGGTGTATTTCGCAGTGTCTGTTTTCCGGTTTTTGCCAGTCGTCAGAAAATCTGTCGACGGGAAAAACGCCTGATCCGCGGTATTTTTGCATTAAAGACGCTTTGTACCGGGCGGCGCATGGTGGTTCGGTGGACGATGAATTGATTTTTGTCGGCGATAACGCCACTCGTTTTGCAACGGATCCTTTGTTTAAGGACGGGGCTTTGCCGACGGTAAAGGAATTTATCGCGAAGCTGCTGACAGGTGACTGATTTATCGACTGAAAAGGGAGCGTTAGCTCCCTTTTTTGAATCAATAAAAATAGATTGAACTCTTAAAAAAGAAGCTTTATCTTAATATAAGGAGCTTTTTACGGAGAAGAAAATGAAAACAACGACACGTCCTTTTGCCTGGACAGTTGATATTTTAAGACGGGCCAAGCTGCGTCCGACATGCCAGCGCATGGGATTGGTCAAATTGCTGTTTGGCTGCGGACACCGGCATATCTGCGCCGAAGAATTGTATAAAGAAGCCAGAAAAAACGGCATTAACCTGTCTTTGGCGACCGTGTACAATACATTAAATCAATTTAAGGAAGCCGGTCTGTTGCGTGAAATTCTGACCGGCAGCGATAAAGCTTATTTCGATACGAATTTAACGCCTCATTTTCATTTGTTCTGTGAAGAGGACGGCCGTGTGGAAGATTTGCCTGCAGAGCAGATAACGGTTTGCTTGTCAGAAGATTTGTTAAAAAATACGGCTGTCAAATCCATTGACGTTGTCGTACGGATTTAGTTACTCAAACACTTCGTCGGGATAAACGCCCCACAGCCGGTCTTTGAAAATCCACCCTTGAAAATGGTCGAATTCGACTTTGCACAGATTTACCCCGGCAGGGCACAGCATCAGCCGGCCGACAGCGCCGGATTCAATTTTGGCCAAAGGCAGAGCGTTTTGACTGGCCGCGCGTAAAAGCAGACTTTCCCGTTTAAGACGCACGGTCCTGCGTCCGGACAGCATCGGCTGGTAAATCCAGCCTTCTTTGCCGTTGAAATCTTTTATTCTGCGCCATGTTTCAAATTCTGCCGTTATTTCGACGGGCAGATCGCTTTTTAAATACACCCATTCGACCGGATAGCGAAATCCGGGGCCCGTGCGCAGATTGACCTGATTGGATCGCAGAGAAACAAAGCGCGGCAGCGGCAGGCCGGTTTGCGCCTGAACCGAGCCGGTAAAAAGAAAAATAAAGAAAAAAAACAATAAAAACATGTTATATGCCGGTTGACCCGAATCCGCCGTCGCCGCGCTGCGTCATATTTAGCTTTCCGATTTCATGCCATTGAGCCTGAATGACGGGAGCAATCACCATTTGCGCGATTCTCATGCCGCGTTTCAATAAAAACATCGTATCGCCGGCATTATACAGGACGACGAAAATTTCACCGCGGTAATCGGCGTCGATGGTGCCCGGAGAATTCAGGACAATAACGCCTTCTTTCCAGGCCAGCCCCGACCGGCTGCGGATTTGCGCTTCAAACCCGGACGGCAGGGCGATACTGATGCCCGTCGATATTTTTTCACGGCCGCGCGGGGGGATTGTAATCGCCCCGGGAATCGCTGCGTATAAATCCATACCGGCGGACTCTTCGGTCGCGTAAGCGGGCAGAGGCAAATCCGCGCCGGTGCCGTAACGAAAAACGGGAATTGTAATCTTTTTCATCGCAAACCTTTCCATTTTTGTGGATTTTTAGCATAAAAGGATTTATAAAAGATAAAGAAATTCTTTATAAGTCTTGTTTCCAAAGGATAAAATAGCGTGCTGCGCAGTTTTGTTTTAGGGGTGTTTATTATTTTTTGCGGTGTTTCCCGGGCTTTTGCTTTTGGTTTGACGGCCGATCAGATGTACCGCAATTTACTGACTTCTGAAAAAAGACAGGTTCAGTCTGCTTCTTTGTCTTCCGGTCCGCTGCTTTCGTTTAAGAAGGCCGATTCAAAGCCGGAGGCGATCTGGCAGGAAAAAAAGGTTTATTTTGAAAAGAAAACGCAAAAGCCTGCCGATTTTGATACTGAATACAGCTGGAGCGATATTGTCGTTGCGGTGAAAAAGGGAAATGTTTCACCTTTTGATCTGGCTGAAATCCGGCGGTTGTCCGAACATGAAAATGCCGAAGCGATCGAACTGCTGGCCTGGATGTACGCGACGGGCACGGGGTTAAGACAGGATCTGCAGAAATCGTATGCGTATTATTTGCAGGCGGCGCATATGGGGGTGCCGTCGGCGTACGATAACGTCCGCGCCGTTTATCAGGCGATGAGCCCGGCGCAAAAGGCTTCTCTGCCGTCATTTTAAAGAAAAAACAGGCCGGCCAAAAGACAGGCGGTAATCAACAGAATAATCAGCTTTCCGCGCCGGTCGGTCGGCCGGAACCGCGCAGCCAGCGTATGCCTGTAGAGTAATTCGGGAATTTTTTCCGGGTTTTCCTGAAAAAAGGGCATTCTTTTATTCTGTATGGCCAGTCGTTCGACGTGGTGCGGCGACGGGCCGAAAGCCGTTTGAATGTCTGCCATATTGCTTTTCTGTTTAAAAGGCGCCGTTTTTCCTTTGGCCAGAAAATCCGAAAATTCCGTTTTGCCGTTTTGCCAGATGTCTCCGTCTGTTTTTAATGTCGTCCGGCAAAGCTCTTCGGTCTTTTTCAGGGCAAAAACACAGCAGCGAATGGAGTAAGGAAAGAAAATGCCGTTGTCGGCAAAATGCTTTAAAAAACAATCCGCTTTTTGGCCGTTTAACAACAAAGCCGCATGTCGGTCCGTTTCTTTGATCAGGCGGATCAGCCGCGGGACGGGAAATAACGGCGGCAGAAAACCGGCAGTTATTAAAGCTTTTGCCGCCCGCGGGTAATCTTTGACGCACAAAGCTTCCAAAAATGAACTGACGAACAGACGTTCCTGAGGGGACAGCAAAACCGGCAGGCGGGCGCGGGTAACATATAACAGCCCCGTATCGTCGGCGCGGCATGCCGTTAACGACGGCGTAACGACAAAACCGTCGCGCAAAATCATTAAAATAACGGATTTGATAAGGCAGGATACGGTTTTTTTCCTGTCCGGCGTCGCCTGTAACGGCCGTAGAGCCGGCCCCGGCAGTAAAGCCAGCCGGTCTTTACCGGTACGCGGCCAGTCCGGCAGCAGCGTTTTTAGACAGTCGTCTTCGTAAAAATGATCGTTCAGCCGTTCCAAAGCGGCAGCTTCAAAGCGAAAATCGACTTCTTCGCCCAGAATATGTTCAAAAGTTTCGGCCAGTTGTTTGAAAAAAGGATCACGTCCGGCCAGCATATAAAACACTTTTAAGATACTGACAAATCTCTTTTGTTCGTCTTGATCCGCCGTGTCGGCAAAGTCAGTCGTCGTATCCGCGGCTCTGGCCAGCAGATCGGCACGGCCGCGTCCGGCAATATCCGGATACAGCGCGAAAAAAGCCGCCAGCGTCTGCAGGCACGCGCCGGCCTGATCCAAAAAACGTCCGAGACATTCTTCCGGCGTCTGCCCCAAAGCTTCCACCGGCGTCCGCGGCGCGCGCAGCAGCAGAAAATCCGCGGGCAGACCGCTTAATACCGTCTGCGACTTAAAACGCGCCAGATCGCGGCTGAAACGATAAAGGGTGAGTAAACAAGAAAGCCTGCGCAGCAAAACGGAATCCTCCGCTGAAACAAAAACCGGAGGTATCATAACGGATATTTCGGGGCGGGAAAGTATTTTTCTAGTGAGAAGCCCGAAAAAATGATGTAAAAGAAAAATATGAAGAAATTTTTGTTTGCTTTGTTGTTTTTTGGTTTTTCTTTTTCCGGCGGGGCGGCGGCGGAATCCGTTTTTATGTCAGGATTTGA
>ULRP01066649.1_pt1 | contig 59322 bp, 49 predicted proteins | sample 1955521 | NCBI WGS metagenome assembly ULRP01 (sample SAMEA4835685, study PRJEB28245) | human gut metagenome | biome: gut microbiome; material: fecal sample | place: Denmark | collected 2008
ACCTTTTATTGAGTTTATAAAAATAAAATAAAAAACGCAAAATATGCGAGGCTCCCTTAAAAAGCCTTATATTTTGCGTTTTTTGTTGAAAACTAAGTTAAAATTGTTATTAACTTAATTTAATTAAGTCTTAAATCATTGCCTTGCATTTGAAAACATTTTGATGTTTTTTTGTTGGCAATTCGCGAGAAAATTCTTTCGCCATATCTCGAAAGAATTTCTTCAAGATTAAGATTTGTTGTTATTATTGTTTTTTTGTTGCTGTTTAGGCGTTCATTTAGTATCAAATAAAGATATTCAAGAGTTATATTACGCTTTATTGGTTCGGTGCCAAGGTCGTCAATAAGAAGGCAGTCGCTTTTAAGCATTGAGTTAAGGTAGTCGGTTTTCGAAAGGTCAAGGGTGGTGTGGTAGCTGGTAAACAATTCAACCATACTAAAAGCGCTTAACTTGCAAACGGTTTTGTTTAACTTTTGCAACTCGCTTAGCGCGCACTCCGCCAAAAAGGTTTTGCCGACCCCAGTTTTGCCAGATAAAACAACAATAGGGTAATTGCCTTGTTTTATCCACTTTTCAAAAAATGATTTTAGCTTAATTGCGTTTTTTTGCTGCGTTTCGGTCTGCCCGGTTAAGTTAAACTCGCTAAAATCTGCTAATTTGGCTTGAAATTGTGTGTGTTTTGTTATAATTTCGTTAAAAAGTTGAATAAAGCATGAACATCTGCCCGCACCGGTTAACCCAGTATCTCTACACTTTTTGCAAAAATATTGGGGCTCTAAATCTTTTTGAGTTAGCCCAAGTTGCGCTAATACATCGGCCTTTTGTTTTTGAATAGCCTTTATTTCGCGTTCTTGCGTGGTGGTATTTTGGCCATGTGCTTTGGCTTTTGCCACGTCAAAAACTAACTCTCGTTCGCGCTTGTCTAGGGTTTTATATGCGTTTGAAGACAGCGCTTTTGCCTTGTTTGTTAGTGCGACAGATTGAGCATTTGTGCGGCGCTGAGTTAAAATTTTTATAACTTCGCTTCGTGCGTCCATATTGATTCCTCCTTTTTAAATTTGCAAAATGCACGCATTTTTAATATTTTTGCGCGCTTTTTTCATTAAATTTAGTTAAAATTGCGGTTTTTATAAATTGTCTTTCTAATTTTTGTAAAATACTTTATTGAAACAAATTAAGAAAAAACTAGAAATTAAACCATTTAATATTATCAAGTTAAATTTCAATATCGTCAAGACTGTCAAACAAGGCGTTAAGCTCTTGCTTGGTGTAAGCGCGCTGTTCAAACTGAGTTGCTGTTGTGTTGCTTTTTGGCGCCCTTACTGCGTTTTGGCTTTTGTTAAGATATGTTTTTGCGGCCTCAACCTCGGTAATATTGTTGGTGTGTAAGTCGCTTAGGATTTTATTAAGGTATGAAATAGGATGCTCGCGCGTTTTGCTTAAATCGGCCGTAAATAACAGTAGGTCATAAGGCATTGCCCAGTCCTCCGTCCAGATTTTATAAAGTTCACGGTCGCTTGACGTAACATTTCTTAAAAGGCCAAGCGCGTCAAGAATGCTGCGGATTTTTGCATCAACCGCTAAAACACCTTGAAGGTATTGCTCAATCGCCTCAGCTGATATGAGACCAAGCTTAAAAAATTTGTTGATTTTTTCGTCCATCGAACTAAGCGTTTTTATGTTAGATTTAAAGCAAACCTTGGCGATGAATGAAAGGGTCTCGGCCGTGTAGCCCTTTTGAACCCAATTTGAAACATAGTTTTCAACAACACTGTCAAGCACTGAGTAGTGTTGGCCGATAATGCGGGTAACGTCTTTGGCGATGGCGTAAAGCGCGTCTCGCTCAACCCTAAACGCGTCAATCTCTTGAATACTAAACAGCTTTAATTCAAAATATTTGGTAAGTGTTTCATTAAGCTTATGAAAGCCGCCGACCTTGTTTTGGTCTTTGGCAACCTTTAATATTACGCCCTGAGTAAAGCCAAAGTCGTTTGACCATTTAAGATACAAATTGCGCTCTTCCATATCCGCGTCACGCTTAATGCCAAGCGCTGATAAAACGGCCTTGATTTCAGCACTGGCGCGCTCTTGCTCTAAAAGTTTTTCTTCAAGGGCAGTAGCGGTTTTGATACCGTCACGCTCAAAACTATGCGCCACCGTTAAAATATACGGATAATTTATATTGCCATTTTTGATAAGCGTGCAATATTTGATAATCATAAGCACGGCTTCGGGCTCAAAATGGTAGGTTTCAATAAGCGTATAATACTCGTTATACTCGTGCGGCTGAATCTGCCTTCCCGTTATAAAACTTTGCGCCTGACGATTAAACTCGGCATACTTTTCTTTCTGGCGCAACTTGCTTGACCCCGAGAACTGACGAATTGGCAAAAACTTAATCTCAATTGGTTGCTTTTGGACGATGTTAACAAGCCCCATCTCTTGCCAATACGCAAAACAACTTATAATCTCGTCTTCGCTTAGCGCTAAAACGGTCGCCATACTTTCAATCGTGTTGTCATCTTCGTGAGGGTTGGTGCACAAAAATCGGCCATAAAGATACACGCGCAGGGCGTTCTCAGGCGCTTGTGGCAAAAACTCACTGAAAAAAAGATTATCAATAACTGTGAAGTTATCCATCGTTAAATCGCTTGAAAATGCACACAATGCCATCTTTTTCTCCTTTTTCGTTTGCGTAAATGCGCCAAAATCTGTATAATAAAATCAAATATGACTCTTAGATAGTCGGCCGCAGGTTTAAAAACATGTAGTAGGCAGTCTTTTTAAGTATCATAGCATAATTTTAAAAAAAATACAAGTTTAAAGAGAGAATTGATGAAGATTTTACACACTGCTGACCTTCACCTTGGCGCGCGCCTTGACACGCGTGACCGCGAGGCCGAGCAACGCAAGATTTTAAATGAAATAACGGCGGTTGCAAATGGCGTTAATGCCGATATTGTTATCGTCGCCGGGGACGTGTATCACAACTCAACGCCGTCCGCCCAGGCCGAGGATATGTTTTTTGATTTTGTTGACAAAATTAGCGATGGTGGCAACCGTCTGGTTTTTGTTTTGTCAGGCAATCATGACGACCCCGAGAGGCTGGGTGCGTGTAATCCGCTTGCAATAAAGCGCAATATTGTTGTTGCATCTAGCCTTGATATTGACTTTAAGAACACGCCAAGAGAGGCGCGTGCGCGTATTATTGACGCTGGGCGCGGGTATGTTCGCGCGCGAGTTGGCGAAGAGGAGTGCGTGTTGGCCTTTCTTCCGTTTTTTGGCGAGCAAAAATGTAAAGAACTTGCGGGTGGCGGCGATTTAACATATAACGAGGCTATTCGGGAGTTGGCGCGAGTTGGCGCGTCTCACTTTTCACCGCTTAGCGTGAATATTTTTGTCAGTCATCTTTTTGTTGCGGGCGCAAAACTTGCTGATAATGGCGAGGTTAAGGTGGGTGACGTGATGGCCGTAACCCCGGATGTGTTCCCCAAGAACGCACATATTGTTGCGCTTGGACACCTCCATCGCGCGCAAAAAATCGGCAGCAATGTCTATTATCCCGGCAGCACGATTGAACTTAGGTTTAATGACCACAGGCCAAGCGTAAACGTGATTGACGTAACCAAGGGCGGCGTGGCGAGCGTAAAACAGGTGCCGCTTGCGTCGGCGTGCGAGCTTAGGCAGATACGCGTCAAAAATATGGCGTATGCGATAAAAGAACTTAGCCTTGCGGGAGCAAACGAACTGATTGAATTGACGTTTGTTCAAAATGAGCCACTTAAAGCGGCTGAAATTAAAGAGCTTAAACGCAGTTTTCCTAACCTTTGTGGGGTGCGGCTTGAACTTATTTCGGCCGAAACTGAAAGCGAAGAGAGAAAGGTGTCGCGCAGGCAACTGTCAGACCAAGACCTTTTTATTCAATTTTATAAACAGAAAACGGGGGCAGAGCCATCGCCAAGGCTTGTTGAGATGTTTCTTGAAATAAGGAGGGGCACAGATGACGCCGATTAAACTTGAATTTGCGGGTATCCATAGTTTTAAAGCCGCGCAAAGCATAGATTTTACAAGGTTTTCAAAAGGATTTTTTGGCATCTTTGGCGCAACTGGAAGCGGGAAGTCTACCATTTTAGACGCCATCACCCTTGCGCTTTATGGCAAAATCAACCGCGCGAAACTTACAAGCGATTTTATCAACCTGTCGTGCGAGAAAGCGACGGTTAGACTTACGTTTAGCGCCGTTGTTAATGGAGCAGACCAAACGCTAATTATCGAGCGCAATTTTAAGCGCAAAAAAGACAAAAACACGGCAGACAGCACGGCGGTTTGCCTTATAAAACAGGGCGACGAGTTTGTTGTTTGTGCTGAGGGTGTGTTTGATTGTGACGCTAAAATTAAAGAGGTTTTGGGGCTTGGGTTTGACGAATTTTCAAAATGTATCGCCTTGCCACAAGGTCAGTTTGCAGACTTTTTAAGGGCGACGCCTAACGAGCGCACGGGGATAATCAGTAATATTTTTGACCTTTTTAGGTTCGGCACGCCGGTGTATGAAAGTGCAAGAAAAAAGGAACAGTCGCTTGCGATAAAGCAGGCCGAACTTAGCGGTAAACTTACACAAATGGCCGATATTTCAAGCGAGATTTTAGATACACTTAAACTGCAATCGATGGCGCTTAGTAGTGAGTTTGACGAGAAGTCTGCTTGCCTTCAATCCGCGCAGAGTGAGTTTGATGCCATTAAGCAGAATTATGTTAAACAAAACCAATTGCTTGCGGCAAAAGAACGTGCTGAAAAATTAAAGCAAGACGCCGACGCTTTTGACGCGCTTGATAAAAAACTTAAAAAGGCACAGGCTGTGCGCCCTCTTATTGAGGTTAGTGAGCAGCTTGATTTAGATGCCAAAGAAATCAGCAGGTTACAGCAGTCTTTTGATGAAACTCAGGCCGAACTGAAACTCGTAACGGCAGAGTTTGATCAGGCAAAAGCCGAGGCGGATGTTTTTTTGGCGGGCTTTAATGAAAATTATTCAGTTGCGCTGCGACGAATTAATGAAACGCAAAAAGCGCGTGAGGACGAACTGGAACTTGATGACTTAAGCAAGAAAAAGCGCACGCTTACGCTTGAACTTGATGGGCTTAATTTAGCTTTGGACGAACTTAACCAAACGCGTGACGCGCTTACGAAAAACCTGAACGAATTAAACAATAAGCTAACAGCGCAGATGGGGCAAAAGGCCGAGTTTGAGGTTGACGAAAAGGTGGCCGCGCAAATCAAAAAGGGGGTTGACCTTGGCGCGCAGATTGAAATTATTGAAAAAATTGCGAACATAGTTAATGGCTATCTAACCCAAAACAGGGCGGAACTTGAAAAACTGAGGGTGCAGGCAAAACTTAATGAAGACGAGTTAACTGCGCTTAAATGCAAGCGAGAAAAAAGCTTTGACGACCTTGGGCAAGGCGGCATAAGTTTTTTAAATGCGGCCGAAAAATTAAAGACGGCACAAGAAAAAAATGCGCAGATAGGCGCAGTCAAAGATGCGCTTGAAACGTTTGACTTGCTTTTAGCAAGCGCTCAAAAAACTAAAAATAAGTATGAGACGGAACTAATTGACCTTCACAAAAAGGTAAGTGAACAGACGCGCAAGGCTGCCGATTTAGATGAAGAGCAGGTTTCGGCTAAAAAATATCTTCAAAATTGTATAAAAGAATATGCGGCTGGCGCAAGCGAAAAAGGGGTTGAAACGTCATATGAATCAATAACTCGCGCGCTTGACATTCTTTCACAAACGCAAAACAAAAACGAAGATTTTGTTAAAGATTTTAATGGCTTAAAGTCAAAAATTGACGCGGCTGAAATGAGTCTTAATGATATAAACAATCAGATAAATTTAATCTCGTCAAAGCGTCAGGCTAAGATGGAACAATTTGTTAGCCCTTATGGTGGTGACGATTTTAAAACAAAATTATCAAAAATAGAGGCAGATTTAGAGCAGGCAAACGCAGTTTTGCGTGTTTTTGAGGAATATGATGCGCAGATTGATGATTTAATATATAAAAAGTGCAATTTTGATGGCCAAATCGTTAAAAATGAAGAAAATATAGCTGTTTTTGAAGATTTATTATCAAAAATATACGCGCTTAAAGCAGAGCGTAAGCAAATTATATTGGGGCTTGAAAGGCAGTTTGGTGGCAGAGATTTATTTGCGCTTTCGCGGGCTATTGATGAAAGCAAAGAAAAATTAAAAGTCATTACAGACCAAATTGCAGTTACGCAAGAGAGCGTTAATAATATTACACTTGAACTGTCTGGCAATAAAATCAAGATAGGCGAGCAGGTGTCAAAAATTGAGGCGCTTAGTGCTCTTGTAAGCCAAACCAGCGAGGCGATAGACAAGCTAGGTGGTTCGCTTGAAAAAGTGCTTGCAGGCGCTAGTGCCCAAGATGCGCAGGCTGAGGCTGAGTTTAATCTTAAAAAACTTGAACAGACCAAGGCGCTTTATGAGCAAAAGCAGTCTTCGCTGTTTATTAAACGTATGGGTCTTGAAAGTGAGGTTAAATTAACTTCAAGTAAACTGCGCGAAAAACTTGGCGCTTTTAACTCTAAAAAGGCTGAGTTTAGCGCGGCGCTTGGTGAGTATGCGATTGAAAATGCAGATGAACTTAACGGTTTACGACTAACTGACCAGCAGATGCTTGAAATGAAAGAGGCAATTGAAAATTATCAAAGCGCGCGGGGGCTTATAAGAGCCGAAATTGAAAACCTTGAAGCCGACCTTTCTGGCGCGGTGATTGACACGTCTAAGATGGCGGCGCTTGAACTAAGTATTGAAAGTTTAAAGGCCGCTATCGATGAAAATCGTCTTGCGTTTGGCAAAATTCGGGGCGAAATTGAGCGGGTTGAAAAAAGGTTGGTTGAAAAACTTGAACTTAGCGACCTTCTTAAATCGGTCAGCAGCGACCTTGACTATGCCCACGAACTGGTGCGCGTTTTAAGGGGCAAGGCGCTTGCGGAGTTTGTTTGCGACGAGTATCTTGAACTTATTACCGTGCGTGCAAACCAAATCGCGGGGCTTTTACTTGATGGCAAGTTTACGCTTAAATTTAGTGACGGCGAGTTTTATGTTGAAGACAACTTAAACTCGGGGGCACAGCGCGCAGTAAGCACCCTCTCAGGCGGCGAAACCTTTTTAATTAGTCTTAGCCTTGCGCTTTCGATAAGTGAGCAAATCACGTGCGCGTCGGGTAAAAGCATGGATTTTTTCTTCTTAGACGAGGGTTTTGGCACGCTTGATAGTGATCTGTGTGACGCGGTTATTTCAGCACTTTATAAACTTGAAAGCAAAAACCTTAAAATCGGCGTTATTAGCCACATCGAACTGCTTTTTGATAAGATAAAAAACAAAATTATGGTTTCAAAAACTGAGGAGCGGGGCAGCGAACTTAGGCTTGAAACAACGCTTTAACGTGTATATTTTATAACACAACAAAACAATTAAATTAAAAGGTGAATAGTGATTAAGTAAATAAGTTAAAATGTTGTTGGTTAATTTGGCGGGCACATTTAAATAGTAAGAAGCGAACAAGGCTGTCAAATTTTAGCCACTTGGCGCATAGAGTTTTTTAAAGGAGAAATTCTATGCGTTCTTTTTTTAAAAAGTTTGGCGCGTTTTTTTGCGTTGTAATTATTGCGACGGTTGCGGTGTTTGTAACGGGCTGCGGGTTTGGCAGTGTTGTTAAAAAGGCCAGCAAAAATCTTAACACATACGCGATTGACGCCAGTTTTGACGAGTCAAGCAACACGCTTACGGGCAAGCAAAAGGTATTGTATAAAAACACCACGGGCGCCACGCTTGACAACATCTGTTTTCATCTTTTTGCCAAGGCGTTTAGAGAGGGCGCAAAAATTCGACCATGGACGAGCCTCACTGAGGCGCGCTGCTTTCCAGATGGTGTTAATTTTGGCGATATGACGGTAACGCTGGCGCAAGTATCAGGGCAAGAAACCAAGTTCGTTTTTGATGGTGAAGACGAAAACATCCTAAAAATTGAGTTAAGCGAGCCGCTTGAAAAGGGTGAGGTGGCCGAGATTAATATTGAGTGGGTAACGAAAATTGCCAACTGTGAGCATCGGCTTGGCGTAAACAAAGATTGTGTTAATCTTTCAGGCTTTTTCCCACGGGCGTGTGAGTTTGAAGACGGGGAGTTTGATAAAACGCCGTATTACGCAACGGGCGACCCATTTAATTTTGGCGTGGCAAACTTTAACGTTAACCTGACGCTGCCTGCTGAATACGTGGTTGCCAGCTCGGGGACGGTGAAAACAATAAATAAAAATGGCGGGCGCAATACGTACGTGATTTCGGGGTTGGCGCTTAGAGATTTTGCGGCGGTGTGTGGAAAAAATTTAATCAAAATTAGCGAAAAAGTGGGCAACACGACCGTTAATTATTTTTGCGATAAAAATAAAGAAAATCCGCAAAATGACTTAAAACTTGCGGCACGCGCGGTTAATTTTTATAACGCCACGTTTTTTGAATATCCGTATCGCGAATTGAATATCGTTGAGTCGCCATTCATGCAGGGCGGGATGGAGTTTCCTAACCTCTGTTTAATAAGCAGCAACGTCAACGATGCCACGGAGCACAACAAGGTTGTTGCGCACGAAGTGGCGCACCAATGGTGGTATGGTGTGTGCGGAAACAACCAAATTAAAGACGCGTGGTTTGACGAGGGTTTGGCAGAAATTTCAACCTTTATGTTTTTTGACAAGTACCGCGAATATGGGCCGACGTATTCGTCTAGTATTCAAGACGCACAAACGGGGTATAATCTGTTTTTAGAGGTTTTTGAGTCTATCGAAATCCCCGTTAAAAAGCAGATGAATTTAAGCGTTAATGAATATTCAAACGAGTATGAATACACATATATGGTTTACGTTAAGGGTGCGCTTATGTTTGATGAAATCAAGTCGTCAGTGGGGGATAAGGCGTTTGTGCGGGCGCTTAAAAATCTTTATAAAAAGCACAAGTTTGGAAAAATAACAAAAGATATGGTGGCTGACAGTTTTTCAGGTTCGGCGCGAAAGAATGTTAATGAAATTTTAAATAAATACATAAACGGCGAGGTGTAAGTTGTTAATTTATTTGCAATATTTTTAAATATTTTGTTTTTTAAAAAAATTATTTTTAATTTTTAAAAATCGTTTTAAGTTATTAATCAAATGATCGTCACAGCCAGAATTGCTAGAAAAATTGGGGTATTATGTGTGAGATAGTACCTAAATAAATTTACCCTTAATTATTCAATTTTAAATACTTTTATAAACCTAAGTCAAACAGTGGATAATTGTGATATTGCTTGATTAAGTTTATAAAATCTGGTATAATGCAAATGAGGAGTTTTTATGCGGATAGTTAATTTGGCAAGCGGCAGCAAGGGTAATAGTACGCTTATTGAATGCCATAACACAAAAATTTTGTTAGACGCGGGGCTTGGTATCCGCGAGCTTGAAAAAAGGCTTATTGGGGTTGGCGTAGAGCCTAAAAGTATTAACGCGATTGTTATAACGCACGAACACAGTGACCACATCGGCGGGCTTAAATCGTTTGTAAGAAAGTATAGGCCGCTTGTGTTTGCCCATCGCGATGTTTGGCCATATCTTGAAAACAATATTGGCGACATTGCTGACAGTGTTGAGCGCCGGTTTGACACCCTTCCGTTTAAGATTGGAGACGTTATTGTTACACCATTTTGCGTAAGTCACGATAGCCGAAATTGTCAAGGGTTTACCTTTGTTTGTGGTAAGGCTAAGTTTAGTTATGCAACTGATATTGGGTTTGTTTCAGGTGTTGTTGATGAAAATTTGTGTGGTTCTAAATTGGTTTTTATTGAGGCCAATCATGACCCAGATATGCTTAAAAATAATCCACTTTATCCTCCTGTTTTAAAGGCGCGAATTCGTGGCAAAAACGGGCACTTATCTAACTTTGATTGTGCCAGCGAGGTGGTGCGTCTTGCCCAAAACGGAACAAGGTTTTTTGCGCTTAGCCATCTTAGTGAAAAAAACAACACGCCCGAGCTTGCTTTTGAGGTTGTAAGCAATGCATTAAGCTGCGCGGGGTTTAGCGTTGAAAAGGATGTTTTTATAAGGCTAACACACCAAGATCATGCGGGAAATAATTTTTATTTAAAGGAAGAGTAAGGTATGCAAAATCTGCAATTTGACCCTAAAATCAATGAAAAAGTGGCAAAAAAAGTGCAAAAACCGCTAAGTTGCTTTGATTGTGATGACGCAAGCATTGGCGTTTTGGTTTATATAATTATGCAATTTTTGGTCACACTTGTGGCAGTTACGCTTTTAAGAAACGGCGTTAAATATAACAACTTTTTCTATTTTGTTTATGCCTTTTTTGTTGAGGGCGTGTTTGGACTTGCGGTTTTATTTGTAAGCGGGATAAGAAAAAGGCAGTTTATCCCGGCTGTGGGCTTTAAAAAGAAAATGAGCGGTGCGCTTATTGGTTGCGCGGTGGTTGTAAGCATTATTTGCCTTTTGGGACTTGGACGCGTTAGTGACTTTTTTGTTACGATTTTAAATAGTATTGGTTACACAAGCGTTACATCGGGCATTCAGGTTGACTCGTTTGGTAAACTGCTTATGTACACGATTTTAATTGGTATTATGCCAGCGCTTTGTGAAGAGCTGTTGTTTCGTGGGCTGGTTTTAAATGGGCTTGCTAGGTATGGCAAAAACTTGGCGGTGTTTGGGTCAGCGTTCTTCTTTATGATTATGCATGGGAATCCAGATCAAACGGTGCATCAATTTATTTTGGGCGTTATTTTTGGCTATATCGTTTATTATACGGGCAACATTTGGATAACAATAATTATCCATTTTTGCAATAATTTCTTTGTGTTGCTGATTAATTTTGTGTTTAACCTTTTATCGTCGGGCGAGACGGCCAGCACAGAGGTAACTGAAACGCTAAGCGAACAGGCAAGTATCGGGTCAAGCATAGTAAGTTTTATCATTTCGGCGGCCATAGTTGCTGTTTCTGTATATTTGATTTATAAGGTAATGGAGAAAATTATTGCCGAAAATAAAAACATTAACGGCCTGCCTGACTATGTTAAGAAAGACGACTTTAAGATTTTAAAGGCGGGCGAGTTGTTTGATGATGTTGAGGGCGTAGAGGGCAGCGCTGTGGTTGCGGCCGATGGCGACGTTATTATTGATGCGGGCAACAGTGGCGAAATCGTTTGTGAAAAAACTGGCGCGGCGGGCGCCAAAGAGGGCGGGCCGAAAGTAAGCGTTATGGCGTGGATACTTTTTGCGGTGTCTACAATTTATTTTGCCTATGAGTGGATCGCGGCGTTGATTGAAGGGTTTTCAAAATAATGGTTAGGATAAAAATCGTTGCAACGGGCGACGTGAAAGATAAAAATATCAAGGCAATAACGGACGAGTTTTATAAAAGGCTTTCGCGCTGGGCAAAGGTTGAAGAGGTGATAATAGGCGAGATTCCGCCTAAAAATGACGCCGAAATTCCGCTTGCAAAACGAAAGCAGGCAGAAATTCAACTGGCCAAACTAAGCGGGTTTGTTATCGCGCTTGACCGCAGCGGGAAAGAAATTGACAGTGTTGCGTTTGCTAAAAAGTTTGATGAGATAACAAGCGGCGGGGTAAGCATGATTACCTTTGTTATTGGCGGGTCTAACGGGTTTGATAAGGCGGTGCTTGACAGGGCAGATTTTGTTTTGTCTTTCGGAAAGATGACCTATCCTCACGAACTTATGCGCGCAATGCTTGTTGAGCAGATTTATCGCGCGTTTACGATAAACAACAATATTGCATATCATAAATAGGGGGCTTATGGATTTTTGTGGTTTAATTCTTAAACTGCAAAAGATAAGAAAGGGCGAGGTTGTAACCCTTGGGCATTCGTGCTTGGGGCGCGATATTTATGGCGTTTTTTATAACTTTAAAAGCGACCAAAACCTTTTAGTCAGCGGCGCAATTCACGCGCGTGAGCATATAACAAGCGACCTTATTATGTGGCTGATTGATTGCCTTGAAAACAGTGATACAAAGGCGTGGCTTAACCTGCCTAACATCATGTTTATTCCGTGCGTTAACCCAGATGGGATGGAGCTTGTAAACCGCGGGCTTGACAGTGTAAAAAACGCAAAATACACAATAAAACTTGAAAAAATGGTTCAAAATTGCGATTTTAACGTCTTTAAGGCAAATATTCGCGGGGTTGACCTTAACAATAATTTTGACGCAAAATTTGGTACTGACCCGCGATACGCAAAAGCCCCCTCAGCGCACGGATATAATGGCGTGGTGCCTGAAAGTGAGCCTGAAAGCAAACTGCTTGCAGAACTAGCGCGGTTTTTAAACCCAGATTTTACCATAAGTTTTCACAGCAAGGGTGAAGAAATTTATTATAATTTTCACCTTGATGGTGGGCGTAAAAAATACCATCAAAAAACGGCCGAATATTTTAGTAAGCTTACGGGCTATAAATTGGTTGACGATACGGGCGTATCGGCAGGCGGGTTTAAAGATTATTGCATTGAAAAATTGGGCATCCCGTCAATAACAATAGAGGTTGGAAGTGACGACTTGGCGCACCCAATTTTAAGCGATAAATTAAACACTATTACACCGCGTTTTGAAGGTTTTTATGAGGCGGTTAATCGGGCATTTTTATATATTAAAAAGCACAAAAATAAATTCTAAAAAACAATAAATAATCAAAGATATTTAAAAATGATAATAATAAATTGGTTATAAAAACTGCAAAAATCAAACGAATATACGGAGAAATGATGGAAAAAAGGTTTTTTGATGAGGCGTTTAAACTGGCGCAAATAGCTTATAAAAAAGACGAAGTGCCGGTTGGTGCTGTGATAGTTAAAGATGGAAAAATAATAGGCAAGGCACGAAATATGCGTCAAAAAACGCGCAGCGCAACGGCGCATGCTGAGATTTTGGCGATTGAAAAGGCGTGCAAAAAAATAAAAGATTTTAGGCTAACGGGGTGCGACATTTATGTTACGCTTGAACCATGCGTTATGTGTTTGGGCGCGATAATAAATGCAAGGATAGACAATCTTTATTTTGCGGCCAGAATTAATAAGCCAGACACCATTACAAGCGAAGAACTTGCGGCGCGTGCGGGGCTTAATCATAACCTAAAGATTGTGCAATTTGATGAAAATGACAGATGTGGGAGCCTTGTAAGTGGCTATTTTGCGCAAAAACGCAAGAAAAAATAACAAAACGCGGTGAAAAAAGCAGTAAAAACTGCAAAGTTGTAATGATTTGACATAAATTTTAATATATTTTTATGTTTTTGGGCTTTATTTGCAAAATTTTAATAATAAAAACCTTGCAAAAGTGTAAGCGTAATGAAGCAAAAAAGGGCAAATTTCGCCTTTTATTTTTTTATTTATTTAAATTTTTGAAAATTATTTAATTTTAGGCATGTTGCTAAAAAATATTTGACTTTATTTTAGATATTTTCTATTATTAATTTGTGGTAATATGTAAAAAATATAATCATAAAGTTGGTGAAAAAAATGATTGAAACCTTAACAGAACTTAGAATAGAAAAAAATGATGACGCGCCTTGTGACGTTGCTTGTTTTGTTTTGCTTACTGACAATAAAAATTTTAATATTGGCACGCCGTCATATGCGCTTGACCTGCTTGGCAAGCCGACTTACGAGTGGGTAACACGGGTTTGCCCTACGCGTGCGGTTACGATTGAATGTGACGAAACTGCTGATATTTTAAAAATCATTAAGCCGTATCTAAGGGATAAAGACTACACTCTTTGTTTGTATGGCGATACGCCGCTTTTAACGCGCGCGCAGATTTCAAAGATCTTGGACTTTGTTGTATCTCGCGGGTTAAACGTTTGCAAACTGTCACGAGGGTACGTTTTTAAAACTGACTATATCAGGCGTGTTGATGAAGTTTTTGCGCCACAAACCTATTATTTTAATGAAGAGGAGTTTGCCTGTGCGCATAGCCTTAGCGAGTTTGGCGACATTCGCGCTAAACTTTTAGAGCGTATTGTTAAATTTCATCAGTCGCGCGGGGTTCAGTTTATTGATGAAAAACGCACATATATTGAAAGTGACGTAACGATTGCGGCCGGCGTGACCCTTGAGCCAGACGTATTTTTGGCGGGGCAGACACATATCGGCCGCGGCGTGAAAGTAATGGCGGGGGCAAAGATTGTGTCAAGCCAGATTGGCGATAATGTTACCCTTGGGCGCGCGATAGTTACTGACAGTGTTATCAAAAATGACGCTGTGGTTGGCGATGAGTGTGTTATAAAAGATGCGTCTTTTGTTGGCGCGGGCTGCGTTGTTGGAGACAGGGTGACCCTTATTGACGCCAGCCTTTCACAAAACGTAAATATTGGGGCAAGTTCAACGCTTATGCATGCGCGAATTTATCGCGACGTTACGCTTGGCGTGGGGTGTGTTATTGCGGGCAAGCCTGAGAATGGTATTAGCCGAGTTTTAACGGGCGCCCAAGTTGGCGACGCGGTGACTATTTTTGACGGCGTTGCGGTTACTGAAAAGGCGCAGATTGTATCAGGCGCTAAATTAGAGATAAAAAAGGATTAAATATGAAACTTATTTTAGGACTTGGAAATATTGGCAAAACTTATGACGACACCTACCATAACGTGGGCTTTTTGGTGGCGGATAGGGTAGCAAAAAAACTGAATACATGGTTTAAAACCAAAGAGTGCGAAAGCGACGTTGCGATGACCTATATCGCGGGCGAAAAAATTCTTATCGCAAAACCGCGCACGTATATGAACGCAAGCGGCCTAGCGTTAAAGGCCTTTTTGGGCAAGTATCCCGAGCTTCATCTTGACCGCGATGTTATTGTTGTTTATGACGACATTGACCTTGCGCCCGGCACCATTAAGATTAAAGAGGTCGGCGGGGCGGGCAGCCATAATGGTATGAAAAGCATTATGGAAGTAACTAACACGCGTGTTTTTAGAAAAATCCGCGTTGGTATTGGCGAGAAAAACGAAAACGAGACGATGACCGAGTTTGTTTTGAAAAAAATCAAGCCAAAAAGCAAGGTTAGGCAGGGCATCAGCCTTGCGGGAGACTCTATCGTTGCGGTTTTGCAGGGCGAAAAAGACTATGCCGCGATGATGAATGAAATCAACAGCAAATTTTAAGCACTGCGCAGACGTAAGCGTTTTTCGGCTTAAAATTTTAAGTTTTAAACGGCGGTAATTAAATGTTGGGGCTTGAAAAGTTAAAGGCGATTTGATATAATAAATTAAATGGCGAAACAGATTGCTGAATTTTTTAATTTTGAAGATTTAGGCGACGAATATTCTCGCCTTATTTTTGCGTGCAAAAACGGCCAGAAAATATCCGCGCTTTCAATGGGAGAAACCGAGCGTGTTGCGATTCTAGCAAAACTTGACAGGCCGATATTATATCTAGCAAACGACTATATAAGTGCCACAAAAATTCACAAGCAGTTTGAGGCCTTATTTGGTGGGGCGGCGCTGCTTTGGCCGGTGTTTATTGACAATCTTTTTTATAAAAGAGCGCAGTCAATCGAGGCTAACATCAGCCGTATTAAAACCCTTTCACGCCTTTGCCAAAACCGCGCAAAAGTTATCGTTGCAAGCGCCGATTCGCTTATCGGCTTTTTGCCAAACGTAGATGACTTTAAAAGCTCAATTATAACGCTTAAAAAAAATGAAACTGTTTTAATCGATGACCTTAAAAAGAAGCTGATTAGCCTTGGTTACAGCCGCGTTGAACTTTTGGCGGGAGAGGGGCAGTTTGCCTCGCGCGGGGATATTTTTGACATATTTCCAAGCGGCAGTGAAAGCGCCGTCAGGATAGAGTTTTGGGGCGACACAATTGATTCGATTAAGACGCTTGACCTTGAAACTCAGACGTCTAAAACCGACCTTGGCCAGATTATTATCAACCCTAATACTGACCTAATTTTAACCGAAACGGAGCACCGCGAACTTCTTGAAAAACTAAGTGGGCGCCTAAACCGTGCCAAAACTGACCTTGACCCAAACAGCGCGATAATCAGCGGCATCGAGGAGGCCTATTCACGCCTTGAAAGAGGGGAGAGAGACTTTTCGCTTGACTATCTTTTTCCGCTTTTAAAACACAAGGCAAGCGATATCTTTGACTATCTTGCGCCAGATACGCTTATTGTTATGCACGAATCTAAGATGGTTTATGATGGCATTGTTAACTCGTCTAGCGAAATCGAAATGCGCTTTAAAAACCAAGTAAAGGCGGGCGAGGCGCTTGAAAAAACGTGTTCGGGGTATTTCAGCGCGACGGAGATACTTAACAAAATCAACACATTCGCGGGGCTTGTGCACCAAAAAATAACCAATGCGAACCGCTTTTTTGACCCGCAAGTTGTTTGCGAATTTAAGTCTATCCCGATGCAAAGGTACAGCCATAATTTTGTTGAACTGATAAGCGACCTGAAAAACTGGAAGACTAATGGGTTTAGCGTGTTTTTGCTTGCGGGCAGCAATGACCGTGCAGCCGCGCTAAGCCGAAAACTTGAAGACGAAGACGTGTTTATTGAGGCTAAGCCAAGCGGTAAACTGACAGACAGTGGCCTTGAAATTTTGCCTTACGATTTTTCGGGTGGGTTTATCTTGCCTGACAAGAAAAAGGTTGTTATTTCAACCACCGATTTGTATGCCCAAAGGCGGGCGGCTGCCAGCGTAAGTGTTAACCGGAAAGACGTGTTTAGCGTCCCTAAGGTGGGCGATTATGTTGTTCACAGTGTTCACGGAATCGGTATTTGCGAGGGGGTAACGAACCTTTCAAGCAACTTTGGGTCAAAAGACTATGTTGTTGTTAAATACCGCGATAATGACACGCTTTATGTGCCTATTGACAGCCTTAATATGCTTGAACGTTTCAGCGGCGCTGAGGCACCAAAAAAACTTAGCAAGATTGGCGGCGTTGAGTTTTCAAAGGTAAAAGAAAAGGTAAAGGCAAGCGTTAAAAAACTTGCGTTTGATTTAACCGAACTTTATGCCAAACGCGAGGCTAAGCGCGGGTTTGCGTTCTCAAAAGACAATGCTATGCAGCGCGAGTTTGAAAACTCTTTTGCGCACATCGAAACTGAAGATCAATTAAAAAGCGTTGCCGAGATTAAAAAGGATATGGAATCGCCAAAGGTGATGGACAGACTGCTTTGTGGCGATGTTGGGTTTGGTAAAACCGAGGTTGCGCTGCGTGCCATCTTTAAGGCGGTTTTAGATAATAAACAGGTGGCCTTTTTGGCGCCTACAACCATTCTTAGCCAACAGCACTTTAACACGTGCAAGGCCAGATTTGACGCCTTTGGCGTGCGCGTTGAGGTTTTAAACCGATTTAAAACGCCGTCAAGCGTTGCCAAGATTTTAAACGACGTGGCGCAGGGCAGGGTTGACGTGCTTTGTGGTACGCACAGGCTTTTGTCTGACGACGTTAACTTTCGCGACCTTGGTTTAGTGGTGTTAGACGAAGAGCAAAAATTTGGCGTTGAAGATAAAGAAAAACTTAAAAACAAGTATCCGCTTGTTGACTTTTTAACGCTTAGCGCAACGCCTATTCCGCGCACGCTGCATATGAGCCTGTCTGGCATTCGTGACGTAAGCATAATAAGCACGCCGCCAAGCGAGAGGCTGCCTGTGCAGACCAGCGTGTGTGAGTTTAGCGAGAGTTTGGTTCGCGATGCATGTATGCGAGAATTGGCGCGCGGGGGGCAAGTGTTTATCTTAAATAACCGCGTTGAAAACATCTATGGTTTTGCTGAAAGGATACAAAAAATAGTGCCAGAGGCGCGAGTTTTGGTGGCGCACGGGCAACTGTCAAGCAAAGAACTTGAAAACATAATTTATCAGTTTTATAAACACGAGGGCGACATACTTATCTGTACAACCATTATTGAAAATGGCATAGATATTGAAAACGTCAACACGCTTATAGTTATTGACAGTGAGCGGTTTGGTCTTAGCCAACTTTATCAAATTCGCGGGCGCGTTGGGCGCGGTAATCGCACGGCCTTTGCCTACTTTACGTATAAATATGATAAAGTTTTAAGCGAAGAGGCCTATAAACGCTTAGAGGCGATAAGTGAGTTTACAGAGTTTGGCAGCGGCTTTAAGATTGCTATGCGAGACCTTGAAATTCGCGGTGGCGGAAACGTCTTGGGCCCTGAGCAACATGGGTTTATGCAAAAGGTTGGCTATGATATGTACGCAAAACTTCTGGCAAATGCGGTTGCAGAAATCAAGGGCGAAAAAGTTGAAGAAAAGAAAGACCCGCTTATGCGCATAAGCATAGATGCGTTTATCCCGTCAATGTATATAATTGAACCGGCCAACCGAATGACGACGTATAAAAACATCTCAGCGATTGCCTCACGCGATGAAAAAGAGCGGCTTGAAAGTGACCTTAAAGACGCGTTTGGCACGCTGCCGCAAGAGGTTATTAACCTAATAGACATTGCTTACGCTAAGTCTATGGCGCAAAAACTTAACGCCGTTGAGGTTGTAAGCACGTCGGCGGGCATTCGCATCATCTTTGAAAAGCCAGAAGACATAACGGGCAACCCGGATATCGGCGAGGCGCTTTATGAAAACCGCGACAATTGCGCGCTTGAACTTGGGGCTACGCCGATGGTTAAAATTAAGGCCGCGTCAGGTAATCGCGAAAGCTTAGACAGGCTTTTGGGGTTTTTAATAACAGCGACGTCAAAAAAACGTTAATTTTAAAACAAAACGAATTTTAGAACAAAAATTTTAATCGCCAAAGCACTAACTGCAAAGCTAAAAAATAGTGATGACATAAAGCAGCAATCACAAAACAGCAACAGTGCTGACTATAAAGATTAACGCCTTAAAGGGTTGATAGAGAAAAAATTAAGAAAAAAGCGCCCAAAAGGCCAAAAACCTAGTAAAAATTTAACAAATGCGATTTAAAATGATTGATTTTGTTTATAAATTACGCTATAATAAAACGACTAATTGTTGGAGGAATAACACTTTGAAAAAGAAACTTTTTGCGCTATGTTTGTGCTTGTGTATGGTTTTAAGCTGCTTTTGCGGCTGCTCACTTTTAACTAAACAGCCAACCTACACCAGTGATACGGTTATCGCAACAATAGCGGGCGAAAATATTACATACGCAGATTTATTATCAAAATACAATAATTATAGCAAATACTTTGCCTATTATGACGAAGACGTGGTTATGAAAATAATCTATGAAGAGTTGTATCTTGGCGTTGTTCAAGAAATTCAGGCTAAAAACACGGTCGTACTTGAAGATAAAGACTATGAAGAAATTAAAAAATCGGTGTATGACGCCTTTATTTCAACTATTGACAGTTATGAAAAAGCCTTAATTGAAAGCGACGATAAAGAATTGCCTGACAGACTTAGCAACAATAAAAGCGAAGACAATAAAACATACAGCGAATATGTGTTTGAGCCGGTTGAGGTTATCGATTTTAGTACACTTACGGCTGGCACGGCGCCAACAGTTGATCAAATGTATCTTGAATTTTTAGACAAGGTTTATGACGGCGTTGAGAATAAGTTTGAGGGATATCGCACGCAAGCGTATAACAAATTAGTTGCAGCCCTTCTTCGTTCTGCTAAGCTTGATGGCAAAACAAGTGATAAAGCTAAGGTTGTTAAAGACGCAATTAAAGAGCAATATGAAATCGCCTTCACAACTAAGATTTGCGCCAAATATCGCGAATATATTGAATCAAAGGTATTTGTTCGTGAAGATTTGACTGAAAGTGAGCAGGCGATATTGTTTCAACAAGAAATTGTTAACAAATACAAAAAATTGTTAAATGCTGATAAACAAAAATATTCGATTGAGGGCAACTATGCAGAAATTATTGCATCAACCTCATCAACCGATTTGATTTTATATCACTATGAGGGTGAATACACTTTCTTTACCGTTCAGCATTTGCTTGTTAAGTTTGATGATGACACTGTTGCAGAGCTTAAAAATCACGTTGGTTATGACAGTGGTAAAGCAGAAATTTTCAGAAAAGAATATGAGAAGTTCCGTTTAGGTTTTGCAAGAAATAGTTTTGGGGAATGGATTATAAGTGGCTCTTATCGCGATGAAGACGGCGAAACCATCAAAGAGCAAGACTATGAGAAAAACGACGACGGGACGTATAAGGTTGACGAGTCGGGCAATAAAATTTTGGCCTTTGAAAAAGATGAAAACGGCGAATATAAGCTTGATGAAAACAATGAAAAAATCCCTGTTATGGTTGAGTCTAAAATTACGTTGCAAGCGATTGTAGATAAGTTTGAAGAAGCTATCAGCAGCGAGGAAAAATACCTTGCAATGAAGCGGGGTGATAAGATTCGTAAAGCTAAGGCTGATTTAAAAGAAGAGAAGGGTCGCGATTTAACGGATGAGGAAAAAGCGGAAATTGAAAGCACCACGGCGCTAACAAGCGACGAAGAAAACAAAGCAAAAGATGAGTTTAATAATAATAAGTCGTATGTAAGGCTAAGCACCTTTATGCGCTTTATCTATATGTACACGGGTGACACGAGTGCGCTTGGGTCAGATAAAAATATTATGAAACTTGGATATAGTATTTCAACAGACAAAGATGATAACGGCGGGCTTATGAAAGAGTTTGCTGACGGCGGACGCAATCTTTATAATAGATATATTAGCCTTGGTTTAACGCTTGATAACTTTTTAGCAAGTGATGAAAATGTTGAATATGCTATCACCGATTATGGCGTTCATATGATGATGCTTACGGGCGTTTATAACGCGGGCGAAATTGTTAAAATTGAAAAAGACAACGGCAGTGGAGAGATGGTTGCGCGCAGCGATGCTGAAATCATTGCCGACCTAAAAGCAACGCGCATCACCGCGTCTTCAACAAAAACGCTTTATGAATATATTTATGACGCTTTAAAAACAGAAAAAGCTAACACGCTTTATAGTGAACATCTTTACAAACTTCTTGACGAAATTCAATCACAAGGAAAGTTTAAAGAAATAAAAAAGCCTACCTATCACGATTTAAGCGGTAGATAACGAAAGACCACCTTTATGGTGGTTTTTTATTGCAGAATTTGGCAAAACTTTGGGTAAATTATTTAATTGTTTAATTAATTGATTGACAAATTTGCGCGCAGTGGGGTAGACTAAACAAGACAAGTGAAAAATAAGCAAAACAACAAAACAAAATCAACGCGCGGTCAAAAGACCGTTGTTTTGCATAAGAAAAATTATAAAAATCCGATTGCCAGCGAAAGGGTTTTAAATAGTAATGTAGTTGCGGCTGATGAAAAAAAAGCTAAACACGAAAAACCGATTAACGAAAAAAAGATAGAATCAGCCGATGGTGAAAAGAAATTAATCGCACAAGCCGGCAGTGAAGTGATAATTGAGGGTGCTAGCAAGGCGAAAACTTCGGCCGACGCCAGTGTAGGCGATGTGGCTAATGAGATTATGGCTGGTATTAACGATGGTGAGGCGCCTGCTGAGGCTGACGCTAATGTAAGCGAGGCGACAACTGAGGCGCAAGTTGAGATAAAAGACGCACTTATAGACGTAGACGCAGCGCAAGAAAGGCTTAACGAGGCCGAGAAAAAAGACCCGAAAAAAAAGAAAAAGTCTTTTATATGGAACTTGATATTCTTGATTATCAACGTTCTGTTTATGGTTTTTGTTTTAAAAAGCCTTTTAAAAGAAAACGCGGGGTCGTCGCTTGGTGAGGTTATTGCTCAGCAAGGCACCAAACTTTATTGGCTTATTGGTGCGGTTGTGTGTTTTTTTGGGCTTTATTTAGTTTCAGCCTTAAACATCTCAGTGTTTTTGAAAAACACAACAGGGAAGTGGCACTTTTGGCTGTCACTTAAGGTGGCGGTTTTAGGTAAATATTATGACTATATCACGCCGATGGCGGTTGGTGGGCAACCAAGCCAAATCTTAAACCTGATTAAGGGCGGGATAACCCCCGGCGTTGCAACAAGTATACCGATTATTAAGATGATAATTCAGCAGCTTGTTCACTGGGTTTTTGTTATCGTTATTTATGTGTTTCTTGTTCCGCTTATACCGCCTGAAAGCGGGCTTGTTAACCTGCTTATCATATTGCTTAAAATTTTGGGCGTTGTTGGCATAATCATAACCACTTTTATCTCGATGAGCTTTTTGTTTTTAGGAAGCAGCAAAATTGTAGGCCGCAAGATTGCCAAATGGTCAATTCGATTCGGGTATCGCCTTAGAATTGTTAAAAACTATCGAAAAAGTTATGATAAGTTTATGCGTCAAGTGGTTGAGTATCAAAGCTCGATGCGCTATCTTGCCAAAAACAAGGGTGTTTTGGTTATGTCGATAGTTTACAGCGTGCTTGATCTGCTATTTTACACGTCAATTGGCTTTTTCTGTTGTATGGCCTTTTCAACAACCGTGACGGCCGAGGGGTTTGTTCCAGTTTTTGTTATTTGGCTTATCTCGGTCGGGCGATATATGGTGGTAGAGCAGGCCTCAACTATTATGATTTTGCCTGGCGGAACGGGGATAAAAGAAATCGCGTTTCTTATAATGTATAACTTTTTCTTTAAAAACAGCAACACCGTTGCATGGTCGTTTTTCAGCTGGCGAATGTTTGACTATTACCTTGTTTTGATAATCGGCTTTATATATATTCTTATCAAATTTATCGTGGAGCTGGTTGTCTCACGCAAGAAAAAGAAGAGCGCAAAAACCTTGCAAACTGACGCTGATAAAGTATTACCTACCGCATCTAGCGCAGAGGTAACTTTAACAAATATGTCAGACGAAATTGCTGGCGTAAAGTCGCCACAAAGTAAAACAAATTGCAATAAAAATAGTAATGAATAAACAACAAAAAAAAGGAAATCATCTTCAATGAAGGTGATTTTTTATGAGAAAATTAGTTATACTTTTTGTTGCGGCCGTCCTTTTTGGCGGTGTGATTTGGTTTAATATTGGCGGACTTAATGCGCGAAATAATCAGGTGGTGTCTGCGGTTGGCGTGTACGCAAACGAAAAGGGAGTTAATGCGTACAGCGGCGGCGTAAATTTGGGGTTTGCAAGCGAAATTACGGGAATAGACGTGCGTACGTATACTAAAAACGGCGGCGAAGGCGAGGTGATTGGTGAGTTTTTTAAGGCGAATTTAACCGACTTTAACATTGACGAGTTTTTGACTAGGTTTGGCGTGCTGTTAATCAAGCAAACGCAGGTCGGCACGGTAAGAAACATCTATGGCGTGTCAGCGCGGCTTCCGTATCGCGTCAAGGGTCTTGAAAGCAACGTACATATCGCAATAAGCGGCCAAAACGTAACAGTAGCCAGCCCGATTATTATGGGAAGTTACTAAAAAACCGCATTTAAACTTTAAACTTTCAACTTTAAACTTTAAATTTTGGTGTATATTTTCAAAAATGCGGGCAATAATCAATTCAACAACCAAAAAAGGGGAGAAGTTATGTCAAAGATTAAAAGATTTTTTCAAAAGGTAAAGGCATTTTCAAAACGTAATGCATATGCGCTTGTTGTTGCATTTTGCGTAATTTGTGTGTTTAGCGTTATAACCGCGGTGTCGGTTGCTGAACTTTATAAGGTAGATAGCCCAACCCAAAGGCAAGAGCAAGAAGACCCTAACGTTGAGCCAACGGGCGGTGACGACGTTATAGTTTTTGATTCGCCAGTTAAAGACGCCAATATTTCAAAAGAGTATGCTGAGGACCACGTTGTTGAAGACAAAACCAGCGGCGCGTGGAAAGCGCACCTTGGCATCGACTATGCTGGGCCAGAGGGCACCAAGGTTTTAGCAGCCTTCGATGGCGTGGTTGAAAGCATCGACAACTCGCTTATGGATGGCGTTGTTATAACCATTGTTCATAACGACAACATCAAAACCGTGTATAAGTCAGTAACAAACGCCGCCATTTCGGTTGGCGATAAGGTAACAAAAGGCCAAGAAATCGCCGAGATGGGCACGTCTACCAGCGAAAAAGCCGACGGGTGCCACCTGCATTTTGAGGTTTTGGTTAATGGCAATCCAGCCGACCCTAATGACTATCTTTCAAGCAAAAAATAATCCTAACAAATTAATCCGCGCACATCAAGCGCAAAACTATAATCGCTTTGAGTTATATTTTTCAAGGCGATTTTTTATTTCTAAAAATAAAGTTGATTTAAGGTTGCTGATTTCAATTATTTATCAAAACGTTTGCGTGAGGGGCGGAAGATGAGTATAATAAAATTGGAAAACAAATTCGGTAAAACATAAAGCCGCAATAAAAATTGGTACAAGGTATAAGGCCGTAATTTAAGGCGGTAAATGTAATAATGCTGTTTTGTAACAGGATAAGCAAGGGGGAAGGTATGAGAAAAGCAAAGATTATTGCAACGATGGGGCCGGCGTGTGAGGATGAGCGCGTTTTAGCCGAGATGGTGGCGGCTGGGATGAACGTTGCGCGATTTAATATGAGCCATGGCGACCAAGCGTCGCACAAAAAGCAGATTGACAGTGTCAAGCGTATTCGCGAGAGGTTTGGCATTGCGCTGCCTATTATGATTGACACTAAAGGGCCAGAAATTCGCATTAAGCAGTTTGAAAACGGCGAGGTTGTTTTGAAAGAAAAACAGCGTTTTACGCTTACCACGCGTGACGAGGTTGGGTCAAGTGAGCGCGTTTCGGTGACGTATAAAAACCTGCCTAATATTGTAGGGCGCGGCACAAGAATTTTACTTGCGGACGGGGTAATTGAACTCAGGGTTATTTCAACCACTGAAACGGACGTGAATTGCGAGGTGGTTTTTGGCGGCGTGCTTGGCAACAACAAAAGCATTAATATTCCGGGCGTTGAGCTTGACTTGCCATACTTGTCTGCGCAAGACAAGGCCGACATTCTTTTCGCGGTTAATGAGCGCGCGGAGTATCTTGCTATCTCATTTGTAAGAAATAAAGAGGACGTTGGGCAAATTCGCGCATATTTGCACCGTCTTGGTGACAAAGAAATGAAGATAATTTCTAAGATTGAAAACCAAGAGGGCGTTGACAATATTGACGAAATTATTGCGGCCAGTGATGGTATTATGGTGGCGCGCGGAGACCTTGGCGTTGAAGTTCCTTTTGAAAAAATACCTGCTATTCAAAAGCAGATAATTTCTAAGTGCAAGGCGGCGGGCAAACTTAGCATAACGGCCACACAGATGCTTGAATCGATGATAACGCACAGCAGACCAACTAGGGCAGAAATTAGCGACGTTGCTAATGCAATTTTAGATGGTACTGGGTCAGTGATGCTTTCGGGCGAGACTAGCGTTGGGGCATTTCCGGCGCGCGTTATTGAAACGATGTCATCGATAATCGTTGAGTGTGAAGCGGGTCAAGTAGGTGCGCTTGACTTTTCGAAATTTGAAAAACTTTCAGGCAATCTTAATGCCAGCGTGGCGTTTGGTGCGTGCGCGCTTGCTAAAACCAGTGCGGCGAAGGCGATTATCGCGGTAACGAGGTCGGGGTCAACGGCCATCGAGGTGTCTCGGTTTAGGCCTGACGTGCCGATTTTGGGATGTACGCCTAATGAACGCGTGTTTCAAAGCCTTGGCGCGGTTTGGGGAGTTTATCCTATCCGCCAGCCAGAGATAGACACTATCGACAGGCTCATCGAGCACGCCAAAGAGATGGCGGTTGCAACCAAACTTATTAAAAAAGGCGACCTTGTTGTTCAAACCGCGGGCAAAGAAACCCGAATTTCGGGCAGCAATATGCTTATCCTTGATTTCGCGTAAAAGCTAAGGCGCGCGTGTGCGGGGGATGCGGCAGCTGTTTTAATAAAGATTATAAAAAAGATACATTGCGTTAGCGGGTAATAACTAATACAATGTATCTTTTTTGTGGCCTTATTTAAACTTTAAACTTTCAACTTTAAACTTTTTTCTTTAGTCGTCTTGCCAGAGGTTGTTGCGGTTAGGGTTGGTGAGGGCGCCGAAAATGTTGTCTTTAAAAATGGGGTTAGTCTGTTTAAGGGTCTCGATAAGATTTTTAACCTCTTGGCGCTTGGTGTGTTTGTTAGCGGGGCAGGGGTTAAAAACAACGGGCAAATCGTGGCTTTCGGCGATGATGTCTTTTTCGTCAACATAAACGAACGGGCGGATAACCGTCACATTAGTGCGCGTCATAAGCGATTTAGGCGCAAACGTTGAAAGACGACCCTCATAAAGCAGGCTGAGCATAAAGGTTTCAATGAGGTCGTTACTGTGATGGCCAAGCGCTATTTTATTTGCGCCGTGTTTGATTGCGGCCGAACACAAAGCGCCGCGCCTCATTTTAGCGCACAACGAGCACGGATTTTTCTCTTTTCGTATGTTAAAAACGACGTCATAAATATTGCTGTCTTCTTGGAAATATGGCACGTCAAGGCTGTTACAAAGCTCTGCCACGCGAGAAAAATCCATATCTTTGCGGCCAAAGTCCACCGTTATCGCTAAAAGGCGAAAATTAACGATGCCAAAACGCCTAAATTGCGCGAGGGCGGACAAAAGCAAAAGACTGTCTTTACCGCCAGACACGCCAACGGCCACCGTGTCGCCATCTTCAATCAAATTAAACTGTTTAATAGCCTTGGTCATTTTTGAAAGTATTTCTTGGTTCATAATCGTCCTCATTAGAAATAATTTCTAACAGCTTATTTTGGCATATTTAAATTAAAAATTCAAGCATTATTTTTAAATTTGTTAAATTATTTGACACGTGCGCACGCGATAACTATAATTAACTATGAAATAATATCAAAAAAATAGCACAAGATAAATTTAAGGATAAACAAATTTAGGGATGAAAAAGTTTTTTGGGGTTTTGTGTTTGTGTTTCTGCTGTGTGCTTATGCTTTCGGGCTGTGGCGTTTCTGGCGGAAGCAGTATTGTTGCCATTCGGTTTGAAAGGCAGATTTATTATGTTGACGAGAATTGTGACACCAAGATTGACTATAAGGTTTATCCGTCAACGGCTGACAACTTTGCAACCACCTTTCAAAGCTCAAGCGAAGACTATTTCACTCTTAATGGAGAGGGGATAATCAACGTTGAAAACTTTTTTTCAAGCGTTAAACTGACGGTTCAGGCTGGTAACAAGACGGATGAGTGCTATGTTGTTAAAAAAATCTATCCGTCAAGCGTATACCTTACGCATCCGTGCCTAGAAAATAAAAAGCCTAACAGCACTGACAGTTTGGTTTTAACTAAGGGCGCGTCAACCGCTGTTACGATGTTTGGCGAGTTTGGCGCAAGGTTTAATCAAGAATCGGGCAAGACGGAGGTTATTTCAAACGCAGACGAAAGGCTTCAAATTGTTGACGAAAATATTTTTAAGTTTGAGGTTGTAAGCTCTGATCCGTCAATTGTTAACGTACCTGACCCATCAAAACTTCAAATTGCGTCGGGCTCGCGCACGGGCGATTGCGTTGTTTCAGTTTTTCTTGTTGACGATAACGGCCAGCGAAAGCAAGGGGCAGGCGGCGATATTTATGCGTCGATTAACGTGTCAGTTATTGAGCCAGTTGCCAAAATGCGAATATTTTATAAAATCGGCGATGGCCATCTTCGTGAAATAACGGATGCGAATTTTTCGACCATAACAAACACAGGAACTAGTGCGGTAAAAGTTGATTTTTATATTATGCTTGTTGACGAAAATGGCGGCGTTATTGAAAGCGAAAGCGCGCTTAATTCAATTATTGCAACGGCCTTTCCTGACAAAGATTTTAAGCCGATAGAAAACAGACCAACAGAAACAATAAGTTGCGTTGCCACTCCGAAATGTTATAATGATGATGGTAATGTTAAGTTTGGCGTTAAGGTATGCAAGGCAAGTTTTAATCTTTATTCGTCAAGCAAAGACAGGCTGGTGTTTAGTTGTAAATTTGTTCAGGGCGAAAATCAAAAACAAATAAGCAGTTTGATTTATCTTTAAAAAGAGTGGGGCTAACCCCACTTTTTGTTTGCGAAAAATTATTTGGTGAGGTAGAAAGTTAGTAGTTGTGAATTGCAAAAAATTGGCAAAAATGGCATGCGTTTGACATTAAACTTGCCAAAAGAACGCAATTTTGGCAAGTTTTTGGGTGGTTTTGTGGCAAAATTTTGAGTGCAGACTAAAAAAATATATGTCACCTATTGACTTTTTTGCGTTTGTGGGGTATACTTTAACAAAGAAATCGGGTGAAAAATTTTTTGTATAGGGAGAGATTATGAAAAAAGGTGTATTTGCGTCAATAATCGTAAGTATCATTTTAACATTAACACTTGCTATAACTACTATCGCAACGGCTTTTGGCGGGGCAACCGTCCCAGAAAAAACCGTTTATCTTGCGTACAGAACGGAAGATGTTTGCAGCGAGCTTAAAGACTATAAACAAATCAACTTTGGGTTTGACACGGCTGATGAAAACTCAATGCTTGTTTATGATGAAACTGAAAGTGCGTATGTAGCGAAAAATGCGGGAAAAACCACGGTTAAAGCAAAAAATAAAAACAACAAGCAAGTTAATCTTACTATTGAAGTGTTCTCTCAGGGCAATGGCCAAACGGCCCAAACGCCTTGGGTGATCGCTAACGCGGGGCACTTAATTGAGCTTAGCACGCTTGTTAACGCGGGCAACTTTAAAACCTTGGGTGCCGATGTTAAGTTCGTTGAGCTTAAAGCCGATATCGATATGGCAGGGCAAACGGGCTTTAAACCAATTGGTACACGCACGAATGCATTTAGTGCGTCATTTGTAGGCGGAGATAAGGCAATTATTAACCTTGAAATGAACGTAACGGCTTCAAATTACAATGATTATGTAAGTTTTGCTGATATTGGCGGCGCAACTGAGGCGTTTATTGAGCTTGGCGTTTTTGGCACTATTAACGCTGCAAGCATTAAAAACCTTAACGTTGTTAACTCTAAATTTACGGTAGCAGAAGACGTTGTTAGCACCATCCGCGCGCAAATTGCTGAGGACAAAACGGTGGTGGGCAATGCTGAACGCGTAAGACTTGTGACCGTTGGTGCGGTTGCAGCAAATGCAAGCGATTCAACGATTGACGGCGTAAGCGCTTCATCAAGCATTAACTCTTTAAGTTTCAGTGACGAAACTGGCGGCGCGTTTGATAACGGCGTTGGCGGCGTTGTTGGCGTTGCAAGTGGCTCACAAATTAAAAACGTAACAAGCAATGTTAAATTCGTTTTAAATCAACAAGAAGGCGTAACGGCGGGCGGCGTTGTTGCTGTTGCTAAACTTAACACTACTGTTGAAAACGCAAAAGCAACCGTAAACGCACAAATGGTTTATAACAACGGTGCGCTTTTGGGCGGCCTTGCTGGAAAGATGTATGCGTCAACCGTTTTAAATTCAACGGTTGAGGGCATTGCGGCTTCGGGCAACGAAACCTTCTTAAATATCAAAGACGCGTCAACGATAAACACGGCAGTTGCTGGCGTTGCAGGTCTTGTTAACAATATGTCAACATTAACAAACGTAATCGTTAAAAACGCAGCGGTTGACGTTAAGGGCATTGTTGCGGGCGTGGCTTATCAAAACGAAGGTGTTATCAATAACTGCGCGTTTAACGGTAACCTTACGGGGTACGCCGTTGCGGGAATGGTAAGCAATAACAACAACAAAATTGTGTTTGGCGATTCGTTTGACGGCGTGGCTGTAAGCGGGTATCTTAAAGGCGTAAGGGTCGGTGGTGCTGTTGAAATTAATAAGGGCAGCGTAACCGGCGGCGCTAACAAACCAAAAATCGATGTAACAGTTAAAAGCGTTTCTAAAAAGGTTGAGGGCGCAAAGGCGCTTAAAGCCATCTATGAAAGCTATGTTTCGGGCTTTGCAGTAGAGCATAGGTCAGGCACAATCTCTGGCTTTAACGTTAAAGTCGAGCTTGTTGATGGGCTTAATATGGCCGGTCTTGTTAATATTATGGGTGAAACGGGTGCGCTTGTTAACGCAGCAACTTTAACCGATATGATGGTTGATGCATCAGTTACAAGCGGTAGCCTTCAAAATTCAAGCACCACATATTCAATTGCGGGCGCGGTTGGCTTTACGTACGCTGGTGCAACTATTGATAACAACGCAATCACGCTTAACGTTAACCAAAAAGCAGTGGCAACTAACTGGTATGGCGTTGCGCAACTTGGCGGTATCGTAGCGCGTGTGTATGAAGGCGGCGTAACCATTTCAAACAACACGCTTAGCGCAAAAGTGTTTATCAACTACGCGGGTTACAGCGCGCAGATTGGCGACACGATGTATTCACAAATGCTTATCGGCGGTCTTGTTGGTTCAATCGCGACTGATAAAGATGCTGATGGCAACGTGATAACAAAAACTGAGATTGTTGGCGGCGAAGACATTGAGTATATTGTTGATGCTCATGGCAAACTTAACGGCTCGGCGATGGTTCACATAACGGGCAACCAGATTGAAAATCTTGAAGTTGACTATTCATTTGAAGGGTTTGAAACGATTGTTTCGGGTATCGAGTCTATCCGTGGCGTTGGCGGTATTGTTGGCTATAACGGGGCTGATGCTTCAATTATGGATTTTGGCAGCACAGGCAGCAATACAGTAACAAGATTTGTGCTTAATGGCAAAGCTCAAACCGCAGCGTAAATATTTTTAAGAAACTCCCAACTTGGGAGTTTTTTTGTTAGCCGCGTTGTTTTGTTTGACAAAATTCGTTATATTATTTAAACTAATATTGTAATGGATTTTCGATATGGCAATGCTTATAATTTGCCTATCGAAAGGGTAAAATAACAAAAATGGATAAACATAAGGGGAACTGATGAGTAAAAGGCTTAAAACGCTTATCTTTATATCTTCGTTTTTTGTTGTCGCCTTGATTTTAGGCGTTGTTTTGATTGGCTTAATTGGCAACATTTCAACGATACAAGTCAACGATTTCAGGATTTATGAGTCAACTAATGTGTTTTCAGCGTCAAGCGGAGTAGAGCAGATTGACGTATATTTAAGCAACAGCAAACTCAGCCAAAAGCAATCAATTTTAAGCGACTATACTGCTGAAAACTATGTGCTTAGCGTTGATAATAGTGATATTTGTTCGGTTTCCAAAGAAAATGGCGCTAACATTTTAACGGCCAAATCGGTTGGCAGCACGTTTGTTAGGGTTAAAGACAAGGTGTTAAGCGCGCAAAATTTTTACACTGAGACCGAGGTAAAAGTGGTGCAGATTAATGTTTATGCCGAGATGACCACCATAACCTTAAACCTTTTAAGCAGCGAAATTAACCGCCTGCCTTTCGTTTTAAAAACTCAAGCCAATTCGGGCGGGATTAGCATAGCGTTCGCGTCAAGTGACCCAACGGTTGCGAAGATGGTAAGCGAGGATGGCAACTTTTTTGTTGAATATTATAAAGCGGGCGTAGCAACGCTTAGCATTTATTGCGTAGACAACCCAAGCCTTAAAGACACTGTTATCGTTAACGTTGTTGACAAAGAACCTGATGACCTTTATTTTGTTGACGAGTCAGGCACTAAGATTGACCGAAAAACGATGTACGCCGATGGCAGTTATTACACAATAAACTATGAGCTTTTGTTTGGCAGTAAGCGTGCCAGCGAAATTGGCGGTATCAATGGCGAAAATATTCGTGTTTTAGACACTGGCATAAAGTCGCTTACATTAATTGACTATAAAACTGAATATATTGGCACCAACGGTGAGGCCAGATACAGATACGCAATAGATAGCGAAACCACCAAGACGTATGCTGTTACACCTTTTGATGCCAGCGATGCTGAGACGGGTGCGGGGGTTGTTTTGGATAAAGCCAATCGCTGTCTTAAACTTAAAAAGACGTACAGACCAGAAGATAACATTACAGGAACGGGCGATGAAGAGAAACAACTTAAAGATGTTTTTGTAATAGTTACCCTTCAAACATACACCAACATTGACGGCGTTGAGGTGGTAACGGGCACTTATCAAATCCCAGTTTATATCTATCGAAGAATCGTTATTGATATCGAGGTTGAGGTGGCGGGGCGTCCGCAAGACTTTAAAGACGTGTCTAAACACGTTGTAAACTATCACGAGAGTGACAAGGTGTGGGGCAACCTTTCATGGAAGGGTAAAACGATTAAGTCGGTAGATAACCTTTATATGACAGAGGCGGACAACAATGTGGTGCGCACCCTTTATATCAAGGTTTATCGCGTTTATAACAACGGCGAAAGAGAACAGATTAATTCAAACAATTCTGGGTTTAATACGGTTAATTCAAGCAGCAGTGGTGACAACTTAGAATCGCGAATGTACACGGCGCCTGATATGAGTTTCACGGCGATAAAGATAGAAAAGTGCAATGTCATCAATGGAAGTAAAGAAACCATCCTTACTATTGTTGACAGTGGGCTTACGTTTGAGCTTAAAGTGACGTTTGACACTATTGATAATATCAACAAAGGTATTGATTTGAAAGAGGGCGAAACGGGGTACAAGAAAGAGGGAACCTATGTGTATAACCAAGAGCGCAAGGCATATGAATTCACCTATTTTGATGAAAGAATGCGAAGTGACCTTGAATATACTGACAGCGTTGGCAACATCATCGCGATACGAAAGGATAATACGTAGATATGGTTGACCCATTTTTGGTTTTAAAATATGGCAAAATCGTTGAGGTGGATGTACACGGGCTTGGGCTTGAAGACGCGCGCGCCGAGGTGTTGTATTATCTTAATACTGTTGACGTTGACGTAAAGGGCTTTTTGGTAGTGCACGGATACCATAAGGGCACGGCGATAAAAAACTGGATTAGAAACGAATTTGCTGACCCGCGGGTTATTAAAATTATAAATGCGCAGGCAGGGGCAACGCTGTTATTGCTTAGTGAAAACCTGGCGATAAAATAAATAAAAAAATTTTTGAAAAAGTATAGTATTTTCTCATTTCTTGTGCTATACTTATTTTAGTTAAGGAGAATTGGTATGGAGTATAACAGAAAATCAATGATTTTAGGCGTAATCATAACGCTTTTGTGTGTGGCTGTTGGTGTTGTTTGTTTGGCGCTTAATGCGAACACTTTTGCATGGATTATGTTTGCGGTAATTCTTGCGCTTGCTATTTTTCAAGCCGTTTCTTTCTGGTATTTTGCTAAGGCGCTAAGAAAAGAAGAAGGCGAAAACAACGCTGAAATAAAGGCAAACAAAGAAAACGCCGATAAAAATTAAGGCAAACCCCCTCACGATGTTGAGGGTTTTTTATTGCCAAAATTCATCAAATTGAATAGAAAGGCACAAGTGGGACACCATTAGTGTAAGGAGATTTGTGATGGAATCGAAAAATACTGGTGCCATTATGGCTACAATTTTTTTTATTTTAATGTGCGCGATTATCGGCAGTTGTTTTATGGCGTTTGTTTATCCTGAAAAAAAGGTAACGGTGGCGTCGCCAAGAGTGACGGCGGCGGAGGGCATAACGGTGACTGACAAAAAGGGCCAAACGGTGCAGGCTATTGAGCTTTCAAAGTCAAAACTTGGCCTTAAACCCGTAACGGGCAAAGAAAACTGTGACACGGATATCCCTTCAACCGTAACCGACAGGACGGGAAGTGAGGGTGTTTATGGCGTGTTTAAAATCAAGTCAACAGTCGCGTGGAAGATGTATGTAACTGACGTCAAGGTTGAAACCAAGGCCAAGCCCAGCGACCAACGCGAGCATATTCAAGTTGCGCTTAAAGACGTGCAAAAAAGCTGTCAAAACCTTAAAGAAGATAAAATCTTGTTAACGTCGGGCGAATCTGGCGACGAAGAGAAAGAATTTACGCTTTTGGTTTGGCTGCATTCGCATGCTGGCAATGAGTTTACCGGCGCAAAAATAAGTTTTAATATAGTATTTGAAGCGGCGTAATTTAATAAACGCGGCGTAATTTAATAATTGAGCATTAAATTAAACTTATGGTTGCGTGCAAAAAAGCTGGCTGTTTGGCGCATAATAACTTTGATGAAAAAGGCCAAAGACAAAACCAAAAAAAGTTTTACGCATGGAGCCTTGTCTTTATGCGTTTTTCTGGCGCTTGGAAAAATTATTGGCGCAGTTTACAGGTTGCCCTTAACGTGGATTTTGGGCGCAGTTGGAATCGGCACATATCAAATGATTTTTCCGTTATATAGTCTGCTTTTAACACTGTCAAGTTCGTCGGTACCGCAGGCGCTTGCCAAGATTATAAGCGCAAAAAGGGCTAAGGGAGACGCGGTTGGTGTGCGTCAAACCTTTCTTTCGGCCAGCATTTGGCTGGTCATTTTATCGGGGATGGCGACAGGGCTTGTAATATTATTTGCGCGGCCGTTTGCGGCGCTGCAAGGCAATGCGGACGCATTTATTTGCTTTTTTGGGATTGCTCCTGCCATTATGTTTGTTGGTATAATCGCGGCCTATCGCGGGTATTTTCAAGGTAACGAAAATATGACACCGTCTGGGGTCAGTTCGCTGATAGAGCAGGTGGTTAAGATGGCGGCAGGGCTGTTTCTTGCCTACTTGTTTAAGCCGAGGGGAGTGTATTGGTCGGTTTTTGGCGCGCTTTTGGGCGTAAGTATAAGCGAACTTGTTGCGGCTAATTTTTTAGCGATACGCTTTTTGTGTGATAAGGGGCGGCCGCGACTAAATTGTGGCAACCTTAATTTTAAGTGTTGCTCTAAAAAGATTTTTGCTATCTGCCTGCCGGCGACGCTTGGCGGTTTGATTATGCCATTAGTTCAGTTTATAGACAGCGGGCTGGTTGTTAATTTACTTGATGGCATTGGCTTTTCGCACGATGTGTCTGTGGCGATGTTTGGCGTGTCAAGCGGGGCGGTGGGGTCACTTATCAACTTGCCCGTTGTTGTAAGTTTGGCGATTGCGACGGCGGCGCTTCCAAGCATTTCAAAAAATAATGAACTTAATTGTAACGAAAAAGTAAAATCCACCATCGACAAAAGTTGGACGCTTACTTTGTTTTTTTCGGTGCCATGTGCGGTGGGTCTGGCGCTGTTGTCGCGCCCGATAATGGGCTTATTGTATGGCAAAGTTCTTAGTAACACAGAACTTACTGCGGCCTCTGGGCTTTTAAAAATTGGTGCAATAAGCATAATATTTCTGGCACTTACGCAGGTTGCAAGCGGTGTATGTCAGGGGCTTGGCAAATTCAAAATCCCACTGTTTGGCTTAATTTTGGGCGGGTCAATTAAGATAATTGCCAACTTTTGTTTGATACGTGTACCGAACATAAACATTTATGGCGACCAAATTGCCAATATTTTGTGCTTTTTTACGTCTGCGGCGTTTGATTTTGCGTTTATCGTGCGCTTTTTTACAATAAACACCCTTAAAAATACCTTAAAAATCGCATTTTTGGCAGCGGTAATGGCAATGTTTGTTATAATTTTCGATTATTTTGTTGACATAAACAATTTTATTTGGTTGTGCGTTTGTATTTTAGGCGCGGTGATTATCTATTTTGCGTTGGCGACAATAATTTTTAAAAAACACGAGAAAAATAGTGCAATGATAAAAGGGTGTCAAAAAACAAAATAATAAGTTATGGGCAAAACTATTGCGCAAAGTCAAAATAATTGATAAAATAGGGCTATGAATAAGCAGTTAAAAATTGGAAATGTGGTTTTAAAAAACAATGTAATTTTGGCGCCGATGGCGGGCTTTTCTGACACGGGATTTCGCAGCCTTGCGTATAGGTTTGGCGTGGGGTTGGCCGTAACCGAGATGGTAAGCGTTAAGGCGCTGGCGTTTGAGAATGAAAAAACCAAAGACCTGCTAATAACCCAAGAAAACGAGCGGCCAGTTGCAGTGCAGATTTTTGGCCACGAGCCTGAGGTTTTTGCGCGCGTTGTTAAGTCTGGCGCGCTTGACAAATTTGATATCATTGATATTAATATGGGCTGCCCGGCGCCCAAAATTGTAAATAACGGCGATGGTTCGGCGCTTATGCAAAATCTTGATTTGGCGCGCGAGGTGATAAAGGCGGTGGTTGCTAACACGCAAAAGCCTGTTACTGTTAAGTTTCGCGCGGGGTTTGATAAAGACAATATAAATGCTGTTGAATTTGCCAAAATGTGCGAGGCGGCGGGGGCGAGCGCTATCACGGTTCACGGGCGAACGCGTGACCAATATTACAGCGGCACCAGCGACCTTAACGTCATTCGCGATGTGGTTAATGCGGTTAAAATTCCTGTTATCGCTAACGGTGATATAAATAGCGTTGAGGCGGCCGAAAACGCGCTTAAAGCTACTGGCGCGGCGGGCGTTATGATAGGGCGTGGGGCACTTGGCAATTTGGAATTAATTTCGCGTTTAACTGAAACCAATATAAATATGGGCAAGTTTGAACAAATTGAATATATAACCAGCACGCTTTTAAAGTATCACAGTGAGAAATTTGTTTTAAACAGTTTGCGCGCGCACCTTGTTCATTTTGTAAAAGGTATGCCACTTAGCACTGTTATCAAGCAAGACTTGTTGACAACACAAAATTTGCAAAACACGCTTGAAAAGTTAAAAATTTATTTAAAATAATCATTATTTGTGGCCATTTTGCGTTTTTTGCGGCAGCGGAGTAAATAAAAGCGACCTATTAAAATTAAGGTTGTGGTTAAAAATTGCTATTGGTGGGGCAAAAAAAGTTAATAGAAAAATAAAAAAGCCTTTACAGAATCGTAAAGGTTTTTGGCGCAGAGAGGCGGATTTGAACCGCCGGTTGCTTTCACAACACTCGTTTTCGAGACGAGCACAATAGACCACTCTGACATCTCTGCCTAATATTATTATACGCCAATCTGCGCAACAAATCAACCCTAAAAGACTAATATTTGAAATAATTTAGTCATTTTAATTTGACAATCTGCTAAAATATGATAAACTATAGTTAGTGTATTAAAGGAGGAGATTATGAAACTTAAAGGAACAAAAACTGAAAAAAACTTACAGGTTGCTTTTGCGGGTGAAAGTCAGGCACGAAACAAATATACTTATTTTGCAAGCGTTGCAAAAAAAGAGGGGTTTGAGCAGATTGCTGAAATTTTTACAAAAACGGCCGAAAATGAGAAAGAACACGCAAAAATGTGGTTTAAAGAGCTTGGTGAGCTTGGCGACACTAAGGCCAACTTAGAGGCAGCAGCAAGTGGTGAAAACTATGAGTGGACGGACATGTATGAGCGTTTTGCTAAGGATGCCGAAGAGGAGGGATTTACGCAAATTGCATACAAATTTCGTGCGGTTGCTGCTATTGAAAAGACGCATGAAGAGCGTTACAGAAAATTATTAAGCAACGTGCAAATGCAGCAAGTTTTTGAAAAGGGCGAAATGACGATGTGGGAGTGCAGAAATTGTGGCCACCTTGTTATGGGCAAAAAGGCGCCTGCTATCTGCCCAGTTTGTCAGCACGCGCAAAGCTATTTTGAAGTTCGAAAAGAAAATTATTAAAAAACAAAAATGTTGCGCAAACCCTGAAAAATTGGGGTGTTATGCGTGACATAGTAGTAAGGCGGCTTATATTAGTCGTCTTTTTTATTGCCGATAAAAGTGAAATTTGTTAAGCATAATTTAGCGGTTACCCATTTCCCCTCAATCTCTTTGTGGCCGTGATAAAACACCTTCGCGGTTTTTGGCGTTTCGTTATCGTGAGTGATGTAAGTTATCTCATAAAAACTAAAACCGCAAATATTAAGCAGGGGGTTGATGTAAAAGATTTTGTTATGAATATAAACAAAGCCAATAATTGAAAGGATGATGGCGGTGGTTATCACCATGCTCATATTGCCAAGATCAAAGCCAAGTGTAAACAAAATAAATATTGAAATATAGCCGAAGAAGTGTTGGTCGGTGATGTTTTTTATTGACAAAATTTTGATTTCTTGCATTTTTGATGGCTTTTTTTGTATCGCATAAATAAGGCCAAATACGCCCAACAAAACCATTATAGAAATTAAAACTATTGTTATGGTGTTAAGCACGTTAAAGGTGAGGTTGCCATTAATAATTTCAACCAATAATTGAACAAGTATAATGCCATACATAGGTATAAAGGCGCTGAAAAATAAACACAAACTGATCATAATTTAATGGTGTCCAAAAACTGCAAAAATAATGTCAAATTTTAAAAATACTGTAATAATTTAACTAATTTAAATATAAATTGCGATATTTATGGTAAAAACTGTTTTGTTTGTGGGTTGACAATCTTAAAATTTGCGTTATAATATCTGCGAGGAAAAAAGAATGGATAATAATTATTGTTTGCCAATTTTAATATTGCATCACTGCAAAAAGGTGCTTAAAATCAACTTGCCAATTGATGCCGAAAAGCTTTTAAAAACCTTCAAATTTTATCAAGACCTTGATAGTGAAATGTTTGATAGTTTTGTTGAGGAGGCGGGGTTTAAGTTTAGATTAAATGATGACTTTGTTGAAATAACAAGAAAGCAAGAGTGTAAGCCGTTTTTTTGCAATGAAGTAAGCGACACAATGTATGAATATGTTAAACTTTTTTCAAATAAAAACACAAGCGAGTCGTTAAAGGATGAGTTTTTAGATTTTGTAAAAGTTGCTGAAATTGGGTATGCTGATTATGGCCCAATTTATGGTGATGTGATGATTAAAAGCAGTGTGGGGTTTGAGCCGGTTGAAGGATTTGTTGCTGTTGAAACGCATATAACAAAAAATGGCAAAAATGAACCATTAAAGCTTGAATTCGGTGACTGTACAAGAAAGACATTAGCAGACTATTGCCTTAAACTTAAAACTTTAAAACTTTTTAATAAGTGTGGGATTTCTTCACAAGAATATGAAAGGTAACAAAATTATTGTTTATCGCCATCGCTTTAATTTATTTTAATGCATCGCAAAAATTGTTTGTTTAATATTTTTAAAATTAAAAATTAAATAAAAAACAAAAACTCCGCCGTCTTGACGGAGTTTTTTGGGGTGAATAATAAATTTAATTTATAGGATAATATTTTTTGGCAATACGATTTCAACAACGCCCTGTTTAGCTTTACAAAGAGGGCACTCGTCAAGCGCCTCCTTACTTGTGTAACTGTGCCCGCAGGCGGAGCAGACCCACTTGGTTTCACTCTGTTTTTTGTAAAGTGTTTTTTCATTAAGCTCTTTATAAAGCCACTCAAAAAGTTTTTTATGGTTAAGCTCAACTTGCTTAATTTGCTCAAAAAGGGTAACGATATCGTCAAAGCCTTCGTCGCGCGCAGTTTTGATAAACTTGGTGTATGCCTTGGCTTCGTCAGCCTCATCCTCGGCCAGCAGTTTAATATTGTCAACAAGATTCCACTTTTCTTTGAACGGAAAGCCCGCCTTGATTTCGATGTTGTCTATTTGGTTTTTGCATTCATTTTGAAGGGCAGTGTAGATCATACGCGCGTGGTTAAATTCTTGATACGCAACCTTGTCTATAATGTCGGCAACCGCCTTTTGTCCGTTGTATCTTGCCCCGTATTCAACAAATTCATAACGCGTGCGCGCCTGACATTCGGCCGCATACGCACGGGCAAGGTTAAGATAGGTTTGACTGTCTTTTAATTTCATACTTTGTTCTCCTTTGAAAATTATTGTTGCCCAAAATTTAATTGTTAAACAAAAACCATCTATTTAAATTAGATAAACTTAGAAATTAATTTTCATAAGTTAAAATGTGGTGCACTTGTGCATAAAATATAGTATGAAAGAACTTGAATTGTTTGAATTGATTACCTCACATTTTACGCGTCTTTTCTTGCTTTTAGATGACTCGATAGAAGATGACAAGATGGGAGAGCCGCTTATTGCGTTTGAGAAAGAGCGAATTGTTAGCCTTGTTAACTTGTCAGGGCAGTTTGGCGTTAATGTGCAAAAAAATAAAACCTTTGACGATGTAATAAAAAACCAGTCGTTTAAAGACTGGTGTGATGACTGTAAAACCCGCTTGAAACAGATAAGATTAAACCACGATGAGGATGCTGCGCTTTTTGAAGACGCAAAAAGTCACCTTAAAGGATATGATTATGAGCGCCGCATTTTTGAAGAAATGTATGGGCAAGAAAAGTAATTTGCTTAGTTTAATTGAATTATCAAATAAATCACTTTAATTGTATTTAATATTGTTTTTATTTATTATTGTTTTTATCTGAAACTAAGGTTTGTTTACAACCCAATTGATTTATTTTTTAAACATATTGTATTTATAAATTCGCTCTAAGTGAATCTGTTTTTCATAGTAGGCGACGTTGATTTTTTGATAATGTTTAAGCGCCTTATTATAAATTTCAATCTCTTGGGGGGTTGATTTTTTTAGTTTGCTGTAAAGAATATCGATGGTGTCATAACTAAAAAAGTTTTCGTCAATGATTCCGCCAATGATTGAGATAAAACCCGTGTCGCTGTTTTCGGTAAAGAGGCTGGCACCCTGATAAAAGTCTGGCTTATAGTCAATCCCGTGCATAAACATAACGGTTGGCACGATGCTGAACGTCGTTGCTGACTTGGTTATGATATTGGTGCCGCTTGGTTTTTCGGCCGTTGCGGTGTCTGACTTATATTGGTTTACGGTGGCCTTGTCATAAATCATAAGTGGCAGGCGATAAAGTTCGGTGGTAAACAAATCTGTTTCAGGCAGATTTTTCATGGCGTTACTTAGGCTTGTCATATATGTGTTATGGTCGCCATACACGATAAGTGTGGTGACATCGATAAGCGCGTTGCCGTCTTTATCGGTGTTTGTACGCAGATAGTCAAGCAGGATGCCGATGGCTTTGTCAGTGTCAAGCGCTGCCGCTTTGTAGTTAATAAATTTTTCAAGGTCGTCACCACTTGGAAGAGTGTAACCGTTGTCAGCAAGCCACTTTTTAATAGAAGACGTGATGGTGTAATCATTGTCAGTAGCCTCGTCGCCGGTTGGAGCAGCCATTGTAAGATTAGATAATACCTGGTCATAATAGCCCTCGGCTTCAAGGCGCGGACGCGAAAAATCATAACCGCCGTGCATACTTACCGTGGTCACGTGGCTGTAAAATTGGTCAGTATTGACAGGCGCAATCTGGCTGATGTACTCTTTAAAAAGGACGCTGTCTAAGAAAAAGTCACTAAACTCGGTAGGTTTGTCAGTCGCTTGGGGCTTACCTGCAAGGTCTGGGTCGGTGGAGGCTTTGGTGATCAGGTCTTCAAGGAAGGTGCAGTTGTCAAACCCAAAGGATGGCAGCACGGTGTTGCGACCGTAAAAATACCCGTAATAGTCATGAAAATACGCAGTGGTGACGTTTCTTCCCTCGGTTTTGGCCTGACTTTTAAGCATATTAGGAAGCGAAAATGGCAGGTTAAGCGAGCCTACGTCACTGTTTGCGCGATAGAAGGTGGTAAACTGAGTGTCTTTCGAGTAGCTGCCCAAAATGCCGATACCTTCGCTTACATTCGTCTTGTTGCGCGCGTAAAAATTTTGAAAATTAAGCGCGTTGGTGTAAAGCCAATAGAGGTTGGGGGTAAGCTCAGGGTCGATAGCGAACCACTCAAAAGACTCAACCATAATGGTGATGATATTGTTGGTTTTGCTGATGCCAAAATAGTTATTTCCTGCGGTAAGGCCAAGGTCAGTGACGGTTTTTGCGTTGTTAATATAATTCTTTGTTTCGTCTTGTTCGGCCTTGATTTGTGCTGCGCTTTGAATGCCAAGAGATTGGTAAATATCGGTCATATAAAGGCCAAAAGTGCCAAACTTTTTAAGCGCAGCAATTTTAACGTTAAGGTTGCGGTAAAGGTAACTGTCGGACTCAAAATATTCATTGTTTATGTCAGCATAGGCGGTTTCAAGATAATTTTTTTGAAGTTTAATAATCCCAGTTCCGCATGCAAACGAGAATATAAAGGTAAGCACAAGAAACAGTGAAATGCTTTGAGAGTAATTGGGCTTTCTGCTGCCTGATTTAAGAAAAAACACAAACGCCACGATGGCGGCAGTTAGGATAAGCGCCATAACAATCACCGACCACCACTGAATAAATTTGAGGCTAAAAGCCGCGGCGGCCTCGTTGCCAAGGGTCAGCATATCAAACGTAAAAATATCGCCAAAGATGTTAAAAAGGGTAACGTTGACGCAGTTGATGATGGCCTGCAAACTTAAAATCGTTATTGCGATGGCGACCTTGGTTTTATATGCGGGGGTGATAAACAAAAGGCCGCTTATTATTAATATAAAGCCGAAATCAAAAAGAAAATATTTTGGAAGCACGCCGAAACCTAAAAATAAAAAAAGTGAAACTTCAAGCGCGAATGAAGCCAAAATAAAAGTTGCAATAATTAAATAGTCTTTTTTAAGTTGAGAATTTTGTTCCATAAATTAATTATATAATATTATTATTTTTTTTCAAAATAAAAACGCCGCAACTTGAAAATTTGTTGTGACGGATAAATGCTGGGTTGGCGGTGAGATTGATCATAGAAAAACTACAGAAATTGCGCAAACTTGCAAACTAAAAATCGGGGATAAAAGCGGCGGAGGCAGAGGAGGCGTCTTGAATAAAAACGTTTGGCATATCAAGAGAGGTGGCCATGTTTACAAGCCGCTTATATTCAAGCGCGGTAGGGCGGTTTTTTAAAACTGGATGCGTGATTGCCTCGCCTTCAGGAGTGTATTGATTAAGAAGAGAAACGTAGGTGTTTTTACCTAAATTCTTTTCTATCCACTTTAAAATTAGAACGCCGTCTTCGCTGTTTTTTGGCAAAAGCAAGTGGCGTATGATTATCCCTAATTTTAGCAGCCTGCCCTCAAAAATATCGTTTTTTAGCCACTTTTTCGCTTCAAGCAGGGCAGTTTTGCACTTTTCTGGATAGTCAGCCGCCTTTGAATATTGTTGCGCAATGGTGTTTGAAAAGTATTTAAAGTCAAACAAAAATATGTCAACGTAGCCTTTTAATGCCCTAATTGTTTCGGCGTTTTCATAGCCGCTTGTGTTATAAACGACAGGAATTTTTGGCTTATAAATTTCAAGCGCTTTGATGATTTCTGGGGCAAAATGGGTGGGGGTAACAAGGTCAATGCATGCAACGTTTTGCGCTTCAAGGTCGCGAAAAACTTGGGCAAGTTCATGCGGAGTATAACTTTTTGCGCAGGTGGGCAATTGACTTATTTTGTAATTTTGGCAATAAATGCACCTAAGGTTACAGCTGGCAAAAAATATGGCGCCGCACCCGCGTTTTTCATCTTTCTTTATGTTTTTCAAATCGGTGCTTTGCGTGTTGGTGGCCAGCGGGTTGGGAGTATTTTGTGAGATGGTGGTTGGCTGGTTGGAGTTATTTTGCGCAGAGGTGTTGGCCGCTTGGTTGTTGCGGATTGGGGCGGAGTCGTCATCAAAAATGTTGGTTAAAATCGGTTCTTCCCAATTGTGAATCATAATTTTGCTAATCATCGCATTTTTTGGCGACTTACAAAACCCAAAGGTGGTAGTGCGGTCAACATTGCACATTCGCGGGCAAATATTGCAGGTATCTGCCGTGATTAATTTTTTTGCGTATTTATTCATAAGCGTATTATATAAAGAAATAAAGAAAATTTCAAGTATTTTGGCGGTTGGTGTTGCGTTTTTGCTTTGAATTTGTTAAAATATAACTATGAAAAACGAAATTGAAAAAGTTATTAAGAAAAATGACCAATTTGTTGTTAAAATTGAAAGCTTGGGAATGAATGGCGAGGGAGTTTGCCACGTTAATGGGCAAGTGGTTTTTGTTCAGTTCGCGCTGCCCGGCGAAGAGGTTTTAATTCAAATTGTTAACACCAAAACCAAAATCGCAATTGGCAAGGTTGTTAAATTTTTATCAAAAAACGAACATAGGGTTGAGCCAGCGTGCCCGTATTTTGGCAAGTGTGGCGGGTGTGATTTGATGCATATGGACTATCCATATCAACTTGAATTTAAAAGAGAACAAGTGCAAAAAAATCTTAAAAACATTGGTCACATCGACGTAAACGTTGATGCGTGTCAAGAAAGCAGGCCACTTTTTTATCGAAATAAAATGTCGCTGCCTGTAAGCGGGGAAAGTGGCGAGACGAAGATTGGTTTTTATCGTGAAAACAGTCATGATTTAATTGAAATAGATGATTGCTTGATTACTGACAAATTTTGCAAAAGCGTGATTAAAATTATAAAAAAGTACATAAAAACGCAAAATATCAGCGGTTTTTGCGAAAAAACTGGCAGCGGACTGCTTAAACATATTGTGGCAAGGAGGCTTAGCGATACGCTTACATTAACCCTTGTTACAACGAGTGATAAACTGCCAAAATTAGAAAGTTTATATAATGAACTTGTTGCTGCTTTTGGCAAAGTTGTGCTTTATGTTAATATCAACAAGTTAAACAATAACGTTATTTTAGGTAAAGAGTTTTTGCTTAAATTCGGTAAGCCGGTTAATGAAGAAATTTGCGGGCTTAAAGTTAATGTTAACCCTGAAAGTTTTATGCAAATAAATAATGAAATTCGCGACAAGATTTATGCGAAGGTGCTTGACGAAATTGAGGCAGGTGCAGTGGTGCTTGATGTGTATAGCGGGGCAGGTATTATGACAGGCATAACATCGAAAAAATCTAGCGAATCTTATGGTTTAGAGATTGTTGAGGCGGCTACGCGCGATGCTGATAACCTTGCGCGGGAGAACAAAATTGGCAATATGATCAACATTAATGGTGATGCGACCAAGACGCTGCCTTCGCTTGTTAAAAAAATAAATAATCAGAAAATAAATATTGTGCTTGACCCGCCGCGAAAGGGGTGCACAAGTGAGGTTTTAAAAGCGGTTGCGGATGCCAAGCCCGATAAGATTATTTACGTTTCTTGCAATTCGGCAACCTTGTCTCGCGATTTGGCGCTTCTTTTGAATATGGAAAGAAAGCTTAAAATCAAGTCGGTTACGCCGTTTGATATGTTCCCTGGGACGCGCCATTGTGAGGTGGTTTGCGTTATTGAAAGGGTAAAAGATTATGGTTGAAAAACGCAAAATTTTAACAAAAATTAAAAAAACAAGGATAATTTGTAATAAAGTTAATTCAAAAATACAGAAATTATAGAGAAAATTATGGCAAAGAGTAATGACGTTGAAAGGGTTCAAGAGTTGGCTGAAAAGCTGAAATTAACCTTTAAAGAACTTGAAAGGTTAAATATAGACAATGAAAATGAGTCTAATTATTTTTATGCAGCACGCGAATTTAGGGCAATGGGCGATGAGGCGAGTGCGCAAAAATGTGAGGAATATTATCATATATGCAAAAGTTTTAACACGCGCATTCATAGTTTGCAACAGCGCATTGACAAGCTTTGTGGACGTATCTTGGTTGATGCAAGCGGAAAGGCGTTTTTAAATATTGACCAACTTGACTATGACACCTATCTTGATTTTGGTGCGTTTGAAGGGAATGTTGTTGCGTGCGGGATGAATTTTGATGCGATGATGACGGTAAAAAATGTGCTTGACATTAATAATAAAGAGCAGCAGAATTTTGCAAGCGTTGTTTTTGATAAGGCGGATCAGAGGTTTTTGGATAAGCTTTGCAAAGATCAAACTGAAATAACTTGTCAAAGAATAATAAATAAATATGTTGCAACAAAAATTCTTGGCGAAATGATAAAAAAGAACCCAACGCTTGCCAAAGAGCTAAAACTTCAACCTGAGGCGATAAGTAGCGGTGCGTTTGCAATTGAGATGGCGTCGGTAGAGAGGGTAACTCAAAACTTTTCAAAAATGCCCAAAATGCAAGAGTTTGAGTATATTCAGGTGCCAAACATTGAGGTGGCTGTTTTTGCAAACAATATTGACCGCGGCGTTTTAAGGCAGATAAATTCTTTGCTTTTAAGTGATAGTGTTAAGGTAAAGTTGTTTACTAACGAAGAAGTTTTGCCTCTGGTTACTGCTGATGGAAAAAAGATCTGTGAAAACTTTAACTTTTTTGACATTTCTATGGTTTTTGATAAGTTGGATGAACAGGCAAAGGGAAGGTGATGTAATGAACGAAGCGGATATGTTTAAATTGGCTGAGCAACTTGATGAAGATGTTACGCCTTGTGACTTTGTTCCACTTGACGGCGAAGACGACCACGAGAACTTTAATAGTGAGTTTTTAGCAAAAATAGCGACCGATAAAGAAAATTGTGGTAAAATTTTAAGTAACTGCGATAAAAATGCAAAAAAAGCAAATAACGTAAATCATAACGATAATAAAGTTATGCAAAAAACGCAAAACGAAAAAACAAACACGAAAAAAGCGGCTAAAAATGCGCAAAAATGCAATATTGACCGCTTTAAAGATGGGTATTTTTCATATTATGATGATATCAAAATTGATTCTCATAAAGTTATTGATTGGTAGGTTTAGCGTAGGTAGGCTTTGATAATAAGGTCTTCTGCTTGCTTTTGGTTAAGGCCAAGCGTCATAAGTTTGGTAAGCTGCTCGTCAGCGATTTTACCGATTTGCGCCTCGTGAATAAGTTCTGCGTTTGAATTTTTAGCGTCGATTTGAGGAATCGAAACAATGCGCGCGTTGCCAGCAAGAAGTCCGTCACACTCAACGTGGCCAAAACACTTGGCGTTGCCAACCAACTTGCTGTCAAATTGTTGGTATGAATTATCACTTGCAACGCTTCGGCTTACGATATTGCAAGACGACTTATCTCCTTTAAGGTTAACCATGAATTTGGTTTTAGCGGACTGATTATTATCAGTCTTTATTTTTTCTTTGATAACAAGATGCGCGTCATCGTCAAGGGTAGCGCGAGTGGTGCGGACAGAACTTGACACACCGCCAAGTTGAACTGTTTCCATCTCAAAATTGCTTCCGCTTTTCATATATACTTCGGTTACGGGGTTAAGTATCTTCTCAGCGCCTGAACCAAGGCCAAGGTGCTTTTCAACATAGCGCACCTTACAATTTTTTTCAAGATGAAAGGTGTGGATGCCGTTGTGCGTGCTTTTTGAATTTGAATTGTTATGGATGCCACAGCCCGCCACAATTAAAACGTCGCAATTTTCGCCGATGTAAAAATCGTTATAAACAAGATCATCAACGCCGCCCTCGGTAATGATAACGGGGATGTGAACGCTTTTGTTAACCACGCCCGCGTGAACGATAACGTCTATGCCAGACTTGTCAGTTTTTGGGATGATTTCAATGTCGGCCGTTGTGTTTCTTAAAATGCCTTGGCCGTTTTTTCGTATGTTTATCGCGCCCTGAGGGATAGAGTGAAGGTCTGCCACTTGGGCTAAAAGTTCTTTATCAATGTTGGTTAAATTCATGAATTAGACCTCCTTAATCGGTTGCACGTTTGATGGCTTAGCATTTTAATAATCTTGTGTGGAGAGCCAATCGCCTCAACCTCGCCGTGACTTAAAACGATAATGCTGTCACACGAGGCCATCAGCCTTTCTTGGTGGCTTACAATAATATTAGTGGCGTTGGTTGATTTAAGTTTTTTAAAGATATCAACAAGCGCCTCAAAGCTGAAAATATCGATGCCGGCCTCGGGCTCGTCAAAAATATTGCAGGTGGCCTTTCTTGCAAGGGTGGTGGCGATTTCAATGCGTTTAAGTTCGCCGCCTGAAAGCTTGCCATCAAGTTCGCGGTTGATATAATCGCGCGCACAGAGGCCAACCGTGCTTAGATAGTTGCAACAACTGCTGACGTTTTCTTTCTCGCCACTTGCAACCGCAAGTAAGTCAAGCACTGTTAACCCTTTAAACCGTACAGGTTGTTGAAAGGCAAATGCAAGCCCTAATTGCGCTCGCTCGTTTGACGGAAGATGAGTGATGTCTTGCCCGTTTAAGATAATCTGGCCGCTTGACGGGCTTATTACGCCCATAATAATCTTTGAAAGGGTAGACTTACCACTTCCGTTATGGCCAGTTATGCAATATGTTTTTCCATCTTCAAATTTAAGATTGATGTTGTTTAAAATCTGTTTAGTTTGGCCGTTTTCGGCTACGCTGTAACTAAGATTTTTGATTTCAAGCATAGTTTCCTCCATTGTTCATCATTAATTATACCCACGCGCACCAAAAAAGCAACAATTTATTCGGTGTAAATTATTTTGAAAAAATAAAAATATATGTTATTATTATAAAAAGAGTTAATCGTAGGGATAAACGTATGACAAGGGATAATAAAATTAAAGACTATGTTACGCTTGTACGTCCGTCTTTTTGGCGGTTTATTTTTCAGCTTTTTACGGCCATTATTGCGTATGTAACGGTGCCAGTTGCTGCCATTTTTGCGGCTAAGGCGATTGTAAGCCTAACGGTGGGCGACTTTAAACAGGCGATAATCTGGCTTGGCGTTGAGGCGGGTCTGCACATTTTAAGGCAGATAATTTGGAGCGTTAACTATAAGGGGCAGGGGCAGCTTTTTGCTGATAACTACCGCAAGGTTCAAAACAAGATATTTGACAAGGTGACCGACGCCACTACGGACAGTCTTCGCGGCGTGGGGCGTGAAAAGATATTAAACGGCGTTAACAGTGACGCGGACGCGCTTGCCTCGTTTACAGACACGATTGCAACGCAACTATCAAAGGCCGTGCAATTGGGCATTACGTTTGTTATCATTTTAACCTATAACGTTTGGGTTGCGCTTTTGCTTTTGGTTTTAGGCGTTGCGGATTATTTTATATTGGGGTATCTAAACAAGCGCTATGGCAAAGAACACAAGCGTTTTCAAGAATCAAAAGACAGTTTGTATGAAAATATGAACGACGTGTACACCAGCCATAGTTTAATTAGTGAACTTGAAGCGAAAGATATTTATAAACAGCAATACAACGCGCGGGTTGAAAACACAATTTCGGCATATAAAAAGCGCCTAGATGTGTCTGACCTACGGGATAACTGGAACTTTGCGTTCTATCGCACAGTCATCTTTTTGATCACGTGTTTTCTTATCTGGCTTTTGACGGGGCAAACCATTTCGCTTGAAACCTATTTGGTTGTGACGCCGTATCTTCTTACGTGTACTGAGCTTATCGTTAACCTAATTAATATCGGGCTTGAAGTTGAAAAGGTGGATGTTTCAACCAAGCGTATTGACGCCATTCTTTCAATGAGCACAGAGGACCTTGCGGCGTTTGGCAAAATCCGCGATTACAGCGATTCACAAGACCTTAGCGTTGTTAACGTGTCTTATAAGTGTGACAACAAATCATCGCCGTATTTTGGCGAAATTCGTGACGCTGACCTTAGTTTTAAATACAACGAATTTAACCTTGTCAAAGGCGCAAAACGGTCAGGCAAGCGCTTACTGTTTTTCTTGTTAACCAAAAAGATTAAGCCTCAAAGTGGTGTGATTTTGATTGATGGGGTTGACATGTTTGCGTATAACAAAAAGTCATTTAGAAAACAGATGTATTACCTTACAAGCAAGCCTCAATTTTTAAACACAAGCATTAAAACCAACCTTGAACTGATGAGTAAAAACAAGTCAAAAATAACGAAAATGCTTAAAAAAGTGGGGCTGTTTGATAAAATTCAATCGCTTTCACGTGGGATTGACACCAATGTTTATGAGGCGGGGTTTGATGAATTTGAAATGTATCTGTTAAACATTGTGCGTGCGTTTTTGGTTGAAAGTTCGTGCGTTGCTATCTATGAATATCCAAATACGCTTGACGAGAATGAAAAGCGTCGGCTTTATGAGTTTTTTGAAAGTTACAGCGGGAAAAAGACGATAATTATGTTTACTGCTAAGCACGATTTTGATAAACTGTCAAAAATGACATATATTATTGACAGGGGCCAAGTTAGTTGGAGGGTTTAATAAAACAAAAATTAAAAATAAAAAGGAGGTTATTATGGAAAAGAATGTAAAGGGGGCAAAAGTTTTAAGTATTTTTGAGCTTATAATTGGGGTTGCTTGTATTATGGTTGGCGGATATTTTCTTATTGCAATGATGAGCGCTGCGACTGGAACGGGGAGTACAAGTGATGCGCTTGGTTATACGCTTGGGTTGCTTTTGTTTATTTATTTTGGAATTCCAACACTGATTATTGGTGCGGCTATGATAACATCAGCTGTTTTATTGCTGGTTACAACAAAACGCGGAAAATATCTTAAAATGAGGCCGTATTTTATAGCGTACACAGTGTTATATTTTGTGTTTGCAGCGGCGGCCATCGTGATGGCGATTTTAGCAAAAGAAACGGCATCAATATTGCTGTGGGCGTGGATTGCGTTTATCTTTGTTTTGTTTGCTGTTTTGAAACTTAAAAACGCAATTGCGATTAAAAAACTTCGCGAAAGTGAAAAAGGTGCAAACGAACAAGCGGCTGAAATTAATGCTGAACCTGATGTTTTGTCTAAAAGCGAAACTAGCAAAAACAATTAAATAGCGTTTGCTGGAAGGGTGTTGGCCGCTTATGATTTTGCTATTACTAAAAAAGTAAGCGGAGGTGCGCAAGTAGTTTTTGTTAGGGCTAAAAATACGCACAATTGAGGGAAAAAGGCTTGATTTAAAAAATCAAGAGTGGTATAATACGAAAAATTTTCTCTAAAAGGATGAAATTGATGAATATTCACGGACAAAAATTATTTGACTTTTTAAAAGACAGGGGTTTGTTGTATCAGTCAACAAATATGGACGCTGTTAAAGAAATGCTTAACAGTGACAAGCCTTGCACCTTTTATCTTGGCATTGACCCAACGGCCGATGCGTTGCATATTGGGCACCTTTGCTCGCTTAGAACGTTTAAATACCTTCAAGACGCGGGGCACCACGGAATTTTGATTGTTGGCGGGGCAACGGCGCATATTGGTGACCCAACTGGCAGGCGCGATATTCGTGCAATTTTAACTAGTGAGCAGATTGATAAAAACATCGCGCAGGTTGTGCGTCTTGCTAAAAAGTTTATCAAGACGGAAGGAGAAAACTCGGCCATCATTTTAAACAATAATGACTGGATGAAGGGGTATGACTATATCTCGTTTATGCGTGACGTTGGCATTCATTTCAACGTTAACGTTATGCTTTCAACCGACGCGTGCAAGTCAAGGCTGGCATCAGGCGGGCTTACCTTTTTAGAGATGGGGTATGGTCTTATTCAGGCGCACGATTTTGAGCATCTGCATAAAGAGTATGGCTGTAATTTGCAGATTGGCGGGTCTGACCAATGGGCAAATATGGTGTCAGGCTGTGACCTTATCCGCAAAAAGTATAACGAGGTTGTTGAAACGCTTACAACGCCACTTTTGCTTAATAGTAAAGGCGAAAAGATGGGCAAAACAACGGGCGGCGCGCTTTGGGTAAGTGAAGACAAGGTGGGCGCTTATGACTTTTATCAATACTTTATCAACACCGCTGACGAGGATGTTGAAAAGCTTTTGAAATGGTTTAGTGATTATGATAACGCAACGATTGCCAAGATTATGCAGGGCGACATTCGCGAGGCCAAAAAACTTATGGCATACGAGGTAACCAAACTTATTCACGGCGAAGAGAACGCTAAAATGGCGCAAAAAACGGCCGAAGAAGTGTTTGGTGGCGGCCTATCAAGCGCGGCTATGCCAACGGTTAAACTGGATAAAAAAGACAAAATCAATGTTTGTGATATGTTGGTTTTGGCAAAAATCGTTGCAAGCAAGGGCGAGGCAAGGCGTCTTATTGAGCAAAACGGCCTGTCTCTTGGCGACGAAAAGGTAACGGACTTTAACAAAGAAATCGAAGGACACGGCGAAATCGTTGTGCATAAAGGCAAAAAGGTGCACGTTAAGGTTGTTTTTGAATAAAAAATAAAAAGCAGGCAATGTTTTTAAAAAAATTGTGAAAATTTGTTTAAAAATATTTGCCTTTTTTTTATGATTAGTATAAAATACAAGTAGTGAAACTTATCAAAGGAGCAAAAAATGAAAATTTCAGACATCAGAGTTCGTATCGTTAAGAACGAAACAAGCAAAATCAAAGCAAGCGTATCTTTAACAATTGATGACGCCATCATCGTGCATGACATCAAGGTTATTGAAGGCAGAGAAGCGGGCACGTACTTTATCGCAATGCCAAGCCGCAAAACTAACGAAGAGGGCGAAGCAAAATATAAAGACACTGTTCATCCTGCTAACACTGAAACTCGCGAAATGCTTAGCGAGCTGATTTTAAAGGCTTTCAACGAAGCTGTTAAAAATCAGGCTGAATAGTCAAAATAAGAAGACTTTTTAGGCGATAAATTCTTGCCCGCAAGGGGTTAGGTTTTTATCGCTTTTTTTGTTGCCTTCATAAAATGCAGTATGGAGTTTAGTGGTAAGAATATTCATATTGTTGGCATTTGTGGGGTAAGTTTAAGTGCGCTGGCGGTGTTGTTAAGCTGCGAGGGGGCGCGGGTGACGGGTTCTGACCTTGATGAAACGGAGGCGGCGCGTTTGCGGACGCTTGGTATAACGGTGTTTGTTGGGCATAGAAAAGAAAACATTTTATCTGATACTGACATGGTTGTTTTTTCAAGCGCAATTAGTGACAACAACCCCGAGTTAATTGAGGCAAAGCGGCGGGGGCTTGTGCTGTTGTCACGCGCGGAGCTTCTAAGCGAAATTTCAAAAAAGTATGGGTGCGTTATCGCGGTGGCGGGAAGTCACGGAAAGACCACAACAACGGCGATGATAGCGTCCATGCTTATTGACGCGGGACTTAACCCAACCGTGCATATTGGCGGGTGGTTCTCAAAAATCGGCGGGAACGTGCGTGTGGGCAGCAAGGCATATTTTGTTACCGAGGCATGTGAGTATAAAAATAATTTTTTGAAACTGTGCCCAGATACGGCCGTTATTTTAAACGTGCAAGCTGATCATCTTGACTTTTTTAAAACGTTTGCGGGCGTGGTTAAAGGTTTTTTTAGTTTTGCGCAAAAAATTAAGCACGACGGCGCGCTTATATATAACGCCGACGACCCAAATATTAATTTCCCCGAGGGTGCCAACGCGGTGGGGTTTTCGGTTGAAAACGGCGGCGACATCAATGCGGCCAACATAAAAATGCAGAGAAACGGCACCTATTCGTTTGACTGTATTTTTGACGGCTCAACGCTGGGGCGGGTGCACCTTTCGGTTTGTGGGGAACATAATATCAAAAACGCGCTGGCTACCATACTTGTTGGATTACACCTTGGCATAGATTTTAAAACCATTGCTAAAAGTGTTGGCGCGTTCTGTGGCGTTGACAGGCGGTTTCAATTATTGGGCACCATGAATGGGGCGGCGGTGTATAGCGATTATGCGCACCACCCAACCGAAATTAAGGCCAGCATAAAAACTGCAAAATCGTTTACTGCCGGCAAGATTTTGGCCGTTTTTCAGCCACATACGTACACAAGAACGGCTGCATTTTTTGACGATTTTATATCAAGCGTGGCGGATGCGGACGAGCGGGCGTTTTATTCGATTTTTCCTGCAAGAGAAAGACCTATGTCAGGCATAACACATACCGCGCTTGCCCAAAAAAGTTGCAAATTAGGCCTAAATGCGCGCGCAATTGACGATAAAAACGCACTTTTTAAACTTATTGCAGAATTTGCGGCACCAAATAATACAATTTTGCTTTTAGGGGCTGGAAATATGCAAAACCTATGTAAAGAGCTTAAATTTGATGAAAAATATCATAAGTAAGGCGCATAAATGAAAAAAAGTTGACGTGAAGTAAGTTTTGTTATACACTTTAATTGCAAGAGGCATAAATGAGAAAAAATATTAGAGATGAAAGAATGATTAATCATATAGTAAGTTTTATCGAACAAGAAGCGGATGCGCAATTGTTTTTAGAAGATGAGGAACAAAAGTGTATTGTTGTTCGCGGGTATTTAAGACTTATAAAGCTTAAAAAGGTTAATGAGATTGAGGCTGAAATTATATCAAGGTTTCCTGAAATTGCAGCCATGTTTGAGGGGCGTGACTTGAAAAAATGTATTCTTAAAAACATTTCTGATTTTGAAATGCTTATGGATGATAAACTTATTTCTAAACGCGTTAAAGAAATTGCTATTATTAAAAAATATCAGGTGGCGATTAAAGAGTATGCCATGTCATTAAAGCATATTGAAGCAACAAAAGAAATGGATATATTAAATCAAATTTTTTAGGGTATAAAAATCTTTCACATGCCTAAACTAACAAAAAGGAGGGTTAGGCAGGTGTTTTTTTTGATGGTTCCGCCTATGGTTGACGTGGTTGATGTTATGCAATCTCAGTCAGTAGACACGTATGTGTTTTGTGCGCCCGAGACGATGTAGAGAATTGTTGTGCGCAAATTGCTAAAAAGGCTTGACAAACGATGGTAATTGTTTTAAAATATTTAAGAATTTAATTGGGAGGGGTTAAAATGAAAGAGAATATTCATCCAGACTACCATAAAGTTACCATCAAATGTGCCTGTGGCAATGAATTTGTATGTGGCTCAACCAAAAAAGGCGACGAAATTAAAGTTGATATTTGTTCAAAATGTCACCCTTTCTTTACAGGCGCTCAAAAAATTGTTGACGCCGGCGGTAGGGTTGAAAAGTTTAATAAACGCTATAACAATAAATAGCTATTTTTATGCAAACATTAAATTCTGTTTGCATTTTTTTCGTGTATTAGTTTTGCACGAATTTTTTTTAATAATAAAGGTTGGCGATTATGACGATAAAACAACTGACCGACAAGGTTAAGGCTGTGCTTAATAACGCGGGGATAACTGACGCAAGCGAGGGCGAATTTTTGGTGGCGGTGGCGCTTGGCGTAAAACGAAACGCAACTAAGTTAAATACGCCCGTAACTGACGCAGAGAAGCGCAAGGCACTAAGGTGGGCAAATAAACGAGCAACGGGGACGCCTCTTACAATCATTAGTCACAGCGCGAACTTTTATGGCCGAGATTATTTTGTTAACACAAGCGTACTTTCTCCGCGTCCTGAGACCGAAGAACTTGTGGAGTTGGTTGCAAAAAACGTAAACAAAAATGCGCGGGTTTTGGATTTGTGTACGGGCAGCGGGGCAATTGCCATTACGCTTGAACTTGAATTTGGGTTTAAGAATGTGGTGGCAAGTGACATCTCTGCGCGCGCCATTATGGTTGCAAAAAAGAACAGCTGTGCGTTGGGCGCGCATGTTAGGTTTGTGCGGTCTGACCTGTTTGAGAAGTTAGGCGGACGGTTTGATTGTATTGTTAGTAACCCGCCGTATATAAGTGAAACCGAATACGATTTGCTTGAAGGCGAGGTTAAAAATTTTGAGCCTAAAATAGCACTTGTTGCTGATGATGACGGCTTGGCGGTGTACAAAAAAATTGCGACGCGCGCGGGCGAATACTTGGCGCCAAACGGGCAGTTGTTTTTAGAAATTGGCGAAACTCAGGCGGAGGCCATAACTGAAATTTTAAGGCCGCATTTTAAGGATTTGGAGGTTAAATGTGACCTTGAAGGCAAGCCGCGAATGATCAAAGCCACCAAAATTAATTAAGGAGCAATTTATGATTGAAAAACTGAAACAGATTAAAGAGAAGTTTATTGAACTTACCGCAAAAATCAGCGACCCTGACGTTATTGCGGATATGCCAACGTGGCAAAAACTTGTTAAAGAGCATGCCGAACTTACGCCAATCGTTGAAAAGTATGACGAATACGCTAAGTGTGAAAAGGATATGAACGAGGCGCTTGAACTTCAACAAATTGAAAGCGACGCGGATATGCTAAGCCTGCTTGAAGAAGAGTGGCAGTCTAACAAAAAAAGGCTCGGGGAGATTGAGAACGAACTTAAAATCTTGCTTTTGCCAAAAGACGAGAATGATGACAAAAACGTTATCATTGAAATTCGTGCAGGCGCAGGCGGCGATGAAGCGGGGCTTTTTGCGGCCGAACTTAAAAGGATGTATGGCCTTTTTGCGGACAAACATCGCTTTTCAATTGAAGAGCTTGACGGGAACTATACCGAGGCTGGTGGCGTTAAAGAAGTTTCGTTTATGGTAAAAGGAAAGGGTGCGTTCGCGAAATTTAAGTTTGAAAGCGGTGTGCACAGGGTACAGCGTGTGCCTGAAACTGAAAGTCAGGGGCGCGTGCATACCTCAACGGCCACAGTGGCGGTGTTGCCTGAAAACCCAGACGTAAACATAGAACTTAACGAAAAAGACCTTGAAATCGTGACCTATCGAAGCGGCGGCGCGGGCGGACAGCACGTCAATAAAACTGAAAGTGCAATTCGCATCACTCACAAGCCAACGGGCATTATCGTTGCGTGCCAAGACGAGCGAAGCCAAGGCAAAAACAAAGAAAAGGCCTTAAATTGGCTTAAATCTAAACTTTATGATTATTATCAGGGGCAGGCTGACCGAGAGTACGCCGAAAAGCGCAAACTGCAAGTCGGCAGCGGTGACAGAAGCGAGAAAATCAGGACGTATAACTTCCCTCAAAACCGCGTGACTGACCACCGAATCAACCTCACCCTTTATAACCTTGAAAACTTTATGAATGGCGACATTGACGAAATGGTTGAGGCGTTGCAGGTGGCGGAGCAGCAGGCCAGATTAGCAACGCTTGAATAAAAACCGCGAATTTGCGCGACTAAATGCAGAAAATGCGAGGCTTCCAAGAAGTCACGTACGAAAGTTCGTCGCAATTCAAACTCAATTTATGCCCACTCCTACTATCGTAGGCGGTGGGCTTTTTCATCGTTTGATTGCTCCTCTTCGCCTGCGTATTTTGTACCAAAATCCTTGGCGAGCACGCTTGCGCGTGTGATTATTTAAACGCTTATCCAATGTCGGGCATTTTGTTTGTGCCATATTCATCCAAATCTTGCGGTTTTTACGCGTGACTAAGATAGAAAGTTGTAGTATAGGTTGTCATTGCCACATTGGCATTGCCTCTTCGCAATGACAATTAGTAGATTGATTTTAATCTCAGCCGATTGCGATGAGTTAAAATTGTTTTTTATTATGCTTGTAAAGGTGGCGGGTTTTGGGTATAATTAGGGTATGAAAAATGGATTGATTGGGTCAAGTACGCCAGACGACAAGTGGCGCAAACGCAAAACAGAGTTTGAAAACCGCAAGGACTTTGCGGCCTTTTCGCATGGCAACAAAACGGATGTAAGAGACACAACGGGTGCTTTAAATGAAGACAGTAAGGTGGATGCGAAGATAAGCAAAACGGGTGGCGGTTATGCTGGTGACGTGGGGCTTGACAGAAATAACGAAAGGGTAAATGGCGGGCAAGGCGAAAAATTAAACGACTTGCGAGATGAAAAAAGTGAGGATGTTGACCATTTTGTGCGCAGTGAAAATATAAATGCGCTTAGAGACAAAGTAAAAAGTTTACCACTTTCGTCGGGCGTTTATCTTATGAAAAATGCGCAGGGCGAGATTATCTATGTAGGCAAGGCCAAGCGCCTTAGAAATCGCGTTAAAAGTTATTTTGACAATTCGCCAAAAAACCTTAAAACGCAGATTATGGCCAGCTCGGTTTTTGATTTTGACTATATCTTGACCGACAGCGAACTTGACGCGTTTAACCTTGAAAACACGCTTATCAAAAAGCATATGCCAAAATATAACATACTGCTTAAAGACGACAAGTCGTTTCCGTACATCTATATCAATCGCGACGAGAAATTTCCGCGCGTTCAGGTGGTAAGACGTCCAAAATCAAGTAAGGGTTTGTTTGGGCCCTTTGTTACGGGTATGAACATAAGCGAGATTGTCGCGTGTATCAAGTCGGCCTTTCGCGTAAGGTGGTGCAACACCGATTTTTCGCGCACTAGCCTTAAACGGCCTTGCGTTCATGGCGAGACGGGCAATTGCGTTGCGCCCTGCGTTGGGCGAGTAAGCGAAGAGGAATACAACCATATTATTGACGAGGTTGAAGACTTTTTAAATGGCAAAACAGCTACCATCAAGCGCCTTTTGAAAGAAAAAATGGCCAAGCTTGCTGACGAGATGAAGTTTGAGCAGGCCATTGAAATCAAAACGCAACTGGCCACGATAGACAAGCTTGACGCGCAGATAATCACTGACCTTATTGGCACGAAATCGGTTGACGTGTTTGGTTTTTCAAGCCTTGACGAGATGAGTGCGTTTAACGTTATGATGATACGAAATGGCAAAAATGTCGGGCAAGTCAACTTTCCAAGTACGCTTGCGTTTGACACCGAGGCGGGGGCGCTAAGTTCGTTTATCTGCAACTATTACCTAACCCAAAACGTGGTGCCAAAAGAGGTAGTTTGCATTCAACTTGATGTTGACACGGCGACACTTGTTAAAGCCTTTCTTGATGAAAAGTTTAACACGAATATCAAGGTCACCATACCCGAGCGCGGGGTTAAGGTGCAACTTTGTCAAAACGCGATTAGAAACGCTACCGAATACGCAACCAACTCGCAAGACCGCATAATTCGCCATGAAAAATTGACGCAAGAAAGCCAGCAAGAATTGTGTCGTATCCTTGGCGTTAAAAGCGTTTATCGAATTGAGGGTTTTGATATTTCAAACATCAGCGGCACCAACAATGTGTCTAGTATGGTCGTGTTTGAAAACGGCGAGAGCGCGAAAAAAGAATACCGCCGCTTTAAAATTCGCGGGGTGGAGGGGCCAAATGACTTTGCGTGTATGGCCGAAACACTTACAAGGCGCCTAACCAGCCTTAAAAATGGCGACAAAAACCTTAGCCGCCGCCCCGATTTGATACTTATCGACGGCGGTCTTGGCCAGTTGCACGCGGCAAAAAAAATGATGAACGAAATCGGGTTTGATATTCCTATGGTCAGCCTGGCTAAGCGCGACGAAGAGATTTATACCACCGAGTCAAGCACGCCAATCTGCCTCCCAAAAGACAATCCTGGGCTGCGCCTTTTGATAAGAGTGCGTGACGAGTCGCACCGATTTGCGGTCACTTTTCACCGTCTTGTTAGAAGCAAGGGCTATAAAAGCGTCCTTGAAAGCCTTGACGGAGTGGGCAAAACGCGCCTTAATCTTATATATAAGCATTTTAAATCTATGGACGCGATTATGGCCGCAACGCCTGACGACTTCGCGCGACTTGACGGCATCGGCGACCGCCTTGCCCTAAGCATCTATAACCAACTTCATTCTTAAAGTTTAAAGTTGAAAGCTTAAATGTTGATGTCATTGCGAGCGAAGCGTGGTAATCCCATAGTTAAAGTTTAAAGTTGAAAGTTGAAAGTTTAAATGCGGCCTCCGCCCCCTTGGGGGAGGATGGTCACGTAGTGACA
>ULRP01029483.1_pt1 | contig 55529 bp, 57 predicted proteins | sample 1955521 | NCBI WGS metagenome assembly ULRP01 (sample SAMEA4835685, study PRJEB28245) | human gut metagenome | biome: gut microbiome; material: fecal sample | place: Denmark | collected 2008
TATCCAATATCTACGAATTTCACCTCTACACTGGATATTCCATCATCCTCTCCAATTCTCCAGAAATACAGTTTTAACGGCAGTTCCCAAGTTAAGCTCGGGGATTTCACCGCTAACTTTTATCTCAGCCTACATGCCCTTTACACCCAGTAATTCCGAACAACGCTCGCACCCTTCGTATTACCGCGGCTGCTGGCACGAAGTTAGCCGGTGCTTATTCTCACGGTACCGTCATTATCTTCCCGTGTAAAAGAGCTTTACAACCCGAAGGCCGTCATCACTCACGCGGCATGGCTGGATCAGGGTACCCCCCATTGTCCAATATTCCCCACTGCTGCCTCCCGTAGGAGTTTGGGCCGTGTCTCAGTCCCAATGTGGCCGATCATCCTCTCAGACCGGCTATAGATCGTCGGTTTGGTAGGCCGTTACCCCACCAACTGCCTAATCTAACGCGGGTTCCTCTTAATGCGGATTACTCCTTTCCCCCTCAGGGCTCATACCGTATTACCTTTCGTTTCCAAAAGCTATCCGATACATCAAAGACAGATCCCCACGCGTTACTCACCCGTGCGCCACTGGTATATATGGCAAGCCATATATACTCCGTTCGACTTGCATGTGTTAAGCCTGCCGCCAGCGTTCGTTCTGAGCCAGGATCAAACTCTCATGTTAATCAATCAGCATCCCTGCTAATCTCTTCCTCAAGCCGTCCCGGCATCGCTCTCAATTCAAAATCACTAAATTGATCAAGGTCCTCACAAATCTGTATGCCTAAACATACCTCTTTGTCTTTCCTTCCGATGCACTAAAACTGCTCGCCTCATAACTTATTCAGCCAGCCGCCCGTGCATCCTCTCTCTTCCCTTATTCACTACTCTCTAATATCTCTCCCTGACCGAAGTCAGCAAAAAGCGTTTTATCAAAAATGACTTATTCGTGTCAACTTCTTTTTCGCTTTTTTTTCGCGTCCCGTTTCAGGGAGCGACGCCCCTTATAATGGGATATGAAAATCACGTCAACACCTTTTTTAAAAAATTTTTCGTTTTTTTCTTTTATTACAAAAAATCAATTATTTTCAATATCTTATAAAAACATCTCCAGACCCGTATCCCCATAAATAAAGCCGCTTTATTCAAAGCGGCTCTTCTATTTAAAAGACTGAAATCCGACTCTGCTACGGGTCGTCGTCCGTATCCGCAAGTTCCGGAGCCGGGCTTTCTTCTTTTACAGACTTTTGCTCAACCGTCGAAAGCTTCGATTCCTTTCTGTCCGATTCTCTTTTGTGTTCCCGTTTGGCAAAAAGCGCTTTAAACGGAAATTTGACCAGGCTCCACGCCAATGACCCCGCACGTTTGAATGTCCCCACAATAAGGCTTTTCGCCCCTTTGAACGTCGATACCATCAGGTATTCAAAAGCAACCGGTATCAACATGATAAAGACGAACTTCCCTATCGCAAAATAGGCGTAATCAAAATAAAATCCCAAAAAAACGCCAAATGCCATCCCGACATAGTACCGAGTCTTTTTATCAAAAAAGAAAAACGGAATCAGATTCACAACAAACAAAAAAAGAAACGTGAACAACAGCAGTAATGCCGTTTCTTTGCCCATAAAGCCGAATATGCCGCCGATCGTATCCCGCGTTTCCACAAAAATATCCCGAATGTCTTGCAGATCTTCACCCAGCGACGTAAACGAATCAGATACGGCTTGAGTTTTTTCGTGAACCGATTCCATAAAATTTTGCGACTTTTCGTGAAGCTCTTCCAACATGTCCTTTTACTGAACTGCTTTGCTCAGCCCTTCTTTTTTCAAAAGATCTATATATTCCTTCGCAAACGAATGGAAGTTCTCTGCCGATTCGATTTCTTTCGACACCGTTCGATAGTCCAACAAGCCTTTTTGCGGAGATTGCGTAATAAAATCAAACGGCTCTGCCAACGGCGTTTGTTTCATGTACGGCAAAAAATTCTCGCGCAGTCGGATGACGACTTTCGCTCTGCCCGCCAAGCGCAATGCCGTCGCCCAATTCAAAACCCGCTGAGCTTCCTGCGGCGTTAACGGAACGCCCGGAGTCGGACGCGATACCAAATATCTCATCGCATCGGCAGCCTTGCCCCAATCCTTTGCATCCCAGTATATTTCCGCTCGCAACATTCGGGCTTCCGCAGATTCGTCGTCCTCCAAAAGCTTACCCGCTTCGTCCGTCCGACCGGCATCCGACAATGCTTTTGCCTTGATATATTTTCTTTGTTTCCTGACCTTATCCGAAAAAGGCAACTTCTCGCTGTTCGTCAATGCCTTAAGGGCTTTTTCGGGTTCCTTGTTCAGCAAACGAACCAAGGACAGGCGCGTGTATATCAATCCTTTTTCCTTGTTCCCGACAGGTTTTACCGCCTCTTTTTCCAACAGCGACGCCGCAGGTTCCAGTAAATCTATCGCAACAAGACGATCCGCCAGTCGCCGCACTATTTGAGCCCCCTTCTCGCCTTTCGGCGTCAAATCGCTGAACTCGTTATACAACGCTATCGCTTTTACAGGAGATAACAGCTCTTCATCGTCATTTAAATAAAGCTTTTGAAAAATATCCTCCATCAAAGGCGGAATTCCCTTGCTTTCAGGCATGTCGCGAAAACGAATCTGCATGTCTTTCAATAAATGCAGTACTTTCGCATAATCCTTCTGATCCTGATACGCCGCCACAAGCATCGTCATTAAATTATATTCAAAAGCATCTCCCCGCCACGCATACATCAGCTTTTCCAGCTCCGTAATGCGTTCTTCGGGGCTTAAATCGCCGGAACGGGTCTGCATCCGAATCTGTTCCAATCCGCCCATCGCCCGGAAATAATAATCTTTTCCGCCTGCCAAAACCGACATTTCTTTGACGGCCTGATTGTACATGCCCGAGTTTTCCTGCCACAAAGAATGATAGAACGTTATTTCGGAATTTTCCGCATTCGTATTTAAAGGATTAAACGCGGCTTCCATAAAATTCTGAACCGCGAACCCGTCTCCGCCCGCAACCGCCGAATGAAGACCCGCCAATGCAAGCCGCGTCTTGACCGCATGCGGATACGCTTGAAGTATCCCCATGTTGTTCTTCATCGAAGACAAATATTTTTCCGGCGTGACCGACGTCGCCGCCAACGTTGCGCCGCGCCAAAATTCGACTTCATTATTGCCGTCAAGAACGGGCGAAGCCAAATCCCGCATCGCTTCCCCGTAGCGCTGCATCATAAAATTAGATGCCCCCCTTAACGCCAATACTGCCGGTTCTTTCCCAAAAGACGGCGCATCCTGAACCAACACGCGCACAACGCCCAACGCTTCGGGGAACATCCCGTTCGCAAAATAATATCGTGCCAACCTCAGACGCGCCAAGGGCTTTTCCTCTTCCGAAGCATCTTCCACTTCATTTTGTCTGACCCTTAACGCTTCGCCGTAATTCGAAGCATCGCCCCCCCAAACGCCGACATCCAAAATCTGAGACAACGGATCTTTGCTTACCCTTGATTTTGCCATGTATGACAAAACATCTTCGGATGAAAATCTCATTCCCCCTTTGGGACCGCGAACTTCAACCCCGGACGTGCTGGAGTACACATTTAAATCCTCGATGTTCGGAACGATAACAATCCCCTGCGCCGTTTTTAAAAACGACGCATCAACAAATGTTCTGGACTGCGGCAAGCCTTTTCCCAAAGCAAAAACGGGAACAATGTAAATCAAATCCCCCACTTCGGGATCAATCAAAGGAATTACCTGCGGCATTTCGTCCAAAGGAATAAATATGCGCGGACCGAACGGCGTTTTGCGTTGCAAAACCAATTCAACGTTTTGGCGCGGACGCAACGGCTGATACATCAAGTCCAATATCCACAACAACCCTTCGCGTCTGAAACTGGGGTTATAGCCTTCCGCCGTCACAAATCGCAATATCGTCGCATGAGAATGCGGAATTTGAACCATTTCGTGAATAATGTCTTTGTTTAATTCCAATTCCGTATCAAAACGAAACTGTTCTTTTCGGTCAAAAACAACCCACAAATAGCCGTCTCGCCGAAAAGCCGCGGCTCCCGTCATACGAGGCCACGAAAAGCTTAACGTAACGCTGCGATACCCCGATCCTTCTTCCGGAGGCGGTGCATTTTTTAAAATCTCGTCATGTTCGGAAAATCCCGCAGGATCGGATACACCGACCAAACGAACGTTTTCTGCTTCCGCCGAGTACGGCGCCGTTTCCTCATCAAGAGCTTCGGGTGCCGAAACCAATGCCACAGGTGCCGACACAGGCGCAGGTTCGGGCAAAGGCGCCTTGACGGCAGGTTCCGTTTTTTCTTTCAACGGTGCAATTTCTTTTTTCTTAACGACCGGTAAATTGAAAAATGACGGCTGTCCCGCAGGATGCTTTAACGTAATATAAATTTGGCGCCCTCGCTCTTCCGCCGCCGCAGAATACCCTTCGGGCAGAGGAATTTGCAAAGTCAGCTTGCCGTTCCATGATGAAAAACGCCAATTTTGAAAACCGCGCGGCAAAACGGACATCACTTGTCGCAAATCAACGGAATCCGCCGAAACGGGCGTGTTAAACGAAATCTCATAAAGCTTGCCGTCGCGTTTCTGAGAAAAAGGAGTCTGCTTGTCCCACACAAAAACAATCTGATCATAATCCGCCCGCTGAACGGCGAACAACGACAACGGACGATCCTTTGCCGAACGGCGCAGCGGCACGGTTGAAGAAGGTTTCTTTACCGCATCGCCCGAAACATACCTTTCCGCAGATACGCGAACCGGAACGGGAAGACGCGGATCCTCCGTTCCCAAAAAATCTACCGTCAAAGACGTCGGCGTCCCGAAATCGCGAATAACAAAGGGACGCGTCAAAAGTATCGAAAGGCTTTTTTTATCCCTGCCTTCCGTTACGGAACGTACGGAAACCGGCAAACGACGCCGTATCAACGAAACATCCGCGTCAATTACGCGCGAAAACGATAAATCCAGCCGCCCGTCCGATTTTGAAATCTTGTATTCGGTCGGATACGCCCATTTGAATTCAATGCGCGAAAACCCGTCCGATACCGTCGGAACAATGTTTAAAGACGCAGATACGGCGTCCTGTACGGCAAAAAACCATACAAAAAAAACAACCGACCAAAACGCCCCTTTGCGAAACATGCCCGTCCGTTTCTTTCCCCTGAGGTCTTTTAAACTAAAATTCCCCGAACAATCCGATCATCTTGCGACGCAACGTCGCCTTTGTAAAAGGCTTTGCCATAAAATCGGACACATCGGCCTTCTTCATGGCGGCAAGCTGTTCTTCTCCGCTTTCCGCACTGACAAAAATAAAAGGAACGCCTTTTAACTTTTCTTCGGCGCGAACCGATTGCATAAAATCTTCACCGCGCGCAGGTCCGGTTTGCCAATCAAAAACGACCAGACCGAACGGTTCGCCCGATTTTAAAATTTCCAAAGCCTCGTCCGTCGTTGACGCTTCGTGTATATTATCAAACCCCAGCTGTTTGAATAAATTGCGGATAACTCCCCGCATCGTTTGATAATCGTCAATGATCAATACGTTCATTTGCGTATCTACAGGCATTTCTTTTCCTCTTTATATGAACCGGCGTATTGCAAGTGTATGTTATCTTTAAGCTTTATGAAAGCTCATTTTCCGTTTCCCGCAGGATTCTCGGCTTCCGGTATGTCCGAAAGCTCAAATCCCGGCAACTTCTTTTTGCTTGCCAGCTCCGAAGTCAGCGCCGTAGCTTTGCCCGCATCCATTTCCGCCAAAATCAACGCCGATTTCGATTCTTTCATCCGTTCAAACAAACGCGTCATCAGCCCCATGTCCATTTCGTTAAACAAACGGGCGGCGTCCTTCGGCTTCATCGATGAATAAATCTTGACCAAATTGTCAAGACGTTCGCGCTCCTTTTTATCATAAGCGCCGACTAAATCCTTAATTGAAGTCTCGAGTTCTTTTAATTTTGAAATTTTGGCGTCTATCTGAGCTTCCGCCGCCTTTAAAACCGCAGCTTGCTGCTCTATCGTACGTTCGCGATTATCAAGCTCTTCGCGGCGTTCCGCAAGCTTTTGCAAAACTTCAAGCTCGGATTGGCTGAACGACGTGTCGGACAAACGAAGAGAACGTCCTTCACGTCTGGCTTCCGCAGAAACCTTCGAAGCCGGCTCTTCCCCTTTATCCTCCGACTGTGCCTTGACACGGCTGACGGAAACCGCCGAAGACGACGCCAGTTCTTCCTGAGCTTCCAACGAAAAAAAGCTGCGCCATAAAACGCCCACGCGTACGCTTAACATTAAAACGGAAAAGAAAATAACCAGCGGCAATAAACGAAAACGCGCTTTCTTGTTTTTTTTCGTTTTCTTTACAGACTGTGAGGGAGCCCCCTTCGCTTGTGCCATTCCGACCTCCCTCATCGCATGGATTGCAGTGCTTTTAACAGCTCGCGTTCCGCTTCGGACCGCTCGTCCTCGCTGCCCGCAAAAGAAGCCGAAGACGCTTTCGGTCGTTTCCCGAAACGCGGACCGTCAACGGGATTGTCCCGTAAAATCCCTTCCGCAACCGAAAGAGCGGAATTCATTATTTCTTCGGGATCCTCCGAAGATAAACGGCGCGACGGCTTTGTTTCCGTTTCTTTTACCGACGCCGTGCCGGACGACGCAAAATTTCCGGATCGGCTCTGCGTTTCCAATCGTCCCGCCGCATTTTCCGCCCGATCAATCATAAACGCCAGATCGTCACGCAATATCTGTGCTTTTTGAATTTGTTCCTTTAAATGGCTGCCCGTGCTGTCCGCCGCCTGCTTTAAACGCGGAATCCCCGCTTCCGCACGCGTCGTCGCTTCGTTAAACGCTTCGATTAAACGCCCCAAATCCGCCCGACTGCTGCGCAATACTTCCAACCGCTTGTTCAATATGACGGCAAAAATTATCGTCGGAACCAAAAGGCAAATCACAATTACATTCAACAGCACTTCAACCGACATGGCTTCATTCCTTCTGGCGTTTGATTTTGTCTTCTATCTGAATGGCGATATGCGACGCCTTGCGCCCCATGCGGCCGTAAAACATCGGTACGTCCCCGCATAACAGCTCTACTTCGGATTCGGGCGTCGCGTTCAATAATAAACGCGACCCGACTTTCCATTCCAAAACCTTCTTTAACGGCATCATCTGGCGATCCAATACCGCATTGACGTCAACTTCCGTCAGCCACAATTCTTCCGCCAAGTGCGTTTCCCAAATACTGTCACGCCCGAACTTTTCACCCATAAACATCTGTAACAAAAGTTCGCGAACGGGTTCCAACGTCGCATACGGCAACAACAGTTCCAAACGCCCTCCGCGATCTTCCATGTCTATGCGCAACTTTGCCACAACCGCCGCATTCGACGAACGCGATATCGTCGCAAACCGCGGATTCGTTTCCAATCGGTCAAAACGGAACGTAACCGGACTTAACGGGTCAAATGCCGCCGACAAATCCGATAAAATAACATGTATCATCCGCTCGATCAGGTTGCGTTCAATCGTCGTATAGGGGCGGCCTTCTATTCTCATCGCCGCAGTCCCGCGACGACCGCCCAACAAAACGTCAACCGTCGAATAAATCAAAGAGGAATCTATCGTCAAAAGACCGTAGTTGTCCCATTCTTCCGCCTTGAACACCGTCATCATCGCAGGCAACGGTATCGAATTTAAATAATCGCCGAAACGCAATGAAACAATACTGTCCAACGTGACTTCAACGTTGTCTTGCGTAAAATTTCTCAACGACGTGGACATCATGCGCACCAAACGGTCAAACACAATTTCCAACATCGGCAGACGTTCGTATGACACCGTCGAAGAATTCAACAGCGCCTGTATGCCCGTTTGCGCAGACTGTTCAACGGCTTCTTCATTAAACCCTAACAGGCTGTCGATTTCGTCCTGATTCAACATTCTGGAAGCCGGCGCCTCCTCCGAAAAAGGATCTTCCCCTTCGGTTTCGCCGAAACCTTCAGCCGCAACCGCGTCCCATTCGCCTGACAAAGCCTCGCCTTCGGGCTTTTTATCTTTATTTTCTTCGGCCATCGGTTCCTATTACCCTATTGAATTAATACGTCTTTTAAAAGGACTTCGTTGATTCGCGTCGGCGCCAAAACCCTGTTTAAACGCCCCAACAGCTCTTCTTTTAAACGGTACGTCCCCATCGATCCCTGCAGCTCTTCTATCCGCATTTCGCGCAAATAAAATTGCATGCTGTCTATAACACGGGGCAACAATAAATCTATTTTGGGCGCATCCTGCGGATTTTCAAGCTCTAACGACACCTTGACCTTAAAATAAACAGGCTTTTGCCCCGGCTTGCCCGATAAATTAACCAAAATCTCGGGAACATCGTAAAAAGCCGCACTGCCCTGTCTGACACGCCCTTCTTCTATGACTTCAGGAGAATCTTCCCCGTCGCCCGACGACGAAACGGTTTCCCCCGACGGCACAAACAAAGAATCCGTTATGCCGGAAAAATAAACACCGACAACCGCACCGATCACCAGCAAAATCGGCATCAACAGCATAACGATCTTGCGTTTGTGGCTGCCCGATTCGGACCCGTTTTCCGTTCCGCCGTTCGCATCCGAATTTTCGTTTTTATTTTCTTCCGCCATTACAAGCCCCTGAATATTTTTACCGTATTTTCCCTTTATAACCCTTTTTCGTTAATAACAGGTTATGACAAAGCATATTTTTATGCCGTATTTTTTTCAAGAAATCACTCAATAAAAAAATTGGCACATATATTGCATATCCGCTTGCAGAGAAAAATTTTCAAGGATTAAACCATGAAAAATACCCTTTATATCGCTTTATCCAGACAAACAAGCCTGTGGAACCAGCTCGATATGGTTTCAAACAACCTCGCTAACGTCAATACTGCCGGATATAAAGGCGTTCAGGCGCATTTCACCGAACATCTTTCCCGAAGCAAAACCGACGAAAAGCTGATCGATGACAGGCTGTCCTTTACCCATGATTTCGGCATCGTTCGCGACTTTACCGAAGGTGCCTTTTCTTCAACGGGAAATCCCTTGGACGTCGCCATTCACGGTGACGGATATTTCGTCATCGAAACGCCGCAGGGAATCCAATATTCCAGAAACGGACAGTTCAAGCTTAATTCCGACGGCATGATCGTAAATTCAAACGGATATGCCGTGCTGGACACGAACAATAATCCCATCTTTATCGCACCTCAGGAAACGCAAATCAATATCGCCAGAGACGGTTCGATTTCGACCGAAAACGGCCCCGTCGCCACGTTGCAGGTCGTCGAATTCGATGACAGACAAAAGCTCAGAGCTTCTTACGGAACCCTGTTCCAAAACGCCGAAGGCAACAATATGACCCCCGTCACCCCCTCCGTCGAACAGGGCATGATCGAAAAATCTAACGTAAACGCCGTCGTCGAAATGGCAAGAATGATCAAGCTGCAACGCGCTTACGAAAACGTCCAAATGATGATCGACACGGAACATTCGCGACGCCAAAACGCCATACAGGCTTATGCGCGCGCCGGCGGACAATAATTTTATAAGGAAGGAGAATACCCATGAGATCTCTTCATATCGGTGCAACGGGAATGCTGGCTCAGCAAACCAACGTTGAAATCATTTCAAACAACATCGCCAACATGAACACAACGGCTTATTCCAGACGCCGCGCCGAATTCCACGACTTGCTGTATCAAAATATGCGTCGCGTCGGCGCCAGCTCTTCCGATTCGGGAACCATCGTCCCCGCCGGCGTACAGCTGGGTTTGGGCGTTAAAACGGCGTCCGTCTACCGCATTTCCGAACACGGCACGGTTCTGAGCACCGATAATACTCTCGATCTGGCCATTCAGGGCAACGGCTATTTCCAAATCGAACTGCCCGGCGACCGCGGCATGGCTTATACCCGCGACGGCTCCTTCCAGCTCAGCCCCGACGGCGATCTGGTTACTCATGACGGCTATGCCGTTCAGCCCGGCATCAACATCCCCGAAAACGTTACGGGCATTACGATTAACGGTTCGGGCGAAGTCTGGGTCAAAGTCGACGGACAAACGGAACTGGTCAACGTCGGTCAGCTGGAAATCGCAAACTTCCCCAACGAAGCGGGATTGGAAGCCATCGGGGACAACCTCTTTATCGAAACCGACGCTTCGGGCGATCCGAACGTCGATGTGCCGGGAGCTTTGGGCTTCGGCACAACGTTGCAAGGTTTCTTGGAAAACTCAAACGTCAATGTCGTGTCGGAAATCACGGAACTGGTCAGTGCTCAGCGCGCCTATGAAATGAATTCCAAAGTCATCACGACCTCGGATCAGATGATGTCAACCATCAACCAGCTGAAATCTTAACTTTTTAAGGACATTCCGAAATGTTCAAGCGTGTTTTCTTTGCCCTGATTTTATGCGTCCCCGCCTTTTATAACGCAACGGCGGGAGACGGATTGTGGGACGAAGAACCCGCTTTGTCCGCAAACAGCGAAAAAAAAGCCCCCGACCTTATGGAATTGCCCGTATCCTTGCGAGAAAAAGCATCGGTTGACGGCGATTATATCCTGCTGGGCGATTTGTTTGCGGGGTTGGACGAAGAAACGGAAAACAAAGCCGCCGCACCGGCACCTTCGTTGGGAAAAGACGCGGAACTTAATGCCGATTGGCTGAGGGCTCTGGCTCGGAAACACGGCATTCGTTGGGAACCCGAAAACGAAAATATCAAAATCACGGTCAGGCGCGCGGCATTGGAAGTCGGAAAAGACGATTTGCTGAAAGCGTTCGCTCAAAGCCTGAAGGAAAAAGGCATGCCGGAAAGTGCTTCCGTCTTTTTAAACAAAGGCAGATACACGTTCTTTTTGCCGCCCGATGCCGCGTATGAAATCAAAATTTCCGACACATCCTATGCTCCGGACACATATCTTGTTTCCGGAACGGCGGAAGTCATTTATGACGGAAAGACTTTCGGAACAGCGGAATTAAGCGGAAAAGCCGTCCCCTATGTCAAAGTCCCCGTTGCCAAACGGACTTTGACGGCAGGACAGGTCATTACCGAAAACGACGTCATGCTGAAATCCGTCAGGGAAGACTCTTTGCGCGCCACCGAAGTCGTCGCAAAAATCGAAGACCTGATCGGAAAAGAAGTCAAACGCGGCATACGTGCCGGCACAACCGTTACCCCCGATGACGTGCGCACGCAGGTCATGGTCGCAAAAGGAAAATTTGTCACCATCGGCTTTACAAAGGGGGGAATTATGCTCAGCGCACAAGGAAAAGCTCTGGAAAACGGCGGTTTGGGAGACACCGTCCGTGTCCAAAACATGCAGAGCAAGTCTGTCGTCCAAGGCATCGTAACCGGTCCCGAAACCGTTACCGTATCGCCTTGAATGTTCAAGATTAAAGGGAGGAGAACATGAAAAAACACATTCTTTTTAAAGCCGTCAGATTCGGGCTTATCGGCGCGTTTGCGCTGTCGGCGTCGGGCTGTGCCTATTTCAGCAGGCTGGCCGACGTGGGAAAAGCACCCGAATTCAGCAAAATAGAAAATCCCGTCAAACAAAAAGACTATAAGCCGGTCGACATGCCCATGCCCGATCCGCAAACTCCGTACGTCAACGCCAATTCGCTGTGGCGTCCGGGATCAAAAGGCTTCTTTAAAGACCAACGCGCGTCGCAGGTCGGCGATATTTTGACCGTTCGCGTCGTCGTTGCCGACAAAGCTTTGTTGGAAAACAAATCCGAACAAATCCGCGATAACGACAAAGATTCCGTCAGTATCGGGGCTTTGGCAGGATTAGAAAAATATGCCGAGAAAATTTTGCCTACGGGCGTCGACGTGTCAAATCTGTTCAACATCACTTCGAACCGCGAAATTACGGGCGACGGTTCCATTGACAGAAACGAAAAAATCGACGTTACGATGGCTGCCATCGTTACTCAGGTCTTGCCCAACGGGAATCTGGTCATTTCCGGAAAGCAGGAAGTCCGGGTCAATTACGAAATGCGCCAGCTGCACATGACCGGCATCATCCGCCGCGAAGACATTTCAACGCTGAACACCATCAAGTCGGATAAAATTGCCGAGCTGAGAGTCGCATACGGCGGCAAGGGAACCATCAGCGACGTTCAACAGCCGCGCTACGGACGTCAGATTTTGGATATCGTCAGCCCGTTCTAAACCTTTTGCTTCAAAGCCCCTCCTTTCTTTCTCCTCCTCCCTTATTGCGGGCTTTGAAGCATCCCTTTCATTTCTGAATTCGAGGAGACCGAAACATGATAAACGAACTGTATCCGGCACCGTCCACGACGGAAGAAGACGCCTTTGCTTTGGTTCGCGCCGCAACAAACATCTCGCGCGCAAGAAAGCAAAATGACGCCGCCGCATTAACCGTCGCTTTGGACGAAAACCTGCAGCTGTGGACGGCCATCCAAACGCTGATGGAAAAAAAAGACCATCCCCTGCCCGCACAAACCAAAGAAAATTTGTTGAAACTGGCAAAGTTCGTCGTTGCAAAAACAGTGTCCGAAGGTTGCGAAGCTTCCGATAAAACGCTGGATACTTTGGAAAACATGAACCTGCAAATCGCGCGCGGACTGATGGAAAGCATCAGGTTGCCCCCCGTCAAAGAAAATGCCGCAGTTCTCATTCAAACGGCTCAGCGTTTGGCAGACGCCGCAAAAAACAACGACAAAAACGCCCTGATCGAAGCTTTGGACACAAATCTGCATTTGTGGATCGCCTTAAAAACTCTGGCGGAAACGAAACATCTGGGCGTTGCTCCCGATATCGCCGGAAACATCGCAAAGCTGGCTGATTACGTCAGCGAAAAAACTTTTAAATGCGGTCCCGACATTTCCGAAGAAACATTGTCGGGCTTTATCAACATCAATATGCAAATCGCAGAAGGGTTCCTGGAAAGCAAATGTCTGTCCGGAACGGAAGAAGACGCTTTGGCTTTGTTGCGTGCCGCCCTTATGCTGGCGGAAGCCAAAGACAAAAATGATCAGAACCGTCTGGTCGAAGCTTTAAACAATAATATGGAGCTGTGGACGGGCATTAAAACTTTGGTCAGCGCCAAAACCCATCCTCTGGCAAAGGAAATCAAAGACAATCTGATCAGGCTTGCCGATTTTTCCATCAAAAAAACATTCGAAATCGGCACAAATACGGCTCATGCGGCAATTGATACGCTTATTAACATCAACCTGCAAATTTCCGAAGGGCTGTTGGAACGCGTCAAATTCGCCGCCTGATGCTTCGGTTATCGCAAAACGCCCCGTTGCAGGGGCGTTTTTTTTCAGGTCGGCGTTTGAAATAAAAAACGCATTGAGGTATAATTCGCCATCCTTAAAACAGTTATGGGGTTCTGCCATGAAATCTTTTAAATTTGCCTTTTTATCCGTTTTGACGGTTCTGGGGTTATCCGCCTGCGCAAGCACGTTCGGCGACAAAGTCATTGCCCGCAGCGACGATTTGTCTTCGCGTCCCGAATGGGTCAAAGAATCCGAAACCTTCGTTACCAAAGACGGTAAAGTCTATCTTCTCGGCATGGCTACGCTGAAAGCCAATGCCCGTCCCGAAGCCGGATACCGTATTGCGGAAAGCAACGCGAAACGCGATATCGCCGCAACCATCGAAAACCAGTTTAACGCCGTCTTCCAAAACGCCGAATACGGCACCGATTTGGATTCCACGCAAACAAAGTACATCGCCGGCGAAGCAACGAAATTAACCGCTTCGGGCATCCGTCCGACCGCCCGTTATTGGGAAAAAGTCGTTACCTTGGACGACAACGGTCAGGAAATGGTTATTTACCGCGTTTATGCTCAGGTTTCCATTGACGAAAAAACCTTGAACGAAGCCATCAAAGCCGCCATCGACCGCGCAAACGGAAGAGGCAAGTTGCCCCAAGACTTCAAAAAACAGGTTGACGCTCACTGGGATCAGCTGGTAAACGCTCAACAACCTTAATTTTTCCTGATTTTTTTGGAAACCGTCATCGTGCGTTCGTTTGTCTTTTTCATCCTGTTTGCCCTGTGCGCGGTCAATGCCGCTTTGGCAAAATCCGCTCCCGAATGGGTGAGCTCTTTTCCCAAAGAAACTTCCGAATACAAATTCTATGTCGGAAGAGGATCCGCAAAAGACGAAACGGACGCCTTTGACGCCGCAACGCGAAACGCCTATGAACAGGCATTGAAAATGAATTTCGGCGTTGCCATGCAAATGAACGCCGAAACTTACCAAACGGAAACTGAGGCCAGATTGACGGAACGCTTTGTCGAAGAAAGCGCTTTGGTTCGCTTTAACGATTTTGAACAAATCGACCAGTTTTCCGAAGAAAAAGACGGAAAAATAACCGTATGGGTTCTTTACCGCTTTTCAAAAGACGCCATTAAAGCCGAAAAAAAACGGTTGGCCGAAATCCCGAAACAAGCCAAAAAAGAACTTTCCGTCGTCGGTTCGTCCCGCGATTCCGCCAAAGGGACTTTGGAAATCGAAACAAAGCCCGTTGACGGCGCCGACGTTTATATCGACGGGGAACGTTTCGGACAAACGCCTTTGCGTCTGATCGGCGCCCTGAAAACGGGACGCCACGATTTAAGGTTGGAACACCCCCTGTACGACGCCGTTGAAGAAACCGTCATCATTGTGCCGGGGAAAACCGTCAAAGTTTCAAAGACTTTAAAAAGAGCCTTTGCCGACATTGATATCAATACCCGTCCCGAACAAGCCGAAGTCCGCCTGAACGGACGCAGAATCGGCTTAACGCCCGTCAAAACGAAAATACCCGCCGGAGAAAAAATTAAGCTGTCCCTGCGCCATCCCGAAACGGAAGAAACCGTCCATTATTTAAGCGCCGATAAAAACGACAGCAAGTCGTTCCTGTTCGATTTGATCATAAAGCCGGCAAGTCTGTCGATCTATTCTTTCCCCGACGGAGCAACCGCCTATGTCGACGGAGAAAAAATCGGCACGACACCCGTTCGTGATTTTCAGGTCGATGCGGGATTGGTGTCCGTCGCCGTTGAAAAGGACGGCTTCGAATACGAACGCCGTTCCCTGAACCTTAAGGGCGGAGAAAAGAAAAACGAAACGTTTTCTTTAACCCCCGTCAAACAAAACGAACTCGTTTCCTTTAAGCCCGCCGCTCCCAAAACCGACGGACACAGAGATTTTCAAGAGATTCTTCCCCGTGCCAAGGTCGTCAGGTTACGCAGAAACGCGTCCGCAGACGATGCCGTCGCGGCGTTGCTGCGCTGGAACTATCCTTTGTCGTTCCTGCGCGTTTCACTCAGTCGCACGAACAAAATCAACGAAAAAACTTACAGATACTACATTCGCCTGAGCTTTGACGAAAAAGCATATAAACGCAACTTCGTGACCAGAGCATCCGAAATTTTATCTCAGTTCGCCGAAGAACAAGAAGAAGATACCCTTTCCGAAACCTGCAAATATAACGCAAAAATTAAAAACATCAGCTGTACTCCGGATAAGGCGGCCGGTCACGACAATATATTTATCAAAGCGGGAAAAACCGATATCGGCTTTATGTTTGATACCGCCCCTTATAAAATCTTTAAGGTCTTTACGCGATCCGATTGGAAAGAACGCCGCATTGCCAACGCTTCGTCATATAAGGTACGTTTGCGCTTCTTTGATAAAAACGGTCAGGAAGCTTATATGGAAGACATCCCCTTCAGAATTCGACGCTTCACCTTGGAAAAAAACAGAAATATTCTCTTCCTTCCCGTCCTGTACACGGAAGCCGGCGACGGAAACGGATCTCAAGAGCTTCTTTTGGCGACAGACTTGGATTTCGAAACGCCTCCCGAAGAAACCGTCGGGAAAATTACCGTTAAAATTTTGACGGATTGATAAAAATGAAACGCTTTTTCTTCTTTTTTTCCCTGTTTTGCCTGTGCGGTTGTTCTTCTTTGAAGATGGACACAAAACCGCAAACCGTCTTTATTGATTCAAATGTGACGGCTTGGGTTTATGACGGTGACAAACGTTTGGGCGAAACACCCTTTTACGGCGAAATCGAACGTTCTTGGTGGACGGAAATCACATTGCAAAAAACAGGCTATAAAACCGTAAAAGTCCCCCTAAAACGAAGAATGCAACGCAAAATTTTCAATCTGACGGGAACCGAACACGCTTTGGCAGCCTCTTCCTTTTACGTAACAGGGCTGGGGTTGCCCGCCGTTACGGATATGTCGGGAACGACTTTCGGCTTTTGGGTCGAATATATGCCGAACGCGTATTATGTGGAGCTGGAACCGAATGATGCAAAACATGCTTCGGCAAATGTGTTAAAACAACGCGAAATCAAACTATTCGCATTAAAAAATTTTCCGGAAATCGCCGCCCGAAAACCAGAATACCTCAAGGCTTTTCATTCGATGACGGGCTTGAATGACCGTGCCGTCGCCGATTTGATTGATAAAAATCCTCAGCCTTCTCTGTTCGCAAATGCCGCTGCGAGCTTAGCACGAAAGGAATAATCCTTATGCCCGTATCCTCCAGAATTGAAGATTATCTGGAAGCTTTGTTCCAACTGGAATCGGCAGGAAAACGTCTGACCGTAACGGCATTGGCGGACAAACTTGCCCTGACAAAAGGAACCGTCGCCACAGGCGTTAAAAAGATGGAAGAAGCGGGGTTGGTTTCCCATGCCGCTTACGGCGATGTTTTTTTAACGCCGAAAGGTCGCGAAATCGGATGGAAAGTCTTAATCAAACATGACGCTTTGACAAACTTTTTTTGCGGCATCCTGAACATTGACCCCGAAAAAGCCGAAGAAATCGCTTGTCTGACTGAGCATTACCTTGAGGGAAAAGCCGCAAGCAGATTCTTTAACATGATTGATTTTCTCTACGAAGCCCGTATCGCCAAAGAAGAATGGATGAACGGATTGCTTAATGCGTTGGACAAACCCCAAACTTTGCCGCGCCCCATGACGCTTTGGAACGAAAAAAGCGGAAAAATCTGCCGTTTAAGCGGTTCGGCAGATTTGTGCAACCGTTTGGAAGATCTCGGCATAAAAACGGGGGATCTTCTTAAAAACATCCGCTTTGACGAAGATAAAAACGAATTTTCTTTTAAAGCAAACGAACAAAACGTAACTCTGGCCTTTGCAGATGCCGCAACGGTCTGGCTGTGTTAAAAAAAGCCCGCTTTTTACGCGGGCTTTTTTTCGATGCGTTAAATTGTTATATTGTTACATTCCGCTTAAAATCGCATCTTTCGGATACGAGACCGAATAACCGAAATCTATGGTCTTTTTCTCTTTGGGAGCATAAACGCTTTCCCATTTCAGCGTTCCGACTTTGTTATCGGAATCTTTAACGTATCCTTTCGTTGTTTTGTCTTTGATGATCGAAACCGTTATGTCCGCATCTTTCGAAACGGGCAAAAGTTCGTAAACGGCAATCGAAATGGGGCGACCGTGCAGGTTTTGAATTTCCGTGCGTTCCAAAGAATCTATCTTTGTTTCTTTGGCGATCATGCCTCCCTGCGTTTTTTCGCCGCCCAGAACGGTAAATTTAACGCGGATTTTGTCATCCTGACCGAAAGACAGATGAAGCTTTTCGTTCGGGCGCAACAGTTCCATTTGCGAAACGCCTATAAACGCGCCGTCGCGATAAAGCGACATCGCCCCCGGTAACAGAGGAAGCTCACCGTTATAAGATATCGTCGCGATTAAATATGCCGACGGGTCTTTTGAAGGGACGGATTGAGCTCTGATTTGCGCATCGGAAACGTAATCACCGATCGTAAAGCGGTATTCGGCACCGTTCGCAGGAACGTTCGAACGTCCTTTGACGGCAAAGACACCTGAAAACTCGCCGGCTTCAACATTTGCCGTCGCCGTTTGCGCCGCTTCATAATCCGCCGCTTCCTCAGATTCCGCCATAACCGTCAAAGAATCCGTCGCGGCGAAATTAGACATTGCGGCGGATTTCATACGAGCGCGAACAAGCCCGGAACGTGCCGGAACAACAGGATGTTCGGGAACCAGACTCAGCCACTTCGGCGATAAATCGGGCGGCGTCATTTGAACCGTCGGCACCGCGGTTGAAAGCGTCAATGCGACATCTTTCCAATCTTCACCCGTTCTTTGCGATATGTTGCCGAATTGAGTAATCGACACTTTTTGTGCATCGGAATCCAATCTGGCTTCATACAACGGCGTCCACGACGCGCCGAAAATCTGATACTGAAGCGTCAGCAACGCTTCGCCCGCAAAATCGGATTCGACGTTCACGCGGACTTGTTTATAGCTTTTGCGCCCCGTGGCAATCATATTCAGCTTTTGTTGCAATGCCGAAATTTCGGAATCCAACGTCCTGAGTTCGATTTGTTTGGAAATGATTTCACGGCTAAGCGTTTTCATGCCGCTTTGCAAAGTTTCCCAACCTTGTTTCCAAAGGGCGGGCGTTTGCATTCCGTTTTTGGTTTCCGAAGATTTCGCGGCGGGCAAAGGCATTGCCGGCGATCGGCTTAACGCTTCCAAAAACGACGTTCCCGTCTGCGCGGCTTTGATATCGGCTTCCAAATATTTCCTTTTATCCCTCAGACGGGTCAGTTCGTTTTGAAGTTTTTCTTCTTCTTTAACGGCAGGATTTGATTGAAAAACATGTTTTGTTTCAACAGAGCCTATCGTAAAAGATTTTTGCCCTTTTCCCGAAACGCGCACGGAATCCGTAATCAATCCCGAAGGAAGATTGTCAAAAACTATTGTGTTTTTTCCCGCGGGCAACGCAAACTTTGCCTTGCGTTCGACATTGGCGCGATCGGGGAAAACGGTAACCGCCGTAATGTCCGAAACGGCGGCAATATCGGCGGCAAACGACGGAAACGGTGCAAAAAGCACAGATAAAAATAAAAAATGTTTCAGCATTAAGCCCCCCTTTTTTCGGATTTTATTCGTTATACTCAAAAGGAACAAGCATCCCGCCCTGCTCTTTTAAGCGGTTTGCGGAACGTCTGATTTTTAACGGAGATTTGTCCCCCAAAGCACGGCGGTAAATTTCTCCGTAATTTCCCCGTTCGGCAATTGTCCGTTTCAGCCAGTCGGGATCCAGCCCCAAGCCTTTTGATATTGTGGAATCCGCCCCGACAAGGTTGATGATTTCCCTGTCACGCGTATTTTGGTAATCCTCTACCGTCTGAGACGAAATGCCTTTTGCTTCCGCTTTGACCAAAGAATGGAACAGCCAAAACACCGTTTTATAAAATTCGTCATCGCCTTTGCGAATAAAGGCTCCCGTCGGATAAGTCCTGACGATTTCGGGCAAAACGACCAAATCTATGCTTGGCGGCGCTTTTTTGAAATAGTCCGAATGAAATGTTTCCAAACGATCAAAAATCAAATCGCAACGTTTTAAGTACAGCAGTTCTTTCGCCCGTCCCAAATCAGGCAGACTCATTACATTTAAATCAAGCTCGTACTTTTTGTTATAGTAATCCAGTTCCTGCAACAAAAAAGACGATCGTTCAACGCAAACCTTTTTGCCCGCATAATCTTTCATAGACGTCGCCTCGGGATTATAGTGCCCTAAAAACGTCAGTGCGGAATAATAAAATACCGCGGGGAACATGGCCTGTTGCGTCGTATCCGTTTTATACGTCCATGGCGTTGCCGCCGTTAAAACGTCGATTTTTCCTTCGTTTAAAAGCTTAAAGCCTTCTTCGTGATTGACGGCAACGGGAACAACGGCGTCGCTTCGTCCGATAACGGCAGTGGCTATCGCCCGACATATTTCAATGTCAATGCCCTGCCATTCTTTGTTTTCATCCTGATACGCATACGCGTTTGCCGTCGTGCGCACGCCGCAACGCAAAACACCCGAACGTTTGATGCGTTCCATGTCCGCCCCCGCAAATGCGCGCGGACACAAAAAACACAACAGCAAAAAAGCCAAAAAAAATTTCCGTTTGTCCGTCATTGAAAATCCCGTATGTTCCAAAAATTCGTCTTAATATACCCGAATTATAAAAAAGAGTGTACCGCGATTCTTGTTTTCTGGTATTTTTGTTATAGGCTCTGATCCGAAAGGAAAATAAAAATGCGTCTGCGCCCGTTGTTTTTGATGTTCTTTTTATTGGTTGCCCCGTGTCTGCAAGCGGCACAGCCTTCGCCTCAGGAATGGCTGGACGTACGGGGAAAAGAGCTGTTAAAAGTTCTTTCGGAAAAAAACACGAAACAACGCTTTGCAAAAACGCTTCGGTTGGCGGACAACGTCTTTAATTCCAAAGAATTGTCCAGACTGGCTTTGGGACGGTTCTGGATCGAATTTTCCGACGAGCAAAAGGCTAAATATTCCGACATTTTCTTAAAATATTTCGTCGTAACCTATGCCTCTTCGCCGTTACCGCTGGATTCCGTTTCGTTTAAAATAGGCAAGTCCGTCCCTTCCGGAAAAGACATTTTGGTCAGAACGACCGTCGCATGGAATACGGAAGAAAACGCTTTGCAAAAAGATATGCAGGCCGAAGCTCCTCAAAACAGCGGAAAAACAGGCATTGATTTGGTTTTTGCCCTGCGCAAAACAAATGACGGCTACTACATCCGCGATTTTCAAATGGAAGGAAAAAGCGTCCTGTTGTTTTTGCGGGGAAAAATGGAAAAAGAATATACGTCTTGCGAATATTCCCCCGACAAAATGATTGAGGAAATGCAAAAAAAAATCAAAACCGCCGTCGCCAATGCCGATACCATGGATAAAATGAGGGCTCAACGGACAAAGCCGAAGACGAAAGCAATAAAAACACAAAAATAATCCGTGTTTTAAGCTTTGCGACGTTCGACCTTGCCGTCAGATTTTATTTGCCGTATCCCGTCGTATCCAACCATTCCGTCAGACCGGACGTTTCGTCGCCGTATCCTGCCCATCCGTTTTGAATGACTTGACACCCTTTGCATTGAACCGTCAAATCGGAAAACGTCCGTTGAGCTCCGCCGCCGCCGTGCGTAACAAAAGGTATGACCGTCTTGCCCGCAAGATCGTGTTTTTCCAAAAAACTGCTGACCTGAGGCGTGATTGTCCCCCACCAGTTCGGAGAGCCGATGAAAATCACTTCGTATTTGGAAATATCCGGAACAAAAGAAACCAATTCCGGACGATACCCTGATTGAATTTCCTGTTTTGCCTGATTTACCATCGCACGATATTCGGCAGGATACGATCCTTTTGCCTTGATTTCAAAAATGTCTCCTCCGACGTAAAAGTGTATCGCCTCTGCCACCGTTCGCGTATTTCCAGAATACGAATAATATACCGTTAAAATTTCAGGTTTTTGCATTGTGTTGCGCTCCGTTGACACTTCCGCCGAAACACTTCGGATTGCAATGAGAAAAAAGAAAAAAAACGTAAAAAATATCAGCCGTTTCATTTAGTCCCCCTATCATTTTTTAACAGGGTAGTTTTTAGAGCGGACTCTAAGTCAAGGCTTTTTTTTAAACAAACGGATCATACGCCCATTGCAGTAACGCTTGACGTTGTCGGGGACGGCAGGTCGCGTCGGCGGGCATACAGTTGCGTTCGACCTGAGCCTTGTGACGCTTAAAAGCTTTCCACCGTTTTATTTGGATTTCGTCGACACCGGGAATCCGCCGCCCCGAATAATAACGGCAGTACCATTGAAACCAACCGAGCGGATCGGGTTCGATAATCCAACCTTTTGCCCGCCATTCGCTTAACCCCATTCTGGACTTTACCCCGAAACAGTTCAAGCTGACGTCGGGAACCGAAAAAGACATCTTTGCTTTTTCGAACCAGCGTTTCGGAAATTCGTTCAAGCAATCGGTCAAATACTTGCCTTCGAACACGCCGAGTTCAAGCATTTCGGCAGGCGACAGTTCGGGTTCAAAACCGAAGGTGAAATTTTTGCCTTCTTCTTCGGTTCTGTCATATTCGTATCCGTGTTGCATTTTATCAAAGACCGTAACGTGCATAAGACCTCGAAGAGAAACAGCATATCGGACATTAAAAGTCAGACGTTCCGACAAACAAAAACCCTTGAGAAAACGCGAGGTTTTTCAAGGGTTTGAATGGTGGGCGAACAGAGGCTCGAACTCTGGACCCGCTGATTAAGAGTCAGCTGCTCTACCAACTGAGCTATTCGCCCGAAGCAAAAAGACTTATAGACCGAAGACGCATATTTTGCAATAGTATAATTTCATTTTTTTTCATCACGGTCTTTTTTCCATGTTTTCAGACGAGTTGTTTTACGAACAAATCTTTAAATCCGCCCCGCTGACGGGGATTGCCGTCCTGCCTAAAAACGACGTCATTCAAAAAATGATTCTCCTTTTGCACGGATATCAGGGCGATGCCCGCTCCAATATGGGATTCGCCAGAACTCTTGCCAGAGGCGTAAAAAACGCCGCCGTCTTTGTCCCCGACGGACTCGAAGAAGTCCCCGAAGCCAAAAATCCCCATATCCGTCAATGGTGGAACCTGCCTCCTTTTGAAGGACATTACTATTCTTTTATGCCTTATTTGGCACCTCAAAACGTTCGCGAAGGATTGAATCAAATCGTTAAAGAAGCCCACGTCGCCGCAGGAATCCTTAACAAGTTTTTTAAAAAACAAGCCAAAGAGCTGAATTTAAATCTGTCTCAATGCTTTTTGTGCGGCATTTCGCAAGGCGGCATAACCGCCGTTGAAATGGCTTTGTTCCGCCCCGAGCTGCACAAAGATACCGCCGGATCAACTTTGGGCGGATTGGCCGTTATCGGCGCAGGAATCCCGGGCGCCGAACGCATTCGGGAAGGTATCCGCATTCCGCCGTTCCCCGTTTTAATCGCCGAAGGCACAAATGACGAAATCTTTTCTTCCTGCGTCGGAGATTTTTCCGAAAGCCTGTTTAAAGAAGCCGGATTAACCGTTTCCAGAACATCCGCCGTATCGGGACATTTCGGGTTGGAACACGCGGTGGCGCCCGATGTTTGCGCTTTTTTTAACAAACTTTAGAAAACATTCCCTCTTAAAACGCCGTTTCGCGATAAAAAAAGAAACTCCGTCCTTGACTCTGTGTCGCGAACGGCGTACAAAAGGGTCTCGATTTTGACTATTTTAAACGGAGCCGTACCATGAAACGTACATACCAACCCAGCAAGATCGTCCGTACCCGCCGTCACGGGTTTCGTACCCGCATGGCAACGGTCGGCGGACGCAGGGTTCTGAACGCCCGTCGCCGCAAAGGTCGTAAGCGGTTGACGTTAGGCTGATATCCGCCGAAAAACAGGCGGAATATGTTCAGCAAACCTGTAAAAATCAAAAAAAGGCCGGATTTTCTCCGAATCGCCAAAAACGGCGTAAAGGAAGTAAGATCCGGTCTTGTTTTGCAGGCGCTTCGCCGCGAAACCCCGACCGAAAGCAACCCTGAACCCGCCATTCGAATCGGATATACCGCCAGCAAAAAAATCGGAAAAGCCGTCGTCAGAAACCGCGCTAAACGAAGATTGCGCGCTTTGTGTGCCGAATTGTTGCCCGTCGAAGGAATTAACGGATTCGATTATGTCGTCATCGCCCGATTTAAAACCGCCGGCGCTCCGTATCAAAAACTGTTCAACGAACTTCAAGACGCTTTGCGTTGCATTAAAAATGTCGCCGACTGAAAACATCCCCGAAAACTCTGAAAAAAAAATGTCGCCGCTTGCCCTGATTCTGACAATCGGCATTAAAATTTACAGAAAACTGATTTCCCCCCTGTTCCCCGGATGTTGCAGATATACGCCGACTTGTTCAGCCTACGGGTTGGAAGCTTTGCGCGTCCACGGCGCTTTGTACGGTTCGTGGCTGACCTTTAAACGCGTCCTCAGATGCAACCCGTGGGGCGGATCGGGTTACGACCCCGTCCCTCCGCCAAGGCCGAAGAAAAAACAAACTCTGAGCCCTTTTACCAGAAAAAAAGCCGCTTTTGCCCTTTTAGGATTTGCTTTGTTGGGTTTTTTGGGCGTTTTCGCTTTGGGCGGCGCAACGTACGACAAACCGACGCAAAAGGAAATCGAACTGGCGGAAAGATTGATGGCATTGCGCACGCAACCCCTTAAAAACACATCTGCCGAGAACAATGCCGAAAACAAAGCCGAAACCGTGTCTGAGCCGACGTCAAAAAAACTTAATGCTCCGACGCGATTTTTACGCTGGCTTGTTCTGTTTTATCAGGATAATATGTCCCGTCTGACACCCGGAAAATGCCGTTTCCGTCCGACGTGTTCGGCTTATGCGCTGGAGGCTTTGGAAAAATACGGCGCCTTAAAAGGGACTTGGCTGACGCTGAAAAGAATCTTGCGCTGCAATCCCTGGGGCGGATCGGGAGATGACCCCGTCCCGTAAATCTTGTACACGGAAAGAACTGAAACATGGAACAAAACAACTTTGAAAAACGCAACCTGATTCTGGCCATCGTCGTGTCCGCAGCTATTTTGTTCGCTGCCGATACGATCTTCCCGCGAAAAAATGTTCCCGTTACAACACCCCGAAAAACAGCCGTAACCGCACCTCAGGCTCCGGCTCAAAATTCTCCCGTTTCTTTAAACGCCGAAAACGTTATCGCGGCAAAAGCAGCGTCCGAAGCTTATGCCCCTCAGCAAATCCTGACCCGCGAAGAAGCCGTTGATAAATTTGCACACGTCCCCTTGAAAACACCGTCTTTAAGCGGATCAATCCGTTTAAAAGGTGCCAGACTGGATAATTTGTCACTGACAAAATATCGCGAAACCTTGGCAAAAGACAGCCCCAACATCGTTCTGTTCGCTCCCGTTGAAACGGCATTCCCGTATTTCGCCGAATTCGGATGGGTAACAAGCGAACCCGGAATATCTTTGCCCGGCGCGGAAACTGTTTGGCAGACCGATGACAAAGAATTAACCGATAAAAAACAAATTACTCTGACTTGGGACAACGGCGAAGGTTTGAAATTCTTCCGCCAAATTTCCGTTGACGAAAATTATATGTTCAAAGTCGCCGACCGCGTCGAAAACTACGGCAAAAAACCCGTAACCCTCTTTAATTACGGATTGGTCGGCAGAACAAACGTCCCCCCCGTCCAACGCGGCGCCGTCCATGAAGGAATGGTCGGCTATCTGGGCGGTTCCTTAAAAGAAATGAATTATGAGAAAATCGCCAAAGAAGGACAAGCCACGTTCAAAACAACCGGAGGATGGACCGGAATTACCGATAAATATTGGATGGCCGTCCTGGCATTCGACCAACAGGCTCAAAACGTCTTTGTTAAATTCAGCGAAAACGAAACACCCAACGGAAGACATTATCAGGCCGATTATCTGATGCCTCCCGTCGTCGTTGCTCCGGGCGGTGCCGTTCATACGTCGGCTCATTTGTTCGCCGGCGCAAAGGAAGTTAAGCTGATCGACGCTTATGAAAAAACTTTGGGCATCGAACGTTTCGACCTGACCATCGATTTCGGATGGTATTATTTCCTGACAAAACCCTTCTTCTTTATCCTGAGCTATTTCTATTCTCTGTTCGGAAATATGGGGTTGGCTATATTGTTCTTTGCGTTCCTGTTGCGTCTGGCAATGTTCCCGATCGCCAACAAGTCTTTCGAAAATATGGCTAAAATGAAAAAGCTCCAGCCCAAAATCGAAGAATTGCAGGAAAAATACGCCGATGACAGAATGCGTCTGAGCGAAGAAACAATGAACCTGTACAAAAAAGAAAAAGTCAATCCGGCAGCCGGATGCTTGCCGTTATTGATTCAAATTCCCGTCTTTTTCTCGTTGTATAAGGTGTTGTACTTCTCCTTGGAATTGCGTCAAGCCCCCTTCTACGGATGGATTCAGGACTTGTCCGCCCCCGACCCGACATCGGTCTTTACGTTGTTCGGTTTGTTGAACTGGCCGATCCCCGCCGCGTTGAATATCGGCGTATGGCCCGTGTTGATGGGGTTGACCATGTGGATACAACAACAGATGAATCCCAAAACGCCGAACAAAACTCAAAACATGATGCTGGCCGCCATGCCGTGGGTCATGATGTTCCTGTTGGGTCATTTGGCTTCGGGGCTAGTCATTTACTGGACGTGGAGCAATATCCTGTCCATCGCACAGCAGTATGCTTTGAAATTTAAACGCAAAAAAGCCAACGGAAAAGCTTGATGACAAACGCGACGGAAGAGTCGGAAAAACAGGCTCAAAGAATCGAAAACGGGCGGTTGCTGTTCGCAAAAGAATGTACTTTCATGCTCAGCGCCCCCGACCTTTCTTTGTTGCCCGCGCCGGGGAAACAGCCCGAAATCGCGTTCACGGGATGCTCGAATGTCGGAAAATCAAGTCTGATTAACGCTTTGACGGGGCGAAACACGCTGGCTCGGACTTCCAATACGCCGGGGCGGACGCAAATGCTGAACTTTTTCGATTTGGGCGGTATGTTACGCTTGGTCGATATGCCGGGCTACGGCTTTGCAAAAGCACCGAAAGAACAAACAGACGCTTGGAAAAATCTGGTTAACGGCTATTTAAAAGGCCGTCAAGCCTTGCGCCGCGTCTGTCTGTTAATCGACAGCAGGCACGGCATTAAAAAATCCGACGAAGAAATGATGCTAATGATGGACAAAGCCGCCGTCGTTTATCAGGTCGTTTTGACAAAGTGCGATAAAATTTCTTCTGCCGCTTTGGATAAAATGATCAACAAAGTCGAACCCGTCGTCGGAAAACACACCGCCGCTTATCCCGTTTTATTCCCGACAAGCGCCGAAACAAAAGCGGGAATCCCCGAATTGCGCGCGTCTTTGGCGGCTTTGGCAGGCGAAGAAACCTATCAAAACGGTTTGTAATTTTTTATAGAAATTCAAACGCCCTCTTGCTAAATTGAACAAAATCAACACTTACGGAATCGAATTGCAATATGTTGCGGTTACGGCGCGTCCCCATTGATACCGGCAGAGAAAACATCGCCTTCATTAACAGAAGATGCGTCGATTTCAATCTGGACGAATTAAACGGCGCCGACCGCGTCGAAATTCACGGAGGCCTTCAGCCTTTGTTCGCAACCGTCCACGCCGTCGACGACAATGCCATCGTCAATACGGACGAAGTCGGTTTGTGCGAACAGGCGTTTCATTTGATAAATCTGCCCGAAGGCTCCGAAATTGCCCTGTCTCCGGCACCGCCCCCAGCAAGCATCGATTCCGTGCGCAGAAAAATTAACGGCGGTATCCTCAGCGCCAACGAATACCGCGCCATTATCGCTGACGTCGCGGCTTTTCGTTACACGCCCATCGAATTGGCGTCTTTTCTGGTCTCGAACGCAAGCTTTATGTCGCCGCAAGAAGTCTTGTCCATGACGGAAGCCTTGATCGAATACAGAAAACCCATCGATTGGGGGTTGAATCTGGTCGTTGACGAACATTGCATCGGCGGCATTCCGGCAAACAGAACGTCCATGATTGTCGCTCCGATCGCCATTGCTTACGGATTGTGCATGCCGGGAACCATGACCAGAGGCGTTACGTCGTGTTCGGGCGCCGCCGACGCCATGGAAGTATTGGCAAAAGTCGAAATGGCTCCCGAAGAAATGGAACGCGTCGTTCAGGAAAGAGGCGGATGCTTGGTCTTGGACGGAGGCAGATTTGCTTTGTCAGCTACCGAAGACTTGTTGCTCAGCCTTGAACGCGCTTTGGGCATCAGCACGCCCCAACAAATCGTCGCTTCCATTCTGGCAAATAAAATCGCCATGGGCGTTACGCATTTGCTGATCGACATTCCCGTCGGAAAAACCGCAAAAATCAGAAATATGAGCGAAGCCATGAGCTTGCGCAAACTTTTTGAATACGTCGGCGACATGCTTTCAATGACGATTGACGTCGTCGTTACGGACGGCACCGAACCCGTCGGATGCGGCATCGGTCCCGTGCTGGAAGCAAGAGACGTCATGAAAGTATTGCGTTGCCGTGAAGACGCTCCGCAGGATTTGCGGGAAAAATCCTTGTTTATAGCGGGACGCGTTTTGGAATTCGATCCTCAGCTGCGCGGCGGACAGGGATATTACAAAGCCCGCGAAATCTTGGATTCGGGCAGAGCTCTCGAAGTCATGAGCCAGCTTGTCCATGCGCAGGGAAAACTAACGCCGCCGCCTTTGGGGCAGCTGACGCGCGACATTACTGCCGACGCTTCGGGCGTTGTGGAGGAAATCGACGGTGCCGTATTGAACCGTATCGCAATGACGGCAGGGGCTCCGGCAGAAAAAGGCGCCGGCATTGATTTGTTTAAAAAAGTCGGCGATACCGTCGAACAGGGTGAAATCCTTTACCGCATCTATTCCGTCAAGCCGACGTCTTTTGCGTTTGCAAACGGTCTGGCAGAAGGAAACAGCGGCTATAAAATATCCGTCAAAGGAAATTCTTTTTAATTAAAAGAACTAACTTTCGGGCGTTTCCGTCCATCTGTAAATCATGGAACACTGCATCGGACAAGACGAACATTCGTGCCCGCAAACGTTTGCACAGGACGCATTGTCCAGTTTTTTAAGCTTTCCTTTGCGTTCCCAATGTTCCAGCATGGCTTGTGCCGCCGTTTCCGACAGATTGAAATGAATTGCGACATCGCGCAAAGAAACCTGTTCGTGTTGTTTTAAGTATTCTTTCAGTTCAGAGAGAATCACGGCGCCTCCTTTTCCCGAAAAAATAAAGCCCCGCATAAGCGAGCGCTTCCAAACACAAGACCGCGGCAATCATGCAAAGCGATGTTTCGGGATGTCTGTTTATTGTAGCAGACTGGTAAAACAAAGTCGACAAAGCGAATGCCTGTCCCGTTGTCCACAGAGCCGTAAAGCCGACCCATTTCCACCCGAATTCTTTAAAAATAGCTCCCATTGCCGCGAAACAGGGCATATACGTCAAAACGAACAGCAAATAAGCAAAAGCGCCGATTTTTCCGTCAAAGAATTCCGTCAGCCTCGTCGCGGCATCCGTCGCATTTGACAACGTGCCGTATAACGCGTCCAAAGACCCGATCACGGCTTCTTTTGCCATCACGCCCGACATCAGCCCGACGGCGGCAGGCCAGTTTTCCTGCGTTATTCCCAAAGGCTTGAAAACCGGCACGACGGCTTTTCCTATTGATGACAATACGGAATTTTCGGGCGTATCGGGAATATAGCGTCCGTGAAAATCCACCGTATTTAAAACGTTTAAAACGACAACCAACGGAATAATCACGGTTCCCGCTCTGATAATAAAACCTTTCAGCCTGTCCCACGTCAGCAACAGGATATTTTTCAGCGTCGGCAAATGATACGGCGGCATTTCCAAAATCAACGGCACGGGATTCCCCTTCAGAATCGTGCTTTTCATAATCAGCCCCGAACAAACCGCGATAAAAATTCCCGTCAGATACAACATAAAAACGATATTTCCGCCGTTTTCTGGAAAAAATGCCGCCGCAAACAAAGCATAAACCGGCAATCGCGCCCCGCAAGACATAAAGGGCGTCATTACCAAAGTAACCAGCCTGTCTCTGAAAGACGACAGCGTCCTTGACCCCATTACGGCGGGCACCGTGCATCCGAACGCCACAATCATCGGAACGAACGCCGTCCCCGGCAATCCGAAACGGCGCATCAGTTTGTCCATCACGAACGCACCGCGTGCCATGTATCCCGAATCTTCCAAAAACGACAAAAACAAAAACAGCAATCCTATCGGCGGAATAAACGTCGCCACCGTACTCAGACCGCGCCCGACGCCTTCGGACAGAAACGAAATCACCCAATCCGGTGCATGTTCCGATTTCAGCCATTCCGCTGATCCCGCAACCAGATATTTGTCGCCCCATGCCGAAATCGGATCAATCAGCAAATCTCCGCCCGAAATCGTCCACAAAAACATTACGTACATCATCAACAGGAAAACAGGAATGCCCGTCCATTTTCCCAAAGCGACACGGTCAATCATTTCCGTAACCGTCTGAGACACTCTGCCGGCATGCGTAATCAGCCGTTTTGCCAAATCTCCGATAATTTCATAGCGGCCGTCCGCGATCAGCGTGTCGGGATCTTCGCCGTATTCGGCAGGAAAAGAAGCTTTCAGCTTTTTAACTTCGGCAACGTCGGCGGCGCTTTCAAAAAAGCGGGCATCCGTATCGCCGTCCAGCAGATGAACCGCAAGCCAGCGTACCGGCCATCCTTCGCGTTCCGATTTTTTCGAAAGATACGGCGTAATTTTGCGAACGGCTTCTTCAATCGGTGCGGGGTACGGAATAACAAAATTCCCGTCCGCATGAAAATCTGCATGAATAATCTGGTCTTTAAGCTCTTGAATGCCCTTTGATCTGGACGCAATCATCGGAATCACGGGTACGTTTAAAGACTGCGCCAGTCCTAAAACGTCAATTTTCATTTTGTTGTCCGCCGCCGCATCCATCATGTTTAAAACCAAAATGAGGGGAAGCTGCATTTCCATAAGCTGGAGCGTTATGTACAGATTGCGTTCCAAATTCGATGCATCAATAATGTTGACGACGCAATCGGGTTTTTCATACAGCAAAAAATTGCGCGTTACCCGTTCGTCTTCGGAAGAACCTTCCAAAACGCTTAAAGAATACACGCCCGGTAAATCGACGACTTCCACCGTCTTTCCGCTTTGTTCGAAAAATCCGGATTTCTTTTCCACCGTTACGCCCGGCCAATTCCCGACATATTGGTGAGACCCCGTCAATGCGTTAAAAATTGTCGTTTTTCCGCAATTGGGATTGCCGACCAAAGCTATTTTCCGATAGGGTGTATCCATGTATTTTTTCGTCCGAACTTACTTTCTTTTTACCGCCGTGACGGTAATGACGGCCGCTTCGCGCCGACGCAGGGAAACCGCGTAACCGCGCACGGAAATTTCAACGGGATCGCCCAACGGCGCAACACGGACAACGCGAAAAGGCGTCCCCGGCGTCATGCCCATCGCCAGCAGTTTTTTGCGATATTCCGGTCGCGCCGAAGCATAACCCGCAATGATACCTTCGTCCCCTGCTTGCAACGATGAAAAATTTTGGATGATGTCGTTCTCTGTTTCCATAAAAAAGTTTTCCCTGCCAAACTTTTGTTTTATTGAAGGTTATCATACTCTTGCGCAAAAGAAAAGCGCTCTTTTGTCCCTTGCAAAAAAGCGCATTCTTTTTTACCTTGTAAAGTTACGGATTTTCGATTTCGGGGAAACGAGTTCATGTGGACGGAAACTGCCCATTATATCCTTTTGTTCGCAACCGCCGCCATCGGGCTGGAAGCGTTGATCCTTTCGCCGACACTGTGGTCAAAAGGATCCGCCGTCGCCATACGCTTGGGATATCGCGGCGCGTGCTTTGCCGCTTCATTGCTGGCTTTTTCTTTCGGAATCCTGATGTCCCGATACGTCGCAAACGATTTCTCCGTCGCCGTCGTCTTTGAAAACTTTTCATCCGAAACATCCCCTTATTATGCTTTAACGGCATGTTTTGCTTCCAGAGAAGGCGTCTTCTTTGTTTATATCCTGATGCTTTCGGCTGTTTCGCTTCTGCTCTTTAACGCAAAAGACTTGTCAACTTATCAGGAAAGAGGGCGTTACCTTTTCTTTATCAGCGCGTTGCTGTTCATGTTGCTGGTATTGATGATTTCAACGGCTAATCCGTTTGCAAGAATCAGCGATCCTCCCTTGGAAGGTTTGGGGCTGCCGCCCGCATGGTTGAGACCTTACAAAACTTTAAAAATCCTTGCTTCTTTCTCCGCCTATGCTTTACTGACCGCCACTTTTGCCAAAACCGTCAGCATGTATTCAAAAGGTTGGCATTTCGCTTATCCCGCTTTGCTCGAAAGCCTGACGGCGTTGATGTTCCTGATCTTTTCCGTCGGATTGGAATTATCAACCAGATTCTATGTCGCCGAAGACAACGAATTGTGGCTGTGGAGCCCTTCTTCCGCTTTGCAACTGTCCGTCCTGTTCCTGTTGGCCGCTCAAATCCTGTTTTTGTACATTAACCAAACCTCCAGAACTTTCGCGGGATGGACAATCTTTACTTCCGTTTGCGCGCTGGCGCTGTTCTCCGCAGAATTCTTTGCCGCCGAATACGGATTGCTTGAATTAAAATCCGATGAACCTTATTTCCCGAACCCCGTTATCGCTTCTTGCGCCACTTTGGGAATAACCTGTTTCTTTTTGTTCTTTTCCACATCGTTACGCCGAAAACAAGACGAAGATACGGGGTTTTCTTTCTTTTCCAGAGAAAGCTTCATCGGTTTGTCCGCCGTTTCATGTCTGATCCCCGGCGCAGGCATCGGATTTTTGTCCTTTGCCGCCTTGCTGTTCCTGTTCGAACCGGATCCGCCCATGCGGCTGTTGCCGGATTTGTTGGAAAACATGATGCGATATAACTTCATTTTGTTTTCGGCGTTCCTTGCTTTGGCGTTTCGCAGAAAACCCGTCATTTCGGGATGGGTCGTCCCTAAAAAAGCCGCCGCAGCCGTCTTTTGGTTCGTTACCGCAGTCGCCGCTTTGTTTTATTTGTACGCCGGCAACGGAAACTTTGATGTGTTGTTATGGTCGCTGCCCGCCCTGATTTTGTTCTGGTCCATCCTTGATGCGTTGAACTTCGGCATCAGACCGTTGCCGCAGACGTTCGGCGATGTCTTTGCAAAAATCAAAAACATTTCCGCTCAATCTTGGGGATTCTTTTTTTGCGGATTGGGATTGCTGACTTTATCCTTCTCTTTGTCGACCGCCGCGCTGCAAAGTTCCGAAATTGTCGCGACATTGGCGCCCGGAAAATCGGTCGAAACCGCCGATTTTAAAATCTCGCTGGAAACGCTGACGCCCAAAAACGTCTCCGCCGCCGCCAGATTTTTGCTGCACGTTGAAAATAAAAACGAAACCCTGCCCGCTCTGACATCGGGGAAAAACGATTTCAGTTGGCAAACGGATCCTTTGTCTTTTAAAGCCGTCTATTTCAATCTGAAAACAACTCAAATCCTGCGCGTTAAACAAATCGAAGAAAAATCCGTTACCGTAAGAGTAAAAAATTATCCCGCTTTGGTGTACGTCAGAAACGCCCTTTTCTTTATTGAATTCGGAATCCTGTTGCTGTTGTTGGCGTGGAGAAGGAGAAAGACCGCATGAAAAGCTTTTTCAAGGTTCTCCTGATCGCTTTGATTTCTGCGGCAGCCGTCCGTATGATGTACGTCGTCAGGCTGGATTTTTCAATGAACGCTCCCGTCATTTTGAAACGGGATTTCCGTATGCCCGACGCCGCTTTAAAAAAGCTTGAAGCGCCGCAACAAAAAGCTTCAAGTGCGGATTTTCCGAACCGTCCCGCTTTGATTGTTTTCTTCGGCTCTTGGTGTCCGCCATGCTTGGAAGAATACGGAGACCTTTTAAAAATATCGCGCTTGCCCGATGCGCCGCCGATCATCGGCATCGCCGTGCGCGATACGCCCGAAAAAATTCAAGAATTGTTTAAAAACAAAGGAAAAGCTTTCCAAAAAACGTTTCTGGATGCCGATATGGCTTGGAGCAAAGCCATGAACGCTCCCGGATTGCCCGCCGTCTTTTTAAGCGACGGCAAAGGCAAAATCGCCTATCGCATTAAAGGCAGAATTGACGAACAATTCTTTAAAAACAAAATACGCCCCCTCTTGCAAGGATTGGCCGCCCATGAAAATAAGTAAAATAATGTTTCTTTTCTTCGCTCTTTTGCTTTGGGCAAGCCCCGTTTCGGCAGACGACGAAGCTTCCGTCGAAACGGAAGCCCTCGAAATCGCCGATACCTTGCATTGTTCGGTATGTTCGGATCCGAACATCGAAGTCGCCAAAGACGAAATCGCAAAAGACTTGCGCCTGTTCATCAGAAAACATCTGACCGACGGAAAACCGCAGGAATTGGTTATCAATCTGGTCTTATCGAATTACGGCGACGTCGTCACGCTGGACGCCCCTTCTCCGGACAAAAGCGAAGATAATGAATACAGGTTTATCGTCTTTTTAAACGTTTTCTTTTTTGCCGCCGTTTTGTTTTATATTTTCCGCCGTTCAAAACCGTTTCGCGCGCCCAAGGCAAAGGACGGTGAGTCATGATTTTATTTTTGATTCTCGTCCTGTTTTTAACGATCGGCGCTTTAAATCTGTTTATTTTGCCTATTTTGCCCTTAAATAAGGGGCATAACATAAAAAAGTATGTCAAATACTTTTACATTATTTTTGTCTGCCTGCTTTTCACGGCGGGAGTTCCCTTCGTCTACGGAAAGCTCGGAACGCCTGAGCTGCGAGATTCCCCTTTAAAAGAACGCGATTTATTTTCCGCCGAAACGTCCGTCAAGAACATGGCAAAGCTCCGCCGTTTGGAAAGATATTTGGAACAAACGCCCGACGACGGTCCCGTATGGGAAGAATTGGGCAGAACGTATCGTGCCGCCGGACGCTATAAAGAAGCATCAACGGCGTTCAGAAACGCCATAGAATGGGGCGTTCCCGAAGACATTAAAAACTGGCACGCCTTGGCGGAAACGCTGATACAAGCCAATAACGGCAGAATCAGCGGTGAAGCTCAAAAAGCTTTTGAAAACGTTTTAAGATACCGCCCCGATGACCCGAAAGCCATCTACTTTTTAGGTTTGGCGCGTCTTCAAAACGACGAACCGTACAAGGCTTTGGCGATGTGGCGATACTTGGAACAACTGCTGTCGGCAAACGACCCGTGGCTGACCGTCATTCATGAGCGTATCCGCGAACTCGGCGGTGCAAGGAACATCAATCCCCGCAAAGTATCGCCGCAGGAACCCGTTCCCCTGTCAAAACGCCAGTAACAAAAACCGAAATAAAGCTTTATATTTGTAATTCCCGCGCACGCATCAGGTCGGCGGTAACGCCGTGTTAAACACGTTTTCCTGACGCATAACGGAAGCGGCATCACGGATTTTTTGTTCGTCTCCGCCCAAAGCAATAACGACCGAAGCCCCCAAACGAATGCCGCATTCCAAAGTTTCGGCAATCGAGCCTGTTGCCCCCAACTGAGTCAGCTCAGCCCACTTTGACGGGTCGTCGCAACGGACATAAATCGGTACGTCTTTGGAAATCAGTCGGGCGGCGGACAAAATATTGCATGCCGTTTGATATCCGCTGATGGCTATAACGACGGCGCGTGCCTGAGAAATGTTTGCAATGCTGAGAATTTTCGGATTTGTGGCGTTTCCGAAAATGCATTTGCGGTCATTGCTTTTTGCTTCTTCGATACGATGGAAATCCGCATCCAAGACCAAAAAAGGAATATTGTTTCTGGACAACATTCTGGCGGTTGTCTGACCGACGCGACCGTATCCGATCAACAAAACATGATTTGTGGGGATTTCGTCGTCTTCGTCAAATTCCTGTTCAGCGGCGGCGGGTTCTTCCTGTTCTGCCGCGGCATCCAAACGTTTCGTTACGAAAGAGAACACGAACGGTGTCAACGCCATGGACAGAGCGATAACGATCTGAAGCTGGCTGGAAGTTGATTTGCTTAACAAGTTAAAGCTTTGCGCCGCCATATTAAAGATGACGAAACCGAATTCGCCTGCCTGACACAACACGACGGCAGAAGAAACGGCGCCGTATTTTTTCAGACCGAAGCGCATTTCAAGGAAATAAATGATAACGATTTTGGCAGCCATCACGACGACGGTCAGCAGCAAAATTTGAGGAATGTGGGTAAGGGCGTAATGGACGTCAATCATCATGCCGACGGACAGGAAGAAAACGCCGAGCAGCAAGGAGCTGAAAGACGAGATTTCCGCTTCGACTTCGTGTCCGAATTCCGTTTCAGCGATCAGCATGCCGCCGAGGAACGCCCCCAAAGAAATGGACAGCCCCGCCATTTGTGTTGCCCACGCCGTTCCCAAAAAGACCAACAGGATTGTGGCGGTAAACGCTTCGGGGCTTTTAGCAGCGATGACGGCGCGGAACAAGGGACGCATAATCATCCGACCGATTAAAATAATCAGGGTCACGGCACCGACCGCTTTAAGGATTGAAGATCCCAAATCCGAAACGACCGACGTATCCGAAGACGCCATTTGAGGCAACAACACCATGATGGGGATGACGGCCAAATCCTGCAACAACAGGATACCGACCGAAGCACGTCCTTGCAAAGTGTGCATTTCGCCCCTTCCCTGCATCAGGCGCAACGCGACGGCTGTGGAAGACATTGCCAACGCCAAGCCGATGATGACGGCTTCGTGAAGATTTTTATTCATCAAAAAGGCCGCACCGCCGATAATCAAAGCCGTTCCCAACAGCTGCGCGACGCCCAGCCCGAAAATATACAAACGCATGACTTTGAAACGGTGGAACGACAAATCCAAGCCGATGGAAAACATCAAAAACAACAACCCGAGATCGCCGATATTTTCCGCAACCTGAACGTCGCGAATCAATCCCAACACCTGCGGGCCCAACAAAATACCCGCCCCGATAAATGCCAACAGCGGATTGACTTTTAACTTAAAAAAGACCGGAATGAAAATAACGACGGTAGCCAAAAATGCGATTATTTCCCAAACTTGATTCCCATGCATTTTGCAGCCTCCGCCTTAAAAAAAAACAGCCTAAGTACCTTTATTTAAAGATATATTTTTTTTATTCAAAAATCAGTAAAAAAGTTAGCCGACGGCGATTTTTTATCAACCGTGATTGACCTGAAAGCCATTGTCTGGCATGATTTAACAATATTCCTTGAATTTTCGGTGTTGAGGGAAACAATGACAAAATCAGAACTGATCGCCCGCATTGCAGAGTTAAACCCCCATTTGTACCAAAGCGACGCAGAACGAATCGTATCGACCGTATTCGATGAAATTTCCGCCGCCCTGGCCGAAGGGAACCGCGTCGAATTGCGCGGGTTCGGCGTTTTTTCCGTCCGCGGTCGCAACGCCCGCAGCGGCAGAAACCCCAGAACCGGCGAAAAAGTCCGCGTCGAAGCTAAAAACGTCCCCTTCTTTAAAGCCGGAAAAAAACTGAAAGACAGGTTAAATACCGATAAATAACCTTTGATGCTTAAGGACATACTGCGTTGAAACTGTTGCATTTTTTGTTGAGCATTCCGGTCTTGCTGATTACGGTTTCCTTTGCCGTATCCAACAGCCGCGAAATGCCCTTTTCCCTTTGGCCGTTCCCTTATGAAGCCGTCTTGCCCGTCAGCTTTGCCGTGTTGATTATGGCTTTGCTTTTCTTCATCCTCGGCGGCGCCTATGCATGGGTTCTGTCGATCCCCGTCAGAAACGAACGGTTCCAACAGGCAAAAAAAATCAAAGAACTCTCTAAAAAATTGGCCGATTTGGAAGAGCTTTCCAAAAACAACGGCGAAAAAGAAAACGCGTAATCATTATTTGTTCGCTTTGCGCTTCCTTTTCTGCTAAATAAAAGAAAATTCAATTTCGCCAACAGGAATGGTGTCTTAATGAACTGGTTGACTAGTTACGTTCGCCCTAAATTGCAAGGGCTGGTCGGTGCTAAAGAAATCCCCGATAACCTTTGGGAAAAATGCCCCGCGTGCGGCAGCATGATCTATCACAGAGAATTGGAACAAAATTATCGGATTTGTAACCAATGCGGACACCATATGCGCCTGCCGCCCGACAAACGCTTGGAAATGCTGTTCGATGAAGGAAAATATACCCTGATCGAATTACCCGAAGTCAAAGAAGACCCGCTTGAATTCAGCGACTTGAAAGATTACGAAGACCGCTTAAAGGATGCCCGCCGCAAAACAAAACGAAACGACGCCCTGATGGTCGCACACGGCACCATGGACGGCATGAATGTCGTAATCGGCGTTTTTGATTTCTCGTTCATGGGCGGATCCATGGGAACAGCCGTCGGCGAAGGAATCGTCGCCGCTGCCGAACTGGCAATCCTGCAAGACGCCGCTTTGATCATGATTCCCGCTTCCGGCGGCGCTCGCATGCAAGAAGGAATCCTGTCCCTGATGCAAATGGCTAGAACAACTCTGGCCATCAGAAAAGTCAAAGAAAAAGGGTTGCCTTATCTCGTCGTGTTAACCGACCCGACCACCGGCGGCGTAACGGCATCCTTCGCCATGCTGGGCGACGTCGCCATCGCCGAACCCGATGCAACCATCGCTTTCGCCGGCGCGCGCGTCATTGAACAAACCATTCGCGCAAGCCTGCCCGAAGGGTTCCAAAAATCCGAATATCTCCTTGAACACGGCATGGTCGATATGGCCGTTGACCGTCGGGAAATCAGAAAAACTCTGATTAATTTAATCGGAATGATGCGAAATACCAGACCCGCCGTCGCTCCCGTCCCGTTTTCAAAAACGAAAAAATAATATGACTAAGGATTCCGTTGCCGCCGTCTTGGAACGGCTGTCCCGCCTGTATCCGAAAAATATCGACCTGTCCTTGGACAGAATGTTTGAATTGCTGAAAAAGCTCGGAAATCCGCAAGACGATCTCCCCCCCGTCATTCATATCGCCGGCACAAACGGTAAAGGATCTACTTTGGCTTTTATCCGTGCCTTTCTCGAAAAAAGCGGAAAATCCGCTCATGTCTATACTTCGCCGCATTTGGTGAAATTTAACGAACGTATCGTTATCGGCGGAAAACAAATATCAGATAAACAATTACTGGATTGCCTTTTGCAGGTTGAAGACGCCAATGACGGCGCCCCTCTGACTTTTTTCGAAGCTACTACAGCCGCCGCCTTTCTGGCATTTTCCGCTTATCCCGCCGATTTCGTCCTGTTGGAAACGGGAATGGGCGGACGATTGGACGCGACAAACGTCGTTAAAAAACCCGTGCTGACCCTGATTGCTTCATTGTCCATGGATCATGAAGATTTTTTGGGACATACGCTGGCTCAAATCGCCGAGGAAAAGGCCGCCATCTTTAAAAAAGGTGCCGTCGCTTTATCACAAAAACAGCTTCCCGAAGCTCAAAAAGTCCTCGAAACCTATGCAAACGACCGCGGCGTCACTTTAAAATCCGAAGGAAAAGATTGGAAAATCTTCATTTCCAAAGAAGGCTTTTATTTTAACGATACGCTTTTCCCGCATCCCGCATTAAAGGGCGTACACCAGTACGCAAATGCCGCTCTGGCAATCGCCGCCGTCAAAGAATTGAACTCTAAATGGCTGGCCAACGTTACCGACAGCCAAATCGCCGCAGGACTGATTGACGTCGTTTGGCCGGGAAGAATGCAACCGTTAAAAGACTTTCCTCTGCCCGAAGGATGGGAACTGTGGGCAGACGGCGGACATAATCCCGGCGCGGCAAAAGCTTTGGCAGATTTCCTGCCCGAATGGAACGATAAACCGCTCCATATCGTTTGCGGCATGCTTACAACCAAAGATTCAGAAAATTTCTTAAAACAGCTGGCTCCGTTTGCCGATTCCATCCATACCGTGCCCGTGTTGAACGCCTTGCATCCCGGGAGGTCTCCCGCCGATTTGGCAAAGATAGCCGAAAGTTCAGGTTTCCGTAACATCAAAATTGAAGATAATATCTCTCACGCTTTGGCAGATTTAACCGCCGGACGGTACGCGCCGGGCAGAATCTTAATCTGCGGTTCGTTGTATCTGCTGGGCGATTTTTTCAGCTCGAACAAAGGTGTAAAAAATGACAGACAATAAAACAAAACCCTTGGAAGGCATTAAAATCATCGATATGACCCGCGTGCTGGCCGGGCCTTATTGTGCCATGGTCTTGCAAGATTTGGGCGCAGAAGTTATCAAAATCGAAAACCCGAAAACAGGCGACGATTCACGGTCTTTCGGCCCCTATAAAAACGGAAAAAGCTTATACTTTACAGCCATAAACTGCGGTAAAAAAAGTGTCTCTTTAAACTTAAAAGCGCCCGAGGCAAAAGAAATCCTCATCGGAATGGTCAAAAAAGCCGATGTCTTGTTGGAAAACTTTCGTCCCGGCACCATGGAAAAATTCGGACTGGGTTACGAAACCCTTAAAGAAGCCAATCCTCGCCTGATCTATGCCGCAACCTCCGGATTCGGACACACGGGTCCCGACGCCGCAAAACCGGCTTACGATATTTTGGTGCAGGCTCGCGGCGGCTTGATGAGCCTGACCGGACAGCCCGACGCAGACCCCACCATCGTCGGCGTTTCAATCGGTGATATCCTTGCCGGCGTCTTTACGGCAACCGGCGTAACAACCGCCTTGTATCAACGCGAAAAAACGGGACTAGGGCAAAAAATCGACGTCTCCATGCTTGATTGCCAAGTCGCCATCATGGAAAACGCCATGGCTCGTTATCAGGCAACACGCGCCGCCCCGAAACCTCAGGGATGCAAACATCCGACCGTCGCTCCGTTCCAATCTTTCAAAGCTTCCGACAGATACTTCGTCATTGCCGTAGCAAACGATTCCCTGTTCAGAAAGCTCTGCAACTGCATCGGGTGCCCCGAATTGGTTGATGACCCCCTGTTCGTTTCAAATGCCGCACGCCATGAAAACCAACCTGAGCTGGAACGCAGGCTGCAAAAAATATTCCTGACAAAAACAGCCGACGAATGGATCGCCCAAATCGAAAAAGCCGGCGTCCCCGTATCGCCGATTAACGATTTGTCTTATGTTGCAGAAGATCCTCAAATTCTGGCAAGAAACATGCTGGTTGACATGGACGACCCGTCGTTGCCCGACATCCAGGTTACGGGAAATCCCATTAAAATGACCAATATCCCCGAAATGAAATGCCGCCCGCATGCTCCCGAAATCGGAGAAAACAACGTCGAAATTCTGACGCAATGGCTGGGCATGGACAAAGCCGAAATCGATCGGCTGAAATCGATAGGAGTTATTTAAAACATAAAAAACCCTTCGTTGTTCCGCAACGAAGGGTTTTTTCTTTGCCCTTTATTAAGAGCGAACTTTATTTTCCAAAATTTTATTAACGACCTGAGCCGTTTGCGGCGCCGCTTTTGCCGTTTTGGCTTCGGCAATTTTCCGAGCCGCCTGAGCCTGACGCGATTCGATCGTAGGAACGGGGCCCAGCAATTCGGGCGCCTTCTTTGACGGCATATAGCTGAAGTGCGGGCGTTGCTTTAATCCGAATTTTTTCATCATGGCCGCGTCGGGACCTTCTTTATAATCCACATCAGGATCCATCCAAATCCGCCCGTAAATCATGTTAAAGCGTTCGTACGAAACCGTATGCATGTCTTCGGAAGCAAAAAAGTCATCGGCTTCCTTGCCCAGATACGGCTTGCCGTTATATTGGCAAACCAGATCGATGGTTTCTCTGACGGGAACCGTACGCGTCATTTTCTGATCCGATTCTTCGCGTGAAGATTTCTGATAAAGTTGGGTATACATTTTGCAATAATTTATTTCATAGGCATCGCGAATGAAATAATCCGTAAACCACGCATAAAACGCCGCTTTATGAGCTCCTCCGTTTGCCAAATTTCCTTTAATGGCTTCGTTTTGGAACGGATTGACGATATGGGCGTCTTTTTTGCGCAATGCTTCCAAAGGCGCGGAATTGCCCTGAGTCGCCAAATCATAGCAAAGATCCGTTGCCGCGACGGACGCATCGGCTTCTATGACCGTCTGGTTTTGAATATAAGAGGTCGGGGTATCATACAAAGCATGAAAACGCAGACCTTTCTGAAACTGTTGGGAATGGCGCATTTCATGAGCCAGCGTGCCGACCAAAGAATCTTTGTCTCCGTTAGCATTCAATCGAATCTGTTTTGTAAATTCGTCAAATGACCCGTATGCCCGCATGCCCGACGTGATTTCAATCGTCGTTCCGTATTCTTCCGCATCGGAAATCAGCTGTTTCCCAAGATTCGTTTTGCGCATTTCCGCTAAAACGCTTTCCAACAGCTCCAGCTCCGCATTATCTTTATAAACCAAATACTTATAAGACGGCTTTACCGCTTGTGCTGCCGGCATTTCCGGCGTTGCAAAAGCTTCTTTTAATTCATTTGCCATTGTGTTCACCCGTTAAAAAATCCGTTATTTGTTATCATAGTAGATGTTTTCCAGATATTTGTCCAGCATTTTTGTCTATAAAAAATAATGATTTCCTCAGACCCTTTTGTTATACTCTTAAACGGTATTTTGCGGGAAAGGACAGAAAATGCCTAAAAAAGACGTTTCTTTGGTCGTTTGCGACATCGACAATACAATTTCGGACACATTTAATTTGTGGGGCGAAGCTTTGGACAAAGCTGTCGATGATTTGGCAGCTTTGCACAAAACCGACCGGAAAACCATGGAAGAAACTCTGCTTGCCGCCGTTCCCGAAAACAATCGCGGATCTTCGGGGCCTTTATTGGGCATTAACATTCGCGCCGACATTGCTCAAACGCCCGCTTTGCAGGGAAACACGCCCGAAGAAAAAGCCTTCTTTGAAAAAGAACACGAAAAAATCATTCATAACTGGCAAAAAAAACGCGATGAAGCCGTCCTGTTCAAGGGCGTCCTGCCCGTCATCCAAAAAATCAAAGCCGCCGGCGCAAAATTCGTCTTGTACACCGATGCGCGCGAATCGGGATGTCTGCCCAGACTGGCAAAGTTGGGAATCAACCCCGACATGATTGACGCTTTGTACGTTCAGTCCGACAAAGAAGGAATGAAAATAACGCCGTTCGCCGTTAAATCGGAACTGTCCGAGTTTAAAAAAGCCATGCAAGGCAAAATCTTTCGCCTGCCGGCGCATTCTTCAAAACCCAATGCCGAAAACATGGCGAACATTCTTAAAGACTTCGGAATTTCCGCCGACAAAACGGTTATGGTCGGCGACAATATCCGTTGCGACGGCGGTTCCGCCGCTGCGGTCGGCGCAAGCTTTGCCTGGCAAAAACAAGGCGCCGAAGTGACCGAAGCCACTCGCCGCTGCTACGCCAGATTTGCCGCAAACCCGAATTACAAAATCGGCATTGACGCCCATTTGTCCCAGATGAATGAAACGAACAAACCCGAATTCGTTTTGGAAAACGGATTTGCCGACTTGTCAAAATATTGCAGGTTTGTCAGCGCTCAAAAAAGCGATGAAAAAACGTTGTCTTTCGCTTTATTAAAGCGGCTGGGCAAATCTGCGGGAAAAGGTTGAAAACTCTTGACTTTACGGTTCCGAAACGTTTAGCGTCCCTTAAGCAAAACTTGGGAGAGTGCCGTTATGCTCAAATTTGAAGTCGAAAAAACATCGGGAAAAGCCCGTTTGGGCAGATTGTACACGGCTCACGGAGTCGTTGAAACGCCCGCGTTCATGCCCGTCGGAACCGTCGGAACCGTCAAAGCCATGATGCCCGAATCCGTCGCCGAAACAGGGGCTCAAATCCTGTTGGGAAATACGTATCATCTGATGTTAAGACCCGGAGCGGATTTGGTCGAACGCTTGGGCGGATTGCATAAGTTCATGAATTGGCACAAACCTATCCTGACCGATTCGGGAGGCTTCCAAGTCATGTCTTTGTCAAAATTGCGCAAAATTACCGAAGAAGGCGTCGATTTCCGTTCTCATATCGACGGCAGCCTGCATCGGTTGTCGCCCGAAATTTCCATCGGCATTCAACACAAACTCGACAGCAATATTACAATGTGCTTTGACGAGTGCCCCCCCTATCCCGCCGAACGCAAATATGTTGCCGATTCGACACGGCGCTCCATGCGTTGGGCAAAACGTTCAAAAGACGCTTTCATCGACCGTGACGGTTACGGCATCTTCGGCATCGTTCAAGGCGGCGTTCACGAAGATTTGCGCCGCGAATCCGCTCAAGCGCTGAGCGATATCGGGTTTGACGGGTACGCCGTCGGCGGTTTGGCCGTCGGCGAAGGTCAGGAAAAAATGTTCGAAGTTCTGGACTATACTCCCGAATGCCTGCCCGCCGACAAACCCAGATACTTAATGGGAGTCGGCAGACCGTCCGATATCGTCGGTTCCGTGCTGCGCGGCATAGATATGTTCGATTGCGTCATGCCGACGCGTTCGGGCAGAACGGCTCAGGCATTTACGCGCCAAGGCACTTTGAATATGCGGAACGCCTGCCACAAAGAAGACGACCGCCCCATCGATCCGATGTGTCGTTGTCCCGCCTGCCGCCATTATACCCGCGCTTATATCCACCATTTGTTCAGAGCGCAGGAAATTCTGGGCGCCATGTTGTTGACGTGGCATAACCTGACTTATTATCAGGATTTGATGCGCGATATCCGTCAGGCAATCCGCGAAGACCGGCTGGAAGAATTTGCCAAAGGCGACTTTTCGTAATGGCGAAAAAAGCTTGCCCGACGATTACCGAAGAACGACGCCATAACGGATTGGTGTCGTTCGGCGCGGATGTCCGGCGGCTGGTGGCTCCCGTTTTGGGGAAAAACGGATTTTTACATGCGGACATACTGACGCACTGGGATGACATTACGGGCGGATTGCTGGCAAAAGGCGTGTATCCCGTCAAGCTGGCTTTTCCCAAAGGGCAAAAAGACGGCGCCGTCCTGCACGTCAAAGCCGTATCGGGCGCTTATGCCGTCGAACTGATCGCCAGACAAAGCGAAATTCTGGAACGCCTGAACGGATATTTCGGTTATCGCGCCGTTGCGGAAATCCGCGTTACTCAAGGCGCCGTCCCCGTTTGCAAATTTTCCCGCGTTGCGGCGCGCCCGCCCGTTCCCGAAGAAAAAAGGCAAAAAGTCCGCCGAGACGTTTCCGAAATTCAAAACGAAAACCTTCGCGCCGCCACCGAAGAACTGGGTTGCCTGATTGACGAAACGTGAAAAAGGCGTTTCTTTTAACTTTTTTTTCGTTTATAAAAAACAGCCGTACTTTGTTTTGTTAAAGAGGGTCGTTTTATGCGCAATATGTCAAAAATGGTTTTCCGCCGTCTTGCCTTTATCGGCGTTCTGTTCGTTTCTTTTGCTTTGTTTTCGCCTGTTTCCGCTGCCGAAGGCGGTTTTCTTGATAAAATCAAGAGCTTCTTTTCAAAAAGCGAACCCGCCGCCGTAGAAACGAAAGCCGAAGAAGCCTCTGCTCCCGTCGAAACGAAAAGCGTTTTAAAACAAAACACGCATTCTCCCGACGAACCGACGTTTGACTTTTCGGAAAAGAAAATCGGTTCAGACGACGCCCCGATCAAAGTCATCATTTTTACGTCGCTGACTTGCGGTCACTGTGCGCATTTCCATACGCATATGCTGCCCAAAATCATCGATACCTATGTTAAAAACGGCAGGGTTCAGGTCATTTTGGCGGATTTTCCGCTGGAAAACCGCGCCATGACGGGGTCTTTGGTCGCTCATTGCTTTGAAGGCGACGATTACTTTAAATTCATGGACTTGCTGTTTGCAAAACAAAACCAGTGGATGATGTCCCCGAATTTGCAGGAAAGCCTGTCCGAGCTGGCTCAATCCATGGGAATGAGCGAAGCGAAAATGCTGGCGTGCGCCACGAACGAAATGGCGTTGAAGACTTTGTCCCGCAAACGCAACATCTACATTATGAAATACCGCATCGGTGCAACGCCGACCCTGTATTTCCAAGGCTACGGCAAAAGCGAAAAAGTCGAAGGCGCTCCGTCATGGAAAGACTTTGCCGACAAGATTGCTTCCTTTGAAAAAGAAGGCGGCAAAAAAACGCAGAAAGTCCCAGCCGAAACGCCTTGAAGCCTTAAAAAAAGTTGACACCGTCCCTTTGGTTTCTTATCGTACTTCTTTAAGGCAACAGGATGCCAGACAACCGTGATTCCGAAAAAGCCCTTGCCGATATTGACCGGCGTTTAAAGGCTTTGAATGAAACGGCAACCGACCCGACATACGGCGAACATTCTGCCGGAAAGGGCTTCGGTGTCGCTTCAATGATGTGGCTGGCATTCAATATCGTGTCCGATCTGATCGCCGGCGTCGTTTGCGGATTGGGAATCGGATACGGTTTGGATGCGTGGTTGGGAACGCGCCCTGCATTCATTGCCGTATTTTTGTGCTTCGGCTGCGCGGCAGGCATCCTGAATGCCGTGCGCTTTGTACAAAGATATAACCGAAAACAATCAGAACGCCTGAATTCAAAAACAGGCGAAACAACAGTAAAACAGGATTGAAAATACGTGTCGGGACCGATAGAACAATTTGAAATAAAACCCGTCATTCATTTGCCTAAAATCGACGGCGTAGATTTGTCGTTCACCAATTCGTCTTTGTTCATGGCTTTGGGCGTCATTGCCGGCAGCGCATTTTTCCTGTATGCGCTGCGCAAAAGATCCCTGATTCCCTCAAAGCTCCAGTCCGCCGCCGAAGTCATCTATGAAATGGTCGCCGGTATGGTTCGCGAAATGGTCGGTCCCGAAGGGCGAAAGTATATCCCATTTATCTTTACGTTGTTTATGTTCGTCGTTATGGGAAACCTGTTGGGGCTTTTGCCTTACAGCTTTACCTATACCAGCCATTTCGCCGCCGTCGGAAGCTTGTCCGTCTTTGCCATTCTGGTTACGGTTTTCGCGGGGTTAAAAAAACGCGGTCTGGGATGGTTTGAAAACTTTTTCCCGCACGGAACGCCGATTGCCATTGCACCGATTTTGGTGCCTATCGAAATTATTTCTTTTCTTTCAAAGCCGTTCAGCCTGACGGTTCGTCTGTCCGTCAATATGATGGTCGGACACATCATGTTGAAAGTCGTCGCCGGCTTTGTGTACGATCTGAGTTTCTGGGGCGGATGGTTGCCGCTTGTCTTTATATCGCTGCTGACGGTCTTTGAGCTGGGCATCGCCATATTGCAAGCGTATATCTATACCATTCTGACCTGCGTCTATTTGAGCGACGCTCTGCATGCTCATTAGCTTTTGTTTTGTTTGTGCTTTTTTGGAAGGATAAAAATATGGAAGCCGAATACGCAAAATATATCGCCGATGCCGCTAAATTCATTGCGGCCTCTTTCTGTGCTCTGTCCATGATGGCCGCCGCAAAAGGCGTGTCCAAAATCTGGATCGCCATGATTGATACGGTCGGCCGTAACCCGACGGTAAAACCCGACGTCAATGCATTCGGCCTGATCGGCTTTGCCGCAACCGAAGCTATCGCTTTGTACGCGTTGGTCATCGCTTTGATTATGTTGTTCCTCTGATTTCCTAAAGGCGTGTCGTCCGATGTTGCCGCAATTAGATCCGACTTGGTACGCATCACAGGCTTTGTGGATGCTGATTACGTTTTGTGCCACGTTCTGGATGATGTGGAAGTTCGTCTTGCCCCGCATGAATGCCGTGCTTGACGAACGCCAGCGCAGATTGGACGACGACATGAAAAAAGCCGAATCGTTCAAAGCCGAAGCCGAAAACGTTCTGAAAGAATATAAAAACGCCATGGCTTCGGCTAACGAACGCGCAAAATCTTTGCTGGATAACGTCCAACTGGAAATCGCCGAATACTCCAAACGCCGCGAAAGCGAATTCTCGGCTCGTTTGGACGAACGCATCAAAAACGGCGAAGACGAATTGAAAAAAACAAAAGACATCGCTTTGGCCAGCGTCAAAGACATCGCTGAAGGTCTCGTTCCGCAAGCCGTCTTTAAACTTTCGGGACTGCACACGGACGAAAACACCGCCAAAAATATGATCAATGACGTTACTAAGGAAGGCAGATTATGATCGTTTCAGCCGCTATGGCCGCAGAACAAGCCGTTCATGCCGCAGCGCATGAATCGATATGGCAGGATCCGACATTCTGGGTCGGATTGGCTTTTTGCCTGACGATTGCCTTTTTGGCAAAACCGCTCGGAAAATTTTTGGGAGACGCCCTGCAGGCACGATCCGACGCCATCGCCGCAAAGCTGGAAGAAGCCAAAAAATTGCGCGAAGAAGCTCATGCCTTGTTGTTGGAATACCAACAAAAACAGCAGGAAGCTCAAAAAGAAGCAGACGCTCTCTTGCAAAAAACAAAAGATAACGCTGAAAAAATGCGTTCAGAAGCCTGCAACGCTTTCGAAAAAGAACTGGAAAAGCGCGAAAACCTCGCCATGGCACGCTTGGAAAACGCTAAAAATCAAGCAATGGAAGAAGTCCGAAATTTGGCGATCGACATCGCGTTAAAGACAACGGAAAAAATCCTGATAAACGAGCTTGACGGTGAACAGGGCAAAAAATTTATTCTGGATCAGATTGACGCCCTGCCCGATTTGTTGTCAAAGCAAAATCCGTCCTGATTGCGTTTTTTTTGATTTCTAACCCGTCCTGCCGACGGGTTTTTTATTGCTTTGTTGCTTTTGACAAAAAATGTTTTTTTGGCTATCATATTTAACAATATTTATCGTTCCGATACGCCTAAAGTGAAAGGATGCCTTAATCATGCAAAGCTTGTACGAACAGTTTTTGGCCGTCGGACAGGTACACAGCTTAATCACGGGAAAAGAATTCCCCGGAAACTCCGATCGTCCGTCACAAAAAAAAGAAAACACCCTCGACAGAGCTTTTCAAACCCGACAGCCCGATACCTCATATAAACGCTTAAAGCAGCTGGAACGTATCGTATCGGAAAGCAGTATCGGCGCCGCGTTGCTGAATACTGCCAAAAAAAACAATATCAGCATCCGTTTGGATGATTCCGTAAAAAATTGTTGCGGATTTTATCAACCCGACAAAGGGGCTATCATACTGAACGCGGCTCAGGACAATAATGTGTTGGCATCAACGATGGTGCACGAAGCCAGACATGTCTGGCAAGGCTTGCAGCCGTTGGCGTTTGACATCGATTTGCAGGTTAAACCCTTCTTCATGATGGGCTTTGCCATCGAAGCAGATGCCGTCGCCACCGAAACAATGTTTGCTTTTGATTTGAGGAAGTCTCGTCCCGAAATTTGGGATTCTTTGAAAAAAAGCCATTACGGAAAAGTCGCCGACGCCTTTGAAAACGGAATCAAATCTTCAAAAAGAATAAGCAAAGGTCTGAACGAAGCTTTTCTTGCGTGGTATGAAACGCCCGTCGTGTCAAGCTATGCCGGTGATTATCTGTCCGCTTTGAAATGTTGTTCTGAAAATCAATACGGAGAAGAACGTTCATTCTTAAGCAAAGACGTTTCGGCGGAGCAAATCGCAAAAACGTTATGCAAATTCGAAAAAGAAGTTTATTTGGACGAACCGAGCATTCTTGAAAGCCCTGAAAAACTACACATGAATCCCAAACAGAAAAACGAACTGGATACCCTTTTAATAAATTGGGCAAACAGAACTTTCCGTTCCGCCAACGTCGGCTCCGACGCGATATTCGTCAAAGAAAGTGACGGCAGCTATACCGCGGGGAAAACTTTGGCGGCAAAAGCATCAAAACAGTCTCCTTTGTGGATGCAAAAGCTAAAAAACAACGGCAGATAACGTCTGTCATATTACTTTTAAACAGACAAGCCTCGAAAGTTTCGAGGCTTTTTTTACGCTTTATACAAACGAAAGGGGCGCTTTGAAATGCATCAAAGCGCCCCCTTTATCAGATTTCCGGCAATTTTTTATCTGCCGCCGCGACCGCCCTTCTTAACAAAGGCTGCATTAAAGCGCCCGCCTTTGTTTTTGCCGTTGTGCTTTTTCTGCGGACCGTTATGCTTACCGCCTTTTCCTTTACCGCGGCGTTCGTCTTCAACAGGTGCCTTTGTATAAGGAATCGTTTCGATAACCCGCAATTTGTCCGTTTCTACATCGCGCGTCACGCGGTCATACTGAAAATCAGGTTCAATGAAGTTATCGTTTTTATCATTGATGCCGATCCAGACTTCCTGTTTAGACGTCGGCTGAACGTAGGAAACTTTACCGTCTTTGGAAACTTCGACCGCCGCAAAGTTCGGAACGATCGCCGCTTTTAATCCGGCATCCTGAGCAATCTTCATTACAGCCTTACGCTGAGCAGGATCGCCGTGAACGGGAACAACCGTCGTCGGGCGGGGCGAATTCTTTGCGACCAAATCGCATGCCAGACGAATATCGCCTGCTTTTGCGTGCCCGGAAACGTGCGTCAAAAACTTGTTTTCTTTATAACGGTCGGGGAAGTACGTCGTGCATCCCAGATCCTTGAACCCTTGTTCCATAGCAGCATACGTTTCTTCGTTGCCCGGAATGCAGGATTGCAAGTTATAAACATATATCGGGCAATTCGTCCCTTTCATCGGGATGTTGCGGTTCATGCCCTGAGACGCGCGATAGAAAGAAGCCAATTCTTCCCCTTGCGTTCCCGTGCATACGTAGAAGCGTTCGGATTTGGGAACCTTTTGAACTTCGGGAGCGCGGGCATCATAGATTTTAATATCCTGTCCCGTTGCTTCTTTTACCTGTTTTTCAATGTCATAGCCGCAACGGTGCAAAGCAATATAGCTGCGTTTCAACGAACCGCCGTCCAAAATAATCGTACGGGGTTTTTTGCCCGTTTCCTTGGCATGTTCCGCCAAAGCCATCGCCACCGTGTGCAAACGGTGTGCCGAGCTGGCAATAACCGCAGAAACGATCATTCCGCCTTCCGACTGGGCAACAATGTCTTTAATGCCTTTTTCAACGTCTTTTTCGGGCGGGCAAACGCCTTCCTGCGTTGCGGACGTCGAATCCAAGAACATCAAATCAACGCCTTTTTTAGCGACTTCGGCGATTCGATCATTATCCCAACCTTTGCCCAGAGGAACGTGCGCCGTCTTAAAGTCGCCCATCGTCATCATGCGAACGCCGTCGGGGCTTTCGATAACATAGCCCATCGCGTCGGGGGCAGAGTGCGAAACCGCAAACGGTTCCACTTTAAAACCGGCAACTTCAAACGGTTTGCCGTCTTCAACCTTGACAAACTTAGGCCATTCTTCGCGCGGCATTTTCTGCAACGCCAAATTATCTTCCAACAGCTTCTGCGTATAGGGCGCGCAATGAATAACAAAATCTTTTCCTGCTTCGCGATTGGCTTTCAATTCGTCGCGACGCAAATTCAACATATGCGAAATCCCGCCAATGTGATCCATGTGGCAGTGCGTCAGCAAAAATCCGTCCGATTCAAACAAATCGGGCATAAAATTGTCATACCCCGTCAACGCTTTGTCGGAAAACATGGTTCCGCAATCAACTTGCAAAGTATGCGTTTTCCCGTCCTTGTCGGTATATGAAAACTTGTTCGCGTTCCCGCCGATTCTGTCGCCGTTATTGCCGCCGACGGATTCCCATGTCGATTTCGTTTCTGCCATGACAGATGCCTTTCCTTCAAGTGTAGTACGTTATTAACTTCAGCTTACAGCGCCGACGCCGGAATCTTTTCCGGTGCCTCGGGGTTATCAAGCTCTGTCCAGCACGTTAATACCGCTTCCAGATCTTTCGGACTCGGAGGAACGGGCTCGTCATCAAAATCGGGCAACGCAACAATCATCTTTAACAAGTTCTCATCGTTTAAATGAATCAAATCCTGCGTCGGATGGGCTTTGTTCAAAGCCTCGGCTATTTCCCAATATTTTTCCCATGATAACGACATATGTGTTCTCCTAATGCTGATAAGATCCGGATGTTCCAAATCTTTATTAAATACATAGTACACTACTTTTTTTACCCTTTGCAAACATTTTTCCAAAAATTTTGTCAATTTTTTTTGAAAAAATCGCAATACAAGGAAAAATCAGACAACTTGTTGTTTTTTAAATAAAAAATGGAGCGAAAAAGCATGCTTTCCTGCTCCATTTAAGTGCGTTTTTGCGTGAAAATTTGCTGGAACAACCCTTACCGTCTATTGAATCGGCGGCACGTTCAACAAGGCAATGTACCCCGGCGGGATCCGCGTCGTCGCGTACCTGATGTTCGCCGTTTCAATCTGGAATTTCGGTATCCCGAGCATATCCGATGCTATCCCGAAAAAGTCTTTGGCTTCCATCTCTCGGCGCTGGACGTTCATAACGTAAATAACGCATCCCTGCCCCTTTTGAGAAATGCCGCACCGCGGTCGACCTTTCGGTATTTCCGGATTGCTCACGACTCCCGGCAATTCCTCGGACATGACTTCGCGCGGATTCCCCATAAACATCCCTGCAGCCAAGCCCGCCAACGTAAACAAAATAAACAGCGGTATCAAAACCTTCGTCTTGATAAAAGATGCGGGAAGCCCCATATCCGCCGCCATATTGTCATCATACGGACTCGGTTCAAAACGAACGTCGGCGTCCGTTTCGGAAATATCTTCCGTCTGAAGAGAATCCTCTTGCTCCGAATCATCCTGTTCGGGTTCGTCGTCATAGCCCAGATCATCAATAATCTCGGTTTCGTCTTCCTCACCGACAGCCAAAGTCGGAACGTTCCCGTGCGTCGATGTCGGAGAATACGGCGGTTGCGCCTGAGCCGGCTGAGGCGGCTGATATCCTTGTGCCGGAGGTTGAGGTTGCGGAACATAACCGGGAGGCGCTTTCATCCCCAGAGGCATCGGCAAAGGCCGTTTCCCCGGCGGAAATTTCATCCCGTGCGGCGGAACTTTCATCCCGTGCGGCGGTATCATCGGACGCGGCATACCGCCGGGCATCCCCGCAGGAGGACGCGGCATACCGGGAGGAACGGGACCGCGCGGTGCCGTCTGTCCCGAAGGCGGCCGTACTCCGGGTGGAAGCGGGGGGTAATGTTGATCTGCCATAGCTGCCTGCCTTATCTTCTTTATTTCGCTGAAATCTCTTTGACCAAACGGATAATCCGAGGCGTCATCATAACAACCGTTTCATATCCGTTCAACGACGTACTGAACGATGACGACGGAATCCCTATCAGAAGAATATTATCCCCTAAACGGCTGTCCGCTACAAATGCCGTAATTTCCCCCTGATCCGAATCCAACGTAAGGGACGTATTCATCCTTTGTTCGTCTTCAACTTCGGTCTGTGCCAAAATCGATAATTGCGCCTCGGGCATCGACATATAGCCGCAACGACCGACATCAAAGCGGGCTCGCCAGCCGCTCGCCGCAATAAACATCCCTTCCGAAACCAAAGCATACGAAGAACGCGCATTCAAAAAACGCTGAAGGCTCTTGTTATTGACTTCGCCGCCCGTCACCAAAGCCCGCCCCAATACGCCTTTCAACATAAACTTTATCTTTTCTGCCCCAAACGTATCCACCAAATCCTGCCATACGATTTCCTTTGATACGCCCGCAGGCTTTGCCCGATAAACCTGAACGTCAAAAACAACCAGCTTCGGCTCCGTATCAAAAAGCTCGATTAATGACGTGACCTTCTTTTCAATCGCCTTGTCGCCCTTGAACGTTATGATACTTTCTTCCCAGTTCACAATCAGGTCATGCATCCCAGAACCGCGCAAGGAATCCAAAACGGAAATCATAACTTCCCGCGTCCCGGGAACGTGTAAATTCCATGTAACTTCGCGACTGACCAGCAATACTTTTTCTTCCGCGTCGTATTGGTAATAAACATCCGCCGCATCCGCAATCATATCCATGACTTCGGACAATTCACCCTGTATGTTTTCAGCCGCAAGTTCGGGAAAAGGTCCGTCCACGCCAATGACTTTGATCTTGGCTTCGCCCAACAGCTTGAAAAAAACCTTTTCCGCCGTCTGACCGTCAAACGAAAATCCCGTTACTTCATAACGGGGAACGGGATCGCTTTTGTCCGCGCGTTCCAGCTTAAACGCTTCCTGTTTAAAGGGAATAACCGTAATAATGTTTTGTTGCGAATCGTGTATCGTACAGCGCAACGGAGATTCAAGGCTGACCATTTCCGCAGCACGCGTCGTTTTCGGCTCCGTCGGAAGCGAGGTCGGACGAACTCCGGGAAGCAATGGCCGCCCCGCATATATATTTCGGCTGCATCCGCTTAAAATAAACGGTCCTGATATAAAGGCTGCCATACATACTATCAAAAACAGACGCGTCTTCGTCATTTCGTTTTTCCTGCTATTCCTTCCTTCCGTTATCCCGCAACGGGACGCTTTATCGGCATCTTGACCGGAGCCGGCCCTTTCGCCGGAACCTTTTGCGGCATCTTGCCCATCGGAACCGGCCCCTTCGACAAAGAACGCGGAGACGCCGTTTCGTCCGGAGATTCAAAACCGTCCGGCGCAGGACCGATATCCCCTTCAGGCTCGTTGCCCGCAAGTTCGCCTAATTGCTTCTTTATATCATCCAAAGAATCTTCATCCGGCAACATTTCGGGAGGAGCGTTTTCTTCAAAGTCTTTCTTAAACTGCGCCAATATCTTCCTTAACGCAGGTTCGCCCCCCTTGTACCTGTCGCGAATAATCCCTTCGTACACCGGATTCTCAAGCAATTCCGCCCCGAATGTCAATATCTCGTCCAGCAAATCCAAAATATAACCGAAATACGGATACTGCGATAATTCCAAACCGCCTAAATGAACGCATCTCGCGCTTGTCCGCGATATCGTTTGATCGTAATAATCCTTTAATCGCATAAAATGGTCAAAATTCCACAGCTGTTCCGTCGTCAGCTTGTAACTGTTCGCCGAAACAACCGATGAAGACGGCGATGCCTTTAATTCGGCAACGCGCTTTTGAACCTTGGCAAACATATCCTGTCCCGCCTGACCGAAAATCGACAAGCGTTTTTGCATCTCGCCCAAACGGGGCTCAACCTGAGCCGGATCAAACGGACGGCGCGGATCCAATAAACGAACAGCTTCTCCCCACGCCGCCGCTCCGCGATCATAGGACAACGCTCGATCTATGTTCGCCTTTACCTTTGCTTTCTTATCTTCCGGGCAATCCTGCAACGCCGACGGCAGCTGTTGACGCCATGAAGAACCCCACAGAGATTCCGCCGTCGTGCGAACTCGCATCAGCCCCTCCTGCGTATCCTGATAGGCAAGCAAGGCTTCAAATAGTGAATTTAAAACTTCAGGTGTCGCGCTTTCCGTCATATCTCGTTTCTCGGCTCTTTCCCTTTTCTTATGTATATTATGTTTTTATCCGTAAATCCAACATTTATCCTCAAAAATACGGGTCTTCATTTTCCGAAACAACCTTTAACACGACTTCGTCCGGCGGCAACGGCGGATTCTCTCGGCGAAAACAAGGACGGTAATCCGAAAAATTCTCTATAAAAACGGGAAGCGACGTAAACATTAACGGCATATACAATAAATCTTTCCCGTTCCCTGACGTCTCTGCCCCTTCAATGTACAAAACAGGCGATTTCGGCATAGAAGAACGTTCTATCCCTTGGACATAAGAAGCCGCCGGATCCATCTTGCCAAAGCTCTCTATCCCGTCAGAACCGCTTTCCTCAATCTCCGTTTCCGTACCCCGATCCGTTTCTTGATCCGTTCGTTCCTCTGTCATCGCGACAAACGTCAGATCATCCGATGCTTGCGTCCCGTCTCCCGCCGTATCGTCGGACAACGGCAAATCATCTTCCGTCGCATCTTCCGCCTCTGCAGATATTTGCCCTTCCGATGTTTCGTGAATCTCCGAGGTTTCCTCTGCCTCGGAAGGCGGCGCCTCTTCTAAAGAATCTTCATCGGTTTCGGATACCGCTTCTTCGTAATAAACCGCATTCCCGTCTTCATCATAATAGTAAGCACGACCTTCTTCGTC
>ULRP01059167.1_pt1 | contig 55173 bp, 36 predicted proteins | sample 1955521 | NCBI WGS metagenome assembly ULRP01 (sample SAMEA4835685, study PRJEB28245) | human gut metagenome | biome: gut microbiome; material: fecal sample | place: Denmark | collected 2008
CGCGCGCATTCGAGCACCGGAAGCGACCGTACAGTTGACCTCTAAAATCAACCCGCTTTTTTTGGCACGCTAATTGCATTTCCATATACGAGTTCATTTTTTCTAAGGAAAAACCGCTATGGATCTTTCTGTTTTTAACCTGCTGATGAGCACAACCCCGACTGTTTCGGGCACGGAAACGCCGTTTTCCGGAGCCGCTGAAACAAACGCGGCCGCTCAGGCCGTACAAATGCAGGAATCTATGAAAACCGGCGAAGCTTTTTTAAAAGTGCTGGAACAGGTCCGGGCCGGAAAAACGGAAAAAAGTGCGGAAACTTTCTTTAATACAATCAGCGCACATGCCGACGCGTCTTCTTCTTTTAAAAACTTTAAAACAAATGAAAAAACAGGGGAAGAGGTAAAGATTGTCCGGCTGCACATCAAACGTACCCGAGCCAGCGAAAAACTGCAAAAAGCCGAAGAAAACACACCGGCGGCCGCAGAAACGCCACAAAATAGGCAAAAGATTCCGGGCGGGGAAAATATCGCCGACGCGCAACAGACACAAACTGCCGTCCCGCAGGAAAATACCGTTCGGGACAATACGGATCAGACGGACGCGCCGATAACGACCGCAGGATCAAATCAGGCGGAAAAACCGGCTCAAAACGACTTTGCTTTTTCGGACGAACTGACGGCGGCAGACATTCTGGTCGGCGCCGCTTTACAGGCAAATACGGTTCGGCCGGACACCGGACAAACTCAACCGGCCGATACGGCGCCGGCTTTTGTTGACGGAACCGAAAAACAGCTGCAGCCGGACGTTCGGGAAAACACGATCCCGGCGCAGGCCGATCACGATACGGCAAAAGCTCCGTCCTCAATGCTTCAGCCCGTGCAGACAGAACAGAACTCCGTTCCCGTAAAACAAAATATTTTTCTGTCGCAGAACAAAGAAAATCTTTCCCTGCCCATTGATGTAAAAGCAAACGCTACAATCCCTGTCGTACAGCCAGACGCTCCGGAACAGAACAACGGCTTTGCTTTAACCGGAAAGACAGAACTGCCGGAAAATCCGACCGTTTCCGAGGCTACCGAAGAAACACCCCGGACGGCTCCCGCGCATGAAAAACAAGTATTGAACGAACGCGGCACGGTTCCGCAGGAAACAGCGGCGGCGGCAGAGTTCACCACAGAAACGGAAGACTTTTCCGATCTGCCTCAAAAAGAATCCCGCCGTCAGGCCGATCAGCTGGCCGCCGGTCTGCCCGCCGATGTTAAGATCGCCGTCACCGTCGAAACAAACAAACCGGCCGCCGCCGTATTCCGGCCTGTTTCTCCGACCAATGAAAAAAATATGACGGAGAAAAGAACGCCGGCAGAAAAGGATCAGGAACCGGCTTGGATTATGCCGTCAGATTCCGCCGCGTCAGCGGAAGAAGAAACGCCGCGCGCAGCTGAAACAAAAACCGTTTCAAACAACCCAACCCGGGGACAAACGGAAAAGCAGCCGGCGCAGAGTACGACGCCTCAATTTACCGCTCTGCCCGTTGAACAAAAAAGCTTTTCCTCTGCCGTTCAAACTTCTGCCGGAACAGAAACAACGACCGGCGCCGTAAATACGAACACGCCGGCGGGACAGGCTTTCATTCCCGCGGGACAGGAACTGAAAGGCAAAGCCGTTTCGGGAACGGCCGCGCTGCCCAAACACGTTCCGGTCAACGAATTGGCCGATCAGATTAAAGTCAATATCAAAAAAGCCTTAAAAGCCGGACTGGATAAAATCGACGTTGTTTTAAAGCACAAAGAACTGGGAACAATCAAAGTTCATCTGGAAATCGACAAAGACGGCAATATGAAAGCCGTCCTGTCTACCGCCCGGACGGAAACGCTGGATCTGCTGCGGGCGGACCTGCAGGGATTAAAACAAGCGCTGACAGACAGCGGCTTTAACATGAACGACGAAGCGTTCAGCTTTAATTACCGCGGCGAACGGTATGACGACGGCGGACGCGAACAAAACGAACGGCGGCATAACGGCGGCACGCCTTCAAACGAAGAAGAAGAAATCCAATCCCGGCCGGCGCCGTCCGCCGCGGATTATTCCGGGCGTTACGCCTTGAATATCAGAGTATAAGGAGGAAAACGCCATGACAACTTCCGTAAGCGGCCTGGACGTTTTAACGAACGCGCAAACATCGGGAAAAGATTCCGCCAGTTCAAAAACACAGCTTTTTGACGATATGGAAGCTTTCCTCTATCTGCTGACTCAGCAGCTGAAATATCAGGATCCTTTGGACCCGATGGATACCAGCGAATACACCAACCAACTGGTTCAATACGCGCAGGTGGAACAAAGCATTCAGTCCAACGAATATCTGGAAACGATCGTCGCCCAGAACGTCAATGCCATGGCGACCCAGGCGATCAGTTATATGGATCAGACCGTCCAAGCGTTAAGCGATTATCTGCCGCTGCAGGACGGATACGCGAAATTTTCCTATATTCTGGGAGCGGACGCCGCGTCTTGCGTCGTTGCGATCAGAGATTCGGCAGGTAATTACGTTAAAACATTCACAGGCGTCGAACAATCCGCCGGCCGTCACGAACTGGAATGGGACGGCAAAGACAACAACGGCAACAAACTGGAAGACGGCGCCTATGTTCTGGTCGTTACCGCGGTTGACGCGTCAGGATCAACGATTGAAGTCCAAAAAACCGTTTTCGGCAAGGTTACCGGCGTTGCTTACGACGGTGACGTGGTTGCCGTCGGCATGGGCGAAGTCGCCGTTGACATGAACAGTGTTCTGGCGGTGCACGACAAAAGCGAATTAACCCCGCCGCCCGCAGAAAATCCCGGCGATACCGATGAAGACGCCGGATCCGGAGATTCAGACGGCAGCGGAGACGCCGGCGATTCCGACGATTCCGCGGAACAGGCAAGATTATAACAAAAGCCGAAAAGAACAATTCGGCACACGAACGATTTTCCCCTACAGAACCGTATCGGGAAAACAACTGAAAAAAGGAGAATGACATGAGTTTATTCGGTGCATTAAAATCCGGCGTTTCCGGACTGAACGCGCAGTCGTCCGCCATGAGCATTATTTCGGACAACATCGCGAACGTCAATACGATCGGATATAAAGCAAATTCCGCCAGCTTTTCAACGCTGGTCACCAAACAAACCTCTTCGACGCGCTACACCAGCGGCGGCGTTCAATGCCGCACCCGCGCGGGCGTTGACGTTCAGGGGCTGTTAAGCAGCACGTCTTATTCAACGGATCTGGGGATTTCCGGAAACGGCTTTTTCGTCACCACGCAGACAGCCCAGCCGTCCAAAGACGATTTATGGAGCTATACGCGCGTCGGAACGTTTACCGTTGATGAAAACGGGTATTTAAGAAACGACAACGGCTATTATCTGCAAGCCTGGCCTTTAAAAGCTTTTGACGGCGAAGAAAACGCTTCGCTGGTTCAGGTCGGCGACAACATGTTCATGAAAGCCTACACCGATGCGTCCGGCAGCACGGTTTACATCAACGACAACATTATTGATTCCGACAATATGCAGCCGATTAATCTGAACACGATCGGCGGAACGGCTCAGGAAACGCAGAATATTTCCTTCGGCGCCAACCTGCCCGCCGACGATCCCGTTTTCGATCCGGCCAATCCCGAAGCCGGCGGCCGTCACAGTTCTTCCGTTTTAATCTACGATTCTCTGGGGAACTCGCATAATGCCAAATTAACGTTTACAAAAACGGAAAACGGCACCTGGTCTTTGGACATCGGCATGCCGTCCGGCGCGGCCACGCTGATTACGTACAGTTCCAGTGAAACGACAAACGATGCGACGCAGGACGTTTATTCCGCGCGCGCCCAAATGGAATTTACGTCTATTCCGACGAACCATTCCACAATTTCAATGGAAACCAACGGTAAAAATTACGTGTTTGAATTCACAACCGACGGAACGACCACTTATTCTCCCAAAGCCAACGAAGTCGTCGTTCCCGTTGATTTAAGCTCCGGCATTGTCACGGTCGGCGACGCCGTTGATAAATTCAACGAAGTCATTCAAGCCACACTGCCCAGCGCGGGACGTTTCTCGGTCGGCGCAGACGGCACCACGTTGGAAGTCCAACAATCCAACAGCGGATCGGCGATTAAATTCAAAGTCAGCACAACGGCTTGTTTGCAATCCGCAACCAATCCGGATCCTGTCACGGGCATCTCGACAGGAGAATTTGAACTGCCCGAAATCGACTGGGACGTCAAAAACACCGCACGCATTGATTTTACCAGCGACAATCTGGACGATTATCTGGGTAAATCCATTACGATCGGAACAAACACATATGTGTTCAGCGATACGGACGCCGCGACCTCAAACGGTGTAGTAACCGTTAATATCAGCAATTTGATCAACCGCGGAACCGGAAAGATCAACACCGTCAAGCTGGTTTCTCTGTTAAAGCAGACCATTAACGACAACGAACCCGATTATGATCGTTATGTGGCTTCAGGTTCGACACTGGAAATCAATCCGTCGTCAACGGGAGCCAACATTTTGGTTTCTTCGGGCAATTCGGCTTCGGTAACGTTCCAAAGCACGAATATTGCCGCTTACGTCGGCCAGACGGTCACCATCGGCGACATTGCCGGCGGAACGTCCAAAACATACAAGTTCACCGACAATGCCGGCATTACTTCCGGCACAATTCTGGACGACGGATCCATTGCGGTCAACATCAGTGATCTGTATGAAAAAGATCGTACTTCCGCCGCACCGATCGGCGTTATGAACGCTTTGTACAACACAATGCAGGCATATTACAAAAACGCCGTCGGAATTGAAGACCTCAGCAACTACATTCAGGTCAGCGGGTCAACAATGGTTTCGACCAGCGGTTATCTGCAGGCGACCAGCTCACAGGCCGAGTTAAACAAAGATACGCTGACATTTACCAGCACCAATATCAACGATTATAACGGCAAAACCGTAACAATCGACGGGACGATGTATACGTTTTCCAGAGGCGTGTCCAATTCAACGACCATTGATCTGGACAAGCTGATCAACACGCAGACTTTAACGTTTACAAACGTCCCCGCCGACGGAGACACCGTCACGATCAACGGAACGACCTATACTTTCGTTACGGGAACAGCCGGCACAAATGAAATCAGCATTGACACGCCTGCTTTGGGAACCGCGGAAGACGCGATGAAAGCCCTGACGGCTTTGGCCGGCGTTGACGGCAGCAGAACAGACGCCACATTGACGTTAAGCGGCAACGTTATTTCCGAAAACAGCGCCAATGCAACTATTTCGGAAACCGTTGATCCGACAACGTTAATGACGGCTTTGTCCAAACTGGCCGGCGTTGAAGAACATCAAACGGGTGCCAGTCTTGTTCTGACGGCATACGGCACGCATGCCATTACGAACAACAATATTGACAACGCCAACCTGACGACGGACACGACACAGGAAGACCGTATGATTTTCGGCACAACGCAAGGAATCGGCGAAGCTTTGGATATTGTCGGAAAGAACAACGGCAAACAATTCAATCAGCCGGATACGACCGGCATGCTGGTATTAACGAACACGTTTTCGTTTAACAATGTTGAAAATGCTCAAAGCGGTTCAATCATTCCGGCGGTCAGCTTTAACGCGGACGGTACGCCCAAAGAAATCAATACGAGCAAAATCGCGATTGAATGGGGCAACGGCGCCAGCGATATGACAGATAATTACTACGAAAGTTCGCAGATCAACCTGTATATCGGCGATGCCAATACGGCAAACGGTTTAACGCAGTTGGCAGGAAAGTTCACAACGAACTACGTCACGCAGGACGGTGCGAAATACGGAAACTATACCGGTGTTTCGATTTCCGAAGACGGTATTGTCACGGCAATTTTTGACAACGGCGAAACCCGTGCGATCGCCCAAATTCCGATTGCGACGTTCGTTGACGCCAACGCTTTGGAAGCTTTAACCGGCAATGCTTACATCGAAACGACATCGTCGGGTAACGCGACACTGCGGACGGCAGGCGAAGGCGGCGCCGGGGTGATTTCCAGTAACTCGCTGGAAGAATCCACCGTCGACATCGCCGAAGAATTTACGGATATGATTACGACACAGCGCGCTTATTCCGCCGCGTCGAAAATCATTACAACCGCAGATTCCATGTTGGAAGAACTGCTGACGATCAAGCGGTAGTTCTTTAAAAAACTCATTCTTCTTTCCCCCTGTCGGCTTGTCCGGCAGGGGTTTTTTGTATTGACCGTACGGGGGTACTACCCATACGGGGAAAACACCCTCCCGCGGCCGGTAGCCGAAGCACAACGCCCTCCCGCGGCCGGTAGCCGAAGCACAACGCCCTCCCGCGGCCGGCGGCCGAGGCACAACGCCCTCCCGGCGGGGGGTTTATGTCGTGCCAAAAGAAAGAAAAAATTAAAAGATTTTCCGTATATTATAAAAATTCCTTTTTTTATCGTACGGTTCTCTGATGAAAAAAATCCTTATCAACCTGTTTCTTTGTTTCATTCCCGGCAAAAATTTAAGAAAAAGAATACGTTTGTACTTTTCGCTCAAAACTTTTCCTCCGCCGCCGGCGGAAAAATTTTTTCAATGGCAAAAGAATAAAAACAAAACAACAACGCTGATTGTCGGCAGTTCTCACGGTCTGTACGGTTACCGCGCCGAAGGACCGGAATTTAATCTGTGCGATGTTTCTCAGGATTTATACTATTCTTACCGCCTTTACGCTTTATCCTGCGATTTTCCGCAGCTGAAAACCGTCGTTTTGTTTTATTCCGTTTTTTCGCCCGGTCATGTGCTGGAAAAAACGGCAGAAAATATAAAATGCCTGTTTTATAAAGAACTGTATCATATCCCTTACCGGTTTCTGCCGGACAATTCTTTTCCTGTTGAAAAAGAACAATTCGACAAATTCATGCGTTCATTTCGTTCGGATCCCGTCCCGGAAGAAAGAAACGGAAATTGTAAAAAATATACTTTCTTTCCTGCCGACGTCACCGCGGAACAACGTGCCGCCGGCCATATGAAAAACAATAAACGGCCGGACAGCCAAAACGGTTTTATTGTTGAAACCGCCCGTCTGGCCGCCCGCAAAGGACATCGGTTCGTCATAGTCATTCCTCCGTTCCGGTCAGATTACAGGAACTGCCTGCCGGCTTTTGAAGACATGTTTTCCGAACTGTTAAAAATTGTCCGGCAGGAAAAGAATATCGAACTGATCAGCTTTCTGGACGACAAAGATTTTACAGAAACAGATTTCGGCGATACGGATCATCTGACCTTGAACGGCGCCGTCAAACTGACGCGGAAGATCAGACAACAATTAAACGAAAATCCGCCGGCACCGTCAACGAACTGATCCGCCGATAAAGCGGAAGAAATCAATTTTAGCGAGCTGAGCAGCAGGCGACGAGAAGCACAGGCGCGCAAACGTACAAAAAGGTACGTGCGCAGCCGAGCATCGCAGTCAACGAACTGATCAGCCGATAAGGCGGAAGAAATCAATTTTATTGAGATTGATGGCAGGAAGGGGGCAGCGAGAAAGCGGAGCGTACAAAATAGTACGCGAGCATTTCGCAGCAAACCCTGACGAACCAGCAATCCGATAAAATTGATTTATTAAGTGTTTTTTTAGGTTCTTTTGTTATACATATTTGATATGATTTGCCTATTTTATAACTGAGGCTGTAGGAACGACGGTGCTTTCATTCATTCAGACACTTAAAAATTTGGGAACGGCGCGGCTGGCGGCAATGGGCGGCGTTTTGATATTCCTGATGGGCTTTTTGATTTATCTGGCGACTCAGCTGGGGTCGACGGAAATGGCGGTTTTGTTTAATGAATTGGACCCGGCGGATACAAAAAAGATCATAGCCCAGTTAGACGAACAGAACGTGCCTTACCGGTTATACAAAAACGGCACGGAAATCCACGTTCCGGTTGCCGACACATTGAAACTGCGCGTACAGCTGGCCGAAACGGTCAACGCCGGCAGCGTCGTCGGTTATGAAATTTTCGACAAGGCGCAGTCGCCGGGCGTCGGCCATGATATTATTAATCTGCAGATGCTGCGCGCGCTGGAAGGCGAACTGGCCAGAACAATCAAAGCGATTGATAACGTCAAAGCCGCCAGAGTACATTTGGTCTTGCCGCGTCGGGAAATGTTTTCACGCGAAGAACAGCCGCCTTCGGCTTCCGTCATCATCAGAATGGAAGACAAAGCGAAACTGACCCCGAAACAAGTCGAAGCCGTCCAGCGTCTGGTTGCCGCGGCTGTGCCGAAAATGCAGACAAAAGACGTTTCCATCATGGACGCGCGCGGCACGCTTTTGACTAAGAACTTTGACGACGACGAACAAATGCAGATGTCGACGAACGAAGAAATGCGCCGCGATTACGAAAGACGTCTGATCAGCGCCGTCCAAAGCCTGATAGAACAATCGGTCGGACAGGAAAAAGTACGCGTTCAGGCGTCTTTGGAAATGGATTTCGACCAGGTTGTCGTCAACCGGGAAATTTACGATCCCGAAGCGCAGGTTTTGCGTTCGTCCACAACGATTGAAGAAAACTCCCAAACCGACGAACGCGAACCGATCGTCAGCGTTGAACAGAACCTGCCCGACGCGGAAACGCAAAACGCCAATCAGGTAAAACAGCAAGCCAACAGAACGGAAGAAACCGTCAATTATGAAATTTCCAAAGAAGTCATCAGCCAAGTCCGGAAAAACGGCGTAATCAAACGTTTATCCGTTGCGGTAATCGTTGACGGCACCTATACTTTAAATCCGAACGGGACGAAAACATACGTTCCCCGCACGGAAAAAGAGATGGAACTGCTGACAACGCTGGTGCGTTCGGCAGTCGGATACGACGCCAACCGGGGTGATACGGTTGAAGTCATTAACCTGCCGTTCTTTAATCCAGACGACCTGCTGCGGCTGGAAGACCCGATTTTGTTTATGGGCTTCACCAAACAGGAAATCATGAAAATGGTTGAAGGTCTGGGGGTTGCTCTGGTAGCCGTTTTGGTTATTCTGCTGGTTGTTCGCCCGTTGATCGTCAAAGCGTTTGAACAACCGGAAAATGAAGAAGAGGAGAATCTGCTTATGGGGCCGAGCGATGATTTACAACAGCTGCCCAGTCCGTCTTCGGGCGGCGTTTTGACGGAAACCGATCAGTTGGAAGAATTAATTGACATTGCCAAAGTGGAAGGACGGGTCAAAGCGTCTTCCGTGCGCAAAATCGGCGAAATCATTGATCAACACCCGGAAGAAGCCGTCAGCATTATCCGTTCCTGGATGTATTCGGACGAGTAAGGAATAAAGTTTATGGGAAAAGCGGTTGAAAATTATTATAACCTGACCGGCCCGCAAAAAGCGGCAATCCTGATGATGTCTTTGCAGGAAGAACATGTTTCCAAAATTCTGTCTTTGATGGAAGACGAAGAAATCAGGGAATTGTCCATTGTCATGACGTCATTGGGGACGGTGCCTTCCGCGACGGTGGAAAAGCTGTTCTTGGAATTTGCCAGCGCGATTTCCGGTCCCAGCACAATGATCGGAAATTTTGAAAATACCGAGCGATTGTTGTTAAAAACGCTGCCCAAAGACCGCGTCGCCAGCATTATGGAAGAAATCCGCGGCCCCGCCGGCCGGACAATGTGGGACAAGCTGGGCAACATCAACGAACAGGTGCTGGCCAACTATTTGAAAAACGAATACCCGCAGACGGTCGCCGTTATTTTATCCAAGATCAAACCCGACCATTCGGCGCGCGTTTTGGCGTTGTTGCCCGAATCTTTTGCCATGGACGTTATCATGCGCCTTTTGCGCATGGAAGCGATTCAAAAAGACGTGCTGGACGGTCTGGAACAAACGCTGCGTACCGAATTCATGAACAATCTGGCCCGCACGACACGCCAGGATTCACACGAACTGATCGCGGAAATGTTCAACAACATGGACCGCAACGCCGAAGGCCGGTTTATGGCCGCATTGGAAGAACGCAACCGCGAATCCGCCGAACGGATCAAATCCCTTATGTTTACATTCGAAGACCTTACGCGTTTGGATTCTCTGGGAATTCAGGTCTTGCTGCGTAATGTGGATAAGGAAAAACTCAGCATTGCGTTAAAGGGCGCGTCCGACGTGATCAAAGATCTGTTCTTCAAAAATATGTCCGAACGCGCGGGCAAGATGATGCGCGAAGACATGGAAGCGCTGGGGCCCGTTCGTCTGCGCGACGTCGACGACGCGCAGGCCGTTATCGTCCAGACGGCCAAAGATCTGGCAAACAACGGCGAAATCACGATTTCCGAAGGCGGTTCTCAGGACGAACTGATTTACTAAAATTCCTGAAAGCAGGGGATTATGGCGAAAGAATACAAATTTATGTTCGACAGGCGCTTTGACGAACCGGAGGAAGAACTCCCCGCGGTAAAAGAAGATCTGTCGGCTAAATCCGTTGACGGTATTCCTTCGATTTCCGAACTGCTGGATACGTTAAACGAACAGATCCGGAACGCCGCCGGACAAGAACGGACGGAAGAAACGCCGCCGGAACCGGCACAGGCAGAATCCGCCGTTCCCGCAGATCAACCCGAACCGCCGCCGGCCGAAGAAACAAATGCAACCGCCGCCGCCCAGCCTTCACCGGAAGAAGAACTGCAGGCGGCCGTACAGTCGGTTCAAACCGCTTTGGAACAAAACGTCGAACCCGTCTTTACACAAAACGAAATGGACGCGGCCAAAAATCAGGCGCGCGAAGAAGGACGTCTGCAGGGATTGGAAGAAGGCCGCGAAAACGCCTGGCAGGAAGCGATGGTGTCCATTGAAAAGCAAAATTCCGACACGCTGAACGCCATTGACGCGTCGTTAAAAGAACTGCTGGCGCGTTCACAAAACGATTCTCAGACCGCTTTTACAACGGCCGTCGGCTTTGCCATGGCCGTCTGCCGTAAAGTCGTTCCCGCTTTGTCCGAAAAAAACGCCGTCGGCGAAATTCAGGGACTGTTGGAAAAAAACTTTCATTTTTTAAAAGACGAACCCAAAATATCTTTACGCCTGAACCCTTTTCTGGCAGACAAAGTAAAGCCCGTTCTGGCAGATTTGGTTAAAAAAGAATCTTACGCCGGGAAAATCGCCGTCATCAGGGACGATTCCCTGCCCGTCGGCGACTGTCACGTCGAATGGAAAAACGGCGGATTGCAAAGAAACGCACAAGATGTTTTAAATCAGACGGAAGAACTGGTAAAATTATATGCGCAGGCCGCGCCGCAGACAGAACCGGCCGAAGAAAAAACTGGAGAAAAATAATATGGCTGACACACCTGAAAACACTTTTGAAGCCGGAAACGAAGAAGAACTGAATTTAAACGAATTAAACGAAAACGAAGTTCCGCAACACGGCCAGCCGGAAAATATCAGCCGGTTTAACGAAGAAATTCCCGATAAACCGAAATCTTCCGCGGAACTGGAGGCTGTTTACGACGTTCCCGTACAGGTTTCCGCCGTTTTGGGAAAATCCAGCATGCAGGTGCACCAGCTGCTGAAACTGGGACGCGGCGCCGTCGTCGAACTGGACCGCAAAATCGGTGAAGCCATTGATATTTATGTCAACAACCGTCTGGTTGCCCGCGGCGAAGTCGTCGTGATCGAAGACCGGCTGGGTATTACCATGACTGAAATCATCAAAGCGGAAAGAAACTGATTATTCATTCAAGACTTTAGGGAAGAAAGATGCGTCTGCTGTTAATCGGATCTATGGACGGGCAAATCGGAGCCGCCAGCCAAATCGCCATTAAAAAGGGAGGTTCCGTCGCGCACGCCGAAAACATCGAACAGGCTTTGGAACTGCTGCGCGGCGGCCAGAGCGCCGATCTGATCATGGCCGACGTCAAGCTGGATATTTATTCTCTGGTTGAAAAACTGGACAGCGAACGCATTTGCGTGCCCGTCGTCGCCTGTGGCATTGCCGAAGACGCGCGCGCCGCCGTCAAAGCGATTAAAGCCGGCGCGAAGGAATACATTCCTCTGCCGCCCGACGCCGAATTGATCGGCGCGGTATTGTCGGCTTTTTCCATGCAGACGACCCCCGTCGTTTATAAAGACAAAACGATGGAAAACGTTTTACAGCTGGCCAAACAGATCGCTCCGTCCACCGCCAGCGTTTTGATTACCGGCGAATCGGGAACGGGGAAAGAAGTCATTGCCAAATATATTCACGCCAATTCAAAGCGTTCTTCGGCGCCTTTTGTCGCCGTCAACTGCGCGGCGATTCCGGAAAACCTGTTGGAATCCGAACTGTTCGGATATGAAAAGGGCGCTTTTACGGGGGCCGTGGCGCGGCGGATCGGCAAGTTTGAAGAAGCCGACGGTGGCACGCTGCTGTTAGACGAAATCAGCGAAATGGATATCCGTTTGCAGGCAAAGCTGCTGCGTGTTCTGCAGGAACGGCAAATCGACCGCATCGGCGGAAAAAAGCCGATTAATGTCGATGTACGCATTCTGGCGACGTCCAACCGCAACATGCAGCAGGAAGTATTGAACAAAACGTTTCGCGAAGACCTGTATTTCCGTTTAAATGTCGTCAACATTGCCATACCGCCTTTGCGCCGGCGCAAAGACGACATTATTCCTCTGGCGGAATATTTTATTAAAAAATATTCGGATATGAACGATATTCCCGTCAAGCCTTTGTCGCAAAAGGCCGTCGGTATGTTGCAGGCCTATAACTGGCAGGGCAATGTGCGCGAACTGGAAAACACGATTCACCGCGCCGTTTTATTATCAACGGGGCCGGAAATTGCCGAAGATGCCGTCATGCTGATGAACACGGCGGAACAGACCGGCGGCGAAGCGGAAGGACAAACGGGGGAAAGCATGGTCGGACGGACGGTCGCCGACGTTGAAAAGGATTTGATCATCAGCACGCTGAAACACACGCTGGGCAACAGAACGCACGCGGCGAATATTCTGGGCATTTCGATCAGAACTCTGCGCAACAAATTAAAACAGTACATGGAAGAAGGAACCGAAGTTCCTGCCGCGCCGAATGATTTCGGGTAAGGTGTCATAAATGGCAAACGAACCGGTCAAAGCAGGCTCTATTCCCACCTCAGCCGATATTAAGCAAGGCCTTTTTTCCATCGGAAAGCGGTCGGATATCGCTTTGGCGCTGGGCATCGTTTTGATGCTGGTCATCTTGATCCTGCCGCTGGCGCCGTGGCTGCTGGACATTGCTTTGGCGCTGTCGCTGACGTTTTCGGTATTGGTTCTGATGACGTCGATTTTTATCGAAAAGCCTATTCAGTTTACGTCTTTTCCTTTGGTTTTGCTGATAACGACGTTGTTCCGTCTGGCGTTGAATCTGTCTTCGACGCGTTTGATTTTAGCCAACGGCTACCGCGGCCCCGAAGCCGCCGGCCATGTGATCGCCGCGTTCGGCGGGTTTATCATGAGCGGTAATTTCATTATCGGGGTAATTGTATTTGCCATTCTGGTTCTGGTCAACTTTATGGTGATTACCAAAGGTTCCGGCCGTATCGCGGAAGTCGCCGCCCGCTTTGCTTTGGACGCGATGCCGGGAAAGCAGATGGCAATCGACGCGGATCTGTCTTCGGGATTAATTGACGAACCGGAAGCCCGCAAACGCCGCGATGAATTATCGCAAGAATCCAGCTTTTACGGTGCGATGGACGGTGCTTCAAAATTCGTACGCGGGGACGCGATCGCCGGGCTGGTTATCACGGCGATCAATATTATCGCCGGTATTTTAATCGGCGTTTTACAGCAAAACATGCCGTTTATGAAAGCGGCGGATACTTACATGCGTCTGACGGTCGGCGACGGGCTGGTTTCCCAGATCCCCGCTTTGATCGTTTCCGTCGCGGCCGGTATCATGGTTTCCAAAGCCGGTATTTCCGGCGGTACGGAAAAAGTGCTGTTCGGCCAGCTGTCGCATTATCCCAAAGCGCTGGGTATGACGTCGTTTCTGGCATTCATGCTGGCGACGCTGCCCGGCACGCCGGCGGCGCCGTTTTTATTTCTAAGCGTTATTTCCGGCGGCACGGCTTATTTCCTGATCCGCCAACAGCAGCAAATCAAGCTGGAAGCCGAACGCCAGAAAATCGAACAGCCCGAAACGCCGCCGCCGATCGTTGAAGAACCGATTTCCAGCGTGCTAAAAATGGATCTGGTGCGTTTGGAACTGGGCTACAGCCTTTTATCCTTAATCAACGACACGTCGAACCGGCGCCTGACCGATCAGATCAAGGCGCTGCGGCGCGCTTTGGCGCTGGAAATGGGATTTGTCATGCCTTCGGTGCGTATTCAGGACAATATGCGTCTGGCGCCGAACACTTATGTGATTTATATCAAGGAAACGGAGGCCGGACGCGGCGAACTGCGCCCGAACAAGCTGCTGGTCATGGATCCGCGGGGCGAAGAAATTACTCTGCAAGGGGAAAAAACCAAAGAACCGACCTTTGGCCTGGCGGCGATGTGGATTGACATGACGGCGCGCGAAGACGCGATGTTCCGCGGCTATACGGTGGTCGACTGCCCGACGATCATTACAACGCACATTACGGAATTGGTTAAAGCCAATATGTCCGAGCTGCTCAGCTATACGGAAACGCAGAAACTGCTGCACGAACTCGACAAAGACCAGCAAAAACTGGTCGAAGAATTGATCCCCAAACGCATTACGATCGGCGGCGTGCAGCGCGTTTTGCAAAACCTGCTGACGGAACGGATATCAATCCGCGACCTGCCGACAATACTGGAAGGCATTTCCGAAGCCTGTTCCGTTACTCAAAGCCTGATGTTAATCACGGAACATGTCCGTTCGCGTCTGTCGCGCCAGATTTCAAACGCGGTCGCCGGCCCGGACGGCATTATTCCGCTGGTGACTTTATCGGGCGAATGGGAACAGCATTTTGCCGAGTCTTTATCCGGACAGGGCGAAGAAAAACAGCTGTCCATGCCGCCAAGCCAAATACAAAAATTTATTTTACGCGTCCGACAAGTGTTCGAAGAGCAGGCTTCCCGCGGAGAATCGCCGGTTTTGCTGACCAGCCCCGGCATTCGCCCGTACGTTCGTTCAATTATTGAGCGCTTTCGGCCGACAACTGTGGTAATATCTCAAAATGAGATTCACCCCCGCGCGAAAATCAGAACCGTAGGACAAGTTTAGAGACCGTAAATGAAAATAAAGACCTACACAGCCCCGACGATGTCCGAAGCCATGGACTTGCTGCGCCATGAGCTGGGGGAAAACGCGATTATCGTGTCAACCCAACGTCTGGGAACCGGCGCGGGCGTTCGTCTGACCGCCGCGATCGAAGAAAGCGCGCGCGACGACGAAATCGAACGGCTGTACGGGGAAGAACCGCAGGAATCCGAATTTCAGCAGTCCGTGCGCGAAACATTGTCCTATCACGCGCTGCCCCCGGGATTGATTGAAAAAATCATTCTGCATGTAAAAGAATCCAAAAAGAAAAACGAACTGGTCGCTTTTGCGTCCGCGCTGGATACGGTTTTCACGTTCCACCCCCTGCCCGAACAAATCAAAGGGCAGGCCTTTATGTTAACGGGCGCCGCCGGGGTCGGCAAAACCGTCATTACCGGCAAACTGGCAACGCGCGCTTGTCTGTCGGGGCGCAAAGTCGGTCTGATTTCCGCGGACACGGTCCGCGCCGGGGCGACCGAACAACTGGTGGCCTTTACAAACATACTCGATATTACTTTGTTAAAGGCGAGGTCGCCCGAAAATCTCCAGTCGCATATCCGCGCCCTGCGCAAAACATGCGACCTGATCTTTATCGACATGCCGGCTTTTAACCCGTTTCAACCCAGCGACATGGAATATCTGACCGCTTATGTCGAAGCCGCGGACGCTCTGCCCGTTTTGGTGATGCCGGCCGGCGTTGACCCGATGGAATCCATGGAAACGGCGGAAGCTTTTGCCGACGCCGGCGCGATTTATCTGCTGGCGACCCGTCTGGACGCCGCCCGGCGGTTCGGCGGCGTGCTGGCCGCGGCGGACGCGGGCCGTTTAACGCTGTGCGAAGCCAGCATGAGCCAAAACGTTACACGCGGATTATCCCCGATCAACGCGGTTTCTCTGGCCCGTCTGCTTTTGATGTCATCGGAAGAATCCGATTCTGCTACGAGGAAAAAATCATGAATACGTCAACAACGCAAAACAACTCTGAACAGATATTGGCTCTGGCGCCCAGAAAGGTGCTCCGCCCGCAGGTGCGCAACATGATTGCCGTTGCGTCCGGCAAAGGCGGCGTCGGAAAAACCTGGTTTTCCATTACTCTGGCGCATGCTTTGGCGCAAAGCGGCTTAAAAACGCTGCTGTTCGACGGCGATCTGGGGTTGGCCAATATTGATATCCAGCTGGGATTAATGCCGACGCACGATCTGGGCAGCGTTATTGCCGGAAAAATCACGTTAAATCAGGCGATCTGCCATTACGACGACGGCAACTTCGACATCATTGCCGGCCGTTCGGGATCTGGCAGTCTGGCGAACGTGCCGATCAGCCGGCTGCAGCTGATCAACGATGATCTGCGCCTGCTGGCCGGAGGCTACGACCGTGTTATTGTCGATCTGGGCGCCGGCGTGGAAAAACCCGTCCGCCTGTTCGCTTCGGGCGCGGCCAGTCTGATGATCGTATGCACGGACGAACCGACGTCGCTGACGGACGCTTACGCTTTTATAAAAATGATCTGCATGGAACAGCAGCAGCCGAATATCAGCATTATCGTCAATTCGGCTAATTCTTATCGCGAAGGGGAAAGAACCTATACGACGCTGCTAAAGGCCTGTCAGGGATTTTTGCGTATTTCCCCGCCTTTGGCCGGCGTGATCCGCCGCGATACGCGCGTGCGCGACGCAATCCGTAACCAAACGTCAATTTTGCGCCGCCACCCGAATACCGAAGCCGCCGAAGACGTTTTGGCCATCGCCGCTCGGTTAAGCAAAGAATAAAGGTGCGCGATGAGCAGTCCCGTCACAACGTTTCAAACACTGGGAACAACTGCTCAACCCGCCGTATCGGCGGCCGTTTCGGTAACCGACGCGCCCGTACGGCTGCAATCGTTGCCGGCAGGAACAGTCCTGCCCGCCGTTGTCACGCCGCCCGCCACACCGGCGGAACTGCCCTTTATTACGGTTACTTTGCCCGACGGCGAAGAAATTTCCTTTTCGGCGAAATTACCTCATATCCCGAATATCGAAACGCCTGTCAGCCTGAAAATTCTGCCGCCGGAAATCAAAAACGCTCTGTCATTCAGAATTCATTTTTCCGCCCCCCTGCCAAACGTTAAGGAGGCGGCGCAGGCTTTGCAATCGGCTGCGGAAACGCAGTCCGCCGTGATAGAATCGCCCGCAAAGCCGATCACCGTTCAGGCTTTTGTCCTGAAATCCGTGCCTGAACAAATTGCCGCACTGATGCCCGAATTAGACGACGGCACGCCTTTGCCCGCCCTGACGGCAGACAGTAAAGTCAATGTCGAATTAAGACCGGATCAAAACGCTCTGCCGGCTTTGGGACGACCGGAAACGCCGGTTTTGCCGTCCGATCCGCAAAATACGCCGATACCGCAAACGCCGGCGGACGAAATCGTCAAAATCATTGAGCTGCCGAAAGATATTTCCGCGGACAGCCGGGTTGTTTCCGAAAAAATTCCGACAGCGGTTTCCGCAACCGGAACGGAAAAAACGATTCTTCCCATCACACAGATACAGACAATCGAGCCCGACTTACAGCCTCATTTTTTCTTTGTTCCGGAAAAAGAACAGGCTGGTTCCGCCGCCGTTTTGCCAACGCGGGAAACAGCCGTTTTTCCTGCCCGTCCTTTTCCCGCCGCCCCGACAGAACAACAATCGGCGGCCGCCGAGGTTAAAAATATTCCCTCTTTTCCCCTTAAAACGCCGACGACAGCGCCGGCCGAATCCGGACAAACCGCCCCTTCCTCCTTTCCGATAAAAGAAATTCCGCAAACGGACAGTTCGGCACAATCCCGGCCGCCGGAAACGAATACGACGGCCGTTTCGGAAAAGCCCGCTTTTCTGCAGGAGCGGCCCTTTTTATCAGCGCCGGCCGCCGTGCGGGGGATCATATTTCATTCACAGACGGATCATCAGCCTTTGATTGTAACCAAAATCGGCGTGCTGGCCGTCGAAGAAAAAATCCGTCTGCCGCATTTAACGCCGGTTATCGCCAAAATTCTTCCTCTGCCGGAAAAAGACGGGTTGCCGGTCATGCCCAAAGACCCTCTGCCCGAATTCAAAAACACCTGGACGGTTTTGACAAACGCTCTGGAAACATTGCGTCAGACGGATCAGGCGGCTTTTGAAGCCGTAAAAAATATCCTGCCGCAAACCGGGAACAAGCTGCCGGCCCTGATGTTATCATTCATGCATGCTGCCGCACAGGGCGTTTCCTTTACTTCGTTTATCGGCGAAGCCAACGTTTCGGCTTTACGCGCGACAGAAAAAGGGGAACGGCTGTTAAAACGGCTGGAAAAAGAATTTTCCGCCTCGCCCAAAAAAGCGACGGACGGTCAAAACACCTGGAAAGGCTGGGATATTCCGTTTTTATCGGGGTCAGTCGTCGAACCTGTTTCTTTGTACCTGCAGCGCCCGTCGGACAGCGATTTGCAGCGCAATGCGTCCCTTAAAAACCAGCGCGGCGTCCGGTTTGTTTTGGATTTGAACTTAACAAAGCTGGGCAGACTGCAAATGGAAGGGCTGGCGCGGCGCCCCGAACGCCGATTTGATCTGATCCTGCGCCACCAGAACGATTTGCCGTCTTCCTTTGACGCCCGCGTTCAGAGCATATTTGTACAGACTTTATCGGCTTTGAATTACACCGGCACGATCAAAGTCGATCAGACAAACGATTTTATCGTTTTTACGCCGCATCAGGACAATGAAATAAAACGGGGGGTTCTGGTTTGACAGACAAAAAAGGATATTACGCGATTCTGCATTTATCCGAAAACGCCGGCGAAAAAGAAATCAAAGAAGCTTTTCGCCGCGAAGTCAAACTGTACCACCCGGATAAAAACCCTGATCCGAAAGCAAAAGACGTCTATTTAAAACTGAACGAAGCCTATCAGGTTCTGACCGATCCCGATGCCAGAAAAGCTTATGACAATGTGCCTGAAGCTTCCGCCGATTTCATTCCGTGCTGTTGCTGCGGCAAACATGCCCGCCAGCCGCGTTATGTTTTGTTTGAAGAAAACGGGGTTTTGCGCGGCGGCGTTTTTTGCCGCGACTGCGCTTCAAGACAGCAGTTCCGGTCAGCGGCGAAAATCTGGAAAAAAATCTTTACCGCTCCGGTTCAAAGCTGGTCGGCTTTAAAAAACAATTACTCGTTTAAACATATGCCGCCGGAAAACAATTACAGCATTTTAATGCAGAACGCCGCTGCCTTCAGGCGGGAAAAGCGCGTTGATCTGGCGCGTTCTCTGGCGGAACAGGCGCGCAAATTTGCCAAAGAACAAAATCAGCGCGTTAAAATCAATATCTTTTTAAATGCCCTGCCGGAAACGCCGCGCCGACGGGAACCGGATTTTTGGGAAGTACGCTGGACAGATACGCTGCGCGTTTATCTGCCGTTGTTTTTGTGCCTGATCGTCGGGCTTGTCATGCTGACGACGCCGTATCTGCATGAACTGATCCGCCCCGCTCCCGAACGAATCAGTGATTACAAGCCGCAAAACGTTATTCCTTTAAGGTTTGACCTGTTAAATGAAAATCAGCTGTATCATACCATCGCCCCGCAGACGCCGGCTTATCAGGCGCCGCGCGAAGACAGCGGCATTATTTCTCTTTTGCCGGCGCAAATGACTCTGCGTATTACGGGATATGTTCCGAAAACGGACTGGCTGCAGGCCATGACGCCGCACGGTATGGTTATTTTTGTGCGCAAAAGAAATTTAAAACAGGGGATCGGAAAAGAACCGATGCCTTATAATTCAAAAATTCTGCCGCCCGGAAATTAAACGCCCTCTTCTTTGGTAAAAGCCTTAATATCCGCCCTGATTTGATCTGCCGTCGGTTCTTCGCTTAACCGGTAACGCAGGATATTAACGCCGGCGTTTTGCAGCATTTTTTCACGCCGCAGATGGCGTTTTTGTTCATTTTCGCCTTCCAGTTCAACGACGCAGACGATATTTAACGCCGCATTGCAGATCACGAAATCGACGCGTTTCAAATTAAACGGCGCCCACATATCCCAATGATTCGTTTCAATCAGGGCGCGCATTGACACATGCGGAAAAACGCTGCAGCCGACGGGAACGGCCCGGCATAACAGGTTAAAAAACTTTTCTTCAGAAGCATTCATGATTTTTTTCGGCCGGTAGTATTTACCGATAATGTCTCGCTGTTTATCGGAAATCCACGCCAGAATGCATAAAATAACGTACCCGATGATCAATAAAGCAATAATTGAACCGATCAGATAAATACCGTTGCCGAGAAGAAGTTTTTTCACCAGCATCGTTAAAGTCGTATCCATGGCCGCCTCTTTATTTTGTTCTCCATTTTATTTATCTTACTGAAATCAGACCCAAACTGCAAGTTACCAGAATCACACCTTGTTTTAAGCCGGGATTTATTCATCTTGTTCAGACAATCCGGTTTTCAAAAGCTTTACGTTAATATATTTAAGAAAAAATTATAAATATGGCAGGCAATATAATTCATGAAAAAGCAATAAAAATGACAATACAAAAAACCCCGTCGTTGACGGGGTTTTTCAGTTTATAAAAAGTCCTTACGCTTTTTCGATTTTAAACGTAACCTCCGCTTCGCCGACTTCTTCGGCAAAACCGGCAACGTCTGCCCGTTCTTCAAACGCAACGGCCAAAACCTGTTCGGAAATGTAATCCTTGTTTTCCTTTAAGGCGTCCAGCACCGTCCGGTCGGCAGAAGTATAAGCCACCTTAATCCGATCGGACACATCAAAACCGCTGTCTTTGCGTTTTTGCTGAATGATGCGGACAAAGTCGCGGGCAATCCCTTCGCGTTCCAGTTCGGGATAAAGCGTCACGTCTAAAACGATGACCGCCGTATTGTCCGGCAGAGCCTGTCCTGCATTGCCGTCTTTCAGATTCAGGCGCAATTCGAATTCTTCCGGATTTAACGTCTGTCCCGCAATCGACAATGTTCCGTCGGCATTTTGCGTCCATTCGTTTGTCTTGGACGCGGCCAGAATGTCTTTCATAAACCGTCCCAGACGTTTGCCGACCAGCGGCGTAATGATATACAGCGTCTTGTCGGCCAGATCCGATACGTCTTTGCCGAAAACGATTTTCTTAACGTTCACTTCGTCTTTGATCAAATCGACGTAATCGGTCAGTCTTTCCGCGTTATTTCCCGCCACCGTCATTGACGCCAGCGGCAGACGGTTACGCAGCTTATGGTCTTCACGCACCGATTTCGCCGTCGAACAAACCGCGCGGACAAAGTCCATATCAGCGACCAGTTTGTCATCTGCCGCAAAAGCGGTATAGTCCGGATAATCCGTCAGATGAACGCTTTCTTCGCCCGTCAAAGCGCGGTAAATATATTCGCACGTCAAAGGCATCAGCGGCGCGATCGCTTTGACCAGCGTCACCAAAACCGTATACAACACGTCAAAAGCTTCCTGACCGTTTGACACGTCCCAGAACCGGGCGCGCGACCGGCGGATATACCAGTTGTTCATCAGTTCCAGAAAATCTGAAACATCGGCGCACGCGCCCACGATGTCGCAGGCGTCCAGCTTTTCGGTCAGCCCTTTGACCAGATCGCGCGTTTTGGCCAGAATATAGCGGTCAAGCACATCTTTTGCCGTCGTCGTGAGTTTGGCTTTCAGCCCTTCCGCATTGGCGTACAGCGTAAAGAAGTAAAACGCGTTCCACAGCGGAATCAAAGCCTTGCGCGACGATTTGGCGATTTCTTTGCCTTCGCGGTCGATCGACAGGTTTCCCCCGCGCAAAATCGGCGAAGACACCAAGAACCAGCGTAAAGCGTCAGACCCCAGCGTATTGAACACGTCCGCCGGATCGGGATAGTTGCGCAGCCGCTTTGACAACTTCTGCTGATTTTCGTCCAGCACAACGCCGTGGCACAGACATGTTTTAAACGGCGCGCGGTCGAACAGAGCCGTACTCATCACCATCAGGGTGTAGAACCAGCCGCGCGTCTGCGCCAGATATTCGACAATGAAATCCGCGGGCGAATGGTTTTCAAACCATTCTTTGTTTTCAAACGGATAATGCACCTGCGCGAACGGCATGGATCCCGATTCAAACCAGCAGTCCAGCACGTCTTCGACGCGGCGCATCATCGATTTGCCCGTCGGATCGTCGGGGTTCGGACGCACCAGCGTATCAATAAACGGACGATGCAGATCGGTAATTTTTACGCCGAAATCCTTTTCCAGTTCCGCGATGGAACCGTAAACGTCCACGCGGGGATATTTCGGATCGTCGGATTTCCACACGGGGATCGGCGTTCCCCAGAAACGATTGCGCGAAATCGACCAGTCGCGCGCGCCTTCCAGCCACATGCCCATCGCGCCGTTTTTGACATGTTCGGGGATCCAGTTGATCGTTTGGTTGTTTGCCACCATACGATCGCGGAAATCCGTCACTTTGACAAACCAGCTGTTGATCGCTTTGTAAATCAGCGGCGTATCCGTGCGCCAGCAGTGCGGATAGCTGTGTTTGTACATTTCCTTGCGCACCAGTTTGCCTTCCGCTTTCAGACGTTTGATAATCGGTTCGTTCGTATCAAAGACCTGCATTCCTTCGTAATCGGGGACTTCTTTGGTAAAGCAGCCTTTGCCGTCCACCGGACAGATTACGGGAATATGATACGGCTGGCAGGCGATCATGTCGTCTTCGCCGAATCCCGGAGCAATATGAACAATGCCGGTACCGTCTTCGGTCGAAACGTAATCGGCCTGAATGATCTGGAAACAGTTCGGCGTTCCCTTGAAATAATCGAACAAAGGTTCATACGTCCGCCCGACCAGTTCCGCGCCTTTGACCGTTTTGATTTTTTCGGCTTTGGCCAGTTCGCGTTTGTACCGCCCCGCCAAAGCAGAAGCCAGAATGTACTGAACGCCGTCTTCTTCATAAACGTCGTAATCAAATTCCTTATTGACGCACAAAGCCAGATTTGACGGCAAAGTCCACGGCGTCGTCGTCCAAGCCAAAACTTTGACGGGTTTTGTTTCGCCTTCGACGGGATTCAGAGTAAACATAACGGTGACGGACGGATCTTCGCGTTCGCGGTAAGAATTGTCCATGCGCGTTTCAAAGTTCGACACCGGCGTTTCGGCCGCCCAGCTGTAGGGCAGAATACGGACGCCTTCGTACATCAGGCCTTTTTTATATAATTCCTTAAAAGCCCAGATAATGGATTCCATATACGGCAGATCCATAGTTTTGTAGTCATTGTCAAACGCGACCCAGCGGGCCTGACGCGTAACGGTTTGCTCCCATTCGTTTGTGTACATCAGCACGCGTTGGCGACATGTTTCGTTAAATTTGCCGATTCCGAATTCGGAAATGGCAGCGCGCCCGGAAATGCCCAGGAATTTTTCCGTATCCATTTCGGCGGGCAGCCCGTGGCAGTCCCAACCGAAGCGGCGTTCAACCCGCCGGCCGCGCATTGTCTGATAACGGGGAATAATATCCTTGACATATCCCGTTACCAGATGCCCGTAATGCGGCAGGCCGTTGGCGAACGGAGGGCCGTCGTAAAAGACGTATTCATTTGCCCCTCTTTCACCGGCTGCGCGGTTGGCAACGGATTTTTTAAACGTGTCGTCCGCACGCCAGTAATTCAGGATTTCCTGTTCCAGTGCGGGAAAGTCGGCTTTCGCCTGAATTTCGGGATAGTATTTTGTTTTTTCCGTCATCGTTTTCCACTTCAGTTGCAGTTAACTCTACTTTATATAAAGCTTTTTAAACGGATAGCAAATATTGTCAATAGAATCCTTGACGGCAAAGATATTTTACGTGATTCTTAAAGGAATTTGATTCTCTAAAGCGAACAGGAAACAAACATGGCGCAGGATACCGATTTAGAAAACGGGCCGGATTCTTCTTCCGACGACGGCAAGATGATATTTTCCGAAAACGACCTTTCCGTAAAACAGCCCAAATGGTATGAAGATTTCAGCATTACCGCCGGTTTGATCCTCAGCGCGGCATGGGGCTTTGTCGTTGTCGATTACGTCCTGACGACGGGTTGGTGGTCGGCGCGGTTCGACATGACTCCGCCGGAATTCATGAGTTTTGTTGCCGGCGCCTTGTCGCCGTTTGCTTTCATATGGGTGGCGGCGGCCTATTTTTCCGCGCAAAGAAAGTACGTCCGCGAAGCCGGAAAACTGCGCGCCTACATTTCCGAATTCATGCACCCGAACGCCAAAAACAAACTGTACGTTAAATCCCTGCTGGACGATATCCGCCAGCAGACGGCCGATTTAAATACGGTTTACGCGCAGCTTAAAGAATGTACCGCCGACACCGGAACCGTTTTATCCGAACGCGTCGGCGATTTAACGGAAATCGCCCGCAGTCTGGAACAACGCGTGGACGAATCCGTTCAAAAAATTAAAAACCGGACCGACGATTTAAAAGCTTCCGCCGATCTGGTTGACGGCCAGACCGCGCGGAACATCGAATTACTGGAAACGAATTTAAACGCCGTCCGTCAGGCCGCGGACACAACGACGGACACTTTATCCGCCGTTACGTCGTCACTGCAGTCCGACACCGCCGCTTTAAAGGAAACCGGCAGCGTTTTGACGGACAAGGCGATGCGGCTGTCCGCCGAACTGCGGGAACAAAACGCTTTGCTGCGCGGCGCGTCCGAAAACGCATGCGATATTTTAACGCGTCAGACGGCGGCGGCCGCAGCGGCTTTGACGGCGCAGACGGAAATGATCGTCAAAGCCGGCAACGACGTTTTTGAAACTCTGGACGAACAATCCGGCCGGATCAAGCGGGACATTCAGACGCAGGTCGCGTTGATTTCCGATTCCGGCAAAGAAGCGCGCGACAATATATCCGTTATCACCGCCGATTTGGAAGAACAAACCGCTTTACTAAGTGAAGCGGCCGAAACAGCGCGGACAAACGCGGAAAAAATGCTCAGCGGACTGGAACGGCGCATTGAAACGCTGGAGGAAATTTTTGAACGTCAAAACGGCGTCATTTCCGACAAAGACGCTTTGCTGACACAGACGTCGGAAAAACTGCAGACAACGTTTAAAGAACAAAACGCCCTGCTGGATCAGGAGGCGGAAAAAATCGTCGCCCGTTTCAAAACGATTGAAACGACGCTGGACACTTATATCAATGAAATCAACGCCGCTTCGGCCACCGCGGTGGAACAGATTTCCTCCGTTTCCGTTTCTCTGGACGGCAAGGCCGAACAAATCGCCAAAGCCGGAACGCAGGCGCGAACGGAAATTTCCTCTGTCGACGAAGAAATCGAAAACCGGGCCGGCCTGTTAAACGCCGCGGCGTCGCGGCTGCGTTCGGACGCGGAATCCGTATCCGGCGCGTTGGCCGAACATACACGGAAACTGACGACGGCTTTGGACGAAGCGTCTGAAAAACTGGCCGTCATGCAGGAAAATATCCGCACGGGCATTTCAGAGATTGACGGCAATATCTTAACGGCAGAGGAAAAATCGGAAACAGCCTGTCAGAAACTGATCAAACAGGCCGGCGAGCTGTCCGATCTGACCGGCGCGCTGGTTTCTCAGGCGATTGTGACGGAAACGTCGCTGGCCCAGCAGCAGAAATACGTGTCAAACGCTTCCGCCAAGCTGGAAGAAACCAAAGCGGCCCTGAAAGAACAGGCCGATGATCTGACCGGTATCGCCGAACTGCTGGATTCGCGCGCGGCGGAAACGGTTCTGCGCCTGTCCCGTCTGCTGGAAGACACAATCAGTCAAGCCGGCAAAGTCACCGACCAGATCAGCGAAATAGACACTTCGCTGTCCAATAAAATCAATGCGCTTGACCTGTCTTCACAGCGCACGGTCGTGGCCAACAACACTTTGCGCGAAGAACTGGAACGCCACAAAGCGCTGCTGGACGCTTCGGCGCAACGGGTATCGACATACGCCGAAGAACTCAGCGCCGAAATTACGCGCCAGACAACACAGATGGACATTTCTTCCGAACTGATCAAATCGCGTTCGGAAAAAGCCGTCCTGCAAATTGACGAACAGTTCAGAAAACTGGCCGAAGACGCGCAAAACATGCTTGACAGCACGCAGAATGCTTCAACCGTTCTGGCCGATCAGTCGGAAAAGGTCGAAACGCTGTTTAACCGGCAGAATACAACTTTGTCCGCCGTTTCGGACAAACTGGCCGAACAAAGCGCGCAGGTCGCCGCCATGCTGCGCGAACAGTCCGAACAGGCCGACAAAGATCTGGAACGTCTGGTTTCCCGTATTCATCTGATTGAAGAAGGCTTAAGCGTTCAAACAAAAGAGCTGGCAAACGCCTCGGAAATGATGGTGTCCCAGTTGGAAAACGTCGGCGCGGCTTTGACCCGTCAGACGGATACCCTGACGAACTTAAGCGAAACGGCAAAAACAAAAATAACGGAGACGGGCAACATTATGATGCAGGCGGCGCAGAAATTAACGTCGGTAACGCAGGATTCATGCACCCGCAATATCCAGTCGACGACAGCTTTGGAAAACAAACAAAACGAATTCAAGCAGTCCGCCGACGAACTGATGCAGCGCATTGCGGAACTGCAAAGCGAAATCGAAGAACAAACGGACGGGCTGCAGAAACAATCCGCGAAATCAACGCAGCAGGCCGTCATGATCCGCGATTCGATGCAGCGCCATATCATTGACCTGGGCGACGTGGCAAACATCGTCGCCACTCAATCGCGCATGGGCGAAGCGTCTTTGAGCAATCAGATCAATTATTTAAAAGAAGCGGCCGAAGACGTTATGACGCATATCCGCAACATCAACGAAGCCGTGCGCAAAAACACAAACGACCTGCTGACGGCTTCGTCGCGGATCGGCTTTGAACTGGACGCCATGGGTGAAAACCTGCGCCGCAGAAACGAAGAAGCGTCCAAAGCCGCGGAAGACAGCCTGTCGCGTTCGCAGACGGCCGCTCAATTCCTGGAAGAAAAAGCGCATTTGCTGGCCGATATGACCGATCAGGTCGTCAACGGACTGAATAACGCCGGCAGCGAATTTTCGGCACAAGCGAACAGGATTGAAGCCGCCGGAGAAATTGCGCGCGAACAAATCGAAACGACCGGGGAAACTTTCCTGGTGCAGTCTCATCAGCTGACCCGTATTTCCGAAGAAGCGCAAAAAGCCATCAAGAATTTCAGCGTTGTCATGCGCGAACGCGCGGTTGATTTCAACAAAACGGCGGAAAATGCCGGCGCGCGCGTTCATGCTTTGAACGAAACCGTTCAGCAGATCGGCAAAGAGTTTGAAGAAATGTCCAACAAAGGCGTTATTCAGATTGATCTGGCCGGCCAGCGTCTGCGCGCCATGATCAGCGAAGTCGCAGGCAATTCCGAACGCATTGCGGTTGAAGTCCGCAAATCCGGCGAACAGTTTGTCGATCAGTCCGATTTGTTGTCAATCGCCGCGGAGGACGCGTTGAAACGTTTACAGGATTTATTAACCGTCATGCGCGACAACGCCAAAGAAATTCAGGAATCCGGCGAAAAGATTTCCGCGCAGTCCATCAAGCTGGGCGGCGCGTTCAACCGCCAGGTTCAGGCGTTGATTTCCGCGTCCCGATCGGCGGAAGAATATATTTCCGCTTTGGACAAGAAAAAAGAAGAAGCCGATACGGAACGCTTTATGCGCGAAGCGTCTTTTATTATAGAAAAGCTGCAGTCTTTGGGCGTCGACATGGCGCGCATTTATACGCCGAATGTCGAAGAAGACCTGTGGAAACGTTACTATTCCGGCGACAGAAGCGCCTTTATCCGGCACCTGTCCCGCGTTGTCGACAAACATCAGGTGCGCAAGATGACGGATCTGTTTACGGAAAACGCCGAATTCAGAGAATGCGTTTCGCGCTACGTTTCGGAATTTGACAGCATTTTGGCGCGCGCGCAGGAAAACGAACGCGCCGACGTGCTGACGGGCGTTCTTTTGGGATCGGAAGCCGGACGGCTATACATGCTTTTGTCGCGCGTGTTTAATAAAGAAAGCTGACGCACGGAAATTGTGATTGTTTTATGAAACTGTTACAAAAAAATAGACAAAAGTGCCGCTTTTGTTTATCTTACAAAGAAGAAGGCTTTTGTATTTTGGAGACTTAGGATGACAACTTCTCTGGATTACGCACCGACAATAAAACTTTCCGCGAACACTTTGGATAACTACGCTGCGGCCGCCGGCCGTAAGTATATGAATATCAGCAGCCGTATTAAGCAAAAGGTCAAAAGCGTTCCCGTTTTGGACAAGATCGTTAAAAACGTCAAGGCCTGGGATCAAAAAATGACGCAGAAACACGGCGCGGCCTATAAATTTGCCAAAGGTGCCGTCATCGGTACGGCTATCGGTGTCGGTCTGGCCGCCGCGGGGGCGGAAGTCGCCACGGCCTATGCCGCGGTTAATGCCGTGCGTGCCGCGGGCAGTCTGCTGGCACAGGCGGAAAAAGCCAGACAGGAAGGAAAAACTGCCGGTTTTTCGGACTTTGCCGCCAAAAACAAAATGGCCGTCGGATTGGCCGCCGTTTCCATCGGTATGTCCGCCGCGGGCGTGACTGCCGGCGTGATTGAAAATCAAGCCGCCATTTCTGTTATTTCGTCTGCCAGACAGGCTGCCGTCGGCGGCATGATGGCAACGTCGACTGCCACAAAAATTCATAAAATCAATTCTGAGGAAAAAGACGGTAAAATCACTGCCGAACAAGCAAAACAGGCCAAGAAAGAACAATATGCCGAACTGGCGGGGAATTTGACGGGCCTGCTGGCGGTTTCGGGAATTTCATCACAGATGAATACAAACGCCGGACCGGAGAATCAGGCGCAGCCTCAAACGCCTTCACCCGATCAGACTGTTCAGTCCCAAACCGCTCCGACGCCCGCCCCCGAACCGATTTACAACGGCGGAGTTCTGCCCGAAGTGGTTGTGACTGCCCCGGCCCCCGAACAAACTTATGACGGCGGCGCCTTGCCTGAAGTAGTCGTGACGGCTCCGGCCCCCGAACATACGCCGCAGCCCGAAGCTCCCATTATTTCCAGAGAAGACCTGCCGCGTCTGCAACCGTTGCCGGAAATCCGGCCGCCTCAGCCCGAACCTGCTTTGCCGGAAATTCGCACGCCGGCGGATCAAAGGCCGATCAATGTTGAAAAAGATACCTTTGTTTCCTATACTCAAATGGTTTCACCGACGGCCAACACCGTCAGTCTGGATATTTCCGACAATAACCACATGATCAACAACCATGACAGTTCTTCTTTGTTTGTCGAAGTACAGGATATTAAGGGATCCGAAGCGAAACTGATGTCTATGTCCGTTCACAATGACGGCCGGTATTCCGACATTCCGACCATGCACATTAACGCAGACGGCAAAGTAACGCAGCTGCCGGATTGGCACGCCATGCCCGACGCGAACGGGGACAGCCATTTATCTGACTGTGAAATACGGAACTGGGCGGCAAAGCGCGAAGCGTCGTTGCAGACCGTTTTGTCCGAACAGGAAGCGCGCAATGTCGTCATGACGGAATTAAACGAAGAAGCAAAGTTGTATAACGGCGATAACATCTATGCCGTCAAATCAGAACAAAATACCGGCACGACTAGATACGACGGCCCGGCGGACGGTTTGAACAAAGGCGGTGAAAACGCCGCGGACCGTGTCCGCAATATCGGTACGCAACAGGCCGATAAAATTGCCAATTCCGCTCGGGAAATCATGTGCAACCGTATTGACGCACAGGGAAACGCCTGTCAGGTTGATGCGACGGAAAAACAAATTCAGACCGCGGATATTTTGTTGCGTTCTGCCGCAAATAAAGTCCGATAAGGCAGGCTGTTTATGGAAGACGTTTCTTTTTTATATGCGGAATTACAGCGATACAAAAAGAATCCCGCTGCCTTTGACGACGGAAAAAAAGAACAGCTTTCCCGCAGGACGGACACTTTTTTAAATGAGTATCTGGCAGACGAGATCATTTTTGAAACCGACGCGGCGCCCGAATTATTAATGTTGCTGCAAAAAGCGGCAGTCTTTGACGGTCTGCACGAAAAAATCAAACAGGCGCGCAAAAAACTGCAGCAACAACTAAACGATTTTGACAGACGTTACGGTTTGGCCGGGCTGGAATCTCTGCCGGCGGAATTAATTGAAAAAAACATTGATAAAATCAGTGTTCTGGCGCAAATGCCGTTAAAGGAACGCCCGGCGTTCAAACATATGTTCGATATCATATCGCAAATTGATCTGACCGACGAAAACGGCAATTCTTTAGGCCAAAACGGCCGCGACAGAATCGAAACGACTGTTACCGAACTGGCCAAAACGGACGCTTTTTTCTGCCTGCTGGGGGCAAAGGATTTAACTGTTGACGAATATTTCAGCGTTTTGCACGACGCGATGCAGGTCAATCTGATCGGCCTGTTTTATACCGAAGAAATCGCCCGTCATTACCCGCTGAGCGAAGAAATGAAAGAAAAAGCCGCTCTCTATATGGAAAAGCTGACCGAGCTGATCAAATAGCGGCGCGGAGCTTATGCGAAAAAGCGCCCTTTTTTATAAACGGGTGGAGAGCTGTCCGCAGGGTTAATAAAGCTTAGAATTATTTAAAATAATCATTTTGCTACTTGCTTTTTAATATATTTTCTCATATTATGATTTCGGTAAGAATGCTCAGGAGAGGTTCTTTAAACACAGCAATGTCATGTTGCTTACGAAAGGATATGACGATGACAACAACTTTACTGCCTGTCGTTCAAAACGGCATACAATCTTATTTAGCGTCCATACGGCGCATTCCGGTTTTATCAGCGGAAGAAGAATACATGCTGGCGAACAGATTTCGCGATCACGGCGATTTAACGGCTGCGAAAAAGCTGATTTCGGCACATTTGCGTTTGGCGGCAAAGATTGCTTTTTCCTACCGTTTTTATGGTCTGCCGCTGGAAGACCTGATATCCGAAGCCAACATCGGCCTGATGCAAGCGGTCAAACGGTTTGAACCGGACAAAGGCAACCGTTTATCGACCTATGCGGTTTGGTGGATCAAGGCTGCGGTCAACGAATTTATATTAAAATCCTGGTCGCTGGTGCGGATCGGTACGATCGCGGCGCAAAAACGTTTATTTTACAATCTGCGCAAGATCAAGGCCCGGCTGGGATTATACGGCGATTCGTCTTTGGACGCCGACAGCATCAAAGAAATATCGCAGGATCTGAACGTTTCCGAAGAAGACGTCACTGCGATGGACATGCGTTTAAACGGCGACGTTTCATTAAATACGCCCGTATTTGACGACGGTTATGCCGAACGTCAGGATTTTTTAACGGACGAAACAAACATTGAAGACGATCTGGCCGACCGTCAGGAAAGCAATATTCGTCTGCAGCTGCTGGCGCAGGCGATGAATAAGCTGAATGAGCGTGAAAAGATCATTGTTCAGGCCAGACGGTTGTCCGAAAATCCGGATACGCTGGACGCTTTGGGCGAACGCCTGGGCATTTCCCGCGAACGTGTCCGCCAGATTGAAAACCGCGCTATTGAAAAAATGACGCAGTATATCCAAAATCGCTGCTAACCGTGCGAACGGCTGGACGCAAGGTGTGCCGGCCGTAGCGTCAGTTTTTTGTTTCCTTGCCACCGGCACAACCCAACCCCCTGTCTGAAAGACGTTATGCCCGTGGCGCCGCCACCCCCGCACGGGTACTAGCCGTACGGGCATCAGTTTTTTTACTTTCTTACCGCTGGCACGACCTAATCCCCCGTCGGGAGGACGTTATGCCCGTGGCGCCGCCACCCCCTACGGGCAGTAGTAGCGGAAGCTTTTTCTTACACTGTTTTCTTCGGCTTTTTATAAAACGTTTCCTGTAACGGCAGGGACGTTCTGAATTTTCCGTCAAAGCGGTAATACGCGTGCGAACAGGCCGGCGCCGTCGGAATAGCCGCCAGTTCGCCGCAGCCTTTCGCTCCGAACGCCATATCGTTTTTTGCTTTGGATTCGCACAAAATCACCTGCATTTCCGGCGCGTCCGTCGAACGCATCAATCCCAACGTTCCCAACTTTTCTTTCGGGTAACCGTTTTCCGTTCGGAAATCTTCGGTCAAAGCAAACCCCAGTCCCATAACAATACCGCCTTCAATCTGTCCTTCGACGGCCTGAATGTTGACCGGCGTGCCGACGTCATAAGCGGCGACAACCTTTTGAACTTTTCCGGTTTCGTCCAAAACGACAACCTGCACCCCGTATCCGTACGTCACATGACTGACGGGATTTTTCTTGTCGGATCCCAAAGCGTCCGTCGGCGGCGCATATTCCGCGAAAAATTCGCGTCCTTCCAGATCGGCCAAAGTCTTGCCGGCGTCCAGTTCGGCTTTTAACAAAACCGCGGCCTGCCGCGTCGCTTCGCCGGTCAGAACGGTCTGGCGCGACGCGGTCGTCGTCCCGGCGTTCGGCGTGCGTTTCGTATCGGGCGATTCATGAACAATAACCGCGGGATTCAGCCCCGTCTGCGTGCAGACGACCGTCGCGCACATTGTCGCCAGCCCCTGCCCGATGCACGCGGCGGAAGTGCGGATATGAACTTTGCCCTTTTCAACAGACAGCAGGCACCGCCCGACATCGTTCAACCCCATGCCCACGCCGGAGTTTTTGAAACCGCATGCGATCCCCGCATAAGGCGAAGACTCATAAACGTCCTTAACCGCTTCCAGACATTCGGCCAGCGTTACGCTTTGATCCGCGATCTGCCCGTTCGGCAGTTCCTGTCCCGGGCGAACCGCGTTTCTGTAACGGATTTCCCACGGCGAAATACCGGCCATTTCCGCCAGCAGGTTTAAATTGTTTTCCATGGCAAAGCAGCTTTGAGTCACGCCGAAACCGCGGAAAGCCCCGGCGACAACGTTATTTGTGTAAACCGCCGTTCCTTCGATATCGACGTTATGATAATTATACGGCCCGGCCGCATGCGTGCAGGTGCGGTGCAGAACCGGCGCCCCCAAAGACGCATAAGCCCCCGTATCCGTAAAGACTTTTCCCTTTAACGCGGTCAAAATGCCGTTTTCATCGCAGGCCGTCGTAATTTCCAGTTCCATCGGGTGGCGCTTGGGGGGATAATCCAAGCTTTCCTGACGGGAAAATTTCACTTTTACGGGCTTTTTCGTATACCAGGCCATCAAAGCGGCGTGATGCTGCACGCTCATGTCTTCTTTGCCGCCGAAACCGCCGCCGACCAGCTGAGAATGAACATGCACCTTTTCCGGATCCAGTTTCAGCATCGCGGCAATTTCGCGCCGGTCGTCATAAACGGACTGCGACCCCGTATAAACCAGCAGGCCGTCGTCGCCTTCGGGCAGCGCGACGGCGCATTCCGGTTCCATAAAAGCATGATCCTGCAGCGGCGTGGAATATTTGCGCGTCACGACATACTTTGAATTTTTAATCGCTTCGTCGGCGTCGCCGCGTTTTAATTCGGCCCGCGACATGACGTTACCGTTTTCATGCAGTTTCGGCGCGTCCGGCGCCAAAGCGGCCTCGATCGTCGTTACGGCGGGCAGTTCTTCAAAATCGACTTCGACCAGACTGACAACCTCGTCCAGCGCTTCCTTTTTGGTAACGGCGACCAAAGCGACCGCATCGCCGACATAACGGGTAATATCGCCTTCAGCAATCATAACGTCCCAGTCCGAAAAAATATGGCCGTGTTTGTTAAACGGGACGTCTTTTGCAGTCAGAACGCGCACACAGTCCGGGTGCGCTTCGGCCTTTGAAACGTCGATTTTTTTCACCAGCGCGCGAGGATATTTGGAACGCACGGCTTTGGCATACAGCATGCCGGGGAAAAACAGGTCGTCCGCGTAAATGCCCGTCCCGTTGACCTTTTCCGCCGCGTCCAGACGTTTGAAGCGCGCCGACATGCCCAGTTTTTCCGGATCGGCCGGAATCGGTTTGTTTTCACGGAAAAATTCAGCGGCCATTAAAATGGCTTCCTCAATCTTTTTATACCCCGTGCAACGGCAGATGTTGCCGCGGATCGCTTTTTTCACGTCTTCGGGCGAAGGATTCGGATTAGCGTCAATCAATGCTTTGGCGCACATGACCATGCCCGGAATACAAAAACCGCACTGAACCGCCCCCGCTTCGCCGAAACAGTGTTCAAACACTTCCTTTTCGCGAGGAGTCAAACCTTCAACGGTAATAATCTTTTTTCCTTCAAATCTGGATACTTTCTGCACGCAAGCCTTAACCGCCTTGCCGTCGACGACAACCGTGCAGGTGCCGCAGACCCCCTGCGAACAGCCGTCTTTCGCCGCCGTTAAATGCAAATCGTCCCTTAATAAAGAAAGCAGTGTTTTATCTTCTTCCACAGTTACGGTTTTACCGTTGATGTCCAGCGTAAACAAAGAACATTCCTTTCGTCGCAAAAAAATGATTTCTTCAGTTTATTATAAGGCGGGAAATTATGCCATTACATTTTCAATAAAAAAGCGCTCTGCCGCAAATCGGACAGAGCGCCGGAATCAATGTTAATTAAAATCTGAAATCGCGTTCACCCCGCGCGATGTGTTCCAAGTGGTCTTCGCAGACCGCGCGGACTTTGGGATTCGTAATATTGCCCAATTCACGTTGAATCAGCTCATATCCCACTTTTTTCGTTTCGGGAGAAGCGTAGTCTTCCAGATATTCTTTCAGCGTCATCAGCGCGTTGGGGTGGCAGCAATTCAAGATCTGCTTTGATTTGCACAGATCCATAAACCGGTCGCCCGTGCGCCCCGCCCGATAGCACGCCGTGCAAAAGCTGGGAATATATCCCATATCCATCAGCCATTTGATAACCTCGTCCAGCGTGCGGGTATCCGCGCGGTCAAACTGCGCCGTTTCGGTTTCACGCACGACGTACCCGCCGACCGAAGTCGAAGAAGCGCCGCTGATCTGCGAAATGCCCAAATGCAAAGCGCGTTCACGCATACGTTGGCTTTCGCGCGTGGAAATGATCATGCCGGTATAAGGCGTCGAAACGCGGATACAGGCGATAATTTTGGCAAAGATATCGTCCGGCAGCGCGTCTTTAAACGAATTGGGGTCGATATCGTCTGCCGGACAGATCCGCGGGACGGAAATCGTATGCGGGCCGACGCCGTGCACGGCTTCCAGATGTTCGGCGTGCATCAGCAACCCCGCGAACTCATACGCATAGTTTTCCAGCCCGTACAAAACGCCCAAGCCTACGTCGTCAATGCCGCCTTCCATCGCGCGGTCCATTGCTTCGGTATGATAAGCATAGTTGTGTTTCGGCCCCGTCGGGTGCAGTTTTTCATAAGATTCTTTGTTATATGTTTCCTGAAACAGAATATACGTCCCTATTCCGGCGTCCTTTAACTTACGGTAATTTTCAACCGTCGTCGCCGCAATGTTGACGTTGACGCGGCGGATCGCGCCGTTTTTATGTTTGATCGAATAAATCGTTTGAATGCTTTCCAGAATATATTCGATCGGGTTGTTGACGGGGTCTTCGCCGGCTTCCAGCGCCAGACGCTTGTGCCCCATGTCCTGCAAAGCGATCACTTCGGCTTTGATTTGTTCCTGCGTTAATTTTTTACGCGGAATATGTTTGTTTTTAACGTGGTAAGGGCAGTAAACGCACCCGTTGACACAGTAATTCGACAAATACAGCGGCGCGAACAAAACAATGCGGTTGCCGTAAAAATCTTTTTTCAGCTGCTCGGCCAGTTTGAAAATCCGTTCGTTTCTGTCGGGCAGGTCGCACGCCAGCAAAACGGAAGCTTCGCGGTGGTCCAGCCCCTTCCACAATTTCGCCTTTTCAATAACCCGGTCGATCAGTTCCGCGTTATGTTTGTTTTGTTCGGCATACGCCAGCGTATCCATGATTTCATCATGGCTGATAAATTCTTCGGCCTTTAAAGACTTCGGATCATACATTTTTATCTCTCCTTTCGGGTCAGGACGAACCTTGCCCGTCAGCGGTCACTTTGAATAAACGGTTTTCGTTGATATGCCGTCCAGCTGTCCCAGCTTGCCGGACAAAGCGCTGATAATATCCTGCGGCGCGTCCAAAGCAACGCTGATAATGCTGATATCGCGTTTATGATAAGGAATCCCCATGCGCCCGATAATATACGCGCTGTATTCGTGCAGCAGCGTATTCAACAACATCACAGAGGCCGGATTTTCAACAACAATACCGATCAAAGCAACTCTTGTATCCATTACATTACATTTCCTTTCTTATGCCGCAGGCAGACCTTTGGCGTCAGAAGATATGAACAATATAAAACTTTTCCGGAAAACTGCAAACCTTATTCAATCATCTTGATCTATCCTTTCAGGCGGGGTAGAACTGTCATGTCGTTAAAACAGTTTCCGGGGAAAATATGTATCTGAAAAAATTCCTTTGTTTTTCCGCCGCTTTGTGCGGCAGCTTTTCCGCGCAGGCGCAGGAAGCCCCCACATTAAAGGCTGATTTCCGTCGGGTCGGGCTGGAATTATCTTCGACAAACGTCACTCATTCCAGAGAATACCAAAACTCCCCCGTCACGCAGTTAAGCACGGACAGCCAGACCGTCGTCAAAGGCGTGTTTGATTTCCTGCTGGAATACAACCGCGATAACCTGCGGTGGAACAATACGATTTACGCCGAATACGGCGAAACAAAAGTCAAACCTGTCGACGAACCGGCGGAAACGAACGAAACGGCGGATAAGATCGTTTTTTCTTCAGATTACGCGCACAAAATGTTTAAATTCAAAAACATTGATTTCGGGCCGATGGCCGTCGCCGAATACCAGACGGAATTTACGGCGAACGATGACGCGCCCAGAACAAAAGTGCTGCGGGCCAAAGCCGGGCTGAAATTGTTCAACGGAACGGTTATCAAAGATCTGTATATCGCGGGGGTTGGCGAATACGATATGACGTACAGCAACGAACACGTCAGCAAATCCGCCGGAGAAATCGGCTGGCGGATCGAAGACAAACCCCGCGACGGCGTGATGTTTTCCACAGACGGCTATTACAGAAAATATTTTTCATACAGCCGTTATGTCGGTACGGACCTGGAATACGATCTGAACATGACCGCCCGCATGGACGTAAATATTTCCGACACGCTGACATTCGGCCCCTATTTGTCATACCGTTATGCCCGTTCGCGCGAAGCCGACGTCGCCGGATCAAACTTTACAATCGGCGTTTCTTTTTCCTACAAAGACTTGTTTAACTTCTGATAAGGATTTTCTGCATGTTAAAGCACATACTTTCCGAATTTAAAAAATTCGCCATGCGCGGCAACGTCATGGATATGGCCGTCGGTATTATCATCGGCGCCGCTTTTACAAAAATTGTGGATTCTCTGGTCAAAGACATCATGATGCCGCCTTTGGGGTTGATCTTGGGAAAAATTGATTTTGCCAATCTGTTTTTTGTTTTAAAGGACGGATCGGTTCCCGCGCCGTATCCTTCTTTGGAAGCCGCCAAAGCCGCCGGCGCCGTGACTTTGAACGTCGGATTTTTCCTTAACGCCGTGATCAGCTTTATTATCGTCGCTTTTGCCGTTTTTCTGTTGATCAAAGCGATGAACACGCTGCAGGAAAAGTTGGAAAGCGATGAAAAAAAAGAAGAAGCCGTCGTTGAAGCGTCCGTAAAACAATGCCCGTACTGCTGCACGGAAATACCGATAAAAGCCGTTAAATGTCCGCATTGCACCGCGGATCTGGATCAACCTCAAAAATAAAGGGTCCGTTCCCGTGATCAGAATCGCAAACATCAAATTCAGACCCAAAGCCGTTCCCGAAGATCTGAAAGCTTACGTCGAAGAATTAACGGGCTTTACCGATATCGTTTATTTCCGGATTGCCAAAAAATCCATTGACGCACGCAAAAAAGAAAATCTGAATATTCAATATGTCTTTGACGTTATTTTGGACGGCGACGAAAATCAGGCGGTCGCGGCCTGCCCGCACAAAGACGTTACGATTCTGAACGAACCCGAACGTTGCCCCGAAATCCTCTGGCGGCCGGGCAAAGCGCTGCGCCCCGTCATTGTCGGAACCGGCCCCGCCGGGCTGATGGCCGGGCTGGCGCTGGCACAGGCGGGGGCGAACCCGATCCTGATCGAACGCGGCAAAACCGTTTCCAAACGGCGCAAAGACGTTAATCGTTTTTGGAAAATCGGCGAACTGAACGAAAATTCAAACGTGCAGTTCGGCGAAGGCGGCGCGGGTACTTTTTCCGACGGCAAGCTGACAACCGGCATAAAAAAAGACTGCTGGACGCAAAAAGTTCTGGAGGAATTTGTCGCCGCCGGTGCGCCCGAAGAAATCATGTATCTGGGAAAACCGCATATCGGAACGGATAAGCTGTCTTATATGGTCGGCAATCTGCGGCGCAAAATATTATCTTTGGGCGGCGAATACCGTTTTGAAACGCGCCTGACCGATTTAATCGTCAAAAACGGCAGACTGGCCGGCGTACAGGTCGTTAACGCCGCCGGCGAAACGGAAGAAATCGCGGCCGACAGCGTTATTTTGGCCGTCGGGCACAGCGCGCGCGACACTTTTGAAATGCTGTACAACAAAGGCGTACAGATGGTTCAAAAGCCTTTTGCCGTCGGCGCCAGAATCGAACACCCTCAAAAATTCATCAACAAAAGTCAATACGGCGTGGTTAAACCGCGCCGGATTCTGGGCGCGGCAGACTACAAGCTGGCCGTTCATCTGGATAACGGCCGTTCGCTTTATACTTTCTGCATGTGTCCGGGCGGAACGGTGGTCGCCGCCGCGTCCGAAGCCGGACGGCTGGTCACCAACGGCATGAGCGAATACGCCCGCGACAAAAACAATGCCAACAGTGCTTTGCTGGTAGACGTGACCCCCGCTGATTTCGGATCGGATCACCCTCTGGCCGGCGTGGAATTCCAGCGCAAAATTGAAGAAAACGCTTTTAAAGCCGGCGGCGGTCTGTTCCGCGCGCCCGTCCAGCGGGTCGTTGATTTTCTGCGCGACAAAGAAACCGTGAAATTCGGCGAAGTCACGCCGTCATACCTGCCCGGCGTCGCCATGGCGGACATGCGCGCCGTTTTACCGGATTTCGTCATTGAAACAATGAAAGCAGGATTTAAAAAACTGGATCGAAAAATTCGTTCTTTTTCGGCTCACGACGCTATTTTAACGGCGGCGGAAACCAGGACATCGTCGCCGATCCGCATGATCCGCAACCCCGACACGCTGCAAAGCGTCAGCATTGAAGGGCTGTATCCCTGCGGCGAAGGCGCCGGTTACGCCGGCGGCATTATGTCGGCCGCCGTCGACGGGTTAAAATGCGCTCACAAGATCCTGAGCGCTTTAGAATAAACCGTCCGGCCGTAAAACGCAGGTTGCTTTCGGACACATAAAGGGATATCCTTTTTCTCTGTTTGTTTTAAGGAGCTTTGCCATGAAAGAGTTTCAAAAATCTTCGCGTTTAAACGGCGTGCATTATGAAATCCGCGGCCCTATCTTAAAAGCCGCCAATCAGCTGGAAGAAGCCGGATATAAAATCCTGAAATTAAACATCGGCAATCCGGCCGTATTCGACCTGAACGCGCCCGAAGAAATTATCAAAGACGTCATTTTGAACCTGCCCTTTGCAGACGGCTATTCCGATTCCAAAGGGATCTTTCCCGCGCGCAAAGCCGTAATGCATTATTGTCAGGAAAAACATATTGAAGGCGTGCAGATCAATGACATTTATCTGGGCAACGGCGTTTCCGATCTGATCATGCTCAGCATGGAAGCCTTTTTGGACAACGGCGACGAAATTCTGGTGCCGTCCCCCGATTATCCGTTATGGACGGCCGCAATTTGTCTGGCCGGCGGCAAACCCGTGCATTACTTATGCGACGAAGAATCCGACTGGTATCCCGATCTGGCCGATATCGAAAGCAAAATTACGCCCAAAACAAAAGGCATCGTCATTATCAATCCCAACAATCCGACCGGCGCCGTTTATCCCAAAGAAATTTTGGAAAAAATCGCCGCTTTGGCCGAACGGCACAAGCTGGCCGTCTTCTGTGACGAAATCTATGATAAGATTCTATATGACGGGGCGGTACATATCTCTTTGGCGTCTTTGATCAAAGATACTTTCTGTATTACCTATAACGGCATTTCCAAAAATTACCGGTCCTGCGGTTTCCGCGCCGCCTGGATGATTTTAAGCGGCAATAAAAAAATGGCCGCGGATTACATTGACGGATTGGATTTATTGGCAAATATGCGGCTGTGTTCAAACGTTCCCGGGCAATATGCGATTCAAACCGCGCTGGGCGGGTATCAAAGCATTAATGATCTGGTCAAACCGGGCGGGCGGTTATATGAACAAAGAACGCTGTGCCACAAATTATTAAACGACATTCCGGGAATTTCCTGCGTCAAAGCGATGGGATCGCTCTATATGTTCCCGAAAATCGACACGGCGAAATTTAACATTTACGACGACCAGAAATTTGTCCTGGATCTGCTGATGGACAAACGCATTTTACTGGTCAACGGAACCGGATTTAACTGGGAAAAACCGGATCATTTCCGTGTTGTGTTTCTGCCCAGAACCGATGATCTGGAAAAAGCGTTGAGACGACTGAAAGACTTTCTGGCCGTTTATAAACAGGAATAAAAAACAAAACGCTTCCGATAATCGGAAGCGTTTTTTAATTACGACCTGTTTTCCAAAAAAGAATCCAAATCAAACGTTTTCAAACGTATTAAAAAGCGGTAGGCGGAATAATCCGGCACGCTGGCCTGATTTTCACAGTCCCAGAACAAATCCATTGTTCTGAATCCCGCGCGGTCGGCCATACCGACCGGAATTTTCTTTTCAATGTAATAAGACAGACTTTTGTTAAAATAATGGTTCAGCTGAATTTGCGGATCTTTCAGTTTTTCGGATCCGTACATAAACAAATGCGGATACTGCGGACAGACGCGCCCGAAAAATTTCAACCGGCAGGAATGCAGAAAATTTTCCGAAGCCAACCAGCCTTTAAACCGGGTATTGAAAAACATCTTTGACGACACATGTTTTTCCTGCGCCAGAAAAAACTGTTCAACAATGGGTTTTTCTTTATCTTCCTTTAATAAACCGGCAGATGAAAACATTTTCCAAAAACACATGACGCAGGGAAATTGACGGAATTGTTTCAGCCAGTCTTTGACGTTCGTAAATTTCAGCGGCGTCACAAATTCATCTAAGTCAATAAAACCGATCCAGTTACTGTCAGCACCAAAACGTTCCAGACAATCATTGTACGCGGGAATCTGGCCCGCCGGCATATCCCATTGAATCAAAGTAACCAGCTGGCGTTGTATATAAGGTTTCAAGACTTTTTCGTAATTATCGTCCGAATAGTTGTTATATAAATAAAAATGATCAACGCCGACGATCAAATGATAATCAATCCATTCCTTTAAATATTTTGCTTCATTTTTAAAAATAGCACAGATAGAAACGTAATACTTTTTTTGTTCTTCCCGTGTTCGAAAAAACAAACGAATAAAGATATTATTAAACAACAGACGCAAATATTTTATAAATCTGAATTTCATTGTTATTCCCCTCAAAATCTAAAAAAATAATACCTCACGGCGGCCAAATGTCAACAAACGTATCCCTGAAGAGATATTGATTTTTACTGTTTTATTCTTATATTAATCCCGGAAAAGGAGAAAAAGCATGACCAAAATAGTTTATTTCAACGCCTCTGAAATTACGCGCGATTATTATAAAAAGAATCCTCTGCCGATTGAAGCCGAAACCGTTTTTATGGAAAAAAGCCCCGCGGATTTAACGCCGGAAGAATTAAAAAACGTTTCTGACGCCGATGTTATTTCCGTTTTTGTTCACGCTGTTGACGTCGGCGCGCGTGTTTTATCCCAATTCCCGCATTTAAAACTGATTGCCCTGCGTTCAACGGGATACAACAACGTTGATCTGGCCTATTGCCGCGAACATAATATAGAAGTGGTCAACGTTCCCGGATACGGCGATTCAACCGTAGCGGAATTTACTTTCGGTCTGCTGATTGACGTGACGCGCAAAATCAGCCGGTCTTTCCGCGCCGTACAGGAAGCGCACGTCGATACGGACCATTATCTGGGATTTGATTTAAAAGACAGAACAATCGGTATTATCGGCACGGGCGCCATCGGACGTTATGTCGCAAAAATCGCCAAAAGTTTTGATATGACGATTTTAGCCTATGATCCTTATCCCAATCCGAAATTCGCCGAAGAATACGGTTTTAAATACGTCGATCTGCCCGAAATGTTTTCAACGGCGGATATTATTTCCCTGCACTGCCCGCTGACAAAAGAAAACTATCATCTGCTGGACGAAGCCGCCTTTGCCCAGATGAAAAAAGGCGTTGTCATCATCAACACCGCGCGCGGCGAACTGATTGACACCGAAGCGTTGTTTAAAGCTTTGTCCAACGGAAAAGTCTACGGCGCCGGATTAGACGTGCTGGAATATGAATCCGCCCTGATCCATGACGATTTATATCTGTCGGCGCTGAACGCGCGCGAATCGGATTCTCTGCTGCGTTCGCTGATCAATCTCAGAATGCTGCAGTTAAAGAACGTCATCATTACGCCGCACGTCGCATTTAATTCCATTGACGCGGTTCATCGCATCTTAAAAACGGCCGACGATAACATCATCGCGTTTTTGAACGGCAAGACCGTCAATTCCGTTTTAAACAAATAAGGCAAAGAAAAGCCCCGGAATCCCGGGGCTTTTTCTTTTTAATTGATTATAACGCCACTTCAACGTTAATTTTCAGGGAATAGGCCTTGTCAATTTTATTTTGATCCGTTTCTTCCGGAAAAGTATATCCCGCCGCGGCGCCGATCGACAAAGTATCGTTCGCGTTAAAAGACGCTTCGCCGGAAACGGAACGGGGTTTGTTTTTCAAATCTTTGACCGGTTCCCATTTTTCCGCGTCATCGGCAGGCATTGTTTCCACAACGGCAGATTCCTTTTCAAACGGACTTTCGTCATTCAGGATTTTTTTGGCGTCATTAAAAGAATCGTTTTGCGCCAGACGAGTTAAAACGGAATAATCCATTGCCAAAACAAACGGTTTTTCAAAGCCGGAGGCATTAGCATGAGTCATTGCCGATAAAAACGCAACTGCGGAAAACAAAAACAATTTCACGACAAACCTCCTTTCCGTGCGGGCGATTTTTCCCCGACACTTAAAGAGAATAGGACTCTTTTTTGTCAAAAGCGAATAACTTATTGTTTCTGATTGTTACATAAAGCGATAAATTCTTCTTCGGAAAGGACGGAAATTCCTAATTCCTGCGCTTTTTTAGCTTTGGATCCCGCCTCTGCCCCCAAAACGACAAAATCAGTTTTTTTCGAAACAGATCCGGCCACCTTTGCCCCGACCGCCAACGCTTTGGCTTTGGCTTCACTGCGCGTCAACGTCGGCAGAGTTCCCGTAAAGACAACCGTCCTGCCGGCCAAAGGGTGATCGTTTCGCGCCGGCGGTTCAAAATCATGCACCGTAATTAATTTCAGCAACCGCAAAACTTCCGAACGATTGTGCTCTTCCGCGAAAAAATCCAACAGCTCTTGCGCGACAACGGCGCCGATGCTTTCGATCGCCGTTAATTCCAAATACGCTTCCGATTCTTTATCCCGCGCCAAATCCGCCTGCGCCATTAATTCCGCCGCACTGAGGTAATGTGCCGCCAGCAGCCGAGCGGTCGCCTGACCGATCTGCGGTATTCCCAGCGCAAATAAAAATTTGTCCAGTCCGACGCCGCTTTCCACTTTTCTGATCGAAGCGAACAAATTGTCAGCCGATTTGTCCCCCCAGCCTTCCAGCCGGCGGATATCCGCGCCGTAACGCGTTTCCAGTTCGAAAATATCGCCCGGCGTTTTTATCCACCTGCGTTCAAAAAAGAACTGCGTGTTCTTTGCCCCGAACCCTTCGATATTCAAAGCGTCGCGGGATACGAAATGCTTTAATTTTTCCACCGCCTGCGCCGGACAGACCAACCCGCCGGAACAACGCTGCGCCGCCTGATTTTCGTCACGCACGACGTGCGACCCGCAAACCGGACACAGCGTCGGAAAAACAAACGGCTGCGATTGCTCCGGACGCTTTTCCGAAACGACACGCACCACCTGCGGAATAACGTCGCCGGCCCGCTGAATAACGACAGAATCGCCGATACGGATATCTTTGCGCCGAATCTCGTCTTCATTATGCAGCGTCGCGTGAGAAACCATCACTCCGCCGACGTTGACGGGTTCCAAATCGGCGACCGGAGTCAAAACGCCCGTTCGGCCGACCTGAACGCGAATATTTTTTAAAACCGTCTGCGCCTGTTCTGCCGGAAACTTATGCGCCGTCGCCCAACGCGGCGAACGCGCGACAAACCCCAGACGTTCCTGATAATCGCGCCGGTTGACTTTATACACCGCGCCGTCAATGTCATAAGCCAGCCCGGAACGCCGTTCCCCCAGATTTTTAAAATAAGCGGCAATTTCGTCCGCGCCCGCGCACAGCCTGTTTTCAGGATTAACGGGAAAGCCCCATTCTTTTATCTTGTCCAAAAAGCCGGCATGCGTCGTCCATTTTTCTTCGGACACTTCGCCGAACGTATACCCGAACAAAGACAAACGGCGGCGGCGCGTAACGGACGGGTCCAGCTGGCGCAAAGACCCCGCCGCCGCGTTGCGCGGATTGGCAAACGTTTTTTTCCCGGCGGCGGCCTGTTCCTGATTCAAAGCAAAAAAGTCCGCCTTGTTCATAAAAACTTCGCCTCTGATTTCCAGGCGTTCGGGAATATCCGGATCCAGCAGATCGCCGCCGTGCAACGTCAAAGGCAGGTCTTTAATCGCTTTGAGGTTTTCGGTAATGTCTTCGCCGACGGCGCCGTCGCCGCGGGTCGCGCCGCGTACAAATTTTCCGTTGACATACAAGGCGGAAAACGACAATCCGTCCAGTTTCGGTTCAGCCATAAATTCCAGCGGATCCGATTCGGACAATCCCAGAAAACGGCGGATACGGTCGATAAATTCGTACACGTCTTCGTTTGTAAAAATGTTGGCCAAAGACAGCATCGGCACACTGTGAACAACTTTTTCAAAATCGTCCGAAGCTTTTGCGCCGACGCGCCTGGAAGGCGAATCTTCGCGGATCAGGTGCGGAAAAAGCTTTTCGATTTCTTCGTTGCGCCGTTTTAAAGCGTCATATTCGGCGTCCGTCATCAAAGGCGCGTCGTTTTGATAATACGCTTTGTCCAAATCGGCCATTGTTTCGGCCAGCCGCGCCAGTTCGGCAGCGGCCTGCTGTTCCGTCAATTCTGCGGCGGGAATTTGCGTCATCGGATTTTGCTCCTGTTTTTCAACAGCTCGTCCGCCGCCGCGCGCGAAGCGTCCGTAACCTTTGCCCCGGCCAACATACGCGCGATTTCTTCGCGCCGCGCCGCATCGTCCAGTTCCACGACCGCCGTCAGAACTTTACCGGGTTCGACTTCGGATTTTTCAACCCGGAAATGATGCGCCCCGAAAGAAGCCACCTGCGGCGAGTGTGTAATCGTTAATACCTGACAATCCTGAGTCGCCAGCCGCGCCAACCGTTCGCCGACAGCCGTCGCCGTCGCCCCGCCGATCGCGGAATCCACTTCGTCAAAAACCAGCGTCGGAATTTTTTCCGCCGCCGCCAGATTGACTTTTAACGCCAGCATAAACCGCGCCAACTCTCCGCCCGACGCGATTTTTGCAATCGGCGACAAAGGCAGCCCCGTGTTTGTCGAAGCCGTAAACACAACCTTGTCCATACCTTCGGCATTCCACAGACTTTCCGGCAACTGTTCGACCTGCGTTTTAAAAACGGCCTTGTCCAATTTTAAAGGGGGCAATTCCCGCGCCACGGCCGTATCCAGTTTTTCGGCCGCTTTACACCGGGCGACCGACAGACGGCGCGCCGTTTCCAAATAAACCAAACGCAGATTTTCTTCTTCTTTTGCTAAACGAATCAGATCTTCGCCGCCCTTTTCAAGACTGCCGAGCCGGCGTTCAAAATCAGCCAGCAGATCCGGCAGTTCGTCCGCCGCCGCCTGATGTTTGCGCGCCAAAGCCCGCAGAGCAAACAGGCGTTCTTCGACAGTTTCCTGTACTCTGGGATCAAAATCCAGTTCGTCGCAATAAGATTCAACCAGCGCCGCGTCCTCATTTAATTCCGCCATAATCCGCCCCAGAGATTCAATCACCGGATCAAACCGCCCTTCACTGTAACGCGCCAGACTTTCCAGCTGACGCTGCGCCTGACGCAAAGCTCTGTCCAGTCCGTCGTCCGACAAAGCGGCCCGCGCGCCGTTCAATCCTTCGGCGATTTTTTCGGCGTTCATCATCAAAGCGCGGCGGTCCGCCAGTTCTTTTTCTTCGCCGGGCTGCGGGTTAAACTGCCGCAGTTCGTCAACCGAATGGCGCAGAAAATCTTCTTCCGCCTGCGCTTTTTCCAAATCGGCCTGCGCGTTTTGCTTTTCGGCGGTTTTATCCTGCCAGGCCTGAAAAGCCGCCGCCGTTTGCCTCTTTAACTCTTCCAAACCGCCGTAAGAATCCAAAACGCCGCGGTGCGTCGCCGTATTTAACAGCCCGTGCGTCGCAAACTGGCCGTGAATTTCGACCAGCAGATCCCCCGCCTGACGCAGCAAAGCAGCGCTGACCGCCTGATCATTGATAAAAGCGCGGCTTTTACCGTCGGCAGAAACAACACGGCGCAAAAACAACGGTTCGCCCGGTTCAAAATCCAGCCCCTGTTCGTTTAACAGATCAAAAACGGCATGATGTTCCGGCAAAACGAATTCAGCGCCGACGGACAACCGTTCAGCCCCGTGACGTACCAGAGAACTGTCCGAACGCGCTCCCGCCGCCAAAGCCAACGAATCCAGCAGAATTGATTTTCCCGCCCCTGTTTCGCCGGTAAACGCGCACAGTCCGCCGGCAAAATCCAAATCCAGTTTTTCAATCAGAACAACATCACGGATTGACAGACGCGACAACATGGACGGCGGCCTCTTTTATTCTTTGGCAATACTGCCGGGAACATGCTTTTTCATCAAAGCATACGCCCTTTTGTACCACGGGCTTGACGGATAATTGTATCCCAGTACGGCGGCGCTTTTCTGCGCTTCGGTATCCAGCCCCAAAATCAGATACGTTTCCGTCAGCCGGTATAAAGCTTCCTGAACATGGCGCGTCGTCTGATAATTCTGCACAACGTTCGCAAAACGGTTCATCGCCGCGATATGTTCGCTGCGCCGCAGATAAAAACGCCCGATATTGACTTCTTTGGCGGCCAGATAATCCTTTGCCAGTACCATTTTAATTTCGGCGTCGGCCGCGTACGGCGTATCCGGGAAACGGCGGGTCACTTCGGTCAAAGCTTCCAGCGCCATCTGCGTCATTTTCTGATCTCTGTCCGTATCGGACAACTGCGCATAGTAGCACAGCGCTTTAAGATAATAGGCATACGGCGCGAAATGATTGCCGGGATACAGCTGCAAAAAACGATCCAGAACAATGACGGAATCGTCATATTCGCGTTTAATGTAATATGTAAAGGCCAGCATAATCTGCGCCCTTAACGCCCATCTGGAATACGGGTAGTATCTGTCGATTTCATCAAAAGCCGAAATGGCTTTTGTGTATTCGTGTTCTTTGGTCAAAAGATCCAAAGCATGATTATACAAGACCTCCGGCGGCGTCGTTTCGGGATCAAGCGCCGTTTTCCCGGCACAGGAGGACAACAACAGAACCGCCGCCGTTCCGGCCGCGAAAAAGATCAGTCTTGATTTTTTCAAAAAACGCATTCTAACGTCCTGTCGCAACAAACCGATATTCTTTATAACTGCTTTATCAAAGGGCGGGCAACCTGTCTAAAAATTATAATTCGTCAGGCACGTTTTCGACTGCATAAACGGCCGCCACGCATCGGAAATAAGACTGCGGTTGTCTTTGCCCGTCGTAAACATCGCCGCCATATCGTAACCGACCGTGCCGGCATTAACGATTGCGGCTTCGGATTGAACACCGTCCATTGACGAAAAATATCCGATTTCCTTTAAATCATTTGAAAAAATGCAGGCCAGCAAAGTCTGGGAAAAAGCGTTAACGCCGGCCACCGCGTCCCTTATATCGTCATAGCGCATAACGTACAGCACCGGCGCCAACAGTTCCGTTTTGACCGTTTCGGTCTGCGACGGCATTTCCACAACGGCCGGCTGAACGTAATACGCATTTTCATATAGCCCGACATTGATCCGGTTGCCCCCCGAAATCTGTCCGCCTTCCAGCTTTGCCTGTTCCAAAGACAAACGCATATTGTCAAACGCCGCCTTGTCAATCAAAGGTCCGACCTGGCTTTGGCGTTCAAACGGCGAATTAACGTAAACGCTGTTAAACGCCGTTTTCAACTGTCCGACAACTTCGTCATAAACCGAAGAATGGCAAAACAGCCGCTGCAGCGACGTACAGCGCTGTCCCGCGTCGGCAATCGCCGAATGCAACAGCTGGTCGATCGTAAACGGAATATCCGCCGACGGCGTGACAATCGCAGCATTGTTTCCCCCGATCGACAGAATGCTACGCCCTAACCTTTGTCCGACTTTGCTTTGCAGGCCGCGCGCCATGACCGGAGATCCCGTCGCACATAACAGCGGAACGTCTTTACTTTCGGCCATGACGACCGAATCCTCATGATTGCAGATCACAATCTGCGACAAATATTCCGGACAATTGGACGCAGAACGCGCCTTTGCCCGGCGCAGCAGCGAATTAACGGCAAACGCCGTCAGCGTCGCTTTGCGCGACGGACGCCAGATCACGGAATTGCCGCAGACCAGAGCGATCAACGCGTTTAAAATCCAGACGCGCAACGGAAAGTTAAACGACGTAATCACGACGACGGGGCCGATCGGCTGCCAAATTTCGGAAACCACCAGATTACGGCTTTGCGTCGGCACGGAAAAACCGGACATGCGATGTTTCATATCCGCGATCATATCGCATATTTTGATTGACCGCTGGACTTCCTTCAGCGCCGTCGCATAAATCTTTCCCGTTTCAATGACGATCAGTTCGGCCAGTTCTTCTTTTTTAGCGCGCAGTTCTTCCCCGAACAGGCGCAACAGCTCGCCGCGTTCGCCGGGCGAAACCAGACGCCATTCTTCAAAAGCCCGTTTTGAACGCTGAATGATTGTTTTGATCTGTTCGGCGTCATTCAGCGGAAAAGACGCGATCTGTTCCCCCGTCACGGGCGAATAATCAACGCAATTCCCGCTGGAAATGAACTCCAGATCCAGATTCAGGCGTTTAACGATTTCTGCGACACGATTAAACATGAACGGCCGGTTACTCTAAGAAAATCGGACGAATCGGCAGCCCTTCGGCCAGCAGTTCTTCTTCCTTGATTTCGATAAAGCCGTCTTTTTTCACTTCCAGATCGGCGCGGTATACGGAATCACCGTACAGCATAATGACGTCCAGATTAAACCCGTCGGCGGTTTCGGAAACTTTCGCCGGACGAATCAAATGCGTGACTTCTTTGCGCTGCTGCGGGGTCGGCGTATCCGTAAAGGTTTCTTCGTCAACTTTTTCAACCAAACGCAGCGTGCCCTGTTCCGTTTGAACGGCGTCCAAAACAAACGCGGCGTAAGGAACGACCGTCTGCGCGTTCAAAATCAGTCCGCCGCGGGCGTTATTTTCAAAAATCGGATCGCGCGTGCCGTCCATTTTGATGACTTCGGCGCCGGCGCCGGAACCGCTGATCAGATACTGCATCGTGACCGGCGGAATAGAAGAAAACGTCGTTGCCTGCAGCAGTTTGAAATTGGAATAAAAAGGCAGTTCCGCAATCGTTAAATGCGAACGGCCCGGGGTAAACATGTCAAACGAAGACAACGCATTAATTTTTTTAATTAAAACCTCGGTTTCCGAATCGGGAATTTCGTTCCAGTTATACTGGGGCATCTGTTTTCTCCATATTTGTGTCACAAAAAGTAAAGCGATCAGGAAAATCCCTAATACACTGCACAGAATTTTAGTCTTTCTTCTTATCATTGTCCAGTTTTCAGTTTGATTTTTCAGCTGTTTTTTCGGCGGCGGCCAAAATTCCAGCCACATTCAATTCTTTTTCCCGGCGCAGGTTTTCTTCCGACAGCCGGATTTTTTCAAATCCCGTCCGCGCCAGCATATTTTCGACATACTGCCGCGAATGGGCGAAACGCCCCGACGGCTGCAGAACAAAATCCTGTCCGCCGGAAAGCTTTTCCGCCGTAAAAAACACACTGCCGCCGGGCGCCAACGCTTTGAACACGGCGGACAAAAGCGGTTCCAGAACGCCGAAATAGCAAACGACGTCGGCCAAAACAATCAAATCGAAAGACGCCGGATTTTCATTGCAAAACCGGACAATATCCGCCGTCAGCAGCGTATCGTACAGTCCTTTTTCCCCGGCGGCGTCCGTCATTTTTTCCGACAGGTCGATCCCCGTCAGCGTTTCGGCATGCGGTTTTAAAACGGCGGCGTTCAGCCCCGTGCCGCAGCCCGCGTCCAGAATACGCAGCCCCGCGGGTTTGTCCCGCATGTACGCGGCCAGCAGTTCCGGCACGCGGTAATCAATGTTTTTAACGGCGGCTTCAAAAGAATCGGCAAAGGAATCAAACAGCTCTCTGACATATTCGTCCGCGGCACGTTCGGGCGTTTTTCCTTCAAATGCGGCGCAGACGTGCGCGGCAACCGGATTATCCGGAAAGAATTGTTTCCATTTCCGCGCCAACTTAACGGCCGTATCCTTCGCGTCGTCTTCTTTGGCATTATACAGATCATACAGCGCCTGCGCCAGATAATGATGAATCTTTGCCAAAGACGGATCCAAAGCCAGCGCATTGAAATACAATCCGACGGCTTCGGCGGGATCGCCGGCTTCCTTAACGGCCATAGCCAGATTAGAACACGTTTCGGCCTGTTTCGGATTAATGATAAACGCCTTGCGGTAACATTCCAAAGCTTCTTCATAACGTTCGTGATCATATAAAAGCGCGCCGAGGTTATTGTATGCCGAAGCGAACTGCGGATCGAGTTTAACGGCCTTTTTATAATCGTCTTCGGCTTGCCAGTGTTTGCCGAATTTCACATAAACGTTCGCCCGGTTGTTATAAGCGTCGGCAAACGACGGATCAAGTTCTATTGCCCGGCAGTAAGCGTGAAAAGCGTCGTCTAAACGATCCAGCCGTTCAAACGTAATACCGATTCCGTTCCAGTAAATCGGATTATCCGACAACGACAGAGCTTTTTCATACTGTTCCAGCGCCTGTTCAAAACGCCCCGCCAGCCGGTGAGTCACCGCGCGCTGAGCGTAAGCTTCGGCATTTTCAGGATCGGCGGCAAGCGCCTGTTCCAATAGTTCAAGCGCCGCGTCAGATCGCCCTTCGTCGCGTTCAATCAACGCCAGATTGACATACGCCGAAGAAAAATCAGGTTTCATTTCTACGGCTTTACGAAACAGGCGGCGCGCTTCGGCCGGATCGCCTTCAACCCGATAAATAATCCCCATATTATGATACGTTTCCGCAAACGTGTCGTTTCGCGCCAGAACGGATCTGTAATGTTCCAAAGCTTCCTTAGGGTGTCCGGCGTCTTGCAAAGCCTGCGCCAGCGTAAATTCATACGCGGCCGATTCCGGCGCCAGACGAACGGCTTTGTACAGCAGCTCGATCGCCGAATCGAACGATTTTTTCTGCATGGCAATCATGCCCAGCAGATGCAGCAGATCGGTATGTTCGGGGTTTATTTCCAAAAGACGGCGGTAAACGGCTTCCGCTTCGTCCAGCTTTCCCTGTTCGTGCAGGCGCACGGCGTTTTGAAAAACAAAGTCAAATGACATAAATATCTGCTCCGAAATCATAAGGAAAAATTGACTTATAATTTATGCGAGTCTATGAATAAATACTAGACCTATGTTTGTTCAACGGGAAAACGGATATGGCAGAAACAGACCGCATCGAAAAAAAGCACAGAAAAGCCAAAGCTAAAGAAGCCGCTGTTCAACAGAAAGACGAAGCTTCCATTTCGTTTTATCTGCACGCTTCCCTGTTTCTGTTTTTCCTGACTTCTTATACTTTTCTGCTGTTCCTGTACGAAAACAAGTATCCTTTAATTTTAAACAATGAAATTCTGCCGGAAGTCCTGTTCGCCTGTTTCGGACTGCTGGTTTTTTCATTTCTCAGCCTGTTTATCCTGTCTTTCTGGCGTTTTCTGGCGCGTGTTTTCATTGCAGCCGTCGCCGGTGGGGCCGTCGCTTATATTTTAGGGTTGTTGTATCCTTTTAATATCGGCAATTATTTTGCCCATTACGTTTCGTTTCTGCCGCAAAACGTACTGATGTATATCGCCGAAAACGGCAATCAGACCATCGCGGTTCTGGCCGGCATCGTTTTCTTTATCATGCTGAATATCTTTAAAGGCGGAGCAATGGCATTCCTGTCCCTGCCCGTCTTGGTGGCTTTGTTCATGCTGTTAAACACGGCGGCAAAACAGACAATTCCCGAAACGGTACAAATGACCGCCGCAAATGACAAAGCGGCGGAAGCCAAAACGGAAAACCTGATTTATCTGATTCTGGCCGATCATACCGGCTACGCGACGGCGGTTGAAAGCTGGCAGGTTTTAAATTCCAAAGCCTTAAATCCGATTGCTCTGCCGTTTAACCCGACGTTTATCCCGGCGTTTTATCAAACGAACAAATTCACCTTTTACCCGTCCGCATACCTGCGTTATCAGGACAAATACCGCAATATCGGAAATATCCTGAACCCGTCCCTGACGGAAATCAACAACGATTTGTTTAACCGCGATGACGCGGCGTATTATGTTAGTTCCGAAGACGCGCAGGTCTATACAACGCGCAACGATTTGTTCAAAGAATTGAAAAAAAGAGGGTACCGCCTGAACGTTTACCAGACGTATCCTTTTGATTTCTGCAAAGGAGCCGGCGCCAAAGACGTTGATTTCTGCCAGACATATCCGGCGCCGCTGGGGGCTTTGTATCAGACAAACATGACGACGGCGTCACGGCTGATGCTGTTGGTCGGACACTGGTTATACTCAACGCCGTTCGGTAAAGGAACTGCCGAGTTTATTTATAATAAGCTGAAAGACAAAGTAAGTCTGTCAAACGTGCCGTTTTTAGGCAATCCGTTATCCATGTCGCTGCCGGTCGGCCAGCCGCTGGTTTTATCCGGTCTGCGCAAAGACGTTTTGGCGGCGAAAGGAAAGAACGCCTTTTTTGCTCATCTGAACCTGCCGCATTATCCGTACGTTTACGACCAAAACTGCCAGTTAAAGGCGGATCCGATGGCCTGGCGCGGCAATGCCCCCTATACTGATAAAAAAGAATTAAACGGCGAATTAAAACGCTGGGAAGATTATAATCAGCAGCTGTTCTGCACATACGGTCAAATTAACTATCTGATCAAAGAACTGGAAGCGGCCAAACTGCTGGACAAGACGACGATCGTTATTCATGGCGACAAAGGGGCGAACATTCAAAAAGAAAAAACCGACGATCTGGAATTGACGCGCGTTGATAAAGCGGTCAACCGTTTTAAAAACAACATGACGACGATTTTCGGTATTTACAAACCGCAGAATAAAAAAGCCGAAATCAACAAATCTCCCTGCGACATCGGCACTCTGATCGCCAGCCAGTTATTGGGCAATCCCGACGCGGCTTGCCAACCGCCCGATTTGTCCAGATACACACAGGAAGAACAGGATAAATCGCTGGCCTGGCTGGCTTCTGCGATTGCGGACAATTATTTCCCGGCCGCCGGCTTTGAACCGTTATATTCTTCCTGGCTGGAAAAAGGCGGACAGGCTTTCATGGCTGCGCAGGACGAACGGTTAAAACAAGCCCGGAAAGCGCAGGCGGAAACCTCTAAAATCAGTTTTGTCGCTCCGCCGGCATTTTTGGAAACAGATCAGAAAAAACAATCTGATATGCCTGATCCGGCCAAAGAAAAGACAACTGACTTTGTTCCCGTTCCCGAAAAAGAATCTTCAGAAGTCAAACAGCCCGAAGATCATGAAAAAACGGCAGATAAACAAAACGAAACCGCCGAAATACCGGCAGCGGCAGAACAGACAGGAGAACCGTCGATTTCTGCCGAGCCGGAACAACAGGATTCTTCCGAAACACAGAAAAAACAGACGGAAGACATGATCGCGGACGATTTCGGCGAATTGCCCAAACCCATTGTCCTGCCCGAAATAGATTCGTCTATGGAAGAAAAATGGAAAACAACGGATATTAAAGAAGGGCAGAAAACGACTTTGGAATTACTGCCTGATTTGGCGGAAGCCGAAAAGAAAGCAGCGGCAGACGTTCCACCTCCGGCCGCGGAACAACAGGAACCTCCGGCGCCGCAGCCTTCGCCCGCTCCGGAAGTGGAAGTGTTGCCTTTGCCAACATTGGAAACTGAAAACACTCTGCAAAAGCTGCCGGAAATGCAGACTGATCAGCCGCAAGCCGTGACGCCGCCTTTGGAAGTGCTGGAAGTTCCCGAACTGACTCCGGTTCCCGCCGCCGAAACGCCGGCCAAAACGGAACAGACCGCACCGGCGACGGCTGAAAAAGCAGCTGATACTGCGGCAGAAACAAAAGCAGAGCCGACGTCTTTGGAAGTACTGGAAATTTCCGAACCGACTCCGGTTCCCGCCGCCGAAACGCCGGCCAAAACAGAACAGACCGCACCGGCGACGACTGAAAAAGCAGAGACTGAACTGAAATCCGAAGCGGAGGCTAAAGCCAAAGCCGAAGCAGAAGCCAAA